>Ga0302046_10002484_pt1 | contig 17109 bp, 7 predicted proteins | sample RVTome_11_FD_200261 | JGI IMG/M metagenome (GOLD analysis project Ga0302046, IMG submission 200261) | Soil microbial communities from uranium-contaminated site in the Upper Colorado River Basin, Wyoming, United States - RVT147D111 (version 2) ...
CCCAGGAACGAAGCCGCCAGGTGGAGGATGGCGGGCGGCAAGAGCGCCAGCGCGAGGAAGAAGATCCAGAGCAGGCGATAGGGGCCGTACTCGTCGGGGCTCGTGAGGAGCATGAGGCCGAGCAGCAGGCAGACGATGAAGTGGGCGCGGACCTCCGGGCGCGCCGGCCGCAGCGCGACCGGCAGGGCGCCGAGCGCGATCACCCAGGTGCCGACGCCGAGCATCGGCGCGAAGACCTCGGCAAAGTCGTCCCATCCGAAGCGACGCGCCGGGAGCGCCAGGCGGAACACCTCGGCGCCGCGCCGGAACGTGTACGTCAGCTCGCGGCCGGCGCCGGCGGCGCGGACGGCGTCGTGGACGGCCCCGCCGCTCGCGACCGGCGTGCCGTCGACCGCGGAGACGACCGACCACTCCGGGCGCCGGATCGTCGCGGGGAGCCACTGCGGGCGCGCGATCGAGAACACGATGCGGCCGTCGCTGAAGAGGAAGCCGGCGAACGGCCGCCCGACCCAGGCGACGGCGTCGCGGGCGGCGACCGCGAGCACGAGCGCGACCGGGACCAGCGCGGCGACCAGCCACCCGGGCGCGCGCCGACGCGGGAGCGGCGCGTGACCGGCCGCGGCGGCGCGCTCGCGAGCGGGGTCCTGGCGGGCGGCCTTCATGGGCTCGCCTTCGGACCGGTCCCGGCGTGGCTGCTCGCCTGGATCGCGCTCATGCCGCTGCTCGCGACCGCGGCCCGCGCCGCGCCCCGCCACGTCTTCGCCGCCGCGCTGGCGTACGCGGTGACGGTGCTCGCGGTGGACGTCGCGCCCTGGCTGCTGCCGACGCTCGAGCGATACTTCCGCTTCGACCCTGCGGCCGCGCGCCCCGTCGGGACGATCGCGGTGGTCGTGACGGGCGTGCTGTACGGCGCGCTCCTCGGCGGCGCGCTCGTCCTCCGGCGCCGGACCGGACGGCCGCTCGGGATCCTCTGGTGCGCCGCCCTCTGGAGCGTGTGGGAGCCGCTCCGCACCGCCCTCCTGCCGCCGCACTTTCCGCTGTCGTTCCTGGGGACGTCCCAGGCCGCCGTCCTCCCGATGCTGCAGGTCGCGAGCGTGACCGGGATCGCCGGCGTCACGGCGCTGGTCGTCGCCGCTAACGCGGCGCTGGCGCAGGCTCTGCTCCCGGCTTCGGGACGGCACCGGCTCGCCGGCGCCTGCGCGGTGGCGGTCGTCGTGCTCGCGGCCGCGCTATGGGGCGGCCAACGCGTGGCGCGCATGTCCGCGTCGCCTCCGGAAGGACCGCGGATCGTGCTGGTCGACGGCGCCGCGGCAGCGGCCGGCGAGAGCACGCTCGAGCGGTACCTCGCCGCGACCGGATCGGCGGCGGTCGGCAGGGCGGCGCTGGTCGTCTGGCCCGAGTCGGCGCTGACGCTCGACCTCGTCCAGGACGCCGCCGCGTGGCGCCGCCTCGGCGCCTTCGTCGACGAGCTCGGCGTGCCGCTCGCCGCCGGCGGCCTCGGCAGCGCCGTCACCGACGGGGGCCGGGTCGCGCACTTCAACTCGGTCCATTTCATGCGCCCGCGCCACGGCATGCTGAGCTACCACAAGCGGCTGCTGGTCCCCTTCGCCGAGGCCTGGCCGGCGGCGCTCGGCGCGCCGCCGCCCGCGATCGAGCCCGTCGCCGCGGGCCGCGCGCTCGGCGTCTTCGGCGCGAACGGGCTGCGCTTCGGCGCCCTCATCTGCTTCGAGATCACCGACGCCGCCAGCGTCCGCGCGCTCGTCCGTGCGGGGGCGCGGCTGATCGTGAACGTCAACAACGACGTCTGGTTCGGCACCGGGGCGGCGCCGCAGCTCGTGTGGGCGCGGGTGCGCGCCGTCGAGTCCGGGGTGCCGGTGGCGCGCGCGACCAACGGCGGCACCAGCGCGGTGATCGACCCCGCCGGCCGGGCGGTCGCCGCGGCGCGGGCGGCCGGGCGGCCGGCGGTGCTGGCGAGCGCGATCCCGGAGCCGGTCGACACGCTCTACGTGCGCACGGGGGAGGTGTTCCTGCCGGCGTGCCTGCTCGTCGTCCTCGCGGGCTTGCGGCCGGCGCGCTCCCGCCGCGTCACGGCGCCACCTGGCACGGGAGGCTGAGGCTGTCGCGCTGGAGCCCCTCGAGCAGCGGCGCGATCTCGGGCTCGGCGGCGATGTTCCGGAGCTTGAGCGCGACCGGCGAGCCGTCGCGCACGAGCGGGATCAGGTCGGAGTCGCGGCCGGTGGCGTTCTTCCGGAGGCGCATCATCATTACCAGCTCGAACGTGTCGTTGAGCGCGCAGAGGGCGACCGCCCGCCCCTTGAGCCGCCGCACGTTGAGCGACTGGCCGAGCTTGGAGCCGTAGAGGTTCTTGCCGTCGTAGGCGAAGTCGCCGAGGAAGAGCCTGGCCTGCTTGAGCTTGGTGAAGGCGGCGTGCGGGACGAGCTGGTCGGGGCCGCGCTCGAGCGAGAAGTCGACGGCGAGCGAGACGATCGGCGTCATCTCCGCGGGACACTCCGCGAGCGGCGTGCCGGGCCCGAAGCCGCCGAAGCTGATCGGAATCCAGAGGCGCTTGCCGGTGATGTCGACCGCGCCCAGCACCTCGACGTCGGCGCCCGTGGTGGTCAGCGCCTGGATGTCGTTCATCGGCGGCAGGATGATCGGGTACTTGCGGGCGTCGATCAGCACCTGCTCACCGCGGGTGACGACGATGTGTGCCGAGCCGACCACCATGCGCCCGAGGATCGGCCGGGTGTCGGGGGCCGGGAAGACGAGCGTGTCTGGGCTCACGGCCGTGACGGTGAAGGGCGGCAGCGGGATCGGATCACCGTCGATGGGCGTGAACGTGATCGCGACCGTGTTGCCGTCGGGCTCGGTCGAGAAGCCGCCGAAGTGGAGGATGTCCCGGTCCCGCAGACGGAACGTGAGGTCGTGCCCGACGTGGACGAAGAGGGAGGTCGTGTAGCCCCGGTGCCCGACGCGGTAGAGCTTCTGACGCTCGCGCGGACAGCCCTTGGTCCACTTCGCGCCGAGCGCGGGAGTAGCGATCGTGACGATCAGTGCGAGAGAGACGAGCCAGCTTATCCGGGATGGTCGGCACATGGGCGGCATCCTCGTCGAAGTCGTGTCGGGGGGTCAAGACGCACCGTCCGGTGAGAGCAAGGGGCGGGCCATGGCGCTGGCGGGTGGAAGGGCGCGGCGACCCGCGGGCGTCGGTCGCGCGCGATAGCCCGTAGGTGGTCGAGGGGAACCAGTCCGGTCGAGATCGACCACCGGTCCGCACCGTCGCCGGCGCTCCCTTCGAGTGCCAGCGCGGTCCAGCCGACCCCTTCGCACTTGGCGTGACAGTTGCATCGGACGACGCAGCACGCGCCGCTCCCGTGGCGGCGAAGGAGGATGTGCCGTGATCCGTCGAGCCTCGCACGCGCGCCCCGGCGCGACCGTCCCGGTGGGGATCGCGATCTGGTCGTGGCTCGCGGTCTCCATCCTCGCCACCGAGGTCGCGGCGACGCCGGGCGACCTCGACCCGGCGCTCGGCGGCGGCGTGGTGCTCACCGACTTCGGCAGCAATGCGCACGCATGGGCGGTGCTCGCGCTTCCCGACGGCAGGCTGGTCGCGGCCGGCGACGGGCGCGCGACCTCGGGCGGCTCGAACGACTTCGCGCTCGCGCGCCACCTGGCCGACGGCGCCTCCGATCCGACCTTCGGGGCCGGGGGCCGGGTCACGACCGACTTCGGCGGCACCTTCGACGCCGCCTACGCCCTCGCGGTGCAGCCCGACGGCAAGCTCGTCGCGGCGGGCGTCACCGCGCCGATCTCGACGTCCACGCTCGCCGACTTCGCGCTCGTCCGCTACGAGACCGACGGCTCCCTCGACCCCACCTTCGGCACCGGCGGGCGCGTCGTCACCGACTTCGCCGGCGGCTTCGACGAGGCCCGCGCGCTGGTGATCCAGCCCGACGGCAGGATCGTTGCCGCCGGGCGCAACAACTTCCAGCTTGCGCGCTACGAGCCCGACGGCACGCTCGATCCGACCTTCGGCCAGGGCGGGCTCGTCACCACGGGCGGTCCCTTCGGCTTCGGTCTCCTCCAGGGACGGGCGCTCGTCCTCGAGCCCGACGGCAAGCTCGTCGTCGGCGGGTGGATCTTCGACAACGCCGGCCTGATCGGCGGGGACAGCTTCTTCCTCGCGCGCTACCTCGCCGACGGCAGCCTCGACCCCTCGTTCGGCGACGGCGGACGCGTCCTCACCGACTTCCCGAACGACTTCTCGATCTTCGCGTTCAACCGGGACGTCGGGCGCGGGCTCGCCCGGCAGCCGGACGGCAAGCTCGTGCTGGTCGGGTTCGTCTTCGATCCGGTGCGCCTGGAATCCCAATTCGCGCTGGCGCGCTACCAGCCGGACGGCAGTCTCGACGCTACATTCGGCGAGGGCGGGCTGGTGCGGACGACCTTGGTGCGCAACGGCAACGACGGCTTCGCGGTCGCCGTCGAGCCGGGCGGGAAGATCGTCGCCGCCGGCGAGGCGTCCGTTCCCGAGGGTCGTCACGATACCCGGCGCGATCTCGGGATCGTACGCTACCTCCCCGACGGCCGCCCCGATCCGGGCTTCGGGGTCTGCGGGCTCGTGACGACGGATCCGCGCCCGCCGGGCGCGATCACCGGCTTCGCAGCGGAGGCGCACGCCGTCGCCATCCAGGCCGACGGCGCGATCGTGGTTGCGGGCGAGACGCCCGTGCCGCCGGTCGAGAACCACTTCGTCCTCGCGCGCTACGAGGGCGGCAGCCTGCTCGAGTGCGCTCCGGCGCCGCTCGCCGGCTGCCGCGCGCCGACGCGGCAGGGAAAGGCGCTGCTCCAGATGAAGCACGAGGGGCCGCGGAGCGCCGGCAACCGTCTCAAGTGGAAGTGGCTCACCGGCGCCGCGACGGCATTCGCCGACTTCGGCGATCCCACCCTCGCGACCGACTACGTCCTCTGCCTCTACGACGAGTCCGGCGGCACGCCGGCGCTCCTCCTGCACGCGCTCACCGCGCCGGCCGGCGGGACGTGCGGCGACGGCCCCTGCTGGAAGACGCTCTCGACCGACAAGGGCTACCGCTTCAAGGACGGCGACCGCGTCCGCTGCGGCCTCGACTCGTTGAAGCTCAAGGCGGGGCCGGAGGGCAAGGCCAAGGTCCTGGTCGGCGCCAAGGGGGCCGGCGTGTCCCTTCCGGCGCTCCCCCCGAGCCTCCCGCTCCGCGTCCAGGTGCAGGCCGGCAACGGCGCCTGCTGGGAGGCCGTGTACTCCGCGGCCGGCGTCCGCAAGAGCTCCGCGACCCAGTTCAAGGGAAAGGCCGACTGATGACGCTCCGACCGGCCGGCACAAGGGAGGTCCCGACGATGCGACGCCTGCTTCCGACCCTCGCGCTCACCGCCGCGCTCGTCCTCGCGAGCGCGGGCGACGCGCCCGCGTGTCTCGAGCGCGAGAACAAGGTGAGCCTGCGGAGCGTGAGTCTGCTCGCGGGCCAGCCGGGCCCGATCGGCTTGCGCCTGACGCTCACGACGTGGAGCACGCTCGCCGCGGCGCCCGGCCAGCACTGCGGCTGGGCCGTCAAGCTGCCGACCGGCGTCGTCGACACCGTGGATGCCGTGACCGTCGTCGACGCCGGGACCGCCACCCCGGCGGCGGGCCTCGGGACGGGGTGGACGCCGAGCGCGCCCTTCACGGCCGCCGTCACCGCGCTCAGCCCGACCCTGCCGAGCGCGGCCTGGCTCGGCTTCGCGAACGCGCTCGGGGCCGCCGTGCCCGACGACGCGCCGGTCGACGTCGTGCTCGACGTGACGCTGCTTCCCGGTGCGACTGCGGGCGACCTGCTCGCCGGGCTCGCCGTCGTGCCGGACTCGAAGCGCCGCTTCTTCACCGACCAGACCGACGCCGGCGGTATGCCCCTCGACGTCCGCCAGGCGTTCGTCGCTCTGGTCGAGCTTCCCGAGGCCGCGGACATGCTCAAGTGCCGGCGCGCCGTTGCCAAGGAGGCCGGGGGGTTCGTGAAGGCGAAGGCGACGGCGCTTCGCAAATGCGAGGACGCCAAGGTGCGGGGGAAGGGCGATACGCTGACGCCGCCCTTCGCCGCCTGCGACGTCGAGGCCAAGACCGCGGCCAAGATCGCGACCGCGCGCTCGAAGGCGGAGGCGAGGATCGGCAAGGCCTGCGGCGGCGAGGACAAGGCGTGCGGCGGCGACCTGCGCGGCGAGACCGGGGGCGGCCTCGCGGGCCTGCCGCCGATCTGTCCCGACTTCGCGAGCGGAGGCTGCGCCGGCGCGATCGACCTGCTCGCCTGCGACGGCATCGCGGAGTGCGTCACCTGCGTTGCTGACGGCGCCGTCGAGCAGGCGATCGCGCTCTACTACGCGGACCTCGTGCCGACCGATCCCGTGGCCGACCAGGCGCGGAACCGCTGCCAGCAGGCGATCGGCAAGGAGACGACGAAGTATCTCCTCGCCAAGGTAAAGGTGCTCCGCAAATGCTGGGACGCCCGCTTGAACGGCAAGCACGCCGCCGGCTGTCCCGACGACACCGCCGATCCGGGCGTCGCCAAGGCCGCGCGCAAAGCGGCCGAGCAGATCGCCAAGGCCGAGTCCAAGAAGATCGCGAAGATCTGCAAGGCGTGCGGCGGCGCCGACCAGACCTGCGACGATCCGGTCGACACCGTGAACCCCCTGACGCCGACGCTCGGCGGCAACGGCGGCGCGGGTTCGGCGGACGCCGACCTCGATCCGGCGGCGCTCTGGACGCGTACGGACTGCCCGGCGGTGACGGTGCCGGCCGGGCCGAGCCCCAATCGACCGGCGGCGGCGTGCGCGCGTCCGGTCGTGACGCTCGCCGACCTGGTCGCGTGCGTCGACTGCGTGACCGAGTTCGACGTCGACTGCCTCGATCCGGCGCGGGTGCCCGACGAGCTCGCCGTGGTGCCGGCGGAGTGCAACCCATGAGGCGCGCCCAGCGGGACGCGTCGCGCCGGCCGGAGCGGGCGAGCGCGCCGGCCGCCGTCCGGACCGGCGTGCTGATCGCGCTCGTCGCCCTCGTGCTCGGCGCGCCGCCGCCCGCCGCCGCCGGTACGGCGACCGTCCTTCGCGACGCCGCCTGGCCCTCGGTGGGACCCGGCAGCGACGGCTCGCTCGCGCGGCCCGAGGAGATCGAGCTCGAGGTCGAGGGCACGGCGGTGGTCCCCCTGCCGCCGTCGTCGCTGGCGGTGCCGGGGCCGCGCCGGGGCACGATGCCGGCGCCCCGCACGCCGCCGGTGACGCTCGGCTTCCCCGGCGTCGACGGCAGCGACAAGGACGGCGCGCTCCGCAAGCCGCCGGACACCCACGTCGCCATCGGCGGCGGCGCTGGGACCGGCGGGCGAGTCGTCATGGTGACGAACAGCGGCCTCCAGATCTGGGACAAGACCGGCGCCGCGCTCGCCGGTCCGCTGCCGCTCGATTTCTTCCTCGGGACGCCGGTGCCCTCGGGCTTCGACCCCAAGGTGCTCTACGACCAGCACGCCGATCGCTTCTTCATCGTCGTCCTCGAGGGCAAGACCCCCGCCCTCAGCACCCTGCACCTCGCGGTCTCGACGAGCGCCACCCCCGGCAACCTCACTACCGACTGGATCCTGATGGCCGGAAGCGCCGTCACCGCCGTCGACGGCGCCGCGACCTGGTTCGACTACCCGAGCCTCGGCGCCGACGCCGACGCGCTGGTCGTGACCGGCAACCTCTTCGACGCCAGCGGCTTCCACCGCGGCGCCAAGATCCGCGTCTTCGACAAGGCGAGCCTGCTGGCCGGCGTCTACGCCTTCACCGATCTCGACGTCTCCGAGGCCGACGTGCCGGGGTCCTTCACCCTGCAGCCGGCGCACGTCTTCGGAACGACCGACAGCGGCGGGTTCTACCTCGTGAACCGCATCGGCCCGACCGCCTACCGCCTGTGGGAGATCGCCGGGGCGCCCGCGGCGCCGGTGATCGTCGGCAACGCGCCGCACTTCTGGGCCTCGGGCTTCCAGGTGGGTCTCGCGCCCCAGGCGGGCACCCCCGTGCAGCTCGACACCGTCTCCGGCCGGGCGATGAACGCGGTCTATCGCGACGGCCACGTCTGGACGACGCTCACGGGCGACACCGACCTCGACGGGTGGGGCGAGGTCTACTGGGCGAAGATCGCGACCAACGGCGGCATGCCCGCGCCCGCGACGGTCGCGGACGCCGGCTACATCGACGGCAGCGACGGCGACGAGGTCACCTTCATGCCCTCGATCGCCGTCAACGCCGCCGGCGACGCCGCCATCTGCTACACGCAGTCCTTCGTCGACCAGTTCCCGGACATGCGCTACGTCACCCGCGCCGCCGCCGATCCCCCCGCCTTCTTCCAGGCGCCGGTGGTGGCGGCGACGAGCGTCGGGTTCTACGACGCCTTCTTCCCGCTGGTGCGCGACCGCTGGGGCGACTACTCGGCGACCGTCGTCGACCCGGACGACGACCTGACGTTCTGGGCGGCGAACGAGATCGTGGCGCTCTCGGGCGTCGACGTCTCGATCTGGGGGACGTTCATCGCGCGGCTCGGCGCCGTCGCGGCGGACCCCAATCCGCCGACGCCGACCCCGACGCCGCCCCCGCCCCTTGCCGGGCCGGTCGAGGCCGGCGGCCTGATCTTCACCGGCGAGGTCCACGCCGAGGGCTTCGCGGGCGGCGACGCCTTCAACCTCGCCGTGCCGCGGCTGGTCGCGGTCAGCCCCGACGGCGCCCACGTCTACACCTGGAGCGACGCCGCGAACGTGGTCGTGATCTTCTTCCGCGACGCGGCGACCGGCGCGCTCCAGTACTTCGGCGCCCAGCTCCCGCTCGTGAACGGCGATCCCTTGCGCACCCGGGGACGCATGCTCCTCAGCCCCGACGCGCGCCACCTCTACATCACCGACGACTCGAGCCACGGCATCTTCGTCCTCGCGCGCCATCCGATCCTCGGCATCCTGAGCGGCGTCGAGTTCGACCAGGACCCGCCGCTCGACGCGCCCTTCGACCAGGTGCTCAGCCCGGGCGGCGAGCACCTCTACGTGGTCGACACCGGGGCGGACGGCGGCGCCGTGGTGGCCTACGCGCGTGCCGCCTCCGACGGCAGCCTGAGCCCGGTGCAGAGCTTCGACCTGCTCGCGCTCGATCGTGACGCCGCCAAGGCGAACGCGCTCGCGATCAGCCCCGACGGCGCCCACGTCTACGTCACGTCGGAGAGCCGCGACAGCGCCGTGGTGTTCGCGCGGGACGGCGTGACCGGCGTGCTCACCCCCCTCGCGATCCTGGTGCACGGCGACCCGGGAATCGCCGGGCTGCTCGCGCCGAGTGCGCTCGAGGTCTCGTCCGACGGCGCCCACGTGTACGTCGCCTCCACGCGGCGCGGCACGCTCGAGGTCTGGGCGCGCGACGGACTGACGGGCCTTCTGACCTTCGTTGCCGACGACTCCGCCGGCGCGCCGCTCAAGCGCCCGCAGCGGATCCTCATGAGCGCCGACGGCCGGTACCTCTACGTCGCCGACTCCGACCGGCCCGGCGTCCTCGTCTTCCTGCGCGACGCCGCGAGCGGGCGTCTCGCCTTCCTCGGCGAGCACCGTGAGGGACAGCTCGGTGTCGCCGGCCTCCGGAACACGCTCGACCTCGCGCTCAGTCCCGATGGCGGCAACCTCTACTCGGTGAGCGTCCGCGGCGTCGAGGGCGACGCCTTCGGCTCCCTCGACCTGAGCAGCGGCGCGCTCGTCAACTTCGTGCGCGACGCCTGCGGCAGCGGCACGCTGTCGGGCGCGGAGCAGTGCGACGACGGCAACACGGGCGGGGGCGACGGCTGCTCCGCGAGCTGCGCGCTCGAGCTCTGCGACCCCGTCCCGCGTGGCGACTGCCGGCAGTCGACGGCTCCCGGGAAGGGCCTCCTCAAGCTCAAGGCGGGCAAGGGGAGCCTCGCCTGGAAGCTCCTGAAGGGCGAGGCGACGGCGCTCGCCGACCTCGGCGACCCGCTCGCGACCGCCAGCTACGCGCTCTGCGTCTACGACGCCTCGGGAGCGCCGCAGCCGCTCCGCCTGTTCGCGATGCCGGCCGCCGGCGACTGCCTCGGCCGGCCCTGCTGGGACGCCAAGGGCACGCGCGGCTTCGCCTACAAGGACAAGGCGTTCACGCCCGACGGCGTCCTCAAGCTCGACCTCGGCGCCGGCGACGCCGGCAAGGCCAAGATGAGCGCCAAGGGCAAGGGTTCCCTCCTGCGCCTGCCGGCGCTGCCGCTGGCGCCGCCGGTGACCGCGCAGCTCGTGAGCGGCGAGACCGGCGCGTGCTGGAGCGCGACGTACAGCGCGCCCTCGAGGAACGACGCGGAGCAGTTCAAGGCGAAGGCGGACTGATCGTCCGAGGCGCGGCGGTGTGCGTCGTCCGGGGGGCGTATGTCGTCGCGGCTCATCGGCCGGGCCGACTTCTCGTTGGACGTGACCCCGCGATCTGGTATCCGGGATCGTGCCGGCCAGCTCGCCTCACCATCCCGGCGACCGATCCGCGGCGACGCTCGCGGCCCTGCTGAGCCTCGCGCTCGTCCTGGCGGCGACGAGCGCCGGCGCGACCACCGCGATCATCGGCGCCGGAGGCAACCTCGAGGTCGACGGCCAGCCGTTCTTCCCGATCGGCATGTACCACGTCTCCTGGATCGGCGACCGTCAGGGCGCGCGCGCCGTCCCGGACCTCGCGACGATCGCGGACGCGGGCTTCAACCTCGTGCACCCGACGGTCGACGCCCGACCCGACATGCGGGACCTCCTCGATGCCGCCGTCGCCCGCGGGGTGTACGTCATCGGCGAGGTCCCCTGGCCGGCCAACGGGCCCGACGGCTTCGTGAACCTCTGGAAGGCGCACCCGGCGATCGTCGGCTGGAACGTCGCCGACGACTTCAACGCGCCGTTCGCCGGTCCGCCGCACCGCCTCCCCGCCGAGATCCAGGCACGGAGCGACGTGATCGAGGGCCTCGCGCCCGGCCACCTGACGTACGCGAGCGGCGGGTCGTTTCCCGGGTTCGAGATCGCGAGCTATGCCGGCACGCTCGAGGTCATGGGCTTCCAGAGCTACCCGGTCGCGGCCGGCAACTCCGGCGAGGACTACTGGCTCGAGGAGAACATGGACTCCTGGGACTACGTCGCGCAGGAGCTCGCGGGCTCGGGCCAGCTCTTCGTCGCCACGCCGCAAGCCTTCAAGTGGTCGAGCGGCACGTCCTTCGGGCCGCCGCAGTGGCCGAGTCCGGCGGAGGTCCGCAACATGGCCTACGCGCCGCTCACCCGCGGCGCCAAGGGGATGCTCTACTACACCTTCTGGGGCGAGAACGGCGTCCTCGCGGACAAGAACCCGCCGCTCTGGAGCGAGCTCGCGCGCGAGACCGCGGAGCTCCGGAGCCTGACGCCGTTCCTGCTGCACGGGTCGCGGACGGCGCTCGCGACCGGCCTCGAGCGCGTCCACGGCGCCTACTGGGAGCACGCGGGCCAGGTGGTGGTCGTGCTTCTCAACACCCACCGTGAGGACTCCTACGCGGTCGCGCTCGACCTTCCCCCGAGCGTGGTGCCGCCGCTGCACGCGATGTTTCCGCCGCGCGCGGAGGGCGGGATGAGTCTCACGGCCGGCCAGGTCGCCGGCGGCATCGGTCCGGAGGAGGTCCACGTCTACGTCGCCGACGTCGTGCCGCCGGGAAGCCAGCAGCCGGTCGCGGCGATCGAGCAGACGCCGGCCCGGGTCGCCTACGACGAGCCGATCACGCTCGACGCCTCGGCGTCGTCGGATCCCGACGGCACGGTGGTCGCGTGGGACTGGGATCTCGGCGGCGAGCTCGCGAGCGGGGCCGCGACGCAGGTCACGTACGACCAGCCGGGGACGTACCACGTGCGCCTCACGGTGCGGGACGACCAGGGCACGCCCCGCACTGCGTTTCAGGCGGTCGAGGTCGGCATCACCTCGCTCTGCGAGCCGGCGCCGATCGCGGGATGCCGTTCGGCGGGTCGCACCACGCTCAAGATCGCCGACTCCGGCGCGGCGGCGCGCCGCCGCGTCGTCTGGCAGTGGCGGAACGGGGAGACCGACCCCGGCGAGCTCGGCGACCCGAGCGCGACGACCGAGTACGCCCTCTGCGTCTACGACCCGGCCGGCAACGTCCTTGCCACCGGGGCGCGCCCCGATCCCGAGAAGTGGAAGGAGCGCGCCGGCGGCTTCACGCTGAAGGACCGCGCCGCCGTCGGCGGCGTGCACGCGATGCGCTTGAAGCCCAAGCCCGACGCCAAGGCGAGCCTCCAGGTGAAGGGCAAGGGCGAGCGCCTGCCCGCGGTCGGCCTGCCGATGGCGCTCCCGCTGACGGTCCAGCTCGTCACCAGCGACGGACCGACCTGCTGGGAGGCGACCTACGACCCGGCCGACGTTGCCCGCAACGACCCGAAGCAGCTCAAGGCGCGGTCGGGCTGACTCCCGGTTGTCAGGCAGCCTGTGCCGCTGCTCGGCAACCGACGGACGGGCTCGAAGGATGAGGTCGCGTGCCCGCGGCCCCGCCGATGCGCGTCGCGATCGCCCCGCTCAGGGGACGTAGCCGAGCGCGTGCAGGCGGTCGATCTCGCGGGCATTCCAGCCCGGGGCGGAGTGTGCGACGTTCGGGCCGGTGCCGCGGCCGTAGGAGTCGACCCATCGGATCGGGTGGGCGGCGAGGAAGCCCGGATCGATGACCTCGGTCAGCACCTGTCCGGCGCCGTCGCGCGGAATCGGCAGGCCGAGGAGGTAGAGCACCGTCGGGAAGACGTCGAGCACGTGGGCGCGGTCGAGGCGCCGCCCGGCGCGGATCGGCCCGCCGCCGATCGCCAGGATGCCGGGCGGACCGTGGCGGTGCTGCGTCGAGGCGTCGTGGAAGAGCGTCGCGGATTGCCCGTGATCGGAGCAGACGACGACGACGGTGTCGGGACCGACGCGCGCGCGCACGTCCGCGACGAACGCGTCCATCCGGCGGTAGGCGTCGACGACGGGGTCGCCGTCCGCGTCCACGTCGGCCGCGTCGCCGCCGAGGAAGAGCTCGGGCTGGTGCCGGTGCCAGAGCAGGTGCGAGACCTTGTCGGGCTCGCGCGAGTAGACGTGCAGGAGCCGCGGCGGACGCCGCGCCAGAACGTCGAGCGCGAAGGCGTACCGCCACGGCCGCCCGCCGAGGTCGTCCAGACGGCGGCGGACGTCGGTGTAGACGCCGACGGGCTGCACGAACGTGGCGAGCGCGCCAACGTCGTCCCCGGCCGGCCCGCGGCTCCGGTGATGCTTCCGAAGACCGTGGCCGACGACGAAGCTCCGCGCCGCGGTCGGCCGGTAGGCGGGATAGGTGAAGTAGAAGCCGCCGATCACGCCGATCGATCGGCCGGCTCGATCGGCGACTTCCCAGAGCGGCGGCGCCGCCAGGGCGCGGCGGTCGAGCACGTCCCGGCGGGCGAGCCCGAGCGGCTCCAGGTAGCCCGCGGCCTCCTTGAAGAACGTGCGGTGAATCGGAAAGAGGCCGCTTTCCGCCGACATCCCGGGCAGACGGACGGTGTAGAAATCGTGCACCCCGTGGGCGCGCGGGCGGAGGCCGGTGTAGATCGATGCCCAGATGACCGCCGAGTTCGCGTCCGGGAGCGTCGTCAGCGCGGCGGTCGCGCCGGCGCGCGCGAGGGCGGTGAAGCCTGGAGCGGCGCCGCGTCGCATCAGCGGAGCGAGGACGCGCCAGTCGGCGCCGTCGAACCCGAGGAGGATGACGTCGAGGCCGGGGTCATGGGGTGCGCCGGCACCGCCCGCCGGGACGGTGCCGGGGGGCTCGCGCGCGGCCTCGGCCGCGGCGCGCGGACCAGCGCCGAGGAGTGCGACGCCGGCATGGGCGGCCACGAGCGCGACCACTGCGAGCGCCGGCGCGCGGACGGAGCCGCGCACCGCGCCGCCGAGCGCTCGTGCGCGCGCCAGCAGCGCCGCGAGCGCGGCAGCGCCGGCGGCGGCCGCGAGCGCCCGTGCCGCCAGCACCGCGATCATGCCGGCCGGTGTCCGTGGGACGAAGGCCGGCAGCTCGTCGTAGGTGAGCCCGTAGCTCCAGGTGAGGAAGCCGAGCGTGGCGATCGCGGCCGCGAGGCCCACGAAGACGGCGCGAGCGGGCGTCACGGTGCCGCGCGCCGCGCGCTCGAGGGCGGCGGTCGCAAGCCCGAAGCCGAGGACCAGCATCGCCCCTGCGGTGCCGTACACCGCGACGCACCAGCCGAGCACGACCAGCGCGTCGGGCACGCTCGCGACCTGATTGCTCGCGACGTGGGCCAGCGACACGCCGCCGCCGAGCAGGACGCCGCCGGGCACGAGTCCCGCCAGCGCGAGCACCGACCAGAGCCCGCGTCGATCGCCGCCCTCCGCCGCGCCGACCCCCGACATCGTGTCCCCATAGCACGCCGCCGGGCGATGTGAAGTCGAGTCGCCCGATTCGATTCACCAGCGGTGCCTCCCGGGCGAGGCCGGCCCGTTCCGGCATTTGACCGCGTCGTGGTAGTCAGCGCACGCGAGACGATACGCGATGCGCCGCCCATCCTGTAGCCACGACGACCGCGCCGAGGGCCGCTTCCGAGCCGCACGTGGCACGGCGCAAGTGCCGGTCATCGGCCCCAGGGGGCACGCCACGCGCGTGTCCGAAGAGATCCACGCGTGACCTGCTCCGTCTGCGGACACCGGAACCGCGAGGCGGCGAAGTTCTGCGAGGAATGCGCCGCGCCCCTCCGGCACCTCTGTCCGAGCTGCGGCGCGGAGCTCCGGCCGACGGCGAAGTTCTGCGACGAGTGCGGGGCGCGGACGGCGGCGGCGGTGCCGGCCGCGTCGAGCGGCGGCGAGGCCCGCAAGGTCGTCACCATCGTCTTCGCCGACCTGGTCGGCTCGACGGCGATGCACGAGCGCCTCGATCCGGAGTCCGCGCGGGTGTTCATGGAAGGCTACTACGCGGCGATGCGCGGCGCCGTCGAGGCGCACGGCGGCGTGGTGACCCAGCTCCTGGGCGACGGGGTGAAGGCGGTCTTCGGCGTCCCCCGCGTCGCGGAGGACGACGCGATCCGCGCCGTGCGCGCCGCCGTCGCGATGCAGGAGGCCTTCCACGCGCTCGTGGAGCGGCAGGGCCGGCTCGTCGGCAAGACCGGCCTCCGGGTTGCGGTGAACAGCGGCGAGGTGGTGGCGAAGGACACGCGCGAGATCATCGGCGACCCGGTCAACGTCGCGGCGCGCCTGCAGGAGCAGGGTCGCGATGGCGACGTCGTGGTCGGCGCGGCGACGCAGCGGCTGGTCGCCGCGCTCGTGACCCTCGAGCTGCTCGGCAGCTTCGCGCTCAAGGGCCGGGCCGAGGCGGTGAAGGCCTATCGCGTGGTGTCGCTCGAGCGCCCGGCGGGCACGACGGCGGCGTTCGTCGGGCGCGACGAGGAGCTGGCGCGCCTGACGGCCGTCTACGAAGGGGCGGTCGCCGCGCCGGCGTCGCGGCTCGCGGTGGTCCTCGGCTCGCCGGGCTTCGGCAAGTCGCGCTTGATCGGCGAGCTCGGGCGCCGGCTCGGCGACGCGGCCACCGTCCTTACCGCGCAATGCGACGCCGCGGGCGGGGCCACCTTCGCCCCGGTGGCGGAGGCGTTGCGAGAATGGCTGCGGAACGACGGCACGGGGGCGCCGCGCGCGTCGCCCCTCCGGGAGAGCGCGCTCGGGACGGACGCCGATCGTGCCCGCATCGCGGCCGGCATCGACGCCCTGCTCGCCGGCTCGCCCGCCTCCCCGGAGGAGATCTTCTTCGTGGTCCGGCGCTTCCTGGCCGCGGTGGCGGCGACCCAGCCGGTCGTGCTGGTGATCGACGACCTGCAGTGGGCCGAGCCGCTGCTGCTCGACCTGGTCGAGCACCTGGTGCAGTGGGGCGGCGGGGTGCCGTTGGTCGTGCTGGTCGGCGCCCGACCCGAGCTCCGCGAGACCCGCTCGTCGCTCACGACGACGGGCGGGCTGGTCGCCGACGTGGTGACGCTGGGGGGCCTCGACGCGGCCGCGGCGATGCGGCTTGCGGCCAACGTCATCGGCGCGACCGATCTGCCGGCCGCGGTTGCCGGCAAGGTGCTGGCGGCCAGCGAGGGCAACCCGCTCTTCGTCGGCGAGCTGGTGCGCATGCTGGTGCGGGAGGGCGCGCTCACCAAGGAGGGCGAGCGCTGGACTGCCGGCGCCGGGCTGGCCGCGCTCGAGATGCCGCCGACGATCCACGCCCTGCTCGCCGCGCGCATCGAGCGGCTGCGCCCCGGGGAGCGGAGCGTGCTCGAGCGCGCCGCGGTGGTGGGCCGCCACTTCTCGCGGAGCGCGGTCGCGGCGCTCATGCCGGACGAGGCGGCGGACCTCGACGCGCGCCTCGAGGCGCTCCGCCGGAGCGAGCTGATCGAGCGCGACACGGGCTGGCTGCTCGGCGAGCCGGCGCTGCGCTTTCATCACGTGCTGATCCGCGACGCCGCCTACCGGCGGCTCTTGAAGGGCACGCGCGCCGAGCTGCACGCGCGGCTCGCCGACTGGATCGAGGGCCGCGTCGGCAACGCGCCCGAGCACGACGAGACCATCGGCTGGCACCTCGAGCAGGCGCACCAGCACCTCCGCGAGCTCGGTCCGCTCGATGGGGCGGCGATGGCGCTCGGCGAGCGGGCGGCACAGCGTCTCGCCGCCGCCGGACGGCGCGCGCTCGCCCGCGACGACGTGGCGCTCGCGGCGGGTCTCTGCGGGCGCGCGCTCGATCGGCTGACAGCCGGGGCGCCGGAACGCGCCGACCTGGTGCTCGACTGGTGCGAGGCGCTGCTTGCGGCGGGCGCGGTCGGGTCCGCGGTCGCCGCCGTCGCCGAGCTCGATCGCGTCGCCGCCGATTCGGCGCGCCTGCGCGCCTGGCACACCTGCTTCGCGGGCCAGCTCACCGTGTTGACCGCCCCCGAGGCGTTGCACGCGACCTCCGAGCGCGTCGGCGCCGCGGCCCGGGAGCTCGCCGCGTTGGGCGACGCCGCCGGCGAGGCCAAGGCGCACTTCGTCCACGCCCAGGCGCTCGCCCGGCTCGGCAAGGTCGGCGCCTCC
>Ga0302046_10002485_pt1 | contig 17104 bp, 17 predicted proteins | sample RVTome_11_FD_200261 | JGI IMG/M metagenome (GOLD analysis project Ga0302046, IMG submission 200261) | Soil microbial communities from uranium-contaminated site in the Upper Colorado River Basin, Wyoming, United States - RVT147D111 (version 2) ...
GTCGATCATCCGCGCGCAGGCGGTCTCGTCGGTGACGTCCGCGTGGACCGCGAACGCCTCCCCCCCGGCGCCGGCGATCGCCTTCGCGGTCGCCTCGGCGTGGTCGGCGGCCCGGTCCACGCAGGCCACGCGCGCGCCCTCGGCGGCCAGCCAGATCGCGGTGGCCCGTCCCAGGCCGGAACCGGCGCCCGTCACGACCGCCGTCTTCCCGCGCATGCGCATCGGAGCGTCCTCCCGGGGCGTGGGCAAATCGCCGGCGCGAGCCGGCCGCGACGAGGATACAATCCCGGGTGCCCGGCACGCCAGGTGAAGGTCGAGACGAGCGCCTGCAAGAGGAGAGCGGCGATGGAATTCGAGTACTCCAAGAAGACCAGGATGTACATGGAGCAGCTGACGGACTTCATGAACAAGTTCGTCTACCCCAACGAGGCGACCTTCCGCGACCAGCTCGACTCGTCGGCCGACCGCTGGCAGGTGCCGCCCATCATGGAAGAGCTGAAGACCAGGGCGCGCGAGCGCGGACTCTGGAACCTGTTCCTGCCCGAGAGCGAGCGCGGCGCCGGCCTCACCAACCTGGACTACGCGCCCCTCTGCGAGATCATGGGCCGCTCGCCCATCGCCCCCGAGGTCTTCAACTGCTCGGCGCCCGACACCGGCAACATGGAGGTGTTCGAGCGCTACGCCAGCCCCGAGCTCAAGAAGCAGTATCTGGAGCCGCTCCTCGAGGGGAAGATCCGATCGGCGTTCGCCATGACGGAGCCGAAGGTTGCATCGTCGGATGCCACCAACATCGAATCCTCGATCGTTCGGGACGGCGACGAGTACGTCATCAACGGCCACAAATGGTGGACCTCGGGCATCGGCGACAAGCGGTGCAAGGTCCTCATCTTCATGGGCAAGACGGATCCCAGGAACCCCGACCGCTACAAGCAGCAGTCGATGATCGTGGTGCCGCGCGAGGCGCCCGGCATCAAGGTCGTCCGCATGCTGACCGTCTTCGGCTACGACGACGCGCCCCACGGCCACGGCGAGGTGCTGTTCGAGAACGTCCGGGTGCCGGCCGCCAACATGCTGCTGGGCGAGGGCCGGGGGTTCGAGATCGCCCAGGGCCGGCTGGGGCCCGGCCGCATCCACCACTGCATGCGCCAGATCGGCGTGGCCGAGCGCGCGCTGGAGTACATGTGCAAGCGGGCGCTGGATCGCGTGGCGTTCGGCAAGCGGCTGGCCGAGAACGACATCACGACCGAGCGCATCGCCCAGTCGCGCATCGAGATCGACCAGGCGCGCCTGCTCGTCCTGCACGCCGCCTACATGATGGACACCGTGGGCAACAAGGCCGCCAAGCAGGCCATCGCCGAGATCAAGGTCGCGGTGCCCAACATGACGCTCGGCGTGCTGGACCGCGCCATGCAGCTGCACGGCGGCGGCGGCGTCAGCCAGGAGTTCCCGCTCGCCTTCTGGTGGGCGCACTCCCGCACGCTGCGGTTCGCCGACGGCCCCGACGAGGTGCACCGCCGCCAGATCGGGCGCCTCGAGCTCCGCAAGCACAGCTAGACCAGTCGGAGGGGGCCTCGACGGACAGTCGGAGGGGGCCTCGACGGCCCCCTCCGAAACCTCCCCCAGAAGCAAGAAACAGGATTGCGCCGGCAAAGCCGGCGCTCGAAGCGACGTTATCAGGGTGGGCCGTGAGGAGGAGTCCTGATGCGAATGACCGGGGGCGAGGCGCTGGCGAAGCAGCTGCATCGGGAAGGGGTGCGGGTGGTGTTCGGGCTGCCGGGGGTGCAGCTGTACGGGGCGATGGCGGCCTTGCGCGAGGAGAAGGACATCCGGTTCGTCCTCACCCGGCACGAGCAGGCCACGACGTACATGGCGGACGGCTATGCGCGGGCGGGCGGCGGCGTCGGGGTGGCGCTGGTGGTGCCGGGGCCGGGCGTGCTGAACGCCGGCGCCGGGCTCAGCACGGCGTACTCCTGCTCGTCGCCGGTGTTCCTGGTGGCCGGGCAGGTGCCCAAGCGCTACCTCGGCAAGGACGTCGGCGTCCTGCACGAGATCAACGAGCAGCTCGACGTCGTCAAGCCCATCACCAAGTGGCGCAAGCGCGTGCTGGAGGTCTCCGAGATCCCGGCCGCCGTGCAGGAGGCGTTCCGGCAGCTCAGGACCGGGCGCCCGCGGCCGGTGCACCTGGAGATCCCGCCCGACACGCTGGAGGACGAGGGCGACGCCGAGCTGCTGCCGCCCGTCACGGTGGCGCGGGCGGCCGCGCCCGCCGCCGACATCGAGCGGGCGGCCCGGCTGCTGCTCGAGGCCAGGCGGCCGATCATCTACGCCGGCGGCGGGGTGCACGCCTCCGGCGCGCACGAGGCCCTGGCGGCCGTGGCCGAGTACATCCAGGCCGGCGTCGTGCAATCGGCGGAGGGCAAGGGCGCGGTGAGCGACCAGAGCGACCTCGCGCTCGGCGCCGCGCTGTGGCCCAAGAACCCGCTCCGGGAGTATCTCGACGCCGCCGACACGATCCTGGTCGTGGGCTCGCGCTGCGCGCTGGCGGCCTTCCAGCCCTCGCAGAAGATCGTCCAGCTCGACGTCGACGCCGAGGAGATCGGCCGCAACCACCCGGTGGCGGTCGGGCTCGCCGGCGACGCGCGGCTGACGCTCGAGCGGCTGCTGGAGCGGCTGCGGACCGATGCGCCGCCGCGGCCGTCACGGAAGCGGGAGCGCGAGCAGCTCCGCGACGCGCTGGCCGCCCTCGACACCCAGGAGCCGAACCACTCGATCCTGACCTCGCTGCGGGCGGGCACGCCGGAGGACGCCATCGTCATCGCCGGCATGACGCAGATCGGCTATTATTCGCGGCCGTTCTGGCCGGTCTACCGGCCGCGGACGTACCTGACGTCGTCGTACTCCGGCAACCTCGGCTTCGAGGTGCCGACCGCGCTCGGCGCCAAGGTGGCGCGTCCGGAGCGGCCGGTGATCGCCATCACCGGCGACGGCGGGTTCATGTACAACTCCCAGGAGCTGTCCACCGCGGTCCGCGAGAAGATCAACGCGGTGATCGTCCTCTTCAACGACGAGGCCTACGGCAACGTCGCCCGCGACCTCGACGAGTCGTGGGGCGGCAGCCACGGCGCCGCTGTCACCAATCCGGACTTCATGAAGCTGGCCGACGCCTACGGGGTCGTGGGCCTGCGGGCCGCCAGGCCCACCGACGTCGGCGATCTCGTGCGCAAGGCCGTGGGCATGGACCGCCCGGTGCTCATCGAGGTCCGCGTCGGCCGCATGGCTCGCCCGGTCTTCTTCGCGCCGCTCAAGTCGCCCGCCAGGTACCAGCGGTGAGCGGGAGGGGGGCCGCGGCGGCCCCCCATCCTCGCTACGCCGCGCGGTAGCGCGGGCCCTCCGGTCGGGTCTCCTGGTTCTCCTGCCCGCCCGTGGCCTGCCCCACGCGGAGCTGGTTGTTGACCTCGCGCACGCCCGACACCTGCTCGGCCAGATCCTCGGCCAGCCGCTTGTCGGCGCGCTCGCGGACGGCGCCCTGCAGGGTGACCTCGCCGCTGACGACGACGATCTCGATGTCGCTGGCGTCCAGCTCTCCGTGCTGCGACATCTGCTCGCAGATGTCCTCGCGGATGCGCTCGTCGGAGCGCCGGTAGCCGCGCGGCCCGCGGCCGACGTGGGGGCCCTGCCACACCCCGCTGCGCCACCCGGAGCCATAGCGCTCGCTCTGGTAGTCGTGACGCGACTGGCCGCCGTACGCGCGCTCCTGCCCGGGCCAGCCGTACCCTCCCGGCTCGTAACCGCCCGACCCGCGCCAGTCCGTGCGCCCGCCCCCGTAGCCGGCGCCCGAGCCGTAGCCGCCGCCGTAGCCCCAGCCGCGCGACCAGCCCCGCTCGGGCTCGCGCCGGCCGGGCCCTTCGAGATAGCCCCACTGGCGCGCCCAGTCGGGATCGGCCTCCTCGAAACCACCGCTCCCCCGGCGCTCCTCGCCCCAGCCGCGCTCGCGGCCCGACCGCTGGCCGCGCTCGCCCCAGGCGCCGCGGCCCGGCCCGCGCTCGTCGCGACGGCGCTCCGCGTCCTCGTCACCGAACCAGGAGCGCACTTCCTCGATCAGGCGTTCCATGAGACCACGCTCGTCGCCGCGCCGGCCCCAGTCGCGCTCACGCCCCGGTGTCTCGTAGTAACCGCCATAGTAGCCCTCGCCGCGGTAGCGGCGACCACGCTCCCAGTCGCGCTCGCGGTCCCAGTCACGCTCAGCCATGTCTGTCCTCCTTTACAATCCCCTGGCGGCCTGGTCAGGGATCGAGATCGAGCAACGCCCGTGCCGACGGTTGTCGCCGCCGGGACGGCTTCCGAAAGCAGGCTCCCGGTATGCACGGCTGGACCATGCTGGTCCTGGTCACCCTCGCCCACGTGCTCGGCGCACTCGCGGTCCTCTCGGTCGCGCCGCTGGCGCCGTTCCTCCTCGAGTCGCTCGCGCTCACGCGAGCCCAGGTGGGGCTGTTCCTGCCCGCCGTGTACCTGGGCGGCGTCGTCATGGCGCTGCCCGCCGGCTGGCTGACCGACCGGCTGGGCGTGCGAGCGACGCTCGGCCTCGGGCAGCTCGTCATCGGGACCGGCGTGCTCCTCGCCGCGGCCAGCTGGAGCCTGGCGTCATGTCTGGCCTTCCTCGTGCTCGCGGGCGCAGGCTTCAGCGTCCTGAACCCGTCGACGGGCAAGGCGGTCGTGGAGTGGTTTCCGCCTCGCCAGCGCGGCGTGGCGATGGGCATCAAGCAGACCGGGTTGACCCTCGGTGGTCTGCTCGGCGCCCTCACGCTGCCGCCACTCGCCCTCGCCCACGGCTGGCGGCGCGCGCTCGTGGTCGCCGGGGCGCTCTCCCTGGTCTCGGCCGCCGTGGTGGCGCTGGTGTACCGCGCGCCCGCCGGCCGGGCGCCGGTGGCGCCGGCCGAGCGGGCGCGGCTCGGCGAGCTCGGAGTGTTCCTGCGCCGGCCGGGCATCCTGGTGGTGTTCGCCTCGGGGCTGGCGCTGTCGATCGCGCAGTCCTCGGTCCTCGCCTACCTCGCCCTCTACGCGCGCGACACCCTGGCGGTCTCGGCGGTGGCGGCCGGCCAGTTCCTGGCGCTCGCCCAGGCCGGCGGCACCGGCAGCCGCCTGGCGTGGGGCGCGATCAGCGATCGCATGTTCGGGGGCCGCCGCCGCCCGGGCGTGGTCATCAACGCCCTCATCGGCGCGGTCGCCTATGCGGCGTTCGCGCTCGGCGCGTGGCTGCCGCTGCCGGTGGCCATTCCCCTGGCCGTCGTCGCCGGCGCCGGCGCCTTCGGATGGGTCGGGCTCTACCTCGCGCTCGTGGCGGAGATCGGCGGCGCCCGCTACGCGGGCCTGCTGACCGGCGCCGCCGTCACGTTCGCGTGGAGCGGCGTGCTGCTCGGCCCGCCGCTCTTCGGTCTCGTGCTGGAGGCGACCGGGAGCTACACGCTGCCGTGGCTGTTGCTGGCCGCGATCGGGCTCGGCGTGGCGCTGGCGCTGCCCCGCCCGCAGCCGCTGGTCCAGCGCGACCCGGCGCCGTGACGCTCGTCGACGTCGTCGTCGCGCTGCTGATGCTGGCGGGGCTGGCCGGCGCCGTGCTGCCCGTGCTGCCCGGCCCGCCGCTGATCGTCGCCGGGGCGCTGCTCCACGCCGTCGCCACCGACTTCACGCCGGTCGGTCCCGGGCGGCTGGTCATCCTCGGCACGCTCGCCGTCGTGGGCGCCGGCCTCGCGAACGTCGCCGCCGCGGCCGGCGTCCGGCGCGCGGGAGGCGGCCGGTGGGCGACGGTGGGAGCGCTGGCCGGCGCGGTGCTCGGCCTGTTCGCCGCGCCGATCGGCCTCCTCGTCGGTCCGCTCGCCGGCGCCATCACCGGCGAGATAGTGAGGACGCGCCGGCTCGAGGGCAGCGTGCGCGCCGGCCTCGGCGCGCTGGCGGGGCTGGTGATGGGCGCGGTGGCCCACGTCGTCGTGGCCTTCGTGATGGTGGCGCTCTTCGCGTGGTGGGTCTGGCGAGGTTGAGCGGGAACCGGACGCGGGGAGGAGGATTCCCCGAGCGCGCGGGAGCGCGCGTTCGCCGCCGCGGTCGCGGCGTGGCTACGGACCGGAAGCGGTTCGAGCCGGCGCGCGCCCCGCCCGTCGCCGCGCGCGGCCGGCGGTCGCCGCGGCGGTCACGCGAGCCGAGCGATGTACCAGCTGGCACCAGCGCCGGTTGTCGTCGCCGCCCGCCTCCGTGCTGCCCGACAGGAACGCCTCCGCCCGCACCGCGCCGTCCTCGGCGCCGTTCCACGCGGGGGTGTGCGCCGCGCACCAGCGGACGTCGAGAATCTCACGGCACGGATCGGCGTCCGGCTCACAGTCGGGGCAGTAGGGGCGAGCGACAGCGGGGGTGTCCGGCAGGAAGTCCGTCACCGGTTCATGGCGAGGATGTCCGTCGCCATCGTCGCCTCCCACTCTCGCATGATGAACCTGCCGCGACGAAACCTTTTCGCCGGGGACGGTCCTGCTCTTTCAACGCGGTCGGCCGCGGCGGCGTTCCCCTCGGCGGCGGCCGGGACCTGGCGTCGCGCGTGCTATCTTGCCGGCGCCATGGCGGGCGACCCCCAGTTCTTCCGCGATCTCGCCCTCGTGCTCGTGGCGGCGGTGCTCGGGGCCGGGCTGGCGTGGCTGGCGCGCCAGCCGCTGGTGCTCGGCTACGTGCTGGGCGGCGTCGCGATCAGCCCGTTCACTCCTGGCCCCGCCGTGGCCGACACCCTGCACCACCTCGAGGCGTTCGCCGAGATCGGCGTCGTGCTGCTGATGTTCTCCCTCGGCCTCGAGTTCTCGCTCAAGGACCTCCTGCGCGTGAAGTGGGTCGCCCTCATCGGCGGCCCCCTCGGGACCGCGCTGTCGATCGGCCTGGCGGTCGTGATCGGTGGCGCACTGGGCTGGCCGCCCGGGCAAGGGCTGATGATCGGCGTCGTCATCTCGGTGGCCAGCACGATGGTGCTGGCGCGGCTGCTGCTCGACCGCGGCGAGCTGCACACCCGGCACGGGCGCGTGCTCATCGGCATCAGCCTGGTGGAGGACCTCGCGGTGGTCGTGCTGCTGGCGCTCATGCCGGCGCTCGGCGCCGGCGCCCCCGACCGCCTGCTCGCCGTCGGCCGCGGCCTCGCGACCGCCGCGCTCGTGCTGGTGCCGTTCGTGGCGCTCGGGACCCGGGTCGTCTCCCCGCTGCTGGCGCGGGTGGCGCGCACGCGCGACGAGGAGATGTTCCTGCTGGTGGCGCTGGCCCTCGGGCTGGGCACGGCGGCGCTCACCCAGGCGGTCGGCCTGTCGCTGGCGCTGGGGGCGTTCCTGGCCGGGCTGCTCATCAGCGAGTCGGACTTCGCCCACGAGACGCTGGCCCGCCTGCTGCCGCTGCGCGACACGTTCAGCGCGTTCTTCTTCGTCACCATCGGGGCCCTGCTCGATCCGCGGCAGGTGCTCGACCACCTGCCGCTGCTCGGCGCGATGGTGGCGCTCGTGGTCGCCGGCAAGCTGCTGGTGCGCGCCGCGGTGGTCTGGGCCTTCGGCGAGACGCTGCGCACGGCCCTGCTCACCGGCATCGGGCTCGCCCAGATCGGCGAGTTCTCGTTCGTCCTCGTGCAGGCCGCCCGCCAGGAAGGGCACATCGGGGCCGGCGTCTACCAGGTCACGCTGGCCGCCTCGCTGCTCACGATCCTCGTCAACGCCGGGCTCGTGCGCGTGGCGCCCCGTTACCTGGGCGCGCTGTGGCTGGCCGGGCGGGCGCCGGCGGAGACGGGCCCGGCCGCGGACGAGCTGCACGGGCACGTCATCCTGTGCGGCTACGGCCGGGTGGGCAGCGCGGTGGCCGAGGCGCTGGACACCTTCGGCATCCGCTGGGTCGCCATCGAGAACGATCCCGACATCGTTCGCGGGCTGCGCGAGCGCGGCGTGCCCAGCCTGTTCGGCGACGCCGGCCACCGCCGGCTGCTGGCGGCGGCGGGCGCCGGTCGGGCCGCGCTGGCGGTGGTGGCCCTGCCCGAGATCGACCGGGCCCGGCGGGCGGTCGGCAATCTCCGCGCGCTCAACGCGACGCTGCCGATCCTCGCCCGCACCCACGACCGCGCGGAGCACGATCGGCTGCGCCGCGCGGGAGCCTCCGAGGTCATCCAGCCCGAGCTGGAGGCCGCGGCGACGCTGATCCGCCACGCCCTGCACACCCTGGCCCAGCCGCGCGAGCGGGTGCTCGCCTACCTCGAGCAGTTCCGCGACGCGATCAACCTCGCCGGCGCCCGGGCACCGGAGCGGGCCGGCCGGCTGCCGGAGATGCAGGAGGTGACCCTGGGAGCGGGCGCGCTCGCCGACTCCACGCTGCGGGAGGCGCGCGTGCGCGAGCGGTTCGGGGTGTCGGTGCTCGCCATCACGCGCGCGGACGGGACCCTCGAGGCCAATCCATCGGCCGACACCATGCTGCGGAGGGGCGATCGCGTGCGGCTGTTCGGGCTGCCCGAGCAGATCCGCGCGCTGCTCGCCTACGACGCGCGGGGGGATTGATCCCCGCGGACGCCGGACGCGCCCCGCCAGGCGAGACCGAGCGTGTAGACCCCCAGGCCGAGCGACACGACGAGCAGCGCGCCGGTCACCACCCCCAGCGGCACCGGATTGCCCCGCCAGAGACGGGCGCGATGCAGGATCCGACGGGGCAGCGCCAGCGCGGCGGGCGGGTCGGGCGCGGTCGGGCTGGTCGCTGCGAGGGATGATCCCGCGCCCGCGACCGGCGGCCTCGGCGCGGGAGCCCCGTCGCCGCAGCCCGACAGCAGGCTCGACAGCGCGAGAGCGACGATCAGCCGTCTCATGCGCCGAGGGTCAGGGCTCAGGCCGGCGGCGGAGCGCCCCCGGCGGGCGGCGGCGTGCCCGAGCCGCCGCGCCGGCCGCGACGACGGCGGCGGCGAGGGCCGGACGGGCCGGCGGGCGCTGCCCCGGACGCAGGCTCGGGCCGCGCAGCGCTGATCGGCGGCGGCTCGCGCCGCGACTCGCCGCCGGGCCGCCGCTCGCCGCGGTGGCCGCGCTCCCGCCCACCCCCGCGCCGGCCGCCCCCCCGGTCGTCGCGCCCGCGCCGGGCGTCCAGCCGCGCGCGGCGCTCCGCGGCATAGCGGCGCCGCTCCTCGGACGTGGGCCGGATCTCCGACAGGATCAGGTCGTCCTCGGGCCACTCGACGGGGATCTTCTGGCCGATGAACTTCTCGATCGCCTCGAGGTTCAGGGCGCTGGCCTCGTCGACGAGGGCGATGGCCTTGCCCCCGGCGCCGGCCCGTGCCGTGCGCCCGATGCGATGCACGTAGTCCTCGGCATCCTGGGGCAGGTCCCAGTTGACGACGTGGCTGACCGCCTCGATGTGCAGCCCCCGGGAGGCGACGTCGGTGGCCACCAGCACCGGCAGCAGGCCCTCCTTGAAGTCGTTGAGGATGCGCAGCCGGCGCTTCTGATCGACGTCGCCGGTCAGCGCGCGGGCCTCCCAGGCATTGCGGGTGAGGCGGTCCTCCAGCCGGCGGGCCTCCTCGCGCGTGTTGGCGAAGATCAGGATGCGATCGCCGCCCTCGCGGCGCAGCAGCCCCAGCAGGAGGCCGAACTTCTCCTCGCGCCCGACGTGGTAGAGCAGCTGCTCCACGCGCTCGGCCGTCTTCTGCTGGGGCATGATCGTGATCTGGCTGGGGTTGTTCATGAACTCCCAGGTGAGCTCCAGCACCCGGAAGGACAGCGTCGCCGAGAACAGGAACGACTGCCGTTTCTCGGGCGCCGGCAGCCGGCGCAGGATGAAGCGCAGGTCGGCGATGAAGCCCATGTCGAACATGCGGTCGGCCTCGTCGACCACCAGCACCTCGACCCGGCGGGGCGACCACACGTGCTGCTTCAGATAGTCGATCAGGCGGCCCGGCGTGCCGATCAGCACGTCACAGCCGGCGGCGAGCGTGTCGCGCTGCCTGGCGTAGTCGATGCCGCCGTAGACGGCGTGGATCCGGAACGGCGTGAAGCGGCCGAGCTGCCGCGCGTCGGCCTCGATCTGCACCGTCAGCTCGCGGGTCGGCGCGATGATCAACACCCGCGGCGTGCCGGGCGTCGAGGGGGGCGGCGCCGGCGTACGCAGCAGGCGGGTGAAGGCGGCGATGAGGAAGGCCGCCGTCTTGCCGGTGCCGGTCTGCGACTGGCCCGCCACGTCCTTGCCCTTGAGCGCCAGCGGCAGGGCCGCCTCCTGGATCGGCGTCGTGGTGACGAAGCCCGCCTCGCGGATGCCCTGGAGAACCGGCTCGGGAAGGTCGAACGCCGTGAAGTCCACTACCCGGCTCCCCTCATGCGCTCTCCGAGGAGGCCGGCGCCGCCGCCGGGGCCCGGCGGCCGAAGACGCGCGCGCACACGATGCCCACCTCGTAGAGGATGATGAGCGGCCCCGCCATCAGCGCCTGGTTGAACGCGTCGGGCGTCGGCGTCAGGATGGCCGCGGCCACGAAGGCGCCCAGGACGGCGTACTTGCGATGGCGGGCCAGCGTGCGGGCGGTGACCACGCCCATGCGCGCGAGCAGCGTGAGCGCCAGCGGCAGCTCGAAGACGATCCCGAACGCGAGCGTGAACTTCAGCAGGAAGTCGATGTGGTTCTGGATCGTGATCATCGGCCGGAGGCCGGGCCGCCCGTAGCCGAGCAGGAAGCTGATGGCGTACGGCGTCACCACGAACAGCGCGAAGGCGCCGCCGGCCAGGAACATGAGCGAGCCGACGATCACGAACGGCGCCGCGTATTTCTTCTCCTTCGCGTGCAGGCCCGGCGCGATGAACGCCCACACCTGCCACAGGATCACCGGGGCCGAGAGGAACAGGCCGCAGAACAGCCCGACCTTCATCTGCACCCAGAACGCCTCGGCCGGCGCCGTGAAGACCAGCTCGTGGCCGAGCCCGGTCACGGGCCGGGCCAGCCAGTCCACGATCCGCTGGCTGAACGGCAGCGCGATCGCGGCGCCGGCCAGCACCCCGTACAGGCTGCGGACGATGCGGACGCGCAGCTCCCCCAGGTGCTCCATGAACGGCATCCGGTCGTCGGCGGAACGGGCCATCTACCAGCCGGTGACGAAGTGGCGGAGGGCGCCGACGCCGCGGCCGGCCTGGAACCCCTCCCGGATGGCCGCGGTCACGTACGCCTTGCCCTCGGCGACCGCGGTGACCAGCGGCCGGCCATGGGCGAGGCCTGCCGCGATCGCGGCCGAGAAGGTGCAGCCGGTGCCGTGCGTGTTGTTCGACTCGAGCCGCGGCGCCGGGAAGCGCGTGAACGCGCGCCCGTCGTAGAGGAGGTCGGTGGCGCTGTCCTTGAGGTGGCCGCCCTTGACGAGCACGTGGCGCGGACCGCGCGCGTGGATGCGCCGGGCCGCCTCCTCCATGTCGGTCTCGGTGGCGACCGGCACGCCGGCCAGCACCGAGGCCTCGTGGAGGTTGGGCGTCACGACCTCGGCCAGGGGTAGGATCGCCTCGATCAGCGCCGCCCGGGCGTCGGGCTGCAGCAACGGGTCGCCCGACTTGGCCACCATCACCGGGTCGAGCACCACCCGCGTCTGCCCGTGCGCGCGCAGCCGGCCCGCCACCGCCTGGATGATCCCGGCCGTCGACAGCATCCCGAGCTTCACGGCGTCGGCGCCGAAGTCGTCCAGCACCGCGTCGAGTTGCCGGGCGACGAACTCGGGGGGCAGGTCGTGCACGCCCGTCACGCCGACGGAGTTCTGCGCCGTGACGGCGGTCAGCACGGACATCCCGAACACCTTGAACGCCGAGAACGTCTTGAGGTCGGCCTGGATGCCGGCGCCGCCGCCGGAGTCGGACCCGGCGACCGTCAGCGCCTTGGGAACGCCCATAGACCTCCGCAGTATACGTGCGGGTCCGACCCCCCACAACTCACGGTCCCCGGTCACCCCGGTCAGCCCGGGATGACGAGCGTGAACTCGCCGCGGACGCCGGCGGCCTCCAGCCGGGCGCGGTGCGCGGCCGGCGTCGCCCGCACGATCTCCTCGAAGTGCTTGGTCAGCTCGCGGGCCACCACGATCTCGCGCTCGCCGAAGACCTCGCCGATCGCCGCCAGGGTGGCCAGGATGCGGTGGGGCGACTCGTAGAGGACGATCGTCGTCTCCAGCTCGCGCAGCGCCCTCAGCCGGTTGAGACGACGGCCCGGCTTGACCGGGGGAAAGCCCTCGAACACGAAGCGGTCGGCCGGCACGCCCGCCGCCGACAGCGCGGCCGCGACCGCCGAGGCGCCCGGCACCGGCACCACCGGCACCCCGGCCGCCCGCGCCTCCCGCACGAGCAGGACCCCGGGGTCGGAGATCCCCGGCGTGCCGGCGTCGGTGACCAGCGCGACCGACTTGCCGTCCTCGAGCTGCCGGAGGATCTGCGGGCCCCGGGCCAGCTTGTTGTGCTCGTAATAGGAGACGGTCGGTGTGTGGATGTCGAAGTGGGCCAGCAGCGCCCGCGTCCGCCGCGTGTCCTCGCACGCGACGAGATCGACCTCGCGCAGCACCCGGAGCGCCCGCAGGGTGACGTCCTCCAGATTGCCGATCGGGGTGGCGACGACGAAGAGGGTTCCCGGCACCGCGTCCGACGCTACGCGGTCTGTTCCTTCGCTTCCGAGATGAGGATGGGCCGCTCGTGGTTCAGGATGACCTCGCGGGTGATCACGCACTCCTTGAGCCCCTGGATGGACGGCAGCTCGTACATGATCTCGAGCATGACCTCCTCCAGGATGGCCCGCAGGCCGCGGGCGCCGGTGCCCCGCTTGAGGGCATCGCGGGCGATGGCGGCCACCGCGTCGTCGGTGAACTTCAGGCGCACCTTCTCGAGGTCGAAGTACTTCTGGTACTGCTTGATGATGGCGTTCTTCGGCTCCTTGAGGATGCGGACCAGCGCCGGCTCGTCGAGGTCGTGCAGGGTGGCGACGACGGGCAGCCGGCCCACGAACTCCGGGATGAGGCCGTACTTGAGCAGGTCCTCGGGCTGGATCATGGCCAGCAGGTCGCCCACCCGCCGCTCCTCGCGGCTCTTGATCTCGGCCCCGAAGCCCATGCCCGAGCGGCCCACCCGCGACTCGATGATCTTGTCGAGGCCCACGAAGGCGCCGCCGCAGATGAACAGCACGCTGGAGGTGTCGACCTGGATGAACTCCTGGTGCGGGTGCTTGCGGCCGCCCTGGGGCGGCACGTTGGCGATCGTGCCCTCCAGGATCTTCAACAGGGCCTGCTGCACCCCCTCCCCCGAGACATCCCGGGTGATCGAGGGGTTCTCCGACTTGCGGGCGATCTTGTCGATCTCGTCGATGTACACGATGCCCCGCTCGGCGCGTTCGACGTCGTAGTCGGCCGCCTGGAGCAGCCGCAGGATGATGTTCTCGACGTCCTCGCCCACGTAGCCGGCCTCGGTCAGCGTGGTCGCGTCGGCGATGGTGAACGGCACCCGCAGCATCTTGGCCAGCGTCTGGGCCAGCAGCGTCTTGCCGCTGCCGGTGGGTCCGATCAGCAGGATGTTGGACTTCTGGAGCTCGACGTCTCCCGAATCGCTGCCGGATTCGATCCGCTTGTAGTGATTGTGCACGGCGACGGCGAGGATCTTCTTCGCCCGCTCCTGCCCGACCACGTACTGGTCGAGCGCGGTCTTGATCTCGGCCGGCTTGGGGAGGCTGCGGATCTCCCGCGATTTTTCCTCCTCCCACTCCTCGGCGATGATGTCGTTGCACAGCTCGATGCACTCGTCGCAGATGTAGACCGTGGGGCCCGCGATGAGCTTGCGGACGTCGTTCTGGCTCTTGCCGCAAAACGAGCACTTCAAGGTCCCGTTGCCCTCTCGCGTCCGCGCCATCCTGCCCTGGACTCCTTACTTCTGGACCTGCGCCGAGAGCGCCGCCTGCTCGCTGACCGCCCGGGTGGTGGGCTTGGAGGAGATCACCTCGTCGACGATCTTATAGTCCTTGGCCTGCTCGGCGGTCATGAAAAAGTCCCGGTCGGTGTCGCGCTGGATCTTGTCCATGCCCTGGCCGGTGTGGTGCACGAGGATGCGGTTGAGCTCCTCGCGCATCCGCAGAATCTCCTTGGCCTGGATGTCGATGTCGGTGGCCTGGCCCTGCACGCCGCCCAGCGGCTGGTGGATCATGATGCGCGCGTGGGGCAGCGCGAAGCGCTTGCCCCGGGCGCCCGCGCACAGCAGCAGCGCGCCCATCGAGGCGGCCTGGCCCATGCAGATGGTCGAGATGGCCGGCTTGACGTACTGCATGGTGTCGTAGATCGCCATGCCCGCCGTCACCGAGCCGCCCGGCGAGTTGATGTACAGGTAGATGTCCTTGTCGGGGTCCTCCGCCTCCAGGAACAGCATCTGGGCGATAACGAGGTTGGCCAGCTCGTCCTCGATGAACGTGGGCAGGAAGATGATCCGCTCCTTGAGCAGGCGGGAGAAGATGTCGAACGCCCGTTCGCCGCGGGGCGTCTGCTCGATCACCATGGGAACGAGAGCCATCGGATGTCTCCTTCGTACGTGGCGCGACTTAGGCGGTGACACGCGCGTGTTCGATCAGCAGGTCGAGGGTCTTGCGCTCGCGCAGCCCGTGCCGCAGGGAGTCGAGATCACCGCTCTTCTCCATCATACGCCTGACGGCCGCGGCCGGCCGTTGACTGGCCCGCGCGAACTTCTCCACCTCGGCCTCGACGTCGGCGTCGCTGGCGGCGACCTCCTCCTTGTCGGCGATGGCCTCCAGCAGCAGCGCCCGGCGCACCGCCTTCTCGGCGCCCGGCCGCAGCTCGCCCACGATCTTGGGGTAGTCCCACTGGACGCCGTCGGGATCGACCCCCTGCCGGCGCAGCCGCTCGCGGGTGTGCTCGACCTGGTGGGCGACCTGGCGCATCACCATGGCGTCGGGCACGCCGAACTCGTGGCGGGCCAGCAGGGCCTCGACGAGCTTGTCCTCCAGCTCGTGCCGTGACTCGGCCTCCCGCCGCGCCTCCAGCTGGCGGCGCACCTCGGCGCGGACGGCGTCCAGCGTGTCGAACTCGCCGAGCCCCCTGGCGAACTCGTCGTCGAGGGTGGGCAGGAGCTTCTCCTTCACCTCGCCGAGCTTGAGGCGGGCGGTGCCCGGCTTGCCCCTCAGCGTCTCCAGGCGGTGGTCGCCGGCGAAGCGCAGGGCCACCTCCCGCTCGTCGCCGGCCCGCATGCCGGCCACGCCGGCGTCGATCTCGGGGAGCACGGTGCCGCCCCCGACCAGGAAGTGGTAGCCGGCGGCGGTGGTCGGCTCGTGGCCCTCGGGGGCCAGCGTGTAATCGACGACGACGAGATCGCCGGCCGCGGCGGCCCGCTCGACGCTGTTGAACTGGGCATGCTGCTCGCGCATCCGCTCGAGCGCCTCGTCCACCTCGACGTCCGTCACCGGCTCCGCCGCGTGCCGGACCTCCACGCCCCGATACTCGCCCAGCGTGATGCTCGGCTTGACCTCGACGACGGCCGTGAAGGACAGCGGGGCGCCCTCCTCCAGCGTGAGATCCTGGAGATCGGGCTCGTTCACCGGGTCGATGCGCGCCTCGGTCAGCGCGCGGCGGTAGACGTCAGGGATGAGATGCTCGGCCACCTCGCGGCGCACGTCGTCGGCGAAGTGCAGCTTCACGAGCGAGCGCGGGACGTGGCCACGCCGGAATCCCGGCAGGCTGGCGCGCCTCTGCACGCGTCCGTAGGCCTTTTCCCACTCCTGCTGCACCACGTCCACCGGCGCCTCCACGGCCAGGCGCCGCTTGCACGCTTCGATCTCCTCGACAGCGACCTTCATGCAGTCTCAGTCCTCGATCCAGCCGGAAGTGGTGCGAGAGGGGGGAGTCGAACCCCCAAGGGCGTGAGCCCACCGGATCCTAAGTCCGGTGCGTCTGCCAGTTTCGCCACTCTCGCGGAAGTCCGCGTCGATACGGCCGGGCAACAGCATACCCGCCGGGCTCGGAGGCCGCAAGGCAGCCGCCCGGTCCGCGAGCGCCCGGGGCTCACCGCAACGCTCGCGCCCCGCTTGCGGCGCCGCTTCGCTGGCACCCGCCTTGAACTCTAGCCTTTCGCGCCTCCGGCGCGATTCGCGACATCACAGTCAAGGAGGACTTCATGGCAACTTTCACACGCGCGACTGCGCTCCTCGGCATGGCGGCCATTCTCGTCTGGGCTCCCGCGCACAGCGCGGCACAAACCCAGGCGGACTTCGACGCGTGCAACGAGCAGGCAAAGGCCAAGGTGTCGAGCCCCAGCGCCTCGCCCACCACCGGGTCGGGCGCCGGTGGCTCCGTCTCGAGCGGCACCACCAGCGGGTCGGCCGGGACGAGCACGACGGGCTCGGCTTCCGGGTCGGGTACGACGGACAGCAGCACCAGCAGCTCGCCCGCCGGGGCGGGCACGACGGGCTCGGCCTCGGGGTCGGGCGCGACGGGTACGGGCGCCGGGTCGGGCACGACGGGCGCGAGCTCCGGCTCGACGTCGGCGGCCGACGCCGGTGACGCGCAACTCCGCGGCATGTCAGCGATGGGTCAGACCGACGAGGCCTACAAGCAGGCCTACCGCGACTGCATGAAGGGGCGGGGCTTCTAGACGGCGACTCCGCGGCGTCGTGACGAGAGGCGGGGCTCTCTCCGGCTGGAGAGGGCCCCGGCTCGGCTCATCGACGGAGAAGGCGACGTCAGGCGGCGGCGTCGGACGGGGCGGTCGCCCTCACGACGGGCGTGGGTGACGGGTGCTTCTGCTCGAGGAAGCGCCGATGCTCGGTCCGAAAGCGCACGACGCAGCTCTCGCAGATGCCGTCGGTGAACCGGATGTTCCAGCCCCGCCACGAGGCCACACCACTCAGCCTCGGATACCCCCGATAGCGTTGATGCCAGGCGCATCGACAGATCAGCACGTCACCCTCCCTGTTCAGCGAACGTCCCTGCCCGTGGGAGGGCAGACGGGAAGCAAGGGGCGTGCCCCCGCCGATGCGCCGGTGGGACGCCGACTTACATGGCGGCGGCCCCGCACCTCGCACTCATTTTCCTGCGGAAAGTGTGGAAAAGTCTTCCCGGCTCCGCCCGCCAGACGCG
>Ga0302046_10002486_pt1 | contig 17102 bp, 19 predicted proteins | sample RVTome_11_FD_200261 | JGI IMG/M metagenome (GOLD analysis project Ga0302046, IMG submission 200261) | Soil microbial communities from uranium-contaminated site in the Upper Colorado River Basin, Wyoming, United States - RVT147D111 (version 2) ...
CGACGATGACCTCGGTGGCGGTCTCCGGCAGGATCACGATGTCGGCGGCGCCCAGGCCCAAACGGTCCGCCCGCATCCGGATCTGCTCGGGCGACTCCTCCCCCGCCACGTACAGCACGCGGCAGCCTGCCCGCGCCAACGAGCCACACGCCTGGAGCGCCAGCGTCGACTTGCCGATGCCCGGATCACCCCCGATCAGCACCACGGATCCCTGCACCAGCCCGCCGCCGAGCACCCGGTCGAGTTCGCCCAGGCCGGTCGAGCGGCGGATCGACTGCCCGGCCCGCACGTCCGCCAGGCGCGCCGACGCCCCGCCCTTCACCGGCATCCGCCCCCGTGGCTTCGCCGACGCCACGACCTCCTCCACCAGCGAGCCCCAGGCCTCGCAGCCGGCACACTGACCGAGCCACCGAGGGGCCGACTGGCCGCACTGCTGGCAGACGTAGATCGTCTTCACCTTGTCAACCATCGATGCCCCCCCATCGGTTGACAAGAACCGGATCCGCCGGCATCACGCCCGCGTGCCGTCGCTCGACTCGCTGCTGGCCGAGGAGCTGCGCGGGCTCGAGGAAGCCGGCCTGCTCCGGGCGCTCGTCCCGCTCGACGGCGGCTGCGACGCCGAGGTCGAGGTGGACGGCCGCCGCCACCTGCTCCTGTCCTCCAACAACTACCTGGGCCTGGCCGGACACCCGGCGCTGCGGGCGGCGGCGCGGGAAGCCGTGGACCGCTGGGGATGCGGCGCCGGCTCGTCGCGTCTCATCGCCGGTCATTTCGCCCTGCATGGCGACCTGGAGGCCGCGCTGGCGCGCTTCAAGGGCACGGCGGCGGCGCTCGTCTTTCCCAGCGGCTACCAGGCCAACATCGGTACGATCGGGGCCCTCGTCGCCCGGGGTGATCACGTGTTCAGCGACGAGTTGAACCATGCGAGCATCATCGACGGGTGCCGCCTCTCGCGGGCCACGGTACACGTCTACCCCCATGGCGACGTCGCGACGCTTCGCCGGCAGCTCGCCGGCAGCCCGCCGTCGGGGCGGCTGATCGTGACCGATTCGGTGTTCTCCATGGATGGGGACCGCGCGCCGCTCCGTGACCTGAGCGCGCTCGCGCGTGAATACCACAGCATCCTCATGATCGACGAGGCACACGCGACGGGCTGCCTGGGCGCGCACGGCGCCGGCCTCGCCGAGGACGAAGGCCTGACCGACGCGATCGACGTGCACATGGGCACGCTCGGCAAGGCGCTCGGCGCGGCGGGCGCCTACATCGCCGGCTCGCGCCCGCTCGTCGACCTCGTCGTCAACCGGGCACGCAGCTTCGTGTTCACGACGGGCCTCGCGCCCGCGGTGGCCGCCGCCGCACGGGCGGCCCTCGACGTGGTCGCGCGCGAGCCGGAACGCCGGGCACGGCTGCGGGCCAACGCGGACCGCCTGCGCACGGGGCTGCGGGCGCTCGGTCTCGACGCCCGCGGCGACACCCACATCGTCCCGGTCGTAGTGGGCGACAACCGCGCCGCCGTCGCGCTGGCCGAGGCGCTGCGACGCCGGGGGGTGCTGGCACATCCGATCCGCCCGCCCACCGTGCCCCCTGGGACGGCTCGCCTGCGCGTCACGCCGATGGCCAGCCACACGACCGCACAGATCGATCACGCCCTCCTCGCCTTCGCGGAGGCCGCGCGCGAAACGGGGATCCCGCGATGACCGACGCCGCCACGCTCGCGCGCTGGGACCACACCCATCTCTGGCATCCGTTCACGCAGATGGCCGAGTGGGTCGCCGAGGAGCCCCTCATCGTCGCCGCGGCCGAGGGCTGTACGCTCATCGACACGCACGGCCGGCGGTACCTCGACGGCGTGTCCTCCCTGTGGTGCAACGTGCACGGCCACCGGCACCCGACCCTCGACGCCGCCATCCGCGAGCAGCTCGGCCGCGTCGCGCACACGACCCTGTTGGGCCTCGGGAGTATCCCGTCCATCGAGCTGGCGCACGAGCTGGTGCGCCTCGTGCCGCCCGGGCTGACGCGCGTCTTCTACTCGGACGCCGGCGCGACGGCCGTCGAAGCCGCCCTGCGCATGGCGCTGCAGTACCAACAACTGCGCGGGGCGAGCCCGCGCACCCGCTTCGCGTCGCTGGCCGAGTCGTACCACGGCGACACCCTCGGGGCGGTGGGGGTCGGCTGGTCGGAGACCTTCCACCGCCATCTGGCCGGGGCCGTGACGCCGGCGGTCCGTCTCACGCCGCCGCACGTCTTTCGCTGGCAGCGCGGCCTCGACGCCGAATCCGCCCTCGGCGAGGCGATGGCGGAGGCCGAGCGCACGCTGGCCGAGCACGGCCACACGCTGGCCGCCATCATCGCCGAGCCGCTCGTGCAGGGCGCGGCCGGCATGTGGCTGCATCCACCCGCCTACCTGCGCCGCCTGCGCGAGCTGGCCGACGCGCACGACACGCTGCTGATCGCCGACGAGGTGGCGACCGGCTTCGGGCGCACGGGGACCATGTTCGCGTGCGAGCAGGCGGGCATCACGCCGGACCTGCTGTGCATCGCCAAAGGCATCAGCGGCGGCTACCTGCCGCTGGCCGCGACGCTCGCGACCGAACGCATCTACGAGGCCTTCCTCGGGCCCTACGAGGAGTTCCGCGCCTTCTTTCACGGCCACACCTACACCGGCAACGCCCTGGCCTGCGCGGTGGCCCTGGCGAGCCTGCGCGTCTTCGACGAGGAGCGCACGCTCGCCCGGCTCGGGGCGCGCATCGCGCAGTTCCGCCTGCGGCTGGCCAGCGACGTGGCGCCGCTCGCCCACGTCGGCGACGTCCGCCAGCATGGGGTGATGGTCGGCATCGAGCTGGTGAAGGACCGCGCCACCCGCGCGCCCTACGCACCCGCCGAGCGCATCGGACACCGCGTCGTCGTCGCGGCGCGCGCCCGCGGCGTCATCATCCGCCCGCTCGGCGCGACGATCATCCTCATGCCGCCCCTCGCCATCGGGGGGAGCGACCTCGACCGGCTGATCGACGTCGTGCGCGACGCGATCGTCGAGGTCACCGCGTCGTGAGAACGCTCCTCGTCACCGGCACCGACACCGGGGTCGGCAAGACCTTCGTCACCTGCGCGATCGCGCACGCCCTGCGGGCCCGCGGCCGGCGCGTGTCGGTCATGAAGCCCGTCGAGACCGGCGTCGACGGCGAACCCGAGGACGCCGTACGCCTGCGGACTGCCGCAGCCGACACCGCGCCGCTCGACACGATCTGCCCGTATCGCTTCCGGGCCCCCCTGGCCCCTGCGGTCGCGGCGCGCGCGGAGAATCGGCGCATCGACGTCGACCTGCTCGTCCGCCTCGTGCGCGAGCGGGCCGCCGCCGCCGACGTGCTGCTCATCGAAGGCGCGGGCGGGCTGCTCGTGCCGATCGACGGCTCGACGACGTTCGCCGACCTCGCCGCGACCTGCGCCCTACCCATCCTCATCGTGGCCGCGAACCGACTCGGCACCGTGAACCACGCCGCGCTCACGGCGCGCGTGGCAGCGGCGGCCGGCCTCACGGTGCGGGGCTTCGTGCTCTCGCAGCCGGAGGCCGAGACGGACGAGTCCGGCGCGAGCAACGCCGAGGAGATCCGCCGGCTCACGGCGCTGCCGTGTCTGGGCGTCCTCGGGCATCTGTCGGACCCCGCCGCGGCCGCACCGGCACTCGACGCCGCCCGGCTCCTGTGAGGGACGCGCGGCCGCGTCAGCGAATCAGCTCGTCGGGATCGCGGCCGGCCTGCTCGGCGGCCTCGATCTCCTCGAGCGTGACCACGTCCTCGTCGTTCGTCCCGAAGAGGTCGCGCACCCGAATCCCGGGAACGTCGGGCCGCTTCTGCAGGGCATAGAACTCGACGTAGTGCTGCACGGACGCGCGGATCTCGTCCTCGCTCCGCCGCGGTTCGCCCGTCGGCCGCTCCGCGACCAGGTCGCGCTGGTAGGACGTGTAGACGTACGCCGCCCAGGGCAGCGAGATTTCGCCGCTGGCGACGCGCGGCGAGATGAGCGTGGTCACGTCGAACAGCTCCGGCACGTGAACGTCGGCCGGCGGCGCCATGAGAAGCTGGCGGTTCATGCGAACCACGACCTCGCGACGCCGGTCGAGATCGCCGGCCGCCTCGTCGCGCGCGCCCAGATTCGCGAGCCCGCGCTGCGCGACGACGCCGATCAGCGTGCTCTGGAAATACCAGGCCAGCCCGCCCGCCACGACCGTGATCCCCAGGATACCGAGCAAGGCCCGGCGCAGCATCGCCTCACCGTCCTCGCACGACGGCCGCCACGGCCGCCTGGTGCACCACCTTGAGCGGCACCCCGCGGGCGGCGGCGACCCGGCGACAGTCGTCCAGCTCCGGCGCCACGTTCACCGTGCCGTCGGGCGCGGTCGCCAGCTTGACCGACACGGTCCCGTACCCGGTCTCGACGCGGCGCGACTCGCGCTGCAGGACGAGTCGCGTCCACGGCGTCCACCGCAGCCCGATCGTCGACGTCTCCGCGAAGACGAGGCCCGCCAGCCGATTGCGGTCGGCCGGCGCCGCCAGCACGGAGAGCGTGACGCCGGGCCGACTCTTCTTCATCACCACGGGCGTGAGGAAGACGTCCTTCGCGCCCGCGGCCAGCAGCCGCTCGATCACGTGCTCGTAGAGTTCGGGGCTCATGTCGTCGATCGTCGCCTCGAGGACGATCACGTCGTCGCGCCCGGTCTCGACGACCGGCGTGCCGAGAACGAGCCGCAGCAGGTTCGGCCGGTCGGAGAGCTCACGCGTTCCGGCCCCGTGCCCCACCGCCTCGATGCGAAGTGCCGGGACCGGCCCGACCTCGGTGAGCGCCGCCACCAGCGCCGCGCCCGTCGGGGTCACCAGCTCGGCGCCCCCGTCCTCGAAGCGTACGGCACGGCCGGCGAGCAGGGAGACCACCGCGGGGCCCGGGACGGGCAGCGGCCCGTGCGCCGCACGGATCATCCCCTGCCCGAGCGGCAGGGGCCCGACCCAGGCCCGCTCCACGCCCAGATGGTGCAGGCCCGCCGCGGCGCCCACGACGTCGACGATGGCGTCGACGGCGCCGACCTCGTGGAACTCGACCGACTCGGGCGGGACGCCGTGCGCGGCGCCCTCGGCCTCGGCGAGGCGCGCGAACACGGACAGCGCCTGGTCCCGCACGGCGGGCTCGAGCCGACTGCCGGCCACCAGGTCGCGCACTTCGGCGTAAGGCCGGTGCGGGTGGAGGTGGTGCCCGTGGTCGTATCCGTCACGAACGTGGAATTTCGTGGCCGCGATGCCGCACCGATCGACGCGCTCGCTGGCCAGCGTCACGTCCCGCAGGCCCACCGCTTCGACCGCCGTCTGGATCGCACCGAGCGGTACGCCGAGGTCGAGCAGGGCGCCGATCGTCATGTCGCCGCTGATGCCCGAGAAGGTATCGAAGTACGCGATACGCACGGTGCCGAGTAGTCACTTCCTCGTTGCGCGCCGCCGACTCCGATGGTAGTGCTGTGCGGCTGGGGTAGACATGAGGGAGCGAGACCTTAGCATGTTCAGGGATCTCCTCAACGAGCGGAAGGAAGAGCTCATGAGCGAGGCATCCCGCACGGCGAACGGCATGGGGGAAGGTCGGGAGCAGTTTCCCGACCCGAGCGACCGTGCTTCGCTCGAGGGCAATCGCAACCTCACGCTGCGTATCCGCGACCGCGAGCGCAAACTGGTCACCAAGATCGACGAAGCGCTCGAACGGATCGAAGACCACACGTACGGCATCTGCGAGGAGTGCGGCGAGCAGATCGGCGTCGAGCGCCTCAAGGCCCGGCCGGTCACGACGCTCTGCATCGTCTGCAAGGCCGAGCAGGAAGCCGCCGAGCGCCGCCGCAGCGTCTGACGCCTTACGAGGCGTCCTTCCATTTGATCGAGCAGCCGATCGAGTGGTGCTGGCGGTCACTCGGCCGCCGGCCCGCCACCAGGGCGTCGAGGGCCGCCGCCAACTCGCGGCGCCTGACCTTCTCCGGTTCCTTCCAGTCGTCGTCGATACGCCCGTGATACGCGAGCCGCAGTCCGGCGTCGTAGACGAAGATGTCCGGCGTGCACACGGCGTCGAAGGCCCGCGCCACCGCCTGCGTGGCGTCGACGCAGTACGGGAAGCCGTAGCGCTTCTCGCGCCAGCGCTCGAGGAGGCGGGGGGGCGCGTCCTCGGGGTAGCCCGCCGGGTCGTTCGCGCACACCCCCACGAACTGGACGCCCCGCGGCCCGTACTCGTGTGCGAGCGCCACGTAGCGGTCCTCGACGGCTTGCACGTACGGACAGTGGTTGCAGATGAACATGACGACCAGCGCCGCCTTGCCCGTGACGTCGCGGCGCGCGAAGCGCCCGCCATCGACCGTCGGGAGGTCGAAGTCCGGACAGGCCGTTCCGAGCGTCACGTCCCGGTTCTCGAGCAGCACCATGCCGCCATGGCTAACGCGCGTCTTTCGGGGGCGCAAGACGCGGGCGGCTGGCGTGATCCCGGCCGCGACGGTAAACGCCCCCCATGCGGCAGATCGCAGTGTTGACGAGTGGGGGGGACGCGCCGGGCATGAACGCGGCCATTCGGGCCGTCGTGCGGTCCGCGCATGCACAGGGGTGGTCGAGCTGGGGGGTCGAGGACGGCTTCCAAGGTCTGCTCGATGGCGGCTTTCGGCCGCTCGGCGTCCGGGACGTCGGCGGCATCATTCAACAGGGCGGCACCGTCCTGGGAAGCGCCCGATGCAAGGCTTTCACCACCGAGGCCGGCGTCCGCCGCGGCCTCGAACAGCTCGAGGCCCACGAAGTCGATGCCCTCGTCGTGATCGGCGGCAACGGCTCGCAGACCGGCGCGCACGCGCTGCACGCGGCGGGCTTCCCCGTCGTGGGCATCGCCTCGACCATCGACAACGACCTGCTCGGCTCCGACATCACGATCGGCGTGGACACCGCGCTCAACGTCGGGCTCGAGTCGATCGACCGGCTGCGCACCACGGCGTCGTCCCTCAACCGCGGCTTCCTGGTCGAGGTCATGGGGCGCAACTGCGGGTATCTCGCGCTCATGCTCGGGATCGCCGGCGGCGCGGAGGCGATCGTCATTCCCGAGGCGGAGATCGAGCCGGAGGACGTGGCCACGCTGATGCAGGAGGCCTTCGCGCGCGGCAAGTCGCACGCGTTCGTGGTGGTCGCGGAGGGAGCCCGCAACAACGCCGGCGTCCTCGCCCCCTACCTGCGGGCCAAGGAGACGGTGCTCGGCTTCGACGTGCGCACGACGATCCTCGGGCACGTCCAGCGCGGCGGGACGCCCACCGCCTTCGATCGGCTGCTCGCGACGCGCCTCGGCGTCGGCGCGATCTGGCACCTGGCCCGCGAGCGCTTCGGCATGCTGGTCGGACTGCGCCGCAACGAAGTCGCGGGCAGGTCCCTGGAGGAGATCGCGGGCAAGACCAAGCCCATCGACCTGCGGCTGCTCGAGATGGCACGCGACCTGGCGCGCTAGCGGTCGGTTGCGTCGGCCTCCGGCGCGTGACTAAGACTCCGGCGCCCGATGCCGCCCTTCCTGCAGGCCCTGGTGGCCACGTTCGCCGTCAGCGTCCTCGCGCTCGCCGGCATCGTCCTCCTCTTCGCGCGGCGGCCGTCGGAGCGGCTCGACCTGGCGCTGCTCAGCTTCGCGGCCGGCATCCTGCTCGCCACCTCGTTCCTCGAGCTGATTCCCGAGGCGGTCGCGCGCCATCGCGGCGAGGCGAACGTCTTCATCGCCGCTCTGGTGGCGATGATCGTCTTCTTCCTGCTGGAGTGGTACCTGCACGGCTTCCACTCGCATTCCGACGAGCCGCACACGCACCACCTCGCCTCCTCCGGCTGGCTCGTGCTGATCGGCGACGGCCTGCACAACTTCATCGACGGCATCGCCATCGCCGCCAGCTTCGCGGTGAGCCCGGAGCTGGGTCTGGCCACGACGCTGGCCGTCGCCGCTCACGAGATCCCGCAGGAACTGGCGGACTTCGGCATCCTGGTCGCCAGCGGCTTCACACGGGAGCGAGCGCTGCTGCTGAACTTCACGTCCGGCCTGACCGCGGTCGTCGGCGCGCTGGTCTTCTTCGCCGCCGGGCCGATGGTCCTGGAGCACCTGTCCTGGTTCATGGCGGCGACCGCCGGTATGTTCATCTACATCGGCGGCGCGGATCTCATTCCGCAGTTGCACCGTCATCGTGGGCTCAGCCCGTGGACGCAGGTGCCGTTCCTGGCCGGTGCCCTGCTGATCGCACTCATGACGATGGGGCACGGGTGACGTGAGCGAGCCGACGCCAGCCCTCTACGTGCCCGACGGGGACCGGTTCATGCCGACCGACTACACGCGCGGCCCCTGGGATCGACACGCCCAGCACGGCGGACCGCCGGCCGCGCTGCTGGCCGAGTGCCTGGATCGGGTGGAGGCGCCGCAGCCGATGCAGGTCGCTCGCCTGACGGTCGAGCTGCTGCGGCCCGTGCCGATCGAGCCGCTCCGAGTGGAGACGAGCGTGCTGCGCCCGGGACGCAAGGTGCAACTGGCGGCGGCGACGCTCTGGGCCGCCGGCGTCGAGGTGGCCCGCGCCACGGCGCTGCGCATCCGGGTGGCGGACGTTGCCATGCCGAGCGACCTGCCGCCGGCGCCGCCACCCCCGGGCCCCAGGGAGGGCGTCGCGAGCCAGCCCCCGTGGAACGACGCCATTCACTACACGTCGTTTCACCGGGACGGGGTCGAGCACCGTTTCGTGCGCGGCACCTTCGCCGACCCGGGCCCTGCCACCGACTGGATTCGCCTGCGCGTGTCGCTGCTGGCGGAACGACCGATCTCGCCCCTCGCCCGCGTCGTGGCGGCGGCGGACTTCGGCAATGGCGTGAGTTGGGCCCTGTCGCGCAACGACGGCTACCTGTTCATCAACCCGGACCTCACGCTCTACCTGCACCGCTTGCCGGCCGGCGAATGGGTGTGCCTGGAATCGGCGACCTACCCGGAGCCGTCGGGCATCGGTGTCGCCGAGAGCCGGCTATGGGACGAGCAGGGCCCACTCGGTCGCGGGTTGCAGACGCTGCTGCTCGAGAAGCGGGGGTGAACCGTGCGCGGAACTCGTAAACAGCGGCGCCGCATGCGCGTGGTCGTGCTGGTCGTGGCGCTGGCCTTCGCGCTGCTCGTCGTCGGCGGCTACGTGCTCGGCCCGCGCTGATCTTGACAGCCCGCCCCTGACGCTGGTCTCGTGCCCGCGCATGAAGATCTTCGTCACGGGCGCGTCCGGATTCGTCGGGGGAGCGGCGGCGACGGCATTGTCCCGTGGCCACGAGGTGCTGGCGATGGCCCGCTCGGCGCCCAGCGCGGACCGGGTGCGGGCCACGGGGGCCCGGCCGGTGACCTGCGCCCTGGGGAGCGTCACCGAAGAGCATCTGGCCGGCTGCGACGCGATCGTGCACGCGGCCGCGTTCGTCGAATCCTGGGGGACGCGGGACGACTTCTGGACGGCGAACGTGGAGGGGACGCAGCAGCTCCTCGACGTCGCCAAGCGCGGCGGCGTACGGCGCTTCGTCCACATCGGCACCGAGGCCGTCCTCTTCGCCGGCCAGGACATGCGCGACATCGACGAGCGCCATCCGTACCCGGCGAGCACGCCGTTCCTCTACTCCGAGACCAAGGGCGAGGCCGAACGGCGGGTCCTGGCCGCGAACGACCCGGCCGGCGGCTTCACCACCATCTCACTGCGCCCGCGCTTCATCTGGGGCCCGGGCGACTTGACCATCCTCGAAGCGACGAAGGAGATGGTCGCGGACGGCCGCTACATGTGGATCGACGGTGGCCGGGCCCGCACCTCCACCGTCCACATTCACAATCTGGTGCACGCCATCGACCTGGCGCTGGCCCGCGGCGGAGGCGGCGAGGCGTACTTCATCACCGACGACGAGGTACACACCTTCCACGACTTCATGACACGCTACGCGGCGACGGCGGGCGTCACGCTGCCGGACCGCAATCTCCCAGGCTGGGCGGCCCGCGCGCTCGCCACGGTGCTCGAGACGGTCTGGCGGACGCTCGGCCTCGCCGGCCAGCCACCCCTCACCCGCTTCGTCGCCTGCCTCATGTCGAGCGACTGCACGCTGCGCATCGACAAGGCGCGCCGCGAGCTGGGGTATGCGCCGGTCGTCTCGGTCGAAGCGGGCCTCGCGGCCCTGACACGGCCGTAGCGCCCGACGCGCCGTCAGAGTGGCGCGTGGCGCAGTCGGAGGGCGTTGGCAATCACCGAGACCGAGGAGAGGCTCATGGCGGCGGCACCGAACATGGGGCTCAGCAGCATGCCGAAGACGGGATAGAGCACGCCGGCGGCGAGCGGGACGCCGAGGGCGTTGTACACGAAGGCGAAGAAGAGGTTCTGGCGGACGTTGCGCATGGTGGCGCGGGAGAGGCGGCGGGCGCGGACGATGCCACGCAGGTCGCCGCGCACCAGGGTGATGCCGGCGCTCTCCATGGCCACGTCCGTCCCCGTCCCCATGGCGACGCCGACGTGCGCGGCCGCCAGGGCGGGGGCGTCGTTCACGCCGTCGCCGGCCATGGCCACGGTGCGGCCTTCGGCGGCGAGCCGTTCGACCACGCGCCGTTTGTCGTCGGGCAGCACGTCGGCGTGCACCTCGTCGATGCCGAGGCGGCGGGCGACGGCCTCGGCCGTCGTCTTGCCGTCGCCCGTCAGCATGACGATGCGCAGGCCGGCGGCGCGCAGCGCCTGCAGGGCTTCCGGGGTGGTCCCCTTGATGGGGTCGGCCACGGCGACGAGGCCGACGACGTCACTGGCCACCGCGACGAAGATCACTGTCTCGCCCGCGCGCCGGCGCTCCTCGGCCCGTGCGGCGAGGGCCTTCGGATCGGCGCCCAGCTCGTTCATGAGCGCCGTGTTGCCGAGCGCGACGGACCGGCCGCCGACCGATCCGATCACCCCGAGCCCAGTGCGGCTCTCGAACGCCCCCACTTCTTCGAGTTCCACGCCGCGGCGCGCCGCCTCCGCCACGATCGCCGCCGCCAGAGGGTGCTCGCTGGCGCGCTCCACGCTGCCGGCGAGGCGTAGCACGTCGGCCTCGGTCCAGCCGCCCGCCGCCAGCGTCGCCACGACGCGCGGCTTGCCCTCGGTCAGCGTGCCCGTCTTGTCGACCACCAGGGTGTCGACGTGCTCGAGCGCTTCGAGCGCCTCGGCGTTCTTCACCAGCACGCCGGCCGCGGCACCGCGTCCCGTGCCCACCATGATCGCCATCGGCGTCGCCAGGCCCAGCGCACAGGGACACGCGATGATGAGGACCGAGACGCCGACGATCACGGCGTGGGCGAGGCGCGGCGCCGGACCGATGGCCAGCCACACCCCGAACGCCAGGAGCGCGGTCAGCAGCACCGCCGGCACGAACCAGCCCGAGACGACGTCGGCGAGACGCTGGATCGGCGCGCGGCTACGCTGCGCGGCGCCCACCATCCGGACGATCTGCGCCAGCAGCGTGTCGCGTCCGACGCGCTCGGCACGCATGACGAGCCCGCCGGTGCCGTTCAGGGTGCCGCCCGTCAGCCGATCGCCGGCGCCCTTCTGCACCGGCATGGGCTCGCCCGTCACCATCGACTCGTCGACCCGGCTCGTGCCGTCCACCACCACGCCGTCGACGGGCACCTTCTCGCCGGGACGCACGCGCAGCCGATCGCCGACCTGTACGTCCTCGAGCGACACGTCGCGTTCGCTGCCGTCGTCGGCGAGGCGGCGCGCCGTCTTTGGGGCGAGGCCGAGCAGCGCCTCGATCGCCCCGCTGGTGCGGCTGCGGGCGCGCAACTCCATCACTTGGCCGAGGAGCACCAGCGTCACGATGACGGCCGCCGCCTCGAAGTAGACCGCGACGGCACCGCCGTGCGTGCGGGCCGCCTCCGGGAAGAGGCCGGGCACCAGCGTGCCGACGACGCTGTAGACGTAGGCGACGCCCGTACCGACGGCGATCAGCGTGAACATGTTCAGACGCCGGGTGCGGATCGACGTCCAGCCGCGCGCGAAGAACGGCCACCCCGCCCACAGGACGACGGGCGTGGCGAAGGCGAGCTGCAGCCAGACGAGCGTGCTGGCGGAGGCGACGCCGTGCAGCGGCCGCCCCGGCAGCATGTCGGCCATACCAATGGCGAACAGCGGCAGCGTGTGCGCCAGCGCCACCCAAAAGCGGCGCGTCATGTCCTGCAGCTCGGGGTTGGACGTACCCGCGGCCGCACTGATCTCCAGGGGCTCCAGCGCCATCCCGCACTCGGGACAGGCGCCCGGGCCACGCTGCACGACCTCGGGATGCATCGGGCAGGTGTAGAGCGCGCCCGGATCGGCACCCGCGGACGCGGCGCCCGGCGTGTCCTCGTCTAGAAACGTCTCCGGAGACTTCTCGAACCGCTCCAGGCAGCGCGGGTTGCAGAAATGGTAGGTGACGTTCCGGTGCGTGGCGTGGTGCGGCGAGCGGTCGGGGTCGACCGTCATGCCGCAGACCGGATCGGTCGTCATGAGGTCAGTCGGCGGACTTGAGCTGCTTCGCCTTTTCCTGCAGGCGACGCCGGCGCTGACAGGGGCACTCGCGCGCGGGGGTGCCGTCCTCGGACGGCTTCGCCGCCGCACAGCCCTCGCCGCCGCCACAGCAGCCACCACCCGGCATGCAGCCGCCGGTCTCGGCCACGGGCGCCGCCTCGGTGCTCTGCGCGCCCGCAGCCACGGGTGCGTCACCATCGGCCGCCCACACGGGGGTCGCCGCGATCGCGAGCGAGAGCGCGAACGACGTGGCGAAGATGGATCGAATCATGATGGAACCTCCTGTCGAGTGATCACGCTTGCCTGAGGTCGCGAGGCGGCGCCAGCGCTCTCAGGACAGTCGGGGGGGCCACGGCGGCTCGTCCTCGCCTTCCGGCTCGACGTCGTAGACGCGCGGCGCGGGTGGCGGCGCGCCCCAGCCGGCCGTATGCAGGTGCATGACCACCCGGCCCTCCGCGGCGGCACGCTCGAAGCGACGCCAGGCCGTAGCCCGGACGTAGGCGCGAAAGGCCGGCACCAGGCAGAGAAAGCCCACGATGTCGGTGAGCACGCCGGGCGTTACCAGCAGGGCGCTGGCGATGAGGATGATCATGCCGTCGACGAGCGGCGCCGCCGGCATGCGGCCCTCGGCCGTCTCGCGCTGGATCTGGCGGAGCACGCTGACGCCCTGCCAGCGTGCCAGCGATGCCCCGACCATACCGGTGACGACGATGAGGAGCAGCGTGTTCATCGTCCCGATGCGGCGGCCGACCTCGATCAGCAGAGCCAGCTCGGTGGCGGGCAGGACGATGAAGAGGAGGAAGAACCAGCCCATGGCGACAGTGTAGGCACGATTCCTGCTCGAGCAAGGGGCATGCGTGTACTGATGGCGATGAGTTTCGTGGTGCTGTGCCTGAGCTTTCCCGTCGCGGGATCCACGACGGATGGGAGCGGCGAAACACCCACTGCAGCAGATCTGCTACGCGCGGAGCACCGGGCGCGGGAAGCAGCACAGCGCCTGCGGATGCCGCCGCGACCGGCGGTGCAGCGCTGGAAGCGCGGCGGCGACGGCTGGCTGCGCAGCCTCGAGGCGGAGGTGACGGAGCCCACCGCTGGCCCGCCCGGGGCGCCGTCTGCTACGCACGCGGCTCCCTGACTCTCCATCGACCAGATCCGGAGCTGCTGCGCCGCCTGCGCGCCCGCGAGGTACCGGCATGGTACCGCGAGGCGAAGCTCGGCATCTTCGTGCACTGGGGCCTCGCCTCCGTGCCCGGCTTCGCGCAGCGCGAGCTCGACGTCACGCAGGTGCTGCGCAGGCGCTGGCACGACTTCATGGCCTACTCGCCGTACGCCGAGTGGTACGAGAACGCGATGAAGCTGCCGGGCAGCCTGGTGGCCGAGCACCATCGGGCGACGTACGGCAACCGGCCGTACGAAGCGTTTCGCGAGGACTTCGAGCGCGGGCTGGCGCACTGGAACCCCGACGCCTGGGCCGAGGCGTTCGCGGACGCCGGAGCGCGCTACGTCGTCATGGTGACCAAGCACCACGACGGCTACTGCCTGTGGCCGTCGCGCGTACGGCACCCGCGCCGTTCCCGCTGGGCCTGTTCCCGCGATCTCGTCGGCGAACTGGCTGCCGCCGTGCGCGCCCGCGGGCTGCGCTTCGGCGTCTACTACTCGGGCGGCATCGACTGGAGCTTCGAGGAGCGCCCCGTGCGCACCATGAGCGAGTTCCTGGTCTCGCAGCCGGGCGGCGCCTATGCCGACTACGCCGCCGCGCAGGTGCGCGAGCTGATCGAGCGGGTGCGGCCGGACATGCTGTGGAACGACATCTCGTGGCCGGGCACGGGCGCCGACCTGGTGCGGCTGTTCACCGACTACTACGCCGCCGTCCCCGACGGCGTGGTGAACGATCGCTGGACGACCCGCGAGGCGGTCCGGCTCCTCGGCTGGCGCCCGGTGCGCTGGGCCTTCGACGCGGTGACGCGCCTCCGGCTCCGCGGCGGGCGCACCCTGCCCCCACCCCCCGTCCTGCACGCCGACGTCCGCATCATGGAGTACGAGGTGCACCCGAAGGCGCAGCACCGGCCCTGGGAGTGCGTGCGCGGCATGGACAAGAGCTTCGGCTACAACCGCACGTCTGAGGAAGAGGACTTCCTGTCGCGCGCGGACCTGCTCGGCTGCCTGGACGACGTGGTCGCCAAGAACGGCAACCTGCTGATCAACGTCGGCCCACGCGGCGAGGACGGGGTCATTCCCGCACCGCAGATGGCCCGCCTGCGCTGGCTGGGCGAGCACATGCGCGCCCGTGCCGATTGACCACCCCCGAGGCGCCCGCTAAGACCATCAGCGCGCCCCATGAGGGCGTTTGGGGCTGTAGCTCAGTTGGGAGAGCGCTAGAATCGCACTCTAGAGGCCGGGGGTTCAATTCCCCCCAGCTCCACTTTCGATTTCAGTTACTTTCGGGTCGGCAGCCCGCCCCATCCAGAGCAGTTTGTAGCTCAAACGTAGCTTACGGGTGCCCCCCAGAACCCGACCGACGGGCCCCACATCCCTCGGCCTGGCTGTTTGGTTCGGAGACGACATGCCGGCGATCCCGATCCCCCCACCGCGACCTTTCAGTGACGCCCTCTGGCTGCCGTGGCCGCAGATCTTCAGCGAGACTCTCAGATTTCGCCTGGAGAGCCTCGACCGCATCCAAACGGCGGTCGGTCAGCACATCGCCCAGGAGCGGCGAGACATCCGTCGCAGGTGGTCGGAGATTCAAGCCGCCAGCACAATCGAGGGGGACGTCGAACAGATGTACGGCGATTCTCTCAGCAATGACGACTGGGAACTCGATGAGATGGCCCGTGATTTTGCCCTGCTGCATTGTGTCTCTCAGTACCACGGCCTCGAAAACGCGTTGATGGCAGTATTCGGCTCCAGATACGCGGCGGCGCCCAAGATGGACAGGGAGCAACTCCTGCGGCGGGTTCACAATTGGAAGGCGATGCAGAAGGCTTGCGCACAGGATCTCGGATTCGACTCGTCCAGAGTAAGCCGCTTCGCCACGGTGAATCGCCTGCGGTGTATTGCCAATTCCGTAAAGCACAACGAGGGCAAAGTGAACCCGGAACTCGCGGTGGTTGCGCGGTGGACGGCCGGTAAGCCGATCGACCCTGCACGGCTTCGGTTCAAGACTTTGAACAAGGCATGCCTAGCCTTCTTGATGGACTTCGTTCGGAGGGCAGAGCGCGGGATGCGCAAGAAGTATGGGAAGCCAATTGGACTTGCCCCCGGCCGCTGGACACCTCAGATGTGGGCGTGAGTCCACGAGAAGGGCGTTCGAATGCGGAAGAAGGTGGAGGAGACGCGGGCGCGACGGCGACCCCGGCGCTCGTTCACGCCGGCGTTCAAGGCTGAGGTCGTGGCCTTGATCCGGCAGGGCGAGCGGAGCTCCACTTTCGATCCGATAGGCTCCTGCCTCACGGCATGCGCGTCAGCGTGACCACCGGGATCACTCGCGGCGACGCCTTCTGCTGATACGTGGTGAAGGCCGGGCTCCTCGCGGCCATTTTGGCGAACAACCGCGAGCGCTCCGGTTCCGGCACCACCGTTGCCCGGGCATGGAACTGTTCGGCGCCCACTTCCACACCGACCTTCGGGTTGGCGACCAGATTGTGGTACCAGGCTGGATGCTTCGGGGCGCCTCCGTAGGAGGCGATCACGAGGAGCCGGTCCTCGTCTCGTAGATAGGCGAGTGGGGTCAGGCGCGGCTGTCCGGTTCTCGCCCCCGTGGTATGCAGCAGCAGGAGCCCCGAGTCCGCGGGCACGCCGCCGGGCTTGGTCGCCCTCGCACGAAACTGCTCGACCACCTCGGCATTGCGTGGGGTGGTCGCCTTGGCCGGGCTGTCCCGCAGGTTCACCGTTTGCTCGGCACCCGCGTTCTCCTCGGCCCACAGCGCCATGCCCCCGGCCAGAACCAGAGCGCACACACTGACCTGACAGAATCTCCTGAGCGTCACGCTTCGCCCCCTTTCCTGATGGTTCGGGTCAGTCTACGCACGTTGCTCTCCCGAGGCACAAGTCATCCTCGGTGCGGAACAGCACCTGCACGACGGCACCGACGGCCGGCGCCGGATCGGGGCCCGGGGGCAGCGAGCGGGGATTGGCGGATGACGACCGACCGTCTAAAGGCGTGGGAGTGACGTTGAGACCAGCGACAAGGGAGGAACTTCCATGCGATTCTCGACGTGGTGTCCGCGACTCATGGTGGCGATGGCCCTCCTCCTGTCGACGCCCGCCGGCGTGAATGCCGAGCCCGCGCGCACACGTTCCGTCGACGATGCGAGCCTCGAGTGGGGGCCGTGCCCCGACTTCTTCCCGCCCGGATGTCAGCTCGCCGTCCTGCACGGCGACCCCGCCCGACCCAACGCGGACGTCTTCTTTCGGGTCCCGGCGGGCTACGACCTCCCAAAGCACTGGCACAGTCGGCCGAGCGGATGGTCCTCGTCACGGGCGAGCTGAGCGTCACCTACGAGGGCCAGGCGGCCCTCGTCTTGAAACCGGGCATGTACGCGTTCGGTCCGCCGCG
>Ga0302046_10002488_pt1 | contig 17096 bp, 14 predicted proteins | sample RVTome_11_FD_200261 | JGI IMG/M metagenome (GOLD analysis project Ga0302046, IMG submission 200261) | Soil microbial communities from uranium-contaminated site in the Upper Colorado River Basin, Wyoming, United States - RVT147D111 (version 2) ...
CGACGATCGTCGTCTCTTCCTTGGTGAGAAGGACGCGCTTGGCGGTGCCGAGCATGTCGAGGGTGACGTTCTCGAGCTTGATGCCGAGATCCTCGGAGATCACCTGGCCGCCGGTCAGGATGGCGATATCCTCGAGCATGGCCTTGCGGCGGTCGCCGAAGCCGGGCGCCTTGACGGCCGCGACCTTCAAGCCGCCGCGCAGCTTGTTGACCACCAGCGTCGCCAGCGCCTCGCCCTCGATATCCTCGGCGATGATCAAGAGCGGCTTGCCCGACTGGACCACGCTTTCCAGCACCGGCAGCATCGCCTGCAGGCCCGAGAGCTTCTTCTCGTGGAGCAGGATGTAGGGATCGTCGAGCTCGGCGATCATCTTCTCCGCGTTGGTGATGAAGTAGGGCGAGAGGTAGCCGCGGTCGAACTGCATGCCCTCGACCACGTCGAGCTCGGTCTCCAGGCCCTTGGCCTCCTCGACCGTGATGACGCCCTCGTTGCCGACCTTCTGCATGGCTTCCGCGATCATCCGGCCGATCGAGACGTCGCCGTTCGAGGAGATCGTGCCGACCTGGGCGATCTCGTCGGAGGTCTTGATCACGCGGCTGCGCTTCTCGATGTCCTTCACCACCGCGTCCACCGCGAGGTCGATGCCGCGTTTCAGGTCCATCGGGTTCATGCCCGCGGCCACCGCCTTGGAGCCTTCGCGCACGATCGCCTGGGCCAGCACCGTCGCCGTGGTGGTGCCGTCGCCGGCCATGTCGTTGGTCTTGGTGGCGACCTCGCGCACCATCTGCGCGCCCATGTTCTCGAACTTGTCCTCGAGCTCGATCTCCTTGGCGACGGTGACGCCGTCCTTGGTGATGCGCGGCGCGCCGAAGGCCTTGTCGAGCACGACGTTGCGGCCCTTCGGCCCCAGCGTCACCTTGACCGCGTTCGCGAGCGTGTCGATGCCTTTCAGCATCCGCTGCCGCGCATCCGCGGAAAATCTCACGTCTTTAGCTGCCATCGTCCTTCAATCCTCTCCGTGCCTGGGTTGCACCTATGCGGCTCTGGGTCCGCCTAGGCGGCTTTCTTGACCTTGCCGACCTTCGCTATGACGCCGAAGATGTCGGATTCCTTCATGATGACGAGCTCCTCGCCATCGATGTTCACTTCCGTGCCCGACCACTTGCCGAACAGGATGCGGTCGCCGACCTTGACGGCGAGCGGGATCAGCGCGCCGCCGTCGTCGCGGGCGCCGGGGCCGACGGCGAGAACCTGGCCCTCGGTCGGCTTTTCCTGGGCCGTGTCGGGAATGATGATGCCGCCGGCGGTCTTGGTGTCGTCGTCGAGACGCCGGACCAGCACACGATCTTGAAGTGGCCTGAATTTCATGACCAAACCCCCTGCTGGATGTCGTGAGTGAGAGTCGCTGTACTCTTGCGAGTCGCTGTGGTTACGCGAACCGGCCAAGGTGCGTTAGCACTCCCGGCCTGAGAGTGCTAAAGATGTAGCCGCCCGGCCCAGGGGTTTCAAGGGTTCCCGCGAGATTTATTCCGTCCGGCGCGGTTTGGCAGCAGTCTCCGCACCGGGCTGCTAATTCGTTGAAATAATTGAATTTTACTTGCCGTTTACCGAATCTCGGCGACAATGGGGGGTGGACGCAACCGACCGGGAGGAGCAATGGCGATGACCCGACTGGCCCCACAGTTGAACGGCTATCGTCTGACGCTGGCCGAGATCATCTACCGGATGCCGGACCATCCGGGCCTGCTGCAGAGCTTCGTCTGGCAGGACCTCGACTTGGCGCCGCGCTTTCCGGTGCTCCACCGTTTCCTCGATTTCTGGAGCCGCAACCTCGACGGCCCGCTGCACATGGTGCGGGTGGCCCACTCGGCGCTGATCAAGCCGGCGGAGTTCCGCTTCCAGGACCACGAGCTGCGTCTGCACTAGGTGTTTGATCCCAGGCTTTACACCTGGAGCACAATTCGATCAATTTGAGGCGTCATTTCGACCGAGGGAGCGCCCTTCGAGACGCCGCCTCGCCGAGCTGCGGCTCGCCCTTGAGCCGTAGCGCCAGGTTGCGTCCGCCGCGCAGCACCGGATAGAGCAGCCGCGCCCGCCACGGCGCGCCGACCATCCAGGCGACCGCCCGGCCGAAGCCCCCGTCCAACCCCGTCAGCGTGGCGACGGCGCGCATCGCCTCGGGCCCCACGTAGTCGCGCCCGCCATAGGTGAAGACGTTGCCCTGGTCGAGGTCGATGCCGCGCGCGCGCATCCGCTCGATCGTCGGCCCCCCTTGGCGCGCGTCGACCAGCTCGACCTCGCCCACCGCCGCGCGCAGCCGCACCATGGCGGCGAAGCGCGAGCAGAGCGGGCAGGCGCCGTCGTAGACCAGCACCGCCGCGGCCTGCCCGGCTTGCGCGTCCTTCGCCTGCTTGTCCGCCGCCTCGCTCATCGCCTGCCATCCTAACCGCGGCGGGCGCCCGCTTCGAGCCCGTCATGCGGGCGCTCCCCGCGCGCTTGTCGCGATCCGGCCGCGCCGGCCGTCGCGGCGGTTGTCAAGCGCGCGCCGGGCTGGGCATAAAGAGAGCTTGGGTAGCGCGCTTGGGTAGCGCATGGGTCCGTGGGGCGCTTGGGTTCGGGCGTCGGGTCACGGGCGCGTTTCGAAAGGAGAGGGCTTGGCGGCGAGCGACCACCTCGGACGGCGCGGCCCGGCGCGGGCACGCAGGCTGGCGCTCGCGGTCGCGGCGTGTGTCGCGGTCGGTGTGGCCGTCGCCGGCGCGCGGGCGTCCATGGCCCCGAGGCACCTTATCGAGCCGCAACTGGCGGAGCTGCCCGAGGGCTTCGACGACTACACCCCGCCCCGCGCGTCCGAGCGCCTGCCGTCGGAAGACGGCGGCGGGACCGGCGGCCAGGGCGGCGCCACTATTGGCGGCCAGGGCGGCGGCGGAACCGGCGGCGGCGCCACTATTGGCGGCCAGGGCGGCGGCGGGACCGGCAGCCGCCTCACCCGTCGCCACATCCTCGGGACCTGGTGCTCGGCGACCTCGACCTACATCATCCAGGCCGGCAGCCTGGTCGTCATCCTGCCGCGCAGCGCCAGCCGCTCGACCTACCGCGTCACCGGCTTCGACTTCACCGCCACGACCGCGGTCGTGCGCTGGATCTCCGGCGCCGACAAGGCCGTGCGGACCACCTTCGGGCGCTTCAGCGCCGACGGCAAGACCATGGTCCAGCTGGCGCCGAACCGCACCTACCGGCGCTGCGTCCTGGGCGCCCCCTTGGGCTACACCCATATCCTGGGCGTCTGGTGCGACGTCAATTCGAAATACGTCATCACCCGCACCCAGCTCCGGGTGATCCTGGCCGGCGGCCGCGAGGTCAGCTACCGGGTGAGCGGCTTCCGCTTCCTCAAGGACGTCGTCGAGATGAACTGGACCAACAGCGCGGGCAAGCCCGCGCTCACCCGCTTCGGGCGCTACAGCGCCGATCGCCAGCGCATGGTCCAGCTCGGCCCCAACCGCGCCTACCGGCGCTGCTGAGCGCGTCCTGGGCCGGCCGCTCCGCCGCCGCCGACTTCGCCGCTTGATCGGCCGGGCATTTGGATTAGTCTCGGGCTCCGATTCGGGACCGCGCCCCACCGCCTGGCTGGGGCGCGCGTGGGAGACCCTCGGGGAAGCGTGAATGCCCGTCAGCGTGGCGATCGTCGGCTCGGGGCCGGCCGGCTTTTACACGGCTGCGGCCCTGCTCAAATCGGGCGCCGAGGTCTCGATCGACATCATCGAGCGCCTGCCCGCGCCCTACGGGCTGATCCGCTTCGGCGTCGCCCCCGACCACGCCAAGACCAAGAACGTCCAGAACGCCTACGCGCGCACCGCCGAGGACGAGCGCGTGCGCTACTTCGGCAATGTCGAGCTCGGCCGCGACGTCTCGGTGGCGGAGCTGCGCGAGATGTACGACGCGGTGGTGCTGGCGACCGGCGCCTCGGTCGACCGTCCGCTCGGCATTCCCGGCGACGACAAGGCCGGCATCGTCGGCGTCGCCGCCTTCGTCGGCTGGTACAACGGCCATCCCGACTTCCGCGACCTCGACCCGCCGCTCGACACGCCGTCGGTCGTCGTGATCGGCGTCGGCAACGTCGCTGTCGACGTGGCCCGCGTGCTCACCAAGACCCCGGCCGAGATGGCCGCGACCGACCTCACCGGATACGCCGCCCAGGCGATCCACGCCGCACCCGTCACCGACGTCCACATGGTCGGCCGGCGCGGGCCGGCGCAGGCCAAGTTCTCCAACGTCGAGCTCCGCGAGATGGGCCATCTTGAGAACTGCGCCCCGGTGATCGACCCGGCCGCGATCCGCGAGGAGGTTCCGGGCGACGTCTCGCCCCGCGAGGCCCGGCTGATCGAGCGCAACCTCGCTACCCTGCGCGCGTTCGCGGAGATCGATCCCGGCCGCCGCGAAAAGCGCGTCCACTTCACCTTCTTCGCCAGCCCCGTCGAGGTCCTCGGCGGCGCCCGCGTCGAGGCGGTCAGGTTCGAGCGCACCCGGGTCGACGAGGCGGGCCGCGCCGTCGGCCTCGGCGAGTATTTCGAGATCCCCTGCGGCCTGGTGATCCCGGCGATCGGCTATTACTCCGAGCCCATCGACGGCGTGCCCTTCGATACCGCGCGCGGCCGCGCCCGGAGCAAGGACGGCTTCATCGAGGACGGGCTCTACTGCGTCGGCTGGATCAAGCGCGGGCCCTCCGGCGTCATCGGCTCGAACAAGCCCGACGGCGACACGGCGGCCGAGCTGATCCTGGAGGCCTTCCCGCGCGGCGCCAAGCCTGGCCGCGACGGCCTGGAGGGCCTGCTCGCCGGACGCGGCGTGCGCGTGGTCGACTTCGAGGCCTGGAAGAGGATCGACGCGGCCGAGACGGCCGCCGCCGCCCAGGGCGCCCCCCGCGCCAAGCTCACCCGCGTCGAGGACATGCTGCAAGTGCTGGGCGGGTAGGGTGATGGTTGCGAAGTTCGTCGCCGAATCGGCGAGCAACTTCGGAACCTGAAGCACGCCAGAGCATTTTCCGCTCATGAGGGCCGGTGATGCCAAACGATCGGAATATGCGCTAGGATGCAGCGCGAACCAGTCATCGCACCGAGCCGGCCATGGATGCGCCCTCACGGGAATTCGTCTTCGCGGGCACGCTCGACGAGCTCAAGGCCAAGGGCCGGCTCGTGGTGCGCGGCCGGCACCGTCCGGTCCTGCTGGCCTACGACCGCGGCCGGGTCTTCGCCCTCGACAACCGCTGCCCGCATATGGGCTTCCCGCTGCATCTCGGCAGCATCGACGACGGCATCCTCACCTGCCACTGGCATCACGCCCGCTTCGACCTGGCGAGCGGCTGTACCTTCGATCTGTGGGCCGATGACGCGCCGACCTGCGCGGTCGAGCTGCGCGGCGGCGAGGTCTGGGTGCAGCCGAATTTCGGCGATCCCGACGCCGCGGAGCGGTGGCGCCGGCGGCTCGAGGACGCCATGGCCCACAATCTCGGGCTGGTCGTCGCCAAGGCCGTGCACGGCCTGCTCGAAGCCGAGGTCGCGCCGGTCGCCGTGATCCGCCAGGCCGCGCTGTTCGGCGTGCGGAACCGCGACGGCTGGAGCTCGGGGATGACCATCCTGACCGCGCTCGGCAACTTCGCCGCGCGCCTGCCGGAGGAGCAGCTCTACCACGCCCTCTTCCAGGGCGCCCGCAAGGTCGCCCGCGACTGCGCCGGCGAGGCGCCGCGGCGCGAGCGGAGCCCGCTGGCCGAGGCCCCGGACGCCGTGACGCTGAAGCGCTGGCTGCGGCGCTGGATCGCGGTGCGCCACCGTGAGGGGGCCGAGCGCACGCTGCTCACCGCGATCGCGGCGGAGGCCCCGCCGGCGGCGCTCGCCGACATGCTGTTCGCCGCGGCCACCGACCGGCCCTACGCCGACGGCGGGCACGCGCTCGACTTCGTCAACAAGGCCTTCGAGTGCCTCGACCTGATCGGCTGGGAGCATGCCGGCCACGTCCTGCCCACGGTGGTGGGCCTGTTGGCGGCCGCGCGCGGGGCGGAGGAACGCACCGCCTGGCGTCAGCCCATCGACCTGATCGCCCTGCTCGACGATACCTGCGCCGGGCTGCCGCAGGCCTGCGCCGCCGGCCAGGGCAAGGGCCCGTGGCACGGGCACGCAGCGCTCGCCGATGCACTGCTCGGGGACGCGCCGGCCGCGATCGTCGGCGCGCTCATGGACGCGATCGGCGACGGCGCGGCGCCGGCCGATCTCGGCAAGTCGCTCGCCTATGCGGCGGCCCTGCGCGTCGCCCGCTTCGGCACGGCCAACGAGCACTCCGACTGGAACACCGCGCACCACGCCTTCACCTACTGCAACGCCGTGCACCAGGCGCTCAAGCGCATCGGGCCCGCGCCTCCGGACGCCGCCGGCGCCGTCGAGGCGGTGCGCGGCGTGTTCCACGGCGCCATGGCGCTCTACCTCGCGCGCTATCTCAACGTCCCCCCGGCGCCGCTGCCGGGCGAGGGCGGCGACCGGCTCGACGACCTGCCGGAAGGCGCCGCGGCGCTGCGCGCAGCACTGCTCGACGCCTTCGACCGCCAGGGCCAGGTCGACGTCGCCGGACGCCTGGTCGCCCGCCATATCCTGCTGGGCCTTCCCGCCGAGCCGCTGATCGCCACGCTGGCCACCGCCCTGCTGCGCGAGGACGCGGGCTTCCACGACTATCAGATGCTCGAGGCCGGGCTGCGGCAATACGAGGAATGGGGGGCGGCAGATCAGGGCCGCCATGTCCTGGTGGCCGTCGCGCGCTACCTTGCCGCCCATTCGCCGACCGAGCGCGCGGTCCACCAGACGGCCGACATCGCCCGGCGGCTCATGCTGGGCGGATCGGTCCACGACCCCTAGAGCAGGTCGTGATCAGGTCGAATCAAGAAGTGATTCGACCTGATCACGACCCGATCTAGGCGCGTCAGCCGCGGAACGAGCTTTCTTCGTAGACCTCCGCGCCGTCCGGGATCGCCATCCAGGCATGCTTGCGCTTGGTGAAGACCGAGCGCCGCGGCGGCGGGAAGTCCGGGTCGGTGAAGCAGCCGACGGCGATCCCCCGGAAGCCCGCCAGCGAGCCCGCCTCCCAGTAGACGGTGGTCCCGCAGGTCGGACAGAAGTGGTTGGTCAGCGTGCGTCCGGAATCGGTGGGCCGCGTGAACGTCCTGGTCTCGCCGCCGACCTCCGTCTGGCCGGCCTCGAAGTAGGCGCCGACGCCGTTGGGCGCCCCCGTGCGGCGCTGGCACGCCTCGCAGTGGCACATAATGACGAAGGCCGGCTCCCCCTCGGCTTTGATCCGCAGCTTGCCGCAGCCGCACTGCGCCTCACGCATGCAATTCTCCATCGGTTGTGAGCGATCCGATCTAGTAAGGCTCGAAATCCCTGAGCTCGGGCGCGACCCTCTCGCCGAAGAGCCGGATCGAGCGCATCAGGTCCTCCTCCGGCAGGTCGGCGAAGTTGAACTCGCCCATGAACGTGTTGAAGACGCCGCTGGCCGCGGCCGCGCGCAGCTTTTCCGTCACCGTCGCGGGCGAGCCGATGAAGACGAGGTCGTTCTCCACGATGAACCCGGGATCGAAGATCTTGGTGATCATCGCCGCCGCCGGGTTCTCGCCGCGCGCCTCGAACTGGGCGCAGAACCGGGCCAGGCGGCTCTCGAACGGATCGCCCTGTCCCGGCAGGATCCCCTCGTAGGCCCGGCTGGCGCGCGCGAGCGCCACGTCCAACGCCTTGTCGTCGCTCTCGTCGACGTAAATCGTTGTCGCATAAGCGATATTCGGCTTCCGGTCCCAGCCCGCCTTGGCCCAGTCCGCGAGGTATTTCCGGTACCGGGGCGCCGCGACCTCGCGCGGGAAGACCAGGAAATTGCCGGTGTTGATGCCGTTCGCCGCGAGGAACTCCAGGGTCTCGGGATCGCGGCTCATCATCCACAGCGGCGGGTGCGGCTGCTGCACCGGCAGCACCGAGAGGTGCGCGTTCCTGGTCTTGTGGCTCTCGCCCTCGAACGAGAAGGGCTGCTCGCCGTAGGCCGCGCGCAGGTAGTCGGGGTATTCCATCGTCGGCGACTTGCGGGTGCTGTACTCCAGCCCGAAGGGCTCGAAGTAGGAGCCCATGATGCCGGGCACCAGGCCGACCTCGAGACGCCCGTTCAGCATCTGGTCGATGATGGCGATCTCCTCGGCCAGCCGCAGCGAGTTGTAGAGCGGCACCACGTAGCCCATCGGGCCGAGGCGCATGGTCTTGGTGCGCGCGCCGGCGCCGACCGTGTAGAGGCTCGGCGCCGACATCCAGCTCTCGTGGGGCGTGAAGTGATGCTCGACGCAGAAGCCGTAATCGAAGCCGAGCTCGTCGCACAGCGCCAGCTCGCGCCAGAGCTGCTCGTAGCGGTCGTGCGGCGTCATGCCGGGCTTGGTCCAGACATGCGCGAAATGGGCGAACTTCATGGCGTCGTTCCGAGACCGTTGGCGATGCGGCGGAGGGTGCGTCGGCGGGGCGGCCCGGGACCGGCGGACGCGATCCGCCCGTCCCGCTTCGAGGATCGCGTTACCGGCCCATCGGGATGCCGGCTTCCTTGTAGTATTTGACCGCGCCCGGGTGATAGGCGACCTGGTGCCTGGGCGCCATCGTCTTCACTTTGTTGCGCTTGAAGGCGCCGAAGGAGGCGCCGAGGTCCTTCTGGTGCTCGGCGACCGCCTTGGTCACCTTGTAGACCAGCGCCGCCGAGACGTCCTTGTGCGCCACCATGATCCAGGGGATCTCGACGATATTGGTCGTCGGCTCGAGCAGCCCCGGCAGCTTGGGGTTCTTCCTCATGGTGACGATGCGCGCGGCGGGCAGCAGCTTCTGGAAGCGCGCCTCGGCGTCGGGCGACTTGTCGAGCGAGACGTAGCGGATGCCGCCGCGCCCGCGCAGCTTGGCGTTGACCTTGCGCCCGGCGCCCGAACCCAGGCTGATCAAGGTCACGTCGACCTTGCCGTCGCCCAGCGCCAGCATGCCTTTGACGAAGCTCGAGACCGGCACCTTCTTGGGAAAGTCGTCATAGCTCATGCTGCCGTTGGCGAGCGCGCCCTGGATGTAATAGGCGATGATGCTCGAGGCGGTGTATTCGGAAGCGATCCGGAGCGTGGCGCGCTTGGCGCGCAGGTCGGCGATCGTCTTGATGCCGCTGTCGGCCGCGACCATCAGGCCGGTGCGCAAGGGGAACATGACGCCGACGATGCGCAGGTTGGGATTGGGCTTGCCCTTGAAGTTGCCGGTGCCCGAATAGGCGTAGAAGGCCTCGACCGCGTTGCAGAAGCCGAACTCGACCTCGCCCTTGTTGATCAGCGGCAGGTAGGCGGCGGTGCCGGCCATCGGCTGGGCGCGGGCCGTCACCTTGGCCTTGAGGTTGACCACCTTGGCCACTGCCTGGCCGGTCTTGTAGCCCAGTGAGCCCTGCTGGCCGGTGGCGATGCCGACCACCTGGGCCTCGGCCCCGCCCGCGATCGTGCCCGCGAGCAATCCGGCGGCGAGCGCGGCGCCCACGGCGAAAGACCTGGAATATCCCTTCATGGCGTTCCTCCCGTCATCGGACTTTGATTTGTCCCGAGCGTAATGAATTGCGCCCCATTGCGACAGCCTTTGCTCACCTCAGCGGGCGCGGCGGCGTCGCTCTCGCTTTGAAATGGAGCGCGGCCGCGGCGAACAGTCCCGCGAGCACCGCGGCCGGGCCGAACAACCCGGCATAGGGCAGCGCCCCGAGCGAGGCGATCGCAACGAGACCAGCCGCCGCGAAGCCGGCGCGGATCGCGGGGCCGATCGGCCGGCGGAAGTAGCCGACGATGGCGACGCTGACGAGATAAATGCCGACCAGCGCCCGGGCGCTGTCCCAGGCGATCGCCATCGGCGCGCCCGCCAGCAAGATGGTCGGCGAGAAGACGAACAGGAACGGCACGATATAAGCGACCCAGCCCAGGCGCATCGCCGCGAAGCCGGTCTCCATCGCCCCCGCCCTGGTCAGCGCCGCGGCGGCGAAGGCGGCGAGCGCGATCGGCGGGGTGATCATCGACATCATGCCGAAGTAGAGGATGAAGAGGTGCGCTGCGAGCGGCTGCGCGCCCGCCTCGATCAGCGCCGGGCCGACCAGTGCCGCGAGCAGCACGTAGACCCCGCTAGTCGGCATGCCCATGCCGAGCACGATGCAGATGCCCGCGGCGACCAGCAGGATGACGACCAGGCTGCTGCCCGCCGTGGTCACCAGAAAGAGCGTCAGCGCGAAGCCGAGCCCAGTGACGTTGAGGATGCCGATGACGAACCCCGCCGCCGCCACGATGAGGATGAGCTCCATCGTCGCGAGGCCGGTCTCCCAGAAGGTCTCGACCAGGTCGCGGAGCTTCAGTCGGTCGGTGCCGTAGGGCATCGCGACGCCCAGGACCACGATGCTCGCGGTGGCGTAGAGGGCCGCGCGCTCGGGCTCCTCGTTCAGCCAGAACAGCGCGAACAGCAGCACGATCAGCGGGATCGAGAACTGCCAGCCGCCCTTCAGCACGTCGGCGGCCCTGGGCAGGTCCTCGTCGACCATGGTGATGCCGTCGCGGGCGGCGATCAGGTCGACCTGGATCAGCGTGGATATGTAATAGAGCGCCGCCGGGATCAGCGCCGCCAGCATGACCTCGACGTAGGGCACCTCCAGGAACTCGGCGATCAGGAAGGCCGCCGCCCCCATGATCGGCGGCATCAGCTGCCCGCCCGTCGAGGCGATCGCCTCGATCGCCCCGGCGTTGACCGCGCTGTAGCCGCCGCGGCGCATCAGCGGGATGGTGATCACCCCCGTCGTCGCGACGTTGGAGACGGCGGAGCCCGAGATCGAGCCGAAGAGCGCCGAGGCGATCACCGAGATCTTGGCCGCGCCGCCGCGCATGCGTCCGGTCGCCGCCAGCGCCAAGTCGGTGAAGAAGCTGCCGCCGCCCGCCTTGAACAACAGCTTGCCCATGAAGACGAAGAGGATGACGATGGTCGCGCCGACGCTGAGCGGCGTGCCGAAGACGGCGCTCGGATCGAAGCCGATGTACTGCACCAGGTGGGCGAGCTCGACCTTCCGGCCGACGAGCTGGCCCGGCACCTTGTGGCCGACCAGCGCGTAGACCACGAAGAGGCAGATGATCGCGAAGAGCATCCAGCCGGTGAGCCGCCGCAAGCCCTCCATCACCGCGACCACGATGAAGCCGCCGATCACGGTGAGGATCAGCGGCCGCTCGCCGATCCGCTCGACCAGCGCCTGATAGTTGACCGCCGTGTATCCGAGCACGGCGAGCGCGGCGAGCGCGATGCCCACGTCGTACCACGGCGCGCGCGGCGTCTCCTCGCCCGACCGGCGCGTGGTGAGAAAAGCGGCGCAGAGGCTGAGCCCCAGGATCACCGCCAGGAACTGTTCCTTCAGGAAGGCGACGCCGAACCAGCCGGGCAGGTCGGCGTTCCACAGCACGCAGATCGCGCAGGCCAGCCCCGCCGCCGTCCGGGCGACGACCAATGAAAACGGGGGCCTATGCCCGCCTTCGCTCATGCGGTTTCGGGGGGTGTCGCGCCGTTTATCATCTCGACGCGCGACCGGGGCTTCGCCTCGCCCATGGCGGCGACCTGACGGCCGCCTCCTATCGCTTCCGCTTCGGCCGCCTCTGCCGCCGCAGCCGCTGCAGCGCGGCGAGCGCCCGCTTGTCGCCGGGACGCAGCTTGAGCGCCGTGTTGAAGTCCTTGCGCGCGGCGGCGTGCTCCTCCAGCACCTCGCGGGCGAGGCCGCGGTTCACATAGGCATCGACGAGCTTGGCGTCGAGCTCGATGGCGCGGCCGAAGTCGGCGATCGCCCGGCGGTGGCGCAGCAGCCCCCCGAGCGCGCTGCCGCGGTCGTTGAAATAGGCGGCGTCGTTCGGATCGAGCGCGATCGCCCGGTCGTAGTCGTGCAGCGCCAGGCCCAGCTTGTCGAGCTTGCGGTAGATGCTGGCGCGCAGGAAGAAATAGCGCGCGTTGCCCGGCTCCAGCGCGATCGCGTGGGATACGTCCATGACCGCGTATTTGGGCTGCTTGTCGCGCAGCCGCGCGCCGGCGCGGCTGAAATAGGCATGCGCGTAGCTCGGCTGCAGCGCGATCGCCTTGTCGAAATCCTTGATCGCGCGCTTGACCTGACCGCGCTCCTGATGGATCAGCCCGCGGTTCACATAGGCGAAGTAGGCCTTGGGATTGAGCTTGATCGCCTTTGCGAAGTCTCGCATCGCGTGGTTGCGCCAGCCCCAGCGCGCGGTCATCACGCCGCGCTCGACATAGGAGCGGGCGCGTTTCTGGTCGAGCATGACGGCGCGGTTGGCGTCGTTGATGGCGGGCCCGCGCCGGCCCAGCCGGTCATAGGCGAAGGCGCGCCGGATGTAGATCCCGATCAGCGCCTCCTTGACCAGCGTCTTGTCCTTCTTGTCGCTGGGCTTGGGACGCTTGACGATCGCGACCGAGTAGTCCGCGGCCGCCGCCTTGGGCTGGTCGAGCGCCATGCGCAGGTCGCCCCGCTTGACGTAGACCGCCAGGAACTCGGGCTTGAGCGCGATCGCCCGGTCGTAGTCGGCGAGCGCCTTGCGGTGCAGGCGCAGGCGGTGGTAGCGGGTGCCGCGGTTGCTCAGGGCCACCGCCTCGGCGTTCACGTTGAGGTCGCCGGAGGCCAGCAGGCGGGTGCAGGCCGCGATGCCGGCCTCGGCGTCCTCATGCCCCGGACAGTCGCTGAGATCGCGCGTCAGATCGGCGCGCGCCGCACCCGCGGCCGCCATCGCCGCCAGCATCGCGGTGAGCGTCAGGATACCGAGGGATACGCGCATTTTCCTGCGTCTGTGCCCTGATGGGCCGCGGTGGTTCGCCAGTGGCCGCTGGCATAATCTGCACTTCGCCGCCGCTTCGCGTCAAGCGCCGCCATCTCCGGGTATGCCGGCAAGCCGCCGGGATGAAAGCCCCGGGAAGCCCGGCCAGCCGCGCCCGGAACGCCGGGGGCGGATCGTCGGCGCGGCGCCGGTCGAGGCGCAGGGTGCGCCTGAAATTAATTGGGCTTGCTGATAGTTTAAGCCTATAATATATACCGATTGCGAACATCGCCCGGAAAGGCGCCGCGCCGCGCGCGCGTCTCGCCGGGCGATCTCCGGGGCGCACAACTCGCTGTGATTCGGTGGTGACTTTGGGGTTCGCCGGGTCCATATATCCCAACAGCGGCAAGACCCTGCGATAAAAACCGGCGGACTATGGGCCCAAACGCAGACGCCTGAAGAAGAAGGACTTCGGATTATGTCGACGGCCACAGCGGCGGTGCACGAAGCGCCGCCCCGCCAGGAACGCGAGTCGGCGGTTATTCGCTTCGCCGGCGATTCCGGCGACGGCATGCAGCTCACCGGCAGCCAGTTCACCGCGGCGACCGCGCTCGCGGGCAACGACCTGGCGACCTTCCCGGATTTCCCGGCCGAGATCCGCGCGCCGGCGGGCACGACCTACGGCGTGTCGGCCTTCCAGATCAATTTCGGCGCGCGCAACATCCAGACCTCGGGCGACGAGCTCGACACGCTGGTGGCGATGAACCCGGCCGCGCTCAAGGTCAACCTCGAGGACGTCAAGCCCGGCGGCCTGGTCATCGTCGACACCGGCGCCTTCACCGACAAGAACCTCCGCAAGGCGGGCTACGAGACCAGCCCGCTCGACGACGACAGCCTCTCCAACTACCGCGTCTTCAAGGTCGACATGTCGCGGCTCACCGTCGAGTCGGTGAAGGCGTTCGGCCTCTCGAACAAGGAGGCGCTGCGCTCCAAGAACCTGTGGTCGCTGGGCCTCGTCTACTGGCTCTTCGGCCGCAGCCGCGCCCAGACCGTCGAGTGGCTGAAGGCCAAGTTCGCCAAGCGGCCCGAGATCGCGGACTCGAACATCGCCGCGCTCAACGCCGGCCACGCCTTCGGCGAGACCGCCGAGCTGCCCAGCGAGGTCGGCGCGGTGATCATCCCGCCGGCCGAGATCGCGCCGGGCACCTATCGCACGCTGACCGGCACCGAGGGCATCGCCTGGGGCCTGGTCGCCGGCGCGCATCTGGCCGAGCTGCCGATGGTGTTCTGCGGCTATCCGATCACCCCCGCCTCGGCGCTGCTGCACACGCTGGCGCCGCTCAAGGCCTACGACGTGACGACCTTCCAGGCCGAGGACGAGATCGCCGCCATCTGCGCCGCCATGGGCGCGGCCTATGCCGGCTCGCTCGGCATCACCGCGAGCTCGGGGCCCGGCATCGCGCTCAAGACCGAGGCGCTGGGCCTCGCCATCGCGACCGAGCTGCCGCTGGTCGTGGTCAACGTCCAGCGCGGCGGCCCCTCGACGGGCCTGCCGACCAAGACCGAGCAGTCCGACCTCTTCCAGGCGGTCTGGGGCCGCAACGCCGATTCGCCCGTCGCCGTGGTGGCCGCGAACTCGCCGGGCGACTGCTTCCCGACCGCGATCGAGGCGGTGCGCCTGGCCACCAAGTACATGACGCCGGTGATCCTGTTGACCGACGGCTACATCGCCAACGCGGCCGAGCCCTGGCGCATCCCCGACTTTTCCGACTTCACGCCCTTCCCGGTCGCCCACCGCACCGATCCGGAGGGTTTCCAGCCCTACATGCGCGACGCGGCGACCCTGGCGCGGCCCTGGGTCAAGCCGGGCACGCCCGGCCTCGAGCACCGCATCGGCGGCATCGAGAAGGACTACAACTCCGGCAACATCTCCTACGACGCGGAGAACCACCAGCGCATGACCGACACGCGCGCCGCCAAGATCGACGGTATCGCGAACGACATCCCCGAGCAGGCGATCGAGCAGGGCCCGGACAAGGGGCCGCTCCTCGTCGTCGGCTGGGGCTCGACCTTCGGGCCGATCAGCCGCGCCGTCTCGAACTGCCGCGAGGACGGCATGGACGTGGCGCAGATCCATCTCCGCCACATCTGGCCCCTGCCGCGCAATCTCGGCCGGATCCTGAAATCCTACGACCGCGTGCTGGTGCCCGAGATGAACACGGGCCAGCTCAAGACGCTGTTGCGCGCGCAGTACCTCGTCGACGCCGAGGGGCTCAACAAGGTCTCCGGCAAGCCGTTCAAGATCTCCGAGATCGAGACGGCGATCGCCGAACGCTACGGCCATTGAGGGAGGGCCGATCACAATGAACGTACAGACCCCGCCCGCCGCCCTGCTGCCCAAGGACTACGCCTCCGACCAGGAGGTGCGCTGGTGCCCCGGCTGCGGCGACTACGCCATCCTGAAGGCGGTGCAGAAGACCCTGGCCGACATCGAGGCCGCGCGCGAGGACACGGTGTTCATCTCCGGCATCGGCTGCGCCGCGCGCTTTCCCTACTACCTCTCGACCTACGGCTTCCATACCATCCACGGCCGCGCGCCGGCGATCGCGACGGGCGTCAAGCTGGCCAACCCGGCGCTCAACGTCTGGGTCGTGGGCGGCGACGGCGACGGGCTTTCGATCGGCGGCAACCACACGATGCACGCCATCCGCCGCAACGTGAACCTCAACTATCTCCTCTTCAACAACGAGATCTACGGGCTCACCAAGGGCCAGTACTCGCCGACCTCCAAGCTCGGCACGCGCTCGCCCTCCACGCCGCTCGGCTCGGTCGACAATCCGATCTCGGCGCTTTCCTTCGCGATGGGCGCCTCGGCGCGCTTCATCGCCCGCGGCATCGACCGCGACCTGAAGCGCCTGCCCGGCCTCTTCGCCCGCGCGCACGCGCATTCGGGCTGCTCCTTCGTCGAGGTGATCCAGAACTGCATCGTCTACAACGACGGCGTCTTCGAGCATTTCACCGAGAAGGAGGTCGCCGCCGACAACCAGGTCTGGTGCGAGCATGGGGCGCCGCTTCGCTTCGGCAAGGAGATGGAGAAGGGCCTGCGCTTCGATCCCAAGTCCTTCTCGCTCGAGGTCGTCACCATCGGCGTCGACGGCGTCACCGAGGGCGACATCCAGGTCCACGACGAGACCAACCGCACCCTCGGCGTGATGCTGGCGGCGATGGATCCGCCGGCCTTTCCGATCGCGGTGGGCGTGATCTACTGCGATCCGCGCCCGTCCTACGAGGGCGCGGTGATGGCGCAGCAAGAGCAGGCCAAGGGCCGCCTCGACGGCGGGAAGCCCACCATCGACGCCCTGCTCCGCGCCGGCCACACCTGGACGGTCAGCTGAGGGCGATCCGAACGACAGCGCCGTGGCGAAGGCGCGCCGACCTGGCCGGTTCCCGTCCGATCGCGCGGCCACGCCGAACCAAATCGCCCGACCGCCCCGCGGCCCCTCCGGCTAACACCCTCCGGGTAACATATGTAATTCCGGCCGGGCGGGCGATGTCTCAGACTGAACGACAACGATAGCGAAATCCCCGGATCGGTGTAATCTCCGGGCGGTGCGGCCTTTGCGACGCGTGGAGAACCAGCATCATGATCAAGCGAACACTGACGATACTCGGCCTCGGCCTCGGCCTGGCGCTGGCGATCCCGCCGGCGGGGGCCGGGGAGACGCCGCGCGGCGGCGCGAAGCAGCTCGCGCAGGTCGCGATCCACATCCAGGGCCGTTCCTGGCACCGGATCGGGCACAGCTGGGCCGGCCATGACCGCAGACGGTCCTGGCATCGCCGCCAGGGCAGCTGGCGCGGCCACCGCAACGCCTCGTCCTGGCACAATCGCCGGCGCTCCTGGCACAACCGCAACCGCAGTTGGGACCAGGGTGGCCGCGGCGCGCGCGGCCAGCATGCGCGCGGCCGCTCGTGGCATCGCGGCGGCCATAGCTGGGGCGGGCACCGCCGCGGCCGCAGCTGGGACGACCACCGCCGGGCGCGCAGCTGGCACAACCGCGGCCGCAGCTGGTAGCCCGCGCCGCGCGCGGGGTTAGGGGATCCGTCGGGCCGCGCCGGTGGCCCGGCGGGCCGAACCCGACCCAAATCCATCCCGCCCTAGAGCAGGTCGTGATCTGCTCTATTATCAAATAGTTGGATCGGATTCACGCATTCTGGCCGGATCAATTTTTGATCCGGCCAGAATGCGACC
>Ga0302046_10002489_pt1 | contig 17093 bp, 17 predicted proteins | sample RVTome_11_FD_200261 | JGI IMG/M metagenome (GOLD analysis project Ga0302046, IMG submission 200261) | Soil microbial communities from uranium-contaminated site in the Upper Colorado River Basin, Wyoming, United States - RVT147D111 (version 2) ...
CCTACACGTTCGATGTCCTTCGGCTGATGAAGGTCTCGTACCCGTCAACCCCCCTCTTCACACTCCTGGGCGTTCCCTTCTCGTTCCAGGATCTGGTCTGGCTCTCATTCTTCATGAGCTTCGCCATCAAGGTCCCGATGTTTCCTTTCCACACCTGGCTGCCAGACGCGCATACCGACGCGCCGACGGCGGGCAGCGTGATCCTGGCTGGCGTCCTCCTGAAGATGGGGACATACGGGTTCATCCGGTTTAATCTGCCGATGTTCCCCGAGGCCACCAAACACTTCGTTCCAATGATGATGACGCTGTCGATCATCGCCATCATCTATGGGGCGATGGTCTGTATGGTCCAGCCCGACATGAAGCGTTTGATCGCCTACAGCTCCGTCAGCCACATGGGCTTCATCACGCTGGGCATGTTCGCGCTGAACGCCCAGGGCATTCAGGGAAGCATCATCCAGATGGTGAATCACGGCTTGTCCACCGGTGCCCTCTTCCTGATCGTGGGCTTGATCTACGACCGGCGCCACACCAGACTCATCTCTGAGCTGGGGGGGCTCTCCAAGCAGATGCCGGTTTACGCGACACTGTTCGCCATCATCATGCTCTCCTCGATGGGGCTTCCCGGACTCAATGGCTTCATCGGCGAGTTCTTGATTCTTGTAGGCGCCTTCAAGGCCAATTATCTCTGGGCCGCCTTTGCGGTATCCGGGATCGTTCTGGGCGCGGCCTATATGCTCTGGTTGTATCAGCGCACCATGTTCGGCGCCCTGGAGAACCCGAAAAACGCCGCCTTGCAGGATCTAAGTCCCAGGGAGATGACCACACTGGTTCCCATTGTCATCATGTGTTTCTGGATCGGTCTCTATCCGTCTCCCTTTCTGAACCGTATGGAGGCGTCAGTCAATTTCATCCTGGCGCGGATTCATAACGAGCAGCCGGTTGCGGCTCAGCCCGTCCTAAGCCCTGAGCGCAGTCGAAGGGTGGAGGGGGCTGCGCCCGTGGCCCAGAGCCAGCCATTGGCCGCCCTGCAGGGAGAGCCATCTCGATGACTCAGGCATTCAATATGGCCGACCTCTCTACCGCCTTGCCGGAGGTGGTCCTGAGCCTTGTGGCCATGGTGATCCTTATGCTTGACTTCATCGTGCCAAAGGGGAGACGGGACTGGCTGGGGTACCTGAGCGTCCTTGGTGTGCTCCTTACCCTCATGGTGCTGTTTCGTCAATGGGGAGCGACGCAGTCTGCCTTCAGCGGGCAATATCTCATTGATCCATTCGCCCTATTCTTCAAGATCGTGTTTCTCGCCTCGGCCGGTCTTATCATCCTCATGTCGATAGGGTACCTGAGAGGCGAAGGGGCCGACAGGGGGGAGTTCTACGCGCTGATCCTCTTCGCCACGCTGGGGATGATGCTCATGGCCAGCGCCGTTGACCTGCTGATCCTCTACATCGGCCTGGAGACGATGTCGATCTGCATCTACGTCCTGGCGGGGTTCTTGAAGCGAGAGCGGCGGAGCAATGAGGCAGCGTTGAAATACCTGCTCATGGGGGGGTTCTCCTCGGCGATTATCCTATACGGCATGGTCATGCTGTACGGCCTCACGGGCGCCACCGGCCTCAAGGAGATCGCCTCCGCCCTGACGGCGGATACCCTCTCGAATCCGGCGCTCATCCTGGCCATGGTCATGTTGGCGGCAGGTTTCGGCTTCAAGATCGCCGCCGTCCCCTTTCATATGTATATCCCAGATGTATACGAGGGGGCCCCCACCCCGATCACGGCCCTCCTTTCGGCCGCCTCCGAGATCGCCGGCCTCGTCATTCTCTTGCGAGTGTTTCTCGTCGCCATCCCGGGGCTCCAGGATCGCTGGGCACTGCTCTTTTACGTCCTCTCATTGCTCACGATGACCGTGGGCAACGTCGTCGCGATTGCCCAGAGCAACATCAAGCGGATGCTGGCCTACAGCTCTATTGCGCACATCGGCTACCTCCTGATCGGGGTCGTGGCAGGACGGGAGCTGGGGATCTCGGCCACGCTGCTGTACACCGTGGTCTACGCCTTGATGACACTCGGTGCCTTTGCTATGGTGATCCTCCTCTGCGTTGGGGAGGTGAAAGGTGAGCGGATCGACGACTTCACAGGCTTGGCTCAGCGAAGCCCCATGGCGGCCGCAGCCATGTTGATCCTCCTCCTTTCTCTCGCTGGAGTCCCGCCTACTGCCGGGTTTGTCGGGAAGCTGTACCTCTTCGGCGCAGCCATCGAGCGTGGCTACATCTTGCTGGCGTTGATCGCCGTCGTCAATTCAGCCATCTCTCTCTTCTATTACATGAAGGTAGCAGTCGCGATGTACATGCGCGACCTTCCGCCGGCGGGTCTGGCCTTGAGCCCCTCCCGGCCGCTGCGCGTGGTGCTGTTCGTGACGGTCGTCGGCACCCTCGTGATCGGGATCTACCCCGGTCCGTTCTTGGACCTTGCCAAGTCCTCGATCGCCGGACTCTGGTAGCAACAACGGGTGTGGCAGACCTTGACAGGGGGGAGGGGCAGGGCTAGAGTGGGCGTTGAGTCATGGGGTGCGGGAACCTTGCCGATCGGTCGTGGCGATGAAGGACGATCAGGTTTCGCTGTGGCGTCAACTCGCGGGGTTGAGCTCGCTGGGGATCACCTTCGCCGCTTCGATCGCCATTGGGTCGGCGATCGGTATTCTCCTCGATCGATGGCTCCGGACCTCGCCGTGGTTCACCATTCTCTTCTTCCTATTCGGCGTTGCGGCGGGCTTTGCGACTCTTCTGAAGGATCTGAAGCGTTGGGGCCGCTGATTATTCGAGTGTCCTATATGATGTCGGGCACAAGGGGCGGGGAAGGGTATGGAGCACCATCCGACCATCTTTCAGATTCCTAATTTTCTCGGGGTGCTCGGGATTCCTGGAGCTTGGGTGCCGGAGCATGTCACGATGGCCTGGCTTGTCATGGCGATCCTGGTCGGCCTGTCCTATCTGGCCACAAGAAAGCTCGAGGCGGTTCCGGGACCGATGCAGAACCTCATGGAGGTGGTCGTCGAGGCGTTCGGCAACCTGTTGGAGCAGATGATCGGGCCGAAGGGGAAACGGTACCTCCCCTTGATCGGCACCGCGGGCCTCTTCATTCTCGTCGGCAATCTGCTGGGATCGATCCCCGGGCTGAAGCCGCCGACGGCGAACCTCAACACCACGGCGGCGCTGGCCATCACGGTCTTCATCTCCTATAATTTCTTCGGGATCAGGGAGCAGGGGATCGTCGGGTACCTGCGCCATTTCTGCGGGCCGATCCTTTGGCTGGCCCCCATCATGTTTCCGATCGAGTTCATTGGCCACCTGGCTCGGCCGATCTCCCTCTCGATCCGGCTGTTCGGCAATATCTTCGGCGAGGAAAGCGTCATTATCATTCTTCTCTCGCTGATCTGGTTGGTGATTCCGTACGGCATCTACCTGGCCATCATGATGCCTCTCAGTCTCTTCACAAGCATCGTCCAGACCTTCATCTTTGTGATGCTCTCGATGGTCTATATCGCTGGAGCGGTTGACGTTGGGCACGAGGAGCACCACTAACCCCATTACCTTCTCAAAGGAGTCGCGTCGATGAATCGCACACGAGGAGCGCTCGTTCTGCTGTTGATCATTGCTGTGATCGGTATTGGAGTCCCAGCCGCGCTGGCTGCTGAAGGCGCAAAGTCCGAGTCCTCGACCTTCTTTGTCGTATCGGTCTTGACCGGAGGATTTGCCATGGCGATCGCCTCGGCTGCGGCGGCTATCGGACAGAGCCGGGCCATCGTGAGCGCGCTGGACGCGATCGGTCGGCAGCCCTCTGCGGCGGCCCGGATCCAAGTGGCCATGATCATCGGATTGGCCCTGATCGAATCCCTGGCCATTTATGTGCTGCTGATCGCCCTGATCATCTTTTTTGCGAACCCCTTTATCAAGTACGTGGTCCCAGGGGCGTAGACGAGGTCGAGGCGTCGGCAAGGGAGCCGATTGGCCGGGACAACAGAGCCGTGCTCCTCTCGTACCTGCCGATCTTGGTCCTGGTGCTGCTAGCCGCCGGGTTCGCCATCGCCACCCTCTTTTTATCGTCGGTGCTGGGGCCCCGGCGGCCTTCCAAGGATAAACTCTCCACGTACGAGTGCGGGATCGATCCAGTCGGTAGCGCCCGAGAGCGGTTCTCGGTCAAATTCTACCTGGTCGCGATGTTGTTCATCATCTTCGACATCGAGATCGTGTTTCTGTATCCCTGGGCGGTTATCCTGAATAGCCTGGGACTCTTCGGGTTGGTCGAAATGGTCTTCTTTCTCGGGATCCTTCTGATCGGCCTCCTGTATGTCTGGAAGAAGGGCGGCCTGGAATGGACGACCTGAAGCAGGCAAACGCGGAGGAGAACCTCACTGTTTGGAAGCTGCGGGAACGGTTTCCAGACGCGATCCTCTCGACCAAGAGCTTCCGCAGCGAGATCACCATTGTTGTCAAGCCGTCTGAGATCTCCCGCGTCTGCCGGCATCTGAAAGAGGAGCCTGAGCTCCGATACGACTTCCTCTCGGACCTGACCGCGGTTGACCGCCTCCGTGAACATCCCCGCTTCGAAGTGGTCTATCACCTCTATTCGCTCCAGTTTAAGCGGCGGGTCCGCCTGAAGGTCCTGGTCGAGGAGGGCGAAGCAGTCCCGAGTGTGACGCAGGTCTGGAGAACGGCCGACTGGCATGAGCGCGAGGTCTATGACATGTTCGGTGTGGGGGTTGAAGGGCACCCGGACCTTCGGAGGATCCTGATGCCGGAGGACTGGGAGGGCCATCCGCTCCGAAAAGACTATCCGGTACAGGCGTCCCCCAAGTGGTGGGAAGAGGGGGGTGAGCGGTGACTGAAGCCCGCACCATGACGATCAACATGGGACCTCAACACCCCAGCACCCACGGCGTGCTTCGATTGGTCCTGGAGCTGGACGGGGAGGTGGTGGTGAGGTGTACCCCTCACATCGGCTACCTCCACACCGGGATGGAGAAGATCGCTGAGAGCAAGCGGTACCAGCAGGTCATTCCGATCACTGACCGGATGGATTACCTGGCCCCCCTCAGCAATAACCTGGCGTACGTGTTGGCCGTGGAGAAGCTGATGGGAATCGAGGTCCCGCCGAGGGCCAAGGTGATCCGCGTGATGATGACCGAGCTGACCCGGATCGGGAGCCACCTGGTCTGGTTGGGGACGCATGCCATCGACATCGGAGCGATGAGCGTGTTCCTCTACGCCTTCCGGGAGCGGGAACAGATCCTGGACATGTACGAGCAGGTGTCGGGAGCCAGGATGATGTCCAGCTACTTCCGGGTGGGGGGCCTGTTTGCCGACCTGCCGGAGCGATTCGAGGAGACCGTCCGCTCCTTTGTGACCAGCTTTCCAGATCGCCTGGCCGAGTACGAGGACCTCCTCACCGCGAACCCGATCTGGATCCAGCGGACCAAGGGCGTCGGCGTGATCAAGCCGGAAGACGCCGTGGACCTCGGCATGAGCGGCCCGAACCTCCGCGCCTGCGGGGTCCCATGGGACATCCGAAAGTCCCATCCGTACTCGGGCTACGAGCAGTACAACTTCGAGATCTCGAGAGGGACCCATGGCGACGTGTATGACCGATACCTCTGCCGCGTCTTTGAGATGCGGCAGAGCATCGCCATCGTTCGCCAAGCCCTGGAGCGCCTTCCGGATGGGCCGATTGCCGTTGCCGATCCGAAGGTGACTCCGCCGCCCAAGCCGATGGTCAAGAAGAGCATGGAGGCCCTGATCCATCATTTCCTGCTCTGGTCCGAAGGATTCCGGACGCCGGTGGGAGAGGTCTACCAGAGCATCGAGTCGCCAAAGGGCGAGTTCGGTGTATATCTGGTTAGCGACGGCAGCAACATCCCTTACCGTGTTCATTTTCGCGCACCGTCCTTCGTGAACCTCCAGGCCTTGCCAAGGATGGCGGAGGGGCGGTTGGTAGCCGATGTAGTGGCGATTATCGGGAGCATCGATATTGTCCTTGGCGAAGTGGATCGTTAGGAGGAGTTCCACGTTCCAAGTGCCAAGTTCCATGTTAGAGAGCGTCCTGACCTCCAAGGCTCTTAGAACCTGGAATCCCGAAGCGAAACCTGGAACTCGGAACCCGGAACCTGGAACCGGGGAACCACCATGACCGAAGAGACTGTCCAGCAGATCCTGTCCCGTTATGCCCATCGCCGGTCCGCGCTTCTTCCGCTGCTGCACCTCTGTCAGGAGGAGGCGGGGTATGTGACACCAGAGGCGATCGGCCAGTTGGGCGAGCGTCTCGGCCTGTCGCCGACCCAGGTGGCGGAGGTGGCCACCTTCTACGATATGTTCCGGCTCAAGCCCGGCGGGCGGCGGGAGATCTGGGTATGCCACAACCTCAGTTGCTCCCTGCTGGGCGCTGAGGAGGTGGTCCGGCGTCTTGAGGAGCGGCTCGGGGTGAAGGCGGGAGAGACCACGGCTGACGGGTCGTTTACGCTGAGGCGGTTTGAGTGCCTGGCTGCCTGCGAGATTGCGCCGGTCATCCAGGTGGGCCCCGATTATTACGGCCCTGTTCGTCCGGAAGACATCGACGCGCTGTTGGAGCGGTTACAAGGAGAGGGGCGATAGCGGCTCCCCCGATCGAGCACACATGAGCGAGAAGGTTCTCACCAAGCGATTCGAGATCTCGGGGTATCTCGGGACCATCGAGGAGTACCTGGCCACCGGAGGGTATCAGGCCATACACGGGGCGCTCAAGGAGCACAGCCCGGAGAGCCTGATCGATCTGGTGAGACGATCCGGGCTGAGGGGCCGTGGCGGCGCAGGCTTTCCCACCGGGGTCAAGTGGGGCTTCGTCCCGAAGGACCCCACCCTGACCAAGTACCTGGTTTGTAATGCAGACGAAAGCGAGCCGGGTACCTTCAAGGATCGGGATCTGATCACGAGGGATCCGCACCAGCTCCTGGAAGGAATCATCCTGGCCAGTTACGCCATTGGCTGTCGGACGGCGTACATCTACCTCCGGGGAGAGTTCGTCGCGGGCGCGGTCATTATGGAGCGGGCGATCCGGGACGCGGCCGCCCATGGCTTCTTGGGGAACAATATCCTGGGCAGCGGTATGAACCTGGAGATCCATTTGCACCGCGGGGCCGGCGCCTACATCTGCGGAGAGGAGACCGCACTGTTGGAGTCGCTGGAGGGAAAACGAGGGCTGCCGCGGCTGAAACCACCCTTTCCGGCGTCTGCGGGCCTGTACCGCCTGCCCACCGTCGTGAACAATGTGGAGACGCTCTCTAACCTCCCCCACATTGTACTGAGGGGGGCTGAGTGGTTTTCAAGCATCGGCAGCCCAAAGAGCACAGGAAACAGGATCTTTTCCGTGAGCGGCCACGTGCGTCGGCCGGGCAACTACGAGCTGCCGATGGATGTGCCGATGAGAGAGTTGATCTTCCAGCACGCGGGCGGGATGCGGGGGGATCGCCGCTTGAAGGCGGTGATCCCTGGAGGTTCATCGGTACCGGTGCTCACCGAACAGCATCTGGATACCCGCATGGACTTTGAATCCCTGGCCAAGGCCGGCTCCATGGCCGGGTCAGGCGGCGTCATTGTCATGGATGACTCCACGTGCATGGTGCGGGCCGGAGAGATCGTCGCACGGTTCTATCACCACGAATCGTGCGGGCAGTGTACCCAGTGCCGCGAGGGGACCGCGTGGCTCCACAAGACGCTCCGGAGGATCGAGGCGGGCCGCGGCCGGAAGGTCGACCTGGACCTGCTGATGGACATCTGCGACAACATGAAAGGAAAAACCATCTGCCCACTCAGTGACGCAGCCGCCATGCCGATCGAGAGCTATCTGAAGTATTTCGGCGATGAGTTCGAGCAACACATCGTGGAACGCGCCTGTCCGTTCGGGTCCTAGGCGGGCCATAGGAAATCAGGATGCCAGAACCCGCGTTCTTCGTCGTCATGCTGGCGAAGATCGCCGTGGTCTTCGGCCTGATGTTGCTGAGTGTCGCCTACCTGACGTGGTTGGAACGCAAGATCATCAGCGACTTCCAGGTCCGACTCGGGCCGATGCGGGTCGGCCCCCACGGCCTCCTCCAGCCGATCGCCGACGGAATCAAGTTGATGTTCAAGGAGGATATTATTCCTCAGGCCGCCGACCGTACGATCTACGTCCTGGCCCCTACGCTGGCCCTCATCCCTGCCTTCATCTCCTTCGCCGTGATCCCGTTCGGGGACCGGGTACGTCTCTTCGGCCAGAGCATCGACATGGTGATCAGCGACGTCAACATCGGGCTCCTGTATGTGTTCGGTGTCGCCTCTCTCGGAGTCTATGGGATTGTCTTGGGGGGCTGGGCCTCGAACAATAAGTACGCGCTCTTGGGGGGACTGCGGTCAGCGGCCCAGATGATCAGTTATGAGCTGTCGATGGGTCTCTCGGTAGTCGGGGTTCTGATGCTCTCCGAATCACTGAGTCTGGTGAGAATCGTCGGGGCCCAGTCACAGACATGGTTCATCCTGCTTCAACCGATCGGTTTCTTGATCTTCCTGATCTGCGCGATCGCCGAGACCAATCGTGCCCCCTTCGATCTCCCGGAAGCCGAAACCGAGCTGGTGGCAGGCTTCCACGTGGAGTACAGCTCCATGAAGTTCGCCATGTACTTCATGGCTGAGTACGCTAATATGATCACCGTTGCCGCCCTGGCGACGACCCTTTTCCTGGGTGGCTGGAGGGGGCCGTTCCTCCCACCGGTTGTCTGGTTTCTGGCCAAGCTCTACCTGGTTATTTTTCTCTTTATCTGGATCCGGGCTACCCTGCCGCGCTTCAGGTACGACCAGTTGATGCGATTTGGGTGGAAGGTTCTGCTGCCCCTCGCGCTGGCCAACATCGTGATCACGGCCGCCTTCGTGGCATTGAGGTAGGGATGGAGTGGTTGCTCTTCGTCCCGCTGGCCATGCTGGCGCTCGCCACTGCTGCGCTGGTCATCCTGCTCCGGAATCCGATCTACTGCGCCCTTGCCCTCGTTGGGACCTTCTTCGCGCTTTCCGGGCTCTATCTCCTCCTGCAGGCTGAATTCGTCGCTGTGGTGCAGGTCATCATCTATGCCGGCGCGATCATGGTCCTCTTTCTTTTTGTGATTATGTTGCTGGACGTGGGACACGAACCGCCCCCCTGGCTTCGCCAGGATCGCCCCAGATTATTGCTGGGGCTCGGCTTGGTCGCTCTTCTGGTTCTTGAGCTGGCTGTCGCCTTCGGGTCCTGGATTGCTCCGGGCATCCGGGGGCCTTACACATCCGACTATGTCAATGCGGTCGGGAACACCCAGCTCATTGGCCGTCTCCTGTTCACCGAGTTCCTGATCCCCTTCGAGATCACCTCCATCATCCTCCTCATCGCCATCGTTGGGGCGATGGTATTGGCCAGGAGGCAGTGAGGTGCGGTGCGGGGTGCGGGGTGCGGGGTGCGAGGGGCCATGACAGGAACTGTCCCTTTGAACGCGTACCTGATCCTCAGCGCCGCCCTCTTTGCCATCGGGGTGATCGGGGTCGTGATCAGGCGCAACGCCCTCATCATCTTCATGTCGATCGAACTCATGTTGAACGCGGTGAACCTGACCTTCATTGCATTCTCGAAGTTCCTGGGCTCAATGGATGGCCAGATCATCGTGTTTTTCGTCATGGCCGTGGCCGCTGCCGAGGTGGCGCTTGGGCTGGCCATCATCATTGCGCTCTACAGGAACAAAGAGTCGGTCAATGTGGACGAGATCAATCTTCTCCGTGGATAGTTCCATGTTCCAGGTTCCAGGTGCCAAGTTGCTACTCAAAGAATGCTCCGAGTCATCAGAAACCCGGAACCCGGAACCCGGAACCCGGAACCCTGGACCATGATTTGGCTGATTCCGGTCATCCCGCTTGTGGGGAGCCTCGTCGTCGGCCTGATGGGCCGGTCGATGCGGAGAGGCTCCGTCGCGGCAATCGCCTGTGGGGCGGCGTCGCTGGCGCTGCTGGTCTCCCTGGCTTCTTTCTGGCGCCTCCTGTCGCTGCCGCCGGACGCCAGGGTCCTTCGTCACTCGCTCGGCTCCTGGATCGCTTCTGGAGAACTCTCGGTTGCCTTTGGGTTGCTGTTCGATCCGCTCTCGGCGACCATGGCGTTGGTGGTAACCGGCGTCGGTTTGCTGATCCATGTCTATTCGATCGGCTACATGGGTGAGGATCGCGACTACCACCGCTTCTTCTCGCTGCTCAATCTCTTCCTGGCCGAGATGCTGGTCTTGGTTTTGGCCGATAACTACCTCCTTCTCTTCTTGGGGTGGGAAGGGGTTGGCCTCTGTTCGTACCTCCTGATTGCCTTCTGGTTCGAGCGACCGGCGGCGGCCTCCGCCGGGACCAAGGCCTTTCTGGTGAACCGGATCGGCGACGCGGCCGTTGTGGTGGCGATGATCTGGATGATCCTGTTGTTCGGGACGCTGGACTTCCAGACGATCTTTACGGGAGCGCCGGCAACCCTTTCGCATGGTTCCGTTGCGGCTTCGGTCCTCTCATTGCTTCTCTTTGCCGGGGCGACGGGTAAGTCGGCCCAGCTTCCCCTGTACGTGTGGCTGCCGGATGCGATGGAGGGACCCACGCCGGTCTCGGCGCTCATCCACGCCGCCACCATGGTGACAGCCGGGGTCTATATGGTCGCTCGCTCCGCCCCCCTGTTCCAACTGGCGCCCGTGAGCCTGGAGATCGTCGCATGGGTGGGGGGCATTACCGCCCTCTATGCTGCCGGCATCGCCTTGGTTCAAACCGACATCAAGCGGATCATCGCCTATTCGACCATCTCTCAACTCGGCTATATGTTCTTGGGATTGGGGGTTGGCGCGTACGCGGCGGGCATCTTCCATCTCATGACCCACGCCTTCTTCAAGGCGCTTCTCTTCCTGGCCGCCGGGTCGGTGATTCATGCGTTGGCAGGCGAACAAGACCTCAGAAGAATGGGCGGCCTGCGGCGGTCCCTCAGGGTGACTGCCGGGTGCTTTCTCGTCGGCGCGCTTGCGAACGCAGGGATTATCCCGTTCGCCGGCTTCTGGAGTAAGGACGAGATCCTTTTCGCCGCGTATGCCTCGGGCCATCGGCTGCTCTGGATTGTTGGAGCGCTGACCGCGGCGGGCACCGGCTTCTACATGTTCCGCCTTTACTTCCTCGCCTTTGAGGGAGAGTCCAGACTCACGCCCGAAGCGGCCAGTCACCTGCACGAGTCTCCGTGGAGCATGCGTCTGCCGCTGGTACTGCTCGCCCTCGGATCGGCGACGGTCGGCTTCTTCGGGATCCCACCGGAGTCCGGGTTGTTTCATCGCTTTCTGGGGCCGTCCTTCCCGGTCTCGGGGCATGACGGAGGCTCGGCCCTGTCCCCCTCCGGGATTGGCCTGGCACTCGCCGCTCTCGTGATGGCGGGGGCGGGGATCCTCATGGCCTTCCGCTACTATCTTCGGGACCCCGAAAAACCCGAAGCGCTGGCCGAACGGTACCCGACCCTGTACCGAATCCTCGTCCATAGATACTGGGTTGACGAGCTGTATGACGATCTCATCGTCCGCCCGACCATGGCCGGTGCCCGCTTCGTCTCCGCATCGTTCGATGCGGGCCTGGTAGACGGGGCGGTCAACGGCATCGGCTCCCTCCTGGGCAGGGCCGGTGCCCTTCTGAGGCGGCTTCAGACCGGCCATGTTCCGTCCTATGTCCTGTCGATCCTAGTGGGGGTTGTGATCCTCTTGGGATATCTGGCGTTTCATGGTTGGAGGAGCACTGGATAAGGCATGAGTCAGGCGGCCGCTCCAATCCTGTCAACCCTCATCGCGCTTCCCCTGCTCGGGGCCATGCTGCTCGTCCTTGTAGATGGGGCGCGGGAGGGGCTCATCAAGCGGATCGCGCTGGCCGTCTCCTGCCTGGGTTTCCTCCTCTCCCTGATCGTATATGCCCGCTTTGACCCCACCGTTGCAGGGATGCAATTCGTCGAGCGTGTCCCTTGGATCAGCTCGATCGGGAGCAGCTATTTCCTCGGAGTGGACGGGATCAGTCTTCCGCTGCTGCTCCTCACCACGTTCTTATCGCCGGTCGCCATTCTCGCGTCCTTCTCCGGCATCCCGCGCAGGCTGAAGGCGTTCATGATCTGCATGCTCCTGTTGGAGGGGGGGATGATCGGGGTTTTTCTGGCCCTGGATCTTCTACTGTTCTACGTCTTCTGGGAGGGGACGTTGATCCCGATGTATTTTCTGATCGGGATATGGGGCGGCCCTCGGCGTATCTATGCCACCCTGAAATTCGTGCTCTTTACGATGGCCGGGAGCGTCCTGATGTTGCTGGCGATGATCGCCCTGGCGGCTCTGCATCGAAATGCCACAGGTCGGCTGAGCTTTGACCTCCTGGAATTGATCGGCGGCGCGATCCCGTTCGGGCTTCAGGTTTGGCTATTCGCCGCTTTCGCCCTCGCCTTTGCCATTAAGGTGCCGATGTTCCCGTTTCATACCTGGCTTCCCGACGCCCATGTAGAGGCTCCCACCGCGGGAAGCGTGCTGTTAGCGGGGGTCCTTCTAAAGATGGGGACCTATGGCTTCCTCCGATTCGCGCTCCCGCTCTTCCCGGCAGCGGCCGCCGCCTTCTCCCCATTGATCTCAGTGCTCGCCGTGGTCGGCATCCTGTACGGCGCACTGGTCTCGCTGGCGCAGGACGACCTCAAGCGGCTGGTAGCCTATAGTTCGGTGAGCCACCTGGGGTTCGTGATGCTGGGGATCTTTGCCATGAATCTGCAGGCGGTGGAGGGCTCGATCCTTCAAATGGTGAATCATGGTCTTTCCACCGGCGCCCTCTTTCTGTTGGTTGGAATGATCTATGAGCGGCGTCACACCCGGATCATCGGGGAGTTCGGCGGGCTCAGCCGGGTCATGCCCAGGTTCGCCCTCTGCTTCCTGGTCGTGGCGATGTCCTCTATCGGGCTTCCGGGTCTGAACGGGTTCGTGGGGGAGTTCCTGATCCTGGCGGGCACCTTCCGCGTCCACAGAGGGTTCGCGATCCTCGCCACCGTCGGGATCGTCTTGGCGGCGGTCTATATGCTGTGGATGTGGCAGCGCGTGATGTGGGGGGAGAGTCGGCGTTCGCAGAATCTCGATCTTCACGATCTTCGCCCTCGTGAGATGGCGATGTTGGTTCCGATGATCCTGCTCATGTTCTGGATCGGCCTCTTCCCGAATCACCTCCTCAGAAAGATGGATGCCTCAGTGACTCATCTCCTTGCACAGATCGGGGGTGGTTCACAGGCTGAGCTGACACTGCTGCTTCGCGGTTCCAGGTTCCAGGTTCCGGGTTCCAAGTTGGAAAACAACGCGCATCTTGTCTTCCACTCGGAATTCTCGGCAAACCACTGGGGCCCCCTTAACTCGGAACTCGGAACTCGGAACTTGTTTTGAGCATGGAGATTGCGTTGCCTCGGTTCGACTGGGCTCCCCTGGCCGCGATGTTGCCGGTTGCCTTCGGCGGCCTGGCGGTATTGGTGGGAGATCTCTTTCTGCCCGCAGGACGGAAGCGCGTTATTCCTGCGCTGGGTCTGGCCTCCTTGGCGCTCTCGATCCTTGTCTCCATCGGGCAATGGGGAACGGTTCGCTACTCAATCAATGACGCCGTGGTCCTGGATCGGTTTGCGCTCTTCTCTTACCTCGTGTTCGCGCTGGTCTCCATCCTGAGCATCCTGCTCTCGATGGACTACCTCGGCGCGAGCGCCCCTGACCAGGGTGAGTATTACAGCCTCCTGCTCTTCTCCACATTGGGGATGATGCTGATGGCCGCGGGTGGCGATCTGATCGTGATCTTCCTGGGGCTGGAAACACTCTCGTTGGCTCTCTATACGCTGTGCGGCTTCCGGAAGGCCGATCTTCGCTCGAACGAGGCGGCCTTGAAATATCTGCTCCTGGGAGCCTTCGCCAGCGGCTTTTTCCTCTACGGGATTGCCTTGATCTACGGGGCAACAGGCACGACGGTGCTCCGGAGGATCGTGGCCTTCCTGGCCGACGGGAGGCCACCAAGCCTTCTACTGCTGGTCGGAGCAGGATTGCTTCTCGTCGGATTCGGCTTCAAGGTGGCCTCCGTCCCCTTCCACATGTGGACGCCTGACGTCTATGAAGGCGCCCCGACATCGGTGACCGCGTTCATGATCGCCGGGACCAAGGCCGCAGCCTTTGCCGCTTTAGTGCGGATCTTTCTGTTGGCATTGCCAACCCTTCAGGTGCAGTGGTCAGCGGCCGTCTGGGTTCTGGCGGTGCTCACGATGACCTTGGGGAATCTGGTCGCACTGGTCCAGAACAACATCAAGCGGATGCTGGCCTACAGTTCGATCGCCCATGCCGGCTATCTATTGGTCGCCCTTGTCGCCGGCGGGTCGCCAGGCGCCACCAGCATCCTCTTCTATCTCGTCGCCTATGCCTTGATGAACCTCGGGGCCTTTGCCGTGATCATCGCGTTGCAGGCACCTGGGCAGGAGTTGCTCTCGCTGCCCGACTACGCCGGACTTGGGTTCCGGAGGCCGGTCCTCTCCGCGTGCATGGCGCTCTTCATGTTCTCGCTGGCCGGGCTTCCTCCCACCGCGGGCTTCATGGGGAAGTTCCTTATCTTCAGTGCCGCGGTCGAGGGACACTACCTCGGCCTGGCCGTGATCGGTGTCCTGAACAGCGTGATCTCTGTCTACTTCTATCTGCGGCCGGTGGTCATCATGTACATGAACGAACCTGCGATCGAGCGGCCGCTGGTCCCGGCGTCGGCCGCGGCGATCTTGGCCGTGGCGTTGTCTGTGCTGGGAACCCTTCAGTTCGGCCTGTTTCCGGGGAGATTGCTTGATCTCGCCCGCCAGTCGGTTGCCGCCCTTGGCGGATAGAGGAGGTCTCCTGATCCAATGAAAGCGATCAAGATTCCCGAAAAGACAGTGACCCGCCTTTCAATCTATCTGAGATGTCTGGAGGAGTTGGAGAGCGACGGGGTGGTCAGCATGTCGTCCAAGGAGTTGGCGGAACGATTCGGCTTGAATTCCGCGCAGGTCCGAAAGGACCTCGCCTACTTTGGCCAGTTCGGCGTTCGCGGTCTGGGGTACTACATCGGCGCCCTCCGGCACAACCTGGAGCGGATTTTTGGCCTCAAGCAAGGCTGGGAGGTGGCGCTGGTTGGATTGGGAAACCTCGGCTCCGCACTGATCGCCTACAAAGGGTTTCAGGAGAAGGGGTTCACAATCACCGCCGTGTTCGATCAGGATCCGGCCAAGATCGGTCGACGGGTGGACGGGGTTCAGGTGATGGGCACCTCAAGGATCGTTCCGGTGATCCGAAAACGAAGGATCAGGATCGGGATATTGGCCGTTCCCGCTGCCAGCGCTCAGGCGGTTCTCAACCTTCTGGTGGAGGCCGGCATCATCGCGGTCCTGAACTTCGTCCCGGCCCAATTGGCGGTCCCCGATTCGGTCAAGCTCCAAAACGTCGATCTGTCGGTCCTGCTGAAGACGCTCAGCTACCACATCACCCGAACCGGGCGGTCCTCCGCCCGAAAAGCCTACCCACCTCTCGTGGCGTATCGAAGCAGGCGACCCGTTCCTCGGGACGCCTTGTCCCCCGCGCCGCGCCCAAGCCGCCTTACTTCTTCTTGAGGAGCGCGTCGATGTTCCTTTTGAACTCTTCCTCGGTCATCGCCCCCTGATGCTCTCCGAATAGAGTGCCGTCTTTGTTGATCAGGAAGCTGGCCGGGGTCCCCTCCACCTTGTAACGCCTGCCGATATCCCCGTCTGCGTCCCGGCCCACGCGGTAGGGGATTCCGTACTCTTCAACGAACTTCCGTGCGTCCGCCTCGTTGTCCCATTTCACGTTCACGCCCAGCATGACCAGCCCCTTGCCCTTGTACCGCTTGTAGAGCTTTGCCAGAACGGGAGCCTCCCGTTGACAGTGGCTTCATTTCGAATGAAAAAAGTTGACCAGGATCGGTTTCCCGCGGTAGTCCTTGAGCGAGATCGACTTTCCATCAAGGAGCCGCAGCGAGAAGTCCGGCACCGGGGCGGCCTGGAGGCCCCGGAGATTCACTGCACCGATCAGCAGCGCGGCGAACAGCCCGGCGATCGCGATCTGTTTCCTCCGGGGCGTCGGCGGTTGTCTCAACGGTTGTTTCATCTGTTGTTCCTCCAAAGATATCATGGCTGATCAGGGGGCCAGGTGGGTCCTACTCCAGCCCATACTCTTTCCAGCGGCGAGCAACCAAGGTTGTTGTGTCGGTGTCCATGACCTGCTCCGCGGGCCACTCCCGCGTGAAGCCTTCCTCCTTCCACTTGCGGGTGCCGTCGATCCCCATCTTTGAGCCATACTTGGGCAAGCGACTCGCGTGGTCGAGGGTTTCGACCGGGCCCATGACAAACTCGATATCGCGCTCCGGGTCGATGTGGTTCAGGACCTTCCAGGTGACCTCAGCCGGGTCGCGGACGTTCACATCCTTATCCACCACGACGATCACCTTCGAGAACATCGCCTGGCCAAGGCCCCAGATCGCGTGCATGACCTTGCGCGCGTGACCGGGATACTGTTTGTCGATGCTCACGATAAAGAGATTGTGGAAGATCCCCTCGAATGGCATGTGGAAATCCACGACCTCAGGCAGTTGCTTCCTCAGGAGGGGGCGAGTCAGCCGTTCCACAGCGGCGCCCATGTGGCAATCTTCCATGGGCGGGCGGCCGACGATGATCGTCTGATAGATCGGGTCGCGTCGGTGGGTGATGGCGGTCAAGTGAAAGACGGGATAGTGATCGGGGAGAGAGTAAAAGCCGGTATGGTCGCCGAAGGGCCCCTCCAGGCGCATCTCGTCGGGCTCCACGTACCCCTCAAGGACGATCTCGGCATTGGCCGGGACCTCGAGATCCACCGTCTCGCAAGGCACCAGCTCCACGGGGTGCTTCCGGAGAAACCCGGCGATGAGCATCTCGTCGATCCCTTCCGGTGCCGGCATGACCGCTGACAGTGTGGTTGCCGGGTCCGGCCCCAGCGCGACGGCGACCTCCGTGCGGCGGCCAAGGCG
>Ga0302046_10002490_pt1 | contig 17092 bp, 19 predicted proteins | sample RVTome_11_FD_200261 | JGI IMG/M metagenome (GOLD analysis project Ga0302046, IMG submission 200261) | Soil microbial communities from uranium-contaminated site in the Upper Colorado River Basin, Wyoming, United States - RVT147D111 (version 2) ...
TTGCTAATTCCACGCTGTCCGGGGAAAATCAAACAGCGATGCCCGCAGGCAACGCAGCGAATTTTATCATCGGCTAATGTTTCGTAAAGGGCGCCCTCGACCGTGGCCGAGTCGAGCGCCTCTTGCAGCGTGGCCTGATGTAACGGAATAACCGTCATTAAGAATCACCCCTTTCCACATGGTATTGTACTCAATGCGGAAAGGGGTGTCAATGAAAATTGAATCGAGCGGGTTTTTCGGTGACGCGCAAAACCTCCGGCCGACTGTCTTATACGTCGAGCGAGTCGCCCGGTCCCAACACCTGGACTTTCGTGGAGGTGTTATCCTCAACTCGTTTGGCCCAGGTCTGACCATCCTGTTCAATGTAGGGCCAGGTGTTGTAGTGGCAGGGCACGGCAACCTTGGGTTTGACGAGCTGGACCGAGCGCAGGGCATCGTCCGGCCCCATGGTGAAATTATCGCCGATGGGTGGCACATACAGATCAACCCCATTTTCACCATAAAGCGCCATGTCCGAAAACAAGGCCGTATCACAGGCCAGGTAAATGTTCTTACCTTCGGCACTGATCAGGAAGCCGGCCGGATTGCCGCCGTAGCTGCCGTCGGGCAGCCCGGAGCCATGGTGAGCAACCGTAAATTTCACCCGGCCAAAATCGTAATTAAACCCGCCGCCGAGGTGCTGCGGGTGGCAATTTTCTCCGGCCACCCCCTGTCCTTGAAACCAGCTAATGATTTCAAAGTTGGCGATGACCGTGGCCCCCGTATTCTTGGCAATCGCCACAGCATCCTCGATGTGGTCAAAGTGACCATGCGAAACTAAGAGGTAATCCGCCTCTACAGAGTCGGCTGACGCCTCCGCAAATGGATTACTGGTAAAGAAAGGGTCGACGACGATCCGTTTACCACCAATTTCAAAAATGTGCGTGGCATGCCCAACGAAGGTATACTTAATTGCCATTTTTTTGCCTCCTTATCGATACTTCAGTAAAATAGGCCGGTTTATTGAGGATATTTATTAATGAGGGGGCCCAACGGGCGGGTTCCGATGGGCGAACCATTAAACGAATGCCGGCCTGAGTATATCAGACAGGTCAGGTCACGTCAATTTTCAGGTCATGACGGGGTACGGCCGGACTATCTATTTAGTAGGGGCCGATCTGAGACCTGCGCCTATCTTGAGCAACCATTTGGGATAGACCGTTATGACAAAAATCGATTGGAAAGGAATCTGCAAACGAAACGATGACAACGTCACCCCGTGTAACCATCTGGAATGAGTATCGACACGAAATAAACAACCCTGAGATTGCCAGAATTTACCCGGCCGGCATCCACGAGGCCATTGCCCAACCGTTGCGCGAGGCCGGGCTGCCGGTGCGCACGGCCACCCTGGACGAACCCGAACATGGCCTGAGTCAGCAGGTCCTGGCCGAGACCGACGTTCTTCTCTGGTGGGGGCATCAAGCCCACGATGAGGTCAGGGACGAGCTGGTCGACCGGGTACAGCAGCGAGTTCTGATAGACGGTATGGGCCTGATTGTGCTGCATTCGGGGCACTTTTCAAAAATTTTCAAGCGCCTGCTGGGCACCTCGTGTAACCTCAAATGGCGCGAAGCTGACGAAAAAGAACGTATCTGGGTCGTCGAGCCGGGGCATCCCATCGCCGCCGGGCTGAATGAATATTTCGAGGTGCCCCAGGCCGAGATGTACGGCGAGCATTTTGATATTCCCGCACCCGACACGCTGGTCTTTATCAGTTGGTTCGCCGGCGGTGAGGTGTTTCGCAGTGGTTGTTGTTTTCAGCGAGGTCGCGGCAAAATCTTTTACTTCCGGCCCGGCCACGAAACCTATCCCATCTACTACCAGGCCGAGGTGCAGCGCATCATCGCCAACGCCGTCCACTGGGCCGCGCCGGTCGCCGGGCCAAAGGTCCAATTCGGGAATTTTCCCAATCCACTGGAAAAAATTTAAAATGAGGTCTCAAATCATTATATGAAATACAGCCATCTCCCCGGCCTTGATAAACCGATTTCACGCCTGGTCCAGGGCACGGTCATGGTCAATTCGAACGAGCTCGAGCGCGGCTTTCAACTCCTGGACGACATTTTCGAGTTGGGCTGCACCACGTTCGATACCGCCCATCATTACGGTGATGGTGATAATGAACGCACCGTCGGTCGCTGGATTCATGAGCGCGGCCTGCGAGATCAGGTCGTCATCATCGGTAAAGGCGCTCATCTCAACGAGGATCGCCAGCGGGTGACGCCGTTCGATATTACAGCCGACCTGCACGACTCCCTGGCCCGGTTCAAGTTGGACACCATCGACCTGTACCTGCTGCACCGTGATGATCCGGCGGTGCCGGTTGGCCCCATTGTCGAGGTTTTGAACGAGCATTTACAGGCAGGCAAAATTCGGGCCTTCGGGGGCTCGAACTGGTCCCACGAGCGGGTTCAGGCCGCCAATGCTTACGCCGAAGCCAACGGTTTGGTTCCCTTCATTGCCAGCAGCCCCAATTTCAGCCTGGCCGAACAATCCACGCCCCCCTGGCCCGGCTGCATCAGCATCAGCGGGCCTCGAGGCGAGGCGGCGCGAGACTGGTATATGAGCACCCAGATGGCCCTTTTTACCTGGTCGAGTCTGGCCGGCGGCTTTTTCTCGGGCCGCTTTACGCGCCACAATCTCGACTCGTTTGAGAGTTATCTGGATAAATTGTGTGTCACGTCCTATTGCATCGACGACAACTTCAAGCGGCTGGATCGAGCCAAATTGCTAGCTGAGGAAAAAGATCTCAACCTGCCTCAGATCGCCCTGGCCTATGTCTTGAGCCAGCCGCTCAACATCTTTGCCCTGGTCGGCTGCCAGAACGGGGCCGAGTTCAAGGCCAACCTGGCAGCCATCGAACTGGAGCTATCCCCCGAGGAAATCGCCTGGTTAGAGCTACGAAGCGACAGCCGTTGACGACAGCAGCGCAAAGGGCCTGAATCGTTTTGCTTCCCCTCACCGTCAATGTTATACTCTTGCTGAGACCCAACGCATCATTAATGACCATTTTTCAATGACATAGCCCAAACAAGAATGGCAGGAATGCAAATCATTCGCCTTTTCGCACATTCGCAAGGAGTTCTTACTTAATGACCCAAAAAATCGGCATGGCTATTATCGGCTGTGGCAACATCGCCGGCCCCTATGCAGCCAATCTCGCGGCTTACCCCGAGACGGAACTCATTGGGGTAGCCGACCTGGACCAGGCCCGGGCCGAGGCTTTGGCCGCAAACCAGGGCGGAACGGCCTACCCCTCTATCGAAGCCTTGCTGGCCGATGACGCCGTCGAAGTCGTAGTCAATTTGACCATTCATCACGCCCACAAAGCGATTACGGCTCAATGCCTGGAAGCGGGCAAACACGTCTACAGTGAAAAACCGCTGGCTTTGAGTTACAGTGAAGCCCGGGAACTGGTCGAGCTGGCTCGACAGAAAGGGCTGCGGCTTGGCTGTTCGCCCTATACCTATATGGGCGAAGGCCAACAAACCGCCTGGAAGCTGATCCGGGAGGAGCACCTGGGCCAGATTCGGGTGGCCTTTGCCGAAGTCAATTGGGGTCGGATCGAGGCCTGGCATCCTGCGCCCGGACCATTCTATCAGGTTGGAGCCTTGTGGGATGTAGCGGTCTATCCGCTGACCATTCTGACCACCTTCTTTGGCCCGGCTCGCCGCGCTCAAGCCTATGGGACCGTCCTCCACCCCGACCGGGTGACGAAGGAGGGCCAACCCTTCCACATCGAAACCCCTGACTTTGTCGTGGCCCTGGTCGAGCTGGAAAACGGCCCTCTGATCCGGTTGACGTCCGACTTCTACGTCTCCCGCAATAGCAGTAAACAAGATGGCATTGAGTTTCACGGCGATCTCGGCTCGTTGTACTTATCGACCTGGCACGAGTTCGACGCCAAAGTCGAATTGGCCCAGTTTGGCGAACCGTTTAGCGCGGTCCCGCTGCTCAAAAAACCCTACCGAAACGAACGGGGCGGAGTCGAGTGGGGTCGGGCCGTGCAGGAAATGGCCCAGGCCATGATCGCGAACCGCCCCCATCGAGCCACCGGCGAACAGGCCGCCCACGTGGTCGAGATCTTGGAGGCGATTAGCCACTCGATGGAAAATCAAACCTCCGTCGAAATTCAATCCAACTTCACTCCCCCAACGCCCATGGAGTGGGCCAAGTAAGGGTTAGACGAGGAGGAGTAGGATAGCCCCTACGGGGACAACACCGAGAATGAAAACCAGAGGGTAGGAATTAGGAATTAGTCTTGCCCTATTTCCTAACCCCTAATCCCTATTTTCAAAGGAGCACCCATGTCACACCCACCCATTGCGGCACAAATGTATACCCTGCGCGAAGCCGCCGCCCAGGATTTGCGCGGCGCGCTGCGGCGCGTGGCCGAAATCGGCTATGACGGCGTCGAGCTGGCCGGCACCTTTGGCCTGACGGTCACCGAGCTATCAGAAACGTTCGAGGAGCTTGGCCTGACCTGCGTCAGCGGCCACATCCCCTTGCCCAACTTACGCGGCAATCTGGAACGTGAAATCGAAACTTACCAGGCCCTGGGCGCCAGCTACCTCATCTGCCCCTGGCTGCCGCCGGAGGAACGCGGTGATGCGGCCGGCTATCGGGCCCTGGCCGCCGAACTGAACGGCTTTGGCGAACGCTGCCGGGCCGCCGGGCTGCCCTTGTGCTATCATCATCACGATTTCGAGCTGGCGCAATTCGATGGTCGCTATGCCCTGGACATTCTGCTCGAAGAGACCGACCCGGCCCACCTCAAACTCGAAGCCGACACCTATTGGTTCAAAGCCGCCGGCGTCGATCCGGCCGCCTACATCCGCCGCTGGCCGGAGCGAGTCCCGCTGGTCCATCTCAAAGATATGTCGACCGGCACACCGCCCACTTTCGCCGAAGTCGGCGCCGGCATCCTGGATTGGCCGGACATTTTCGAGGCGGCTCAAACCGGCGGTGCGCAGTGGTACCTGGTCGAGCAAGACACCTGCCCCGGCGATCCGTTCGATAGTTTGAAGCTGAGTTTGGAAAATTTGCGGGGATTACTTGATAGGTGAGCCGCTCCTGTTTAATGTTACGGCTCATTTATTGAATGTGCAAAGGTCCCAAGGGTTTTGGAAATTCTTGGGGCCTCTCCGAACCCGTTCCATCTACGAGACTTACAGCTCAGGTAACAAGCTCTTCCAAGGCTATAAACACGTCCGGATGCTGTTCCGCAATCCGTAACAGCGACTTGGCCGGGCCGCTGGGCTGACGCCGGCCCTGTTCCCAATCCTGAACCGTTCGTAGACTGACTCCCATCAGCCCTGCGAAAGCCGCCTGTGACAAATTTAGTTTTAGCCGGATCTCTTGCGGTGGAGATGGTTCCTTCAGTTCACGGGTCTTTAGCCCTATCTTGCCGGCCTTAAAAGCCTTGATTTCCCGTATTCCTTTCAAGATTTCCAATCCGATATCTCGTTCAGACATTTTTTATTTCCTCTGCGATCTTCCTCAATATGTGGCTGGGGATTGTCTCTCGCTCACTTTTACCATAGAGGGTGAGCAACCAAATTTCATCCTCTTGCTTTTTCCAAAAATAAATGACTCGCAGGCTACCTCTTTTCCCTTTACCTGGAAGAGCCCAACGTAGTTTTCTGACACCTCCTGTGCCTGGCACAACCTGACCGGCATCAGGATTTTGAAGCAAAAAACCCTGCAAGCCAAGGTATTCATCATCACTCAGGTAGGAACCAATCAGCCTGGTGAAGACAGAGGTTTCAATGAAAATCATCAAATAATTATACGGCAATGCCGTATAAAAATCAAATTATATTTCAACCCGACCTGGCCCGGGGCGATTATGATATTCTACCGATTGGTTCGGCTTAGGTTTAAGGTCACCGTCACCCGCGCCCGGCCTCCTCTAAATCGGCGAACGATTTGATCTGGCCGTCCCTCAGTTCCCAAATCCCCGTCGCGACTCGCTGGATAAAGGCCCGGTCGTGGGAGACGATCACAATCGCGCCCCGGTAATTCTTGAGCCAATCTTCCAACCAGCCCAGGGCATCGGCCATCGTATCACCCGCTTCGAACACCACGCCTGAGCCAGCAGCCCAACCGAGAGGTCCGGCGGATTGAACCGCACGTGTCCCCATCGGCCGTTTCCAGCCCGGCGATGATGTGCAGCAGCGTCGTCTTCCCGGACCCGTTGGGACTCACCAGAGCCACCCGCTCACCCTGGTTGACCAGAAACGAGACTTTGGTCAGGACCGGTTCGGGGCCGAAGCTTTTTGAAATATCTGAAACGTGAAGCATATCGTAGCCTCCTCGATAATGATAGTATCTTCGCAAGAAAATGCTCAACCATGAAGGGCATGAAGAACATGAAGAATTAAAAAACTTCATGCCCTTCATGGTTAATTTCGGTTTGGTTATGCAAAAAAGCCGCGACGTTGGATCGCGGCTTTGAGCAAACAACTCTAAGCGAATTAAACAAAAAAGCCGCGGGGAGTGCGCCCGCGACTCGATTGACTTAGACTCGCATGAAACTATGAAACAATGGACGCACCCCAACCGGGCGCGACGGTTGGAAAACCGCCACAGCCAGGTACCTGATAAAATCGATAGTTGCGCAAGGGATACGTCTCCATTACAAGATGATGGTCAGATTACACGCTATGCCCGGGGCGTTTGTCAATAGCCGGCAGTTCGAGTTTGGGAAACAAGACCGTGCCGGGTTGGATGGCTGCGCCCGGCGGGTAGCCGCCCCACTGCGATACCTGCGACCAGTCATCGTCCAAATTCAGAGACAGGCCCAACTGCTCGACGATGGTCTCAGCCGTGGTAGGCAAAAATGGGACACAATAATACGCGATCAGCCGCAGCGTTTCGGCCAGGTTGTAGAGCGCTGTCGCCAGGCGGGCCGCCGCGTCCGGGTCGTCCGAACGGCGTTTGGCCAACTCCCAGGGTTGGACCTCGACCACGTATTTGTTGGCTGCCCCGACCAAATCCCAGATCGCAGCCAGGGCCAGGTGCGGGGCAAACTCGTGCATCGCCTCAGCGACTCGCCCGCGCAGCGCTTCAGCCAGGTCGATCAAAGCCCGGTCGATATTGGTCAGCCCGGCCGGGGCCGGCGCCACGCCATCGAAATAGCGATTGACCATGCCGGCCACACGGCTCAACAGATTGCCTAATTGGTCGGCCAGGTCATTGTTATAGGCCCGGATAAAGCGTTCCAAGGTAAAATCGCCGTCCTCGGTGGCCTTGATTTCGCGCAGGAGATAGTAGCGCAGGGCATCGGTCCCATACTCAGCCGCCAGGCCAGCGGGATCGATCACATTACCCAGCGATTTGCTCACTTTGTCGCCGCCCAGGGTGATATAGCCGTGAATAAAAATAGTCGTCGGCAGCGGTACACCGGCGGAGAGAAGCATCGCCGGCCAGTAAACAGCGTGGAAGCGGGTGATGCCCTTGCCGATGACATGGACTCGCCGGGGATTGTCGGCCCAGTAGCGCCGGTAGAGTGCGTCTTCCTGAGCGTAGTCCAGAGCCGTGATATAGTTGCCCAGGGCATCGAACCAGACGTAGATGACCTGTTCGGGATCGTCCGGCACGGGAATACCCCAACCGTGGGCCCGGGCTCGCGAACGGGAGACACTAAAATCGAGCAGGCCGGCTCGGATAAAGCTGAGGACCTCGTTTTTGCGCGTCTCCGGCACGATGCGGAGCTGATCGGTTTCGATGAGGTCGGTGAGCTGGGCCGCATAGCGTGAGAGACGGAAAAAGTGGTTCTCCTCCTCGACGAGCTCGGGGGGCGTGCGATGCTCCGGACATAGACCATCGACCAGTTCGCTCTCGGAGTAGAATTGCTCGCAGCCCACACAGTAGAGCCCGCGATAAGCTTTCTTGTAGATGTCACCCCGCTGCCGGCAGGCTTGCCACAGCTTCAGAACGCCGGGCAGGTGGCGCGGGTCGGTGCTGGTGCGAATGAAATCATCGAACGACAGGGATAGCCAATCACGCAGATCAAAAAACTGCGCCGCATTCCGGTCGACCAGGGCCTGCGTCGAGATGCCCTCCCGCTCGGCAGCCTGGACGTTTTTCAGGCTATTTTCGTCGGCGCCGGTCAAGAACCGGACATCTTTTCCGGTGAGACGATGGTAGCGGGCGATGGCATCGGTCAGCACCAACTCCAGAGCATGTCCAATATGCGGTTTGGCATTGACGTATGAAATCGCCGTGGTGATAAAATAAGGGGCCTGTGCCCCATTGACACCAGGGTTTGTCATTAGTAACCTCCGTTTTCGAAATAAAAAAGAGCCACCCACGCGGGCGGCCCTTATCATTGATTGATACGATGTGTTGTGTTAAATCATCCGTTCAGTCGGGCAGCAAAAAGCATGGGCAAGACAATGTGCGGCAAGCCGCGCATGCGCATGACCATGCTTATCATGAAGAATACACTGGGTAAATTAATCATGTTGCTACCTCGATATTTATTATAACAGAAATCGGGATCAGGTCAAGCACTTTTTTCAGCAACCCTATTTCACAGGGCCAGGTTGAGTGTCCGTCTCTTTTGTAATTCTGCTTCAAGCTCGATCTTAACGCGGTCATACTCGGCCACAATCTCGGCTACCTGCTCCGGGGCCTGATCCAGCGTACCGGCCTTGGTCACCGTCTCCAACGCCTCGCACAACTTACCCAGCTCGATGGCTCCCAGGTGGCGAGCGCTCGATTTAAAGGTATGGGTGGCTCGCTCGATGGTTTTAGCATCTGCGTCTGATATGGCCGACTGAATTTCGGCCAGCAGGTTGGAGCTGTCTTCCAAAAAAATCCTGACCAGTTCCGGCACGGTTTCCAGGTCCTCTTCGCCCAATATCGCCTGAAATTCCTCCAGAACGGTTAAGTCAACAACAGCGGGCTCTATGGAAACAGGGTTTTGTGAGTTCATCGTTGCTGATGCTGCTTGAGGAGAAATGGGGCTGCATCGTTTGAGGGCCTTGACTAATTCATTGACGCGAACCGGCTTACTGACGTAATCATCCATGCCGGCAGCCAGATAGGTCTCACGATCACCTTGCAGCACATTGGCCGTCATGGCAATGATCGTCGGCTGGGCCATTGCCGATGCCTCTTGCTGGCGAATACGACGAGTGGCCTCCAGCCCATCCAGTTCCGGCATGTTGACATCCATGAGCACAACGTCATAACTCTGGCGTTTTAAGGCCTCTAAGACTTCGAGGCCGTTGGCGACCACATCAGCGCGATAGCCGAGGCGCTTCAACATGCTGAGGGCCACCTTTTGATTGACGATGTTGTCTTCGGCCAGTAGAAGACGCAAGGGATGTCGCTGGCCAATTTGGTCATCGAACATTGTTTGGGTCCTATCGATTTCATTCATTGTTGATTTCCCCGTGAGCATTTCTATAGTAGGCCAATCAGATGAAGCAGAGTCATCCAAACGATATTACGCGTCTAATGAACGATTTAGGTCGGCTCGCCGATTCAGGTCGCCTTGACCAGTTTGCGAGTTTGCGCCAGCAGTTCTGACGGAGTATCGGATTCGTAGGCTTTCATAGGGCCGGCACCCAACTCATAAGCCAGCGTTGTAATGGCCTTGCTGAGCTTCGACTTGGGGGCGCTGATCATGGCCGGTTTGCCGCTATTGATCGCTTCCACCAGCTCCGTACCGGCGTATGGCAGCGTTACTGAAACATGGTCACTCAGATAAGACTCAATAAACTTTTCCGGCAGGCTGCTATGAGCATAGATCCAATTAAGGATTGGCATCACGTGTTCCGAACCGTACCCTAACTGCTTAAAGATTCTTCTGGCATCGGCGGCCGCTTTCAGAGAAGCCAGATCGGGGGCGAGCATTAACAAGATAGTGTGGCTGCGCTCGAGCATCGTCAGCACAGGCTCAATGAGTTGGCTGCCGGCATCGATCACGATAAGCGGATACCTGGCTCGTAAATAAGGCCAGACCCGGTCAACCGAAGTCAAGGTGACCAATTCGGCTTCCTCAGGTGTCTCACATGCTGATAAGAGTTTGACACCCGATTTATGTTTAGTCATGAGCTTTTCGATCGTCTCGGCTTCGAGCACAGAGTCTTCCCAATCGGTCACAGAACTGAGCGTATGTTTCGGTTTAATATTTAGCATGAGCGGACAGTGGGCGTTTTTTAAGGACAAATCCATCAGGGGAACTTCAATCTCCCAAAGCTGGGCCAGCGCTACAGCTAAATTGACCGCAATCGAGCTGGTGCCTACCCCGCCTCGGAGACTGAAGACCGAGGTAACATGTGCCTGGGATTTGAGGTGGCTGCTTTTTAAGGGACGGGCTCTTGACAAGAGAACTTTTATGCGCAGGTCGAGCTCGGTGGAGCTGACCGTCTTGGCCAGGTAATCATCCGCGCCCGCTTCAAAGCCGGCTACTTTATCCTCAAGATTTGTATTACCGGTGAGTAAAATGATCGGCATAAAATTTAGAACGGGGTCGGCTCGGATGTGTTGGATGAATTCATAGCCGGTCATGTCCGGCATGCTCACATCCAACACAATCAGGTCGGGTAAGTTCCCCGGCACCCGCAACCATTTAAGTGCTTCGATTGGGTTGTGGTGTGTCGAAACTCTATATCCCAATCGGACCAGTACGGCGCTTAGCTTGGTTATGATGATTTTGCTGTCATCGACAATTAAAATATGCTCTTGGGACATGGTGAATCTTGCCTCATTTGTCACGTTTACCGTTCGATACGGAAATAATTATGGAAGTGAGGCTAGCAAGGTCGCCCTGAGTTGGACTATTCTTGCCAACGAGTGATCAAATTCATTATATCGAATCAGGGCTTGAGATAATAGGAGCAAAGGTACCGGCAATTAGGGTAAGCTTGATTCCCGAAAGTACCCTAAATCACCGGTACTTGAGTACAATCGATTAGGAAAGCTGGTTATAGGGAGGGGTTTGGACGACGGTCAATCAGCCGGGGCTGGCATTGAGGTAATTGTTGGAGATTGAACAAATTGCCAATAACTATTTACAATAACCAGCGCATCTGCCTGAAGGTGGCATCGATCTTACAATCTTACAATGCCGGTTTCTGCTGATGCCATTCGGTGGCCTGTTCGTAATGGTAAGCAGCACGGAGGATCGTACTCTCACCCAGGGCCGGGCCAAAGATTTGCAGGCCGACGGGCAGACCATCTGAAAAACCACACGGCACCGAGATACCACAAATCCCGGCCAGGCTTTGCGGCACGGTGAAGACGTCGATGAGGTACATTTGCAAGGGGTCATCGACTCTGGCTCCGATTTCAAAGGCCACACTGGGCGCCGTCGGTGAGACCATAACGTCCACCGTCTCAAAGGCCCGTTCGAAATCCCGGCGCAGCAGGGTGCGAACTTGCTGCGCTTTCAAATAGTAGGCATCATAATAGCCGGCCGACAGGGCATAGGTCCCCAGCATAATACGGCGTTTGACTTCAGGGCCAAAACCGGCCTCCCGCGTCTGGCGAAAGGTATCCCACATATCCTCGCCCGTTTGTCGCAACCCGTAACGCACCCCGTCATAGCGGGACAGGTTGGCCGAAGCCTCGGCCGTGGCGATCAGGTAATAGGCCGGAATACCGTATTTCGTGTTGGGCAGGGATACACCTACGATCTCTGCCCCTAACTCGGCCAGTTTGTCGATGGCAGCCCGCACGGCGCTCTCGATCCCCGTTTCGAGACCCTCGACAAAATATTCATCGGGCACCCCAACCTTGAGCCCTTTCAGATCACCGCCCTGCTTCATCGCGGCGATGTAATCCGGCACGGGGGCCTTGAGTGAGGTCGAGTCGAGTGGATCGTGACCGGCAATAACCTGAAGCAGGATCGCCGCATCTTCGACATCTTTGGTGAGGGGACCAATTTGATCCAGGGAAGAGCCATGAGCAATCGAGCCGTAGCGGCTGACCCGGCCATAAGTTGGTTTGAGGCCAACAGCACTACAAAAGGCGGCCGGCTGGCGAAGACTCCCGCCCGTATCGGTACCCAGCGCGCCCAGCGCTTCACCGGTCATCACGGCGGCGGCGCTGCCCCCGCTGCTGCCACCCGGCACGCGGGTCAAATCCCACGGGTTGCGAGTCTGATGAAAGGCGGAATACTCGGTCGAACTGCCCATCGTGAATTCATCGGTGTTGGTTTTGCCGATAAAGACGGCGCCGGCCTGACGCAGTTTGGCCACAGTCGTCGCATCGTAGGGCGGGGTGAAGCCTTCCAAGATTTTGGACCCGGCGGTTGTCGGCACACCCAGGGTGATGATCGCGTCTTTGATACCGAGAGGAATTCCCAGGAGCGTGTTATCCTCGCCGGTCGCGCGGCGCTCATCAGCCAGGCGCGCCATGTGCAAGGCGGCCCCGGCCTGCACGCTGATATAAGCGCCCACTTTCGATTCCACAGCATCGATTCGCTCCAGGACGCTTTCGGTCAATTCAACCGACGTGATCAAACCGGAGCGTAACTGCTGTTGAGCTTCGTGGATGGTTAAGGCAAAAGGTTCCAAATTTTCCTCCGTAGGGCAAGCCGGATATCAAGTGTCAGGTATTAGGAGTTAGGAAGCAGGAGTTGGGCGTTCCCAATCCTTCGAATACACTCAAGACCAATCGCCTATCGCCCATCCCATATCCCCCATCCCACGCCCCTAATCAAGAACCGCCTGAACCTTAAACTGACCATCGTCAGCTTCTGGAGCGTTGAACAGGGCTTCCTCATTGGGGAGGTGGAGTCGCCGCTCATCGGGCCGCATCACATTGTTGAGTGGAATAGCGCTGGTGGTCGGCAGGATGCCGGTGGTATCGACTTGCTGTAACATTTCGGCATAATCCAAAATGGCTGATAATTGCTCTTGAAATATCGCCTTTTCCTCTTCGGTCAGCGTCAGCTTCGCAAGTTCGGCGATGGTTTCGACTTCTTCCCGGCTCAGTTTGGCCATAACAAGAACCTCCAAGATGCTGTGGGCGTGGCTTCAATTAAGGGCTTAGGATTAAATAACTTCCCTATTTGCAGGCAAATAAGCTGGATATTTTGACTTCATTTGAGGAAGTTATTTGATTCTCAATCCTAAGTTTAGGATAGAGGCGGTGTAGCACTTTGTCAAACAAGTTGATCATGTCAAGTTAACAGGAGGCGCTGCTTGAGCCCGCTGCCTGTGTTGAAAAGCAGGATGCGTTCATCGGGCTTGACCCAACTGTTTTCAACCAGGCGCTGGAGGGCGCCGATGGTCGCAGCGCCTTCCAGGGAGGGGAAAATACCTTCCAGGGAGGCCAGCAGTTTTTGGGCGTCTCTGATCTGACCATCAGGCAAGGCCACGGCCGTCCCGCTGGTTTCGCGCAGCGCTCGCAGCATCAAGCGGCTGCCGATAGCCACGGGCACCTGGAGACCGCTGGCCAGAGTCGAGGCGTTTTCCCAGGGGTCGGCTACCTCTACGCCGTCGTGAAATGCTTTGACGATGGGCGCGCAGCCGTCCGATTGGACGGCCACCATGCGAGGCCGATAGCTATCGATCCAGCCCAGGGCTTCCATCTCGTCAAAGGCCTTCCACATCCCAATCAGGCCGGTGCCGCCGCCCGTGGGATACAGAATTACGTTGGGCAGTTGCCAATCGAAGGCGGCGGCTAACTCGTAGCCCATGATCTTCTTGCCTTCGATCCGGTAGGGTTCTTTGAGGGTCGAGACATCGAACCAACCCCCTTCCCTGGCCGCGGCGGCGGCTTCGCGGCCGGCATCGTGGATCAGGCCGTTGACCAACTGCAAATCGGCGCCCGACATCTGGACTTCCAGAATGTTGATCAAGGGGGCTTCATTGGGCATATATACGTGAGCCGCCTTACCGGCCCGCGCCGCATAGGCAGCCAGCGCGCCGCCGGCGTTGCCCGCCGTTGGAATAACAAACTCCTGCGCGCCCAATTCGACCGCCCGGCTGACAGCCACACACAACCCCAAAGCCTTGAAACTGCCGGTCGGGTTTTGGCCTTCGTCTTTGACAAAGAGCCGGTTAAGACCAAGCTGGTGTCCCAGGTGGTCCAGTTTGAGCATCGGTTTTCCGCCCTCGCCCAGGGTGAAGCGATAGGCGGGATCACGAACCGGCAGCAGTTCGTGGAAACGCCACAGGCCGGGTGGCCGGGCCATGACCTCGTCGCGATCCACTTCAGCCGCGGCCCGGGCCAGATCATAGCGCGCCAGGAGTGGCTGCCCGCATTCACGGCACAAACGAATCAACTGATCGGCCTCGTACTGAACCTGGCAATAGGAACATTCGAGATGGCTGAGAAAGCTCATTTTGTTTGGTGATCCCCCCATCGAAATAATTGTGGATTGTGAATGAATGGTTTAAAAGGGTCTGGCGGAGAACAGGGGCAGGGCAGGAGCGCCCAGGAATTGGCGTAAGACGGCCTGAATCTGGCGGATATCGGCCGGTTTATGCAAGAAACCTTCACAGCCAATGGCTTCGGCCTCTCTTTGGGCGGCGGCATCGCCATGGGCCGTTAAGACAATGACCGGAATGTGGTTGAGTTGGGAATCGGCCTTGATGCGCCGGGTGAGATCAAAGCCATCGATCTGGCCGGGTAAATGTAAATCCATCAAAATAAGATCAATCTCTTCGCGCTTGGCCACGGTCCAGCCTGTTTCGCCATCCACGGCTTCGAGCATTGTATGCCCTTCCGATTGAATGATACGTTTGACTAAGAGCATATTATTCAGGTTGTCTTCTACATATAGGATACGTTTTTTCATAATTCAGTTATCCTTCTGGGTCGAGTTTTATGGGTCATTGGCCGCTATCGACCAGGTGAGGACGCCCTGTGTCAGGCGTAAGGGTGTGCGTATTGTACTCAACTTTAAGAATACCCCAAAAATGAACAGAGGTGTAATTGTGGCCGCCCGGGCTCAACCTTTGACCGCACCGGCAGTGAAACCTTCAACCAGTCGATCCAGGAAAAAGTTGTAAACAATACCGACAGGGATAGCTATCAGGACGGCCGCAGCCAGCAGCGACTGCCAGAAAAAGACATCGCCCCGGATCAACTCGATTGGTACCCCCACACTGAGGGTTCGCTGGGCCGAGGAGGAGACAAAGGCCAGAGCATAGATGAATTCATGCAGGGTGAGGGTGAAGGTAAAAACCACCACGGCAATCACGCCTGACAGCGAGAGGGGCATGACCACCTTCACAAAGGCCATAAATCGGCTGTGACCATCCACCATGGCCGCTTCCTCCAGGTCTCGGGGAATCGATTTGAAGAAACCCATTAGCAGCCAGGTGGAGAAGGGAATCGAGATGGTGGGATAAACCAACACCAGGGCCCAGAAACTATCATTCAGACCAAACGCCACCACCATCCGGAAAAGCGGAATAAACAGCAGCGTCGGTGGCACCAAATAGACCAGGAACATACCGATGCCGGCTTGTTCGCCCCAACGGCCTACCAATCGGGCCAAACTATAGGCTGCCGGCACGGCAATGACAAGCGTGATAATCACAACCAGCATCCCCACAACAAAGGAGTTCCACATAAAGGTCGTGTAGTTCGTCTCAAAGAAGAGTAAGCGCAAGTGGTCCAGGGTGGGGGGCTCGTTGTAAATGAACGGGTTGTTCTGCGGGCGGTAAAGATCGAGGTCTTGTTTGAATGTATTGATGACCATAACTAAGAAGGGACAGGCCGAAAATAAGCAGAAGCTGATAAGCAAGATATAAGTAATGATACGGTTCACACCTTTGCGCTTAGTCCCCATTATTAATTTATCTCCATCCGGCGTGCAGCTCTAAGAATCAGAATCGCTACAGCCAGTAGCAGCGGAAACAGAAATAGGGCAATGGCCGCGCCTTCGCTGAGCGAGCCACCCTCGATCCCCTTGAAATAGGCCCATGTCGCCAGCACCTGGGTGTAATAGACCGGACCGCCCCGAGTCAGTACATAGACCACTACCATGTCGCCGAACATAGTAATAAGGCTGAACAGGAGGGAAATATACAGGATGGGCAGAATCAACGGAATTTTAACCTGGAAATGGATCCGCCAGAAGCTAGCACCATCCACCTCGGCCTGGTCGATCAGGTCCCGGTCGATGGAGGTGAACGCGGCCATGAGGATCACCGCCGCCAATGGCAGCAGCCGCCAAACTTGCACGGTTATGACTGAAGCCATGGCCAGCCACTCGCGCCCCAAATACACCATGTGTCTGCCGGGTCCCAAGAGGGTACCGGGACCAAGCAGGCCGACCGCTTGCAGCACCCAGTCAATCGGACTAAATTTTGAGTCGAGGAACCAAAACCAGCCGATGGTTCCCAACGCAATTGGTGTCGCCCAGGGCAGCATAATCAGCATCCGGGCGATCCATTTGCCCCGAAAATCTTCAGCCAGAACTACCGCCAGAATATTGGCTAAAACGATGATGACCACTTGCGCAATCAGGGTGAACGCAAACGTGTTGACCAATGACCGTTGAAATTGGGGGGTCTTGATGACGCGGCTAAAATTCTGCAGTCCTACAAAGTCGAGACTGGTATCCCCCACGGTAACATCGCTCAGGCTAAAGGCAATGGCCAGGAGGAAAGGGATACCCACCAGGGCGATAATATATACGACAGCCGGCAGCAGAAACAGCGCGCCCAGAAGGCCTTCCCGATCCGTTATATGACGGACGTTAGTCCTCTCCGTCACCTTATACGCTACGACATCTTCCATGTTGGACCATACCCTTTCGTGACTTAACGCAAGCTACACCCTTGCCAACCCAACGAGGTATCTTCTCAAAAAGTTGGGGCGATCTTGCCAAACCCTAAAGGTTTTGAAAACCTTTAGGGTTTCTTCCCCCGGATTATTGAGATGATACTGAGTTTCCTAATAAAAGGGGGGCGGCGTAACCACCCCCCTTGAAGCTCAAAAAACAATTTCAGTCGATCCAATTTCTGCTCAAAGGGGATTGACAAACCCAGTGAGCCAAATTGAATACACTGAGTTTACTCGTTATCCTCGATCCAGTCAAAGGTACGGGTGACGGCCTTCTTCCACCGGCCAT
>Ga0302046_10002491_pt1 | contig 17084 bp, 9 predicted proteins | sample RVTome_11_FD_200261 | JGI IMG/M metagenome (GOLD analysis project Ga0302046, IMG submission 200261) | Soil microbial communities from uranium-contaminated site in the Upper Colorado River Basin, Wyoming, United States - RVT147D111 (version 2) ...
CGCGACGATTGGCACATGGACGTGCCAACGGGCGAAGCCCGCGAGCCTTTGAAAACCGCGCTTTTCAAAGGCGAAATGCAAGTGGGCCAGGATGGCCCATCTTGCTCATTCCAAGTTCGCGGGCAGTAGCTTGCGCACCGTGTCCGAATCGATACCTTTGCGGGCCGCATAATCCTCGATCTGGTCCGGCAGGATCGGCCCCAGGACGAAGTATTGCGACTGCGGGTGGGCGAAGAAGTAGCCGCTGACGGCGGCTGCCGGCCACATGGCGTAACTCTCGGTAAGCGTGATCCCGGCATTGCCGAAGGCGTCCAGTAAGCGGAAGATTTTCTTCTTCTCGCTGTGGTCGGGGCAGGCCGGATAACCGGGTGCCGGCCGGATGCCGCGGTATTTTTCGGCGATCAGCGCCTGGTTGTTGAGAGCCTCTTTCGGCGCGTAGCCCCACAGCTCCCGCCGCACCTTGCGGTGCATGCACTCGGTAAAGGCCTCGGCCAGACGGTCGGCCAGGGCCTTGAGCAGGATGGCGCTGTAATCGTCGTGGTTTTCCTCGAACGCCTGCACATGCCGGTCGATCCCCAACCCGGTGGTGACGGCAAACAGACCGATGTGATCCTCGATCCCGCTGTCTTCGGGGGCGATGAAATCCGCCAGGCAGCGGTTGGGCTTGCCCTCCGGCCTGGCTTTCTGCTGTCTCAGGAAGCAGAGGGTTTCAACGACTTCCTCGCGGTCTTCGCCGCCGAAGATCAGAAGGTCGTCCTCTCTCGCAGCGGCCGGGAACAAGCCCACCACGGCGTTGGCCTGCAGCCATCGCTCATCCACGATCCTGCTGAGCATTTGCCGGGCGTCGTCGTACAGGCTGCGGGCGGCTTCGCCCACGACATCGTCCTCGAGAATGTCGGGAAAGCGGCCGCTCAGTTCCCAGGCCTGGAAAAAGGGCGTCCAGTCGATGTACTCCACGAGTTCCGCCAGGGGATAGCCCTCGAACACGTGCAGGCCCGGTCGCGAAGGCGGGCTGAGGTCTTGTGCCCGCCAGTCGAACTGCGCCCGCCTGCGCCTCGCCTCGCCGACGGCGATGGGCGGCGTGCGGCGGCTGCCCCCGGCGCGGCGTTCCCGCAGCGCCTGGTAATCGGCAGCCGTTTCGCGGTGCAAGGCATCGCGGCTTTCTTCGCTGATCAGCTTGCGCGCGACACCTACCGCCCTGGAGGCGTCCTTGACCCAGAAAACGCCACGGTCATATTCGGGCTCGATGCGCAACGCGGTGTGGAGGGGCGAGGTGGTGGCCCCTCCAATCATCAGTGGCAGGTCCATCTGCTGGCGCTTCATCTCAGCCGCCACCAGGCGCATCTCCTCCAGCGAGGGCGTGATCAGGCCGGACAGCCCGATGATGTCGGCCCCTTTCTCGCGGGCCTTCGTCAGGATGGTTTCGCCTGGCACCATGACGCCGAGGTCCGTCACTTCGAAGTTGTTGCAGCGCAGCACCACGCCGACGATGTTCTTGCCGATGTCATGGACATCGCCCCTGACCGTCGCCATGATCACGTGGCCCTGGCTTTTCGCCTCTTCTCCGCTGCGCCGTTTTTCCTCCTCGATATGCGGCACCAGCACGGCCACCGCCTGCTTCATCACGCGGGCGCTCTTGATCACCTGGGGCAGAAACATCTTGCCGGCGCCAAACAGATCGCCGACCACGTTCATGCCGTCCATCAGCGGGCCTTCGATCACATCCAGGGCGCGCTTCGTCTGGCAGCGGGCCTCCTCGGTGTCTTGCTCGATATGGCTGTTGATGCCCTTGACCAGGGCGTGCACCAGCCGTTCATGTACTGGCCCCTCGCGCCAGGAATCGTCGCGCGCCTCGCGCTCGCCGCCCCCTTGGTAGCGCTGGGCGATTTCGAGCAGGCGGTCGGCCGCTTCGGGGCCGCGGTCCAGCACCACGTCCTCCACGGCTTCGCGAAGTTCCGGGTCGATCTCGTCGTAGACTTCGAGCTGGCCGGCATTGACGATGCCCATGTCCATGCCAGCGCGGATCGCGTGGTAGAGGAACACCGAGTGGATGGCCTCGCGCACCCGCTCCTGGCCGCGGAAAGCAAACGAGATGTTGCTGACCCCTCCGGAAACCATCGCGCCCGGGCAATGCTTTTTGATCGCCCGCGTGGCCTCGATGAACTCCAGGCCGTAACGGTTGTGCTCCGGGATGCCGGTGGCGATGGCGAAGATGTTGGGATCGAAGATGATGTCCTCGGGCGGGAAGCCGACCTCCTCGGTAAGGACCTTCCAGGCCCGCCGGCATATGTCGAGGCGGCGCTCCAGCGAATCAGCCTGGCCCTTTTCGTCGAAGGCCATCACAACAGCGGCCGCGCCGTGGCGCATCACCGTCCGTGCCTGCTTGATAAAGACCGCTTCACCCTCCTTGAGGCTGATCGAATTGACCACGCCCTTGCCCTGTACGCATTCCAGTCCGGCCTCGATAACGTCCCACCGCGAGGAGTCGATCATGATGGGCACACGCGCGATGTCCGGCTCGGAAGCAATCAGGTTGAGGAACTTGCGCATGGCCGCCGGGCCGTCGAGCAGTCCCTCGTCCATGTTGACGTCGATGATCTGGGCGCCGTTCTCGACCTGATCGCGCGCGACTTCCAGCGCGGTTTCGTAGTCGTCCGCCTCGATCAGCTTGCGAAAGCGCGCCGAGCCGGTGACGTTGGTGCGCTCGCCGACGTTGACGAAGTTGAGCTCGCGGGTGAAGTTGAGCGGCTCCAGACCGGACAGCCGGCAGCGGGGTGGGATGTCGGGAATTGCGCGAGGCTTCACGTCCCGCACGGCATCGGCGATGGCTCGAACGTGCTCCGGCGTCGTGCCGCAGCAGCCGCCAACGATGTTGATCAGCCCGCTTCGCGCGAACTCGCCCAGCAGTTCGGCCATGTGCTCGGGCGTGTCGTCGTATTCGCCGAGTTCGTTGGGCAGTCCGGCGTTGGGATAAAGGCTCACCGGCAAATCTGCGATGCGCGCCAACTCCTGGATCCAGGGGCGAATCTCCTTCGCGCCCAGGGCGCAGTTGAGGCCGACGGCCAACGGCCGGGCGTGGCGAACGGAGTTCCAGAAGGCTTCGACGGTCTGGCCGGACAGCGTGCGCCCGCTGGCGTCCAGAATGGTGCCCGAAATCAGCAGCGGCAGACGCGCGCCTTTTCCATCGAAGACATCGAAGATGCCCGCGATGGCAGCCTTGCAGTTGAGGGTGTCGAACACGGTTTCGACGGCCAGAATGTCCGCGCCGCCCTCGTACAGCCCGCGTGCCGCGTCGGCATAGGTCTGCCGCAGCTCGGCGAAAGAAATATTGCGAAACTCCGGGCGGTTGACGTCCGGCGATAGCGTCGCGGTCCGGTTGGTCGGCCCCAGCGCGCCCATGACGAAGCGCGCCGTCGATCCGCCGGCCTCGTCGACCGCCGCGCGTGCGATCCTCGCGCTCTCGAGATTGATCTCGAAAACCAGCCCCTGCGTGCCGTAATCGGCCTGCGAGGGCCCGGTGGCCGTGAAGGTGTTGGTTTCGATGATCTCCGCGCCTGCCTCGATGAAGGCTTCGTGGATGCCGCGGATCACTTCGGGGCGGGTCAAGCTGAGCAAGTCGTTGTTGCCCTTCAGTGACGTCGGGTGATCAGCTAAACGCCCGCCCCGAAAATCCGCCTCGTCCAGCCCCTGTGCCTGGATCATGGTGCCCATGGCGCCGTCGGTAACCAGGATGCGCTCGGCAAGCACAGCTTCCAGCTCTTCGACCGTGTGCGGAGACTTCCACGGCAACGATCGCGTGAGCGTGGTCATGGTACGGCTCAGGGCTTGATCGCGTGGAGCGTGATGACCGAGAAATTGGGTTTGCGCTTTTCGACCGCCGATACCGCGCAATACAGCACCTCGAATCCGCTGCCGGCCGCGGCTTTCTCCAGCGCCTTCGGCTTGAAACCCAGGTTCCTGTGACCGTAGGGTTCGACGGCCTTACGGTGGGGATGGCGGGCAAGCGTGACTGCCAGCAGGTGGCCGCCAGGCCGCAGAACCCGGTGACATTCGCGCAGCACCTCGGCGGGGCGCTCGGTGTAGGTGAGCGCGTGCATCAGCAGCACGGTATCGAAGCGGTGGTCGTCGAAGGGTAGGTCGTGCATGTCGCCCTGCTCGAAGGAGGCACCCTTGCAGTCGGCGAGCCGTTTGCGGCCGGCTTCGACCACGCGCTTGCTCACGTCCAGGCAAACGATGGACTTTGATTGCAGCGCCAGCAGTTCGGCCAGCACCCCGTCGCCGGAAGCCACGTCCAGTACGTCGCCGAGATCGAGCAGCTGGGTGAGCCCGCGGGCGGTGGCCTCCCATGAGCGGCCGGGGGAGTAATGGCGCTCCATGTCGCCGGCCACTGAATCGGCCCACGTGGTAATTCCGCCTCGTGAGTTGAGCACCTGCGGAATGCGGGCCCGATCTTGAGCGGCCAGGGGGTCGTCGGTATTGCGGCGCAGGATCTCCCAAAGCGCATCGAGGCTGGAATCGCCGCTGGAGGGTGCAATGCGGTAGTACACGTGGACGCCTTCGCGCCGGTCAGTGACCATTGCGGCCTCCTTGAGACGGGCGAGGTGGGTGGATACCCTGGGCTGGGCGAGCTGGGTGATCGCCGACAGTTCCGCCACGCTGAGTTCCTCGCGGCCGAGCAACAGGAGTAGTCGCAGTCGCGTGGCGTCGCCGAGCAGGCGGCAGCGCTGGGTTGCGAGGTCCAAGTCGAGGGGCGGAGCGTTCATTTCGGCTTCATCAAGTGTATTGAATATCTTTCTATCAGGATTTAGAGATATAAAGCCTATCCTCTGCGCACCATGGCGTCAATCAGGCCGGTGCCGGGCGAAATCCGGGAATCGCGACGGTGAGTCCTTTATAATGCCGCTCGGCTTTCCAGCGGCTCGCATCCACTTCACAGAGAACGATTCCGTGGACTTCAAATTGACCGACGAACAGCTGATGATCCAGGCCGCGGCGCAGGACTTCGCGCGCGAGGAGATCGTCCCGATCGCGGCCGAATTCGACAAGAGCGGCGAGTTTCCCCGCGCGACGATCGCGAAGATGGGCGAACTCGGCCTGATGGGCATCCAGGTGCCGGAGGAATACGGCGGTGCCGGGCTCGATGCCATCGCCTACGCCCTCGCCATGATCGAGATCAGCGCCGCGGACGCCTCCCACGGTACCATTATGTCGGTCAATAACTCGCTGTTTTGCCACGGGATCCAGAGATACGGCAGCGAAGAGCAGAAGCAGGCGTTTTTGAAGCCAGTCGCCTCGGGAAAGGCGGTCGGCGCCTACGCGCTGACCGAGCCCCAGTCCGGCTCCGACGCGGCCAACATGCGCACCCGCGCGGTACTTTCCGACGACGGTGGCCACTACGTCATCACGGGCAAGAAATCCTGGATCACTTCGGGGCCGGTCGCCGACTATGTCGTGCTGTTCGCCGTCACCGATCCCGATGAAGGCGCGCGTGGCGTGACCGCCTTCCTCATCGATACCACGCGCGAAGGCTTCTTGCGCGGCAAGACCGAGCCCAAACTCGGTATCCGCGCCTCGGCAACCTGCGAAATCGAAATCGATAATTACCGCTGCCCCACCGAGCATCGCCTGGGCGAAGAAGGGGAGGGTTTCAAGATCGCCATGACGGTGCTGGATGCCGGGCGCATCGGTATCGCCTCGCAGGCCGTGGGCATCGCCCGGGCTGCCTACGAGGCCTGCCTGGAGTGGGTCCGCGAGCGCAAGGCCTTCGGCCACCCGATCGGCGAGTTCCAGATGACCCAGGCCAAGATCGCCGACATGAAGACCCGCATCGACGCCGCCTGGCTGCTCACCATGCGCGCGGCCTGGGCCAAGCAGCGCGCGTCCGAAACCGGCGGGCGCTATACGCTGGAGGGCAGCATCGCCAAGCTGTTTGCCTCGGAGACTGCCATGTGGGTCACCCACCAGGCGGTGCAAATTCATGGCGGCATGGGGTACAGCAAGGAACTGCCCGTCGAGCGATACTTTCGGGACGCCAAGATCACTGAAATCTACGAGGGCACCAGCGAGGTCCAGCGCTTGGTCATTTCGCGCCTGGAAACGGGGTTGCGTTGAACAGGGCGAGCAGCAACAGCATGGACGCCGACATCGACCGCGAGAAGCAGGAAGTCCTCGATCAGATCCTGGAACTCGTCGCCAAGCGCGCCAGCTCGCGCAAGGCCCGCTTCGCGAAGCGATACGTTCCGGCCTATTTCAGGCGCGTGCCACTCGAGGACCTGAGCCGCGAGCCGATCCATGTCCACGCCAGCATCGTCGAGAACCAGCTGGATTTCCTGCTCAGGCGCCAGCCCGGCGAATTGCTGCTCAGGGTCTTCAACCCCAGCGCGAAAGAAGACGGCTGGGAGAGCGAGCACACCATCGTCGAAATGGTGAATGAAGATATGCCCTTCCTGGTCGACAGCGCCCACCTGGCGTTGTCCGAGCTGGAGATCGGCGTGCACCTCATCATTCACCCGGTGATGCGCGTGCGGCGCGGCCCGTCGGGCCAGCTTACGGAGGTCTGCAATAAGGAGGGTAAACGGGGGCGGTCGGAATCGGTCATGCAGATCCAGATCGACCGCCAGACCAACGAAGCGGTGCTGGATCGGATCCACCGCCAGATCGAGGCGGCGATGGCCGAGGTGCGCGTCGCTGTCGCCGACTGGAAGAAGATGACGGCGTTGGCCAAGGAGACCGTCAAGGCGCTGCCCGAGTGGGCGCCCAAGGCCGATGAGAACCTCCTGCAGGAAAGCCGCGATTTCATCAGCTGGTTGGTCGACGACCATTTTACCTTCCTCGGCGCCCGCGACTACGAGGTCGTCAGGGCCGGCCAGGGTCATCAATTGCGCATAGTCGAGGGCAGCGGCCTCGGGATCCTCCGCGAGGACCGCTCCGAAGTCCACTCTCGGCCGCTCAGCAGCCTCGCCGAAGCCGTGCGCACGCGCAAGCACGAAGAGCCCGTCATCATTACCAAGACCAACGCGCGCTCGCGCATCCACCGCGTCGGGTACATGGACTACATCGGGGTGCTGCGTTACGACAACCGCGGGCGCACGGTGGGCGAACGGCGCTTCCTCGGCCTCTTTACGTCCAACGCCTACAACCGCGGCATGATGCAAACCCCCCTGCTGCGCGACAGGGTGCAGGCTGTGCTCAGGAAGGCGCGCCTGGTCGAGGGCAGCCATGCCTGGAAATCCATGGTGCACATCCTGGAAACGCTGCCCCGCGACGAGTTGTTCCAGGCCTCGGTCGACGGACTCCTCGAGATTTCGACCGGCGTGCTGAACCTGCAGGAACGCCTGAGGGTGCGGCTGTTCATTCGCCGCGAGCGTTTCGGGCGCTTCTATTCCTGCCTGGTGTACATTCCGCGCGAGCGTTTCAACACCGAGAACCGCCAGAAAATTCAGCAGATCCTGAAGAGCGCGCTGAAAGGCGCACGGCTGGACTACGTTGTGCAGGTCTCCGAATCGCCGTTGGCACGGCTGCACGTAGTGGTGCGGCCCAAGTCCGGGCCCGAGGTGGCGCCCAACGTCAGGATCCTCGAGCAGAAAATCGTCGATGCCGTGCGATCGTGGACCGACGAACTGACAGAGATACTGATAGAGAAATACGGTGAAGAAAAGGGCCTGGCCTGGGCGAACCGTTACGCGCCGGCTATCCCGGAGGCTTACAAGGAAGACGTCTCGCCCTGGGTCGCCGCCTTCGACATCGAGAAGGCAGACGAGCTCGGCGAGGGAAACGACCTGCGGCTGAGCCTTTACCGCCCACGCAAGCAACGGGCGGGTATCGTTCGCTTCAAGGATTTTCGCCGCGACCACCCGCTGCCGCTTTCCGATGTTCTGCCGATGCTGGAAAACCTTGGGCTCAGAATCGTCAGCGAGCGTCCCTACGAATTTCGCTGGAGCGGCGATGAAACCCTTTGGATACAGGATTTCGACATGGACCCCCGCGTAAGCCGAGACATCGATGTCGAGGCCGTTCGCGACCGCTTCCAGGATGCCTTCGAGCGGATTCTGAGGGGGCAGACCGAGAGCGATGGCTTCAACCGGCTGATCCTGGCAGCAAGGCTGCATTGGCGGCAGGTCAAGATGATCCGCGCCTATTGCAAGTTCTTGCTGCAGACCCGCATCGCCTTCTCCCAGAGTTACATGGAGGAAACGCTGGCGCGGCACCCGCTGATTGCTCGCCTGCTGGTGGACCTGTTCGAAGCGAAGTTCGACCCGCAGCGCGACACGGAGTCGGCGCACCAGAGCGAACAGGCCCGCAAGCGCACCGCTCAGGCCTACGAAGTCCTCAACACCGGGGCCAGCGCAGGGGATTCGGTGCTGGCCGAACTGCTGGACGAGGCGGTCGCCGCGCGGGACGGGGGCCGCGAAGAACAGGTCAAGAAGTTCCGTGCGGCCTTCATGCGCGCCCTGAGCTTGGTCAGCAGCCTCGACGAGGACCGAATCCTTCATCACTTCTACATCGCCATCTGGCAGACGCTGCGCACCAACTACTTCCAGCCTGCGAATGCAGAAGGGACGCTCCACGAGCACATCAGTTTCAAGTTCGACTCGGCGCAACTGGTGGATCTCCCCCAACCGCGGCCGTTCCGCGAAATCTGGGTGTTCTCCACCCGATTCGAAGGCATCCACCTGCGTTGCGGCAAGATCGCCCGCGGCGGGTTGCGCTGGTCTGACCGCCGCGAGGATTTCCGCACCGAGGTGCTGGGGCTGATGAAGGCGCAAAACGTCAAGAACACCATGATCGTACCCGTCGGCGCGAAGGGTGGCTTCGTGGTCAAACGAATGCCGCCCGGCGAAGACCGCGATGCCGTCATGCAAACGGTGATCGCGTGTTATAAGCAGTTCATCAATGGCTTACTCGACGTAACTGATAATCTAAGTGAAGAAAAAGTCATTCCCCCCAAAGGCGTCGTTCGCCATGATGGGGATGACCCCTACCTCGTGGTGGCGGCCGACAAGGGCACGGCGACGTTTTCCGACACCGCCAACGCGATTGCGCTTAAACGCGGTTTCTGGCTCGGTGACGCCTTCGCATCGGGCGGTTCCGTGGGGTACGACCACAAAGGCATGGGCATTACCGCGAAGGGCGCCTGGGAGGGCGTGAGGCGGCATTTCCGCGAACTCGGCACCGACATCCAGAAAGAGCCGTTCACGGTGGTCGGCATCGGCGACATGAGCGGCGATGTTTTTGGCAACGGCATGCTGCTGTCGAAACAGATCCGCCTGCAAGCCGCATTCAACCACCAGCACATTTTTCTCGACCCCAAGCCCGATCAGAAGTCGAGTTTCACGGAGCGCCGGCGTCTTTTCCGCCTTCCGCGCTCGAACTGGGCGGATTACGACAGGTCGCTGATCTCCGAGGGCGGCGGGATCTGGTCGCGCCAGGACAAGACCATCCCGGTCAGCAAACCGGTCCGCGAGTGGCTGGGCATCGAGGCCGAGCAGCTCTCGCCGCCGGAGCTGATCCGCGAACTGCTCCGGGCCCCCGTCGACCTGCTGTGGAACGGCGGCATCGGCACCTACGTCAAGGCATCAAGCGAGAGCCATGCAGACACCGGCGACCTGGTCAACTCCCCGTTGAGGGTGGACGGCCCGAATCTGCGCTGCAAAGTGGTGGGCGAGGGCGGCAACCTCGGCTTCACCCAGCTCGGCCGTATCGAGTTCGCCAAGAGGGGCGGGCGGATCAACACCGATTTCATCGATAACTCGGCCGGGGTCGATTGCTCCGATCACGAGGTCAACATCAAAATTCTTCTCGACCACGTCATGCGGGAGGGCAAGCTCAAGCAGGAAGCCCGCAACAAGCTGCTGGCCGCGATGACCGACGAGGTGTCGGAGCTCGTAGTGCGTAACAACTACCTGCAAACCCAGGCCATCTCGATGATGGTGATGCTGACCGGCCCGCGCCTGGGCGCGAAGCAACATTTCATTTCCGTGGTCGAGAACGAGGGCCTGCTCGACCGTGATCTCGAGTTTCTGCCGGACGACGAAGAACTGTCGGCCCGCCGCAAGCGCGGGGAAGGCCTGACCCGGCCCGAGCTTTCCGTGCTGCTCTCCTACAGCAAGATCCGGCTTTATCAGCAGTTACTGAACTCCGACGTGCCCGAGGACGAATACCTGTCGCACGAGCTGCTGCGTTACTTCCCGCAACCCCTGCAAAGGCGCTACGCCGCAGCCATGCAGAACCATCGCCTGCGGCGCGAGATCATCGCCACCCAGGTGACCAACAGCCTGGTCAACCGCATGGGGGCCTCCTTTACCCTGCGCATGCACGAGGACACCGGCGCGCCCGCCGCGGAGGTCGCCAAGGCCTACACCGTGGCCCGCGAAGTGTTCGAGGCGCGCGAGCTGTGGGCGCAGATCGAGGCGCTGGACAACGCGGTGGACGCCGCCCTGCAGACCCGCGCCATCCTGGCGATGTGGAATCTGCTGCGGCAAGCCACTCGCTGGCTGCTGACCGAATCTCGCCACATCAAGGATATCCAGGCGCAGATCAAGCGGCTCGCTCCCGGCATCAAGGTGCTGGGTCGGGCGATGGAGAGGGCGATGGCGTCGGATGACCGGGCGCAGATCGAAGCCGCGATGCAACCTTATGTCGAATCCGGGTTTCCGTCGGCCCTGGCACGCCGCATCGCCATGCTGCCCATGCTATTCCCGGCGCTGGACGTGGTCGAAACCGCTGCACAGCGGCGCACACCGGCCGAACGCGTCTCGAAGATCTACTTCGGCCTGGGTGAGGCCCTCGAACTCAAGTGGCTGCGTGCCGAGGTCGAGGCGCTCAAGGTCGAGGGCCAATGGCATGCCCATGCCCGCGGCAACCTTCGCAGCGAACTCCTGAGCCATCACAACAGCCTGGTTGATCGTGTGCTGGAAACCGGCGGCAAGGCCAGGGATCCGGTTGCAAGTTGGATCGAAAAGAACGAGAAGGAAGTCCACCGGGTGACGGACATGCTGCACGACATGCGCAGCCTGCCGGCGATGGATTACGCCACGCTGGCGGTGGCCGTTCGCTCGCTAGCGCAGCTCATCGAAATTACGGAATGACCCCCCCACAATCTTCACCCCCCGCCATCCACTTCGTCGCCAGCTCTTTCGAAAGGGCCCGGAAGGCGCTGGTGGAGTTGGGGCGGCGCTACGGCCAGGAGCCCCTGGAATCGGCAGAGGTCATCGTGGCCCTGGGCGGTGACGGCTTTATGCTGCGGACCCTGCATCGCCTATTGGCGGCCAAGCTTCCAATCTACGGGATGAAGCTCGGCAAGGTCGGGTTCCTGATGAACCGCTACCGCGAAGACGATCTGATCGAGCGGCTGTTGAGCGCGCAACTGGTGGAGCTCAACCCCCTGTGCATGGAGGTCATTACTGAAGCGGGCAACCAGACCCAGGCCCTGGCCATCAACGAGGTGTCGTTGTTACGACAAACCAACCAGGCGGCCCACATCCGCATCACCGTCAACGGCAACGTGAAGGTCGAGGAACTGGTCTGCGACGGGGTGATGGTCGCCACCGCGGCCGGCAGCACAGCCTATAATCTTTCCGCCCACGGACCCATCCTGCCACTGGGTACCGATGCGGTAGCGCTCACCCCGATATCGCCGTTCCGGCCGCGGCGCTGGAAAGGGGCGGTCTTGCCCAGCTCGGCCCGGATCGGTTTCGAAATCCTCGATCCGTACAAGCGCCCGGTGAGCGCCACAGCCGATGCCCACGAGGTGCGGAATGTCACGTCGGTCGAGGTCCACCAGGAACACGACATCACCCTCAAGCTGCTGTTCGACCCCGACCACAACCTGGAAGACCGGATCCTCGACGAGCAATTTCTGTGAGCGCCACCAAGTCCATTGTTGAGAGCGGCGATGCCTTTCCCTGCCACTGCATCATTGCCCACCCGGACAAGCCCAAGTTCCTGGTGATCCGGCATACCGACCGATGGGCGCCGCCCATCCTGCAGGTACCGGGTGAAGGCGCACTGATGTACAAGCCGGCGACCATCAACGACGGCATGATGCAAAAGTACAACCTTCGCACCACCGTATTGCGAATCGTCATGGAAGCCTCGAATTACGCGCTCGTAGAGCTGGAATTGCACGCCAGCTCGAAGCGCGAGATGCAGGCGGTGTGGGTGGGTCTTGAGGAATACGCCCAATTTCGCCGAAGCGAAGGCGGCGATAGCGACCCTTTGGAGCAGTGGCTGCGAGATCGCGAACGCGATACCGTTTCCTCTCGGCGGCCGCCCTGGCTTCATCGCGGGTGGTACCGCGAGGCGGAAAGCTGGATGAGCAATCAGCTGCTCAAGCACGGTATCCAGACGACCGGCTCGGTTCAGCAATTCAAGGCCGGCTGGCCGAGCGCCTGTCTTCTCAATGTCGCCACGCTGCAGGGCGACGTCTTCTTCAAGGCCACTTACGACAAGGCGCCTGGCGAGGCACGCCTGACGCAGATGCTGGCCGAGCATTGGCCGGATCTGGTGGTCAAGCCGCTTGCCGTCGCCCAGGGGCGGAACTGGATGCTGTCGCGCGACTTCAAGATGAAGGGGGACAACCGGCCGCCAGTTGACAGCTATACGGAGTTTGCCCAGTCGATGGGGAAATTCCAGGTTGAGGCCATGGACCGCTTGGATGACTGGCGGGAAATGGGCTGCGCGGTCATGGACCATGGCTACCTCATCAATGACGATGGCCGCCTCGAACAATTGCTCGGCCAGGTTGAGCCACAATTGAGAGAAGACCCAATGCCGTTTGGTCCACAGGAGCTGGGCCACCTGAGGGATGCGATCGCCGCCGCCGGAGACGCCAGCCGGGCGCTGTCGGATTTCGAAATCCCCGACAGCCTCACACACCTTGATTTTCGGCCCGACAATTTTTTCCTGGAAGATGGTAAGTGCCGCGTCATGGACTGGGCGGACGTGGCGATCAGCCACCCTTTCATGATGCTGTGCCAGACCCTTGATTTTTTCGAGAGCTATAAAACGGGCGAGCGACAGAGCCTGAATGTCCAGCCCGTCGAAGAGACGCAAAAAGGCGCGATGGAGGCCGCCTACCTTTCAGCGTTTTCGGACTTGCTGCCCGAAGACAAGCTGCTTGATGCTTTCGAACAGGCGCGCGCGGTGTTTCCGCTGTTCTGGTTCCTCTACCTCGCCTCCCAGGCTTGCATCATCGAAGCGCGAACGCCGCAATGGAACAACATCAACAGCCTGCTCAAGAAAAAGGCGATGCGACTGATCGAACGCCACGGTGGGGAGGCCTGATGCCTTTCTCAACTTCTGAGAGCTTGGCTGCTAAGCTCAAGCCATGAACCACCAGCCCCACAAACCGCGAGGGCAGGCAAAGCGATCGACTGGTCAGCTGGTCATTGCGCTTTCCTCGCAGGCGCTGTTCGACATGCGGCACAGCCACGAGGTCTTCGAGCGCGAGGGCCTCAGGGCCTACGCCGAATACCAGGTGGCCCACGAGGACGAGCTGCTCGAGCCCGGCGTTGCCTTTCCGCTCGCCCAGAAACTGCTTGCCCTCAACGAGGACGGTGTCGAACACCCTCGCGTCGAGGTGATCCTGCTGTCGCGCAACAGCGCAGATACCGGGCTGCGGATCTTCAACAGCATCGAGCACTTCGGACTCAACATCGAGCGGGCCGCCTTCACCAGCGGCGCCAGTCCCTGGCGGTACATGACGGCCTACGGCGCGGACCTTTGGTTATCCACCAATGGCGCGGACGTGGGCCGCGCGCTGAAGTCGGGCTATGCGGCGGCTACGATTTTGCCGGGCGGCGCCGATCGGGCGAAGGGGCGGTCGAAGGCGCAAGCTGAAGACCGCCAGTTGCGAATTGCCTTCGACGGCGACGCCGTAATTTTCAGCGATGAGGCGGAGCGGGTGTACCAGTCGGGCGGGCTCGAGGCTTTCGCCGACAGCGAGCGCGCCGCCGCTAACCAGGCCCTTTCCGGCGGCCCTTTCAAGGGCGTTCTTGAGGCGCTACACAAGATCCAGTCGGCCTATCCGCCGGACAACAACCCGATCCGCACAGCGCTGGTCACCGCCCGCTCGGCACCGGCCCACAAGCGAGTGGTGCTGACGCTGAGGGAATGGGGCATCCGCATCGACGAGGCGCTGTTCCTGGGCGGCCGCGGCAAGGGCGAATTCCTCAAGGCCTTCGGCGCGGACATCTTCTTCGACGACCAGCAGGTCCACATCGATTCCGCAAAGGAACATGTCACAGCAGCGCACGTTCCTTTCGGAGTGGTTAATGAATGAGCAAGATCGGGCATCCTGCCCGACTTGCATCTCCTTTGAAAAGCGCGGTTTTCAAAGGCTCGCGCCCTTCGGCCGTTGGCACATCCCTGTGCCAAGTTCATCCGGAGCGCCGATAGGAGCGACGCCCTCGCCGCGATAAACTAAGCGACCATCAGTATCCGCCAATGCCAATTCATCTGGAGCGAAAATGCCCCAACTGAACCCCCTCGACCTGTACGACATCGACTCGCTGCTCAGCGAGGAAGAGCGCATGATCCGCGACAGTGTCGCGCGTTTCGTGGACGAGCGCGCCATGCCGATTATCGCGAAGCACTTTGACGAGGCGAGTTTTCCCTCCGAACTCATCCCGGAAATCGCCGACATGGGACTGCTTGGCAGCAGCCTTGAGGGTTACGGATGCGCCGGCCTCAATGCGGTTTCTTACGGCCTGATATGCCAGGAACTGGAGCGTTGTGATTCCGGCCTGCGCAGTTTCGTCTCGGTGCAGTCGAGCCTCGCCATGTACCCCATCCATGCCTACGGCTCCGATGAGCAGAAGGAGCGCTGGCTGCCGCAAATGACGAAGGGCGAGATCATCGGCTGTTTCGGGCTGACAGAATCGCAGGGTGGTTCCGACCCGGGCGCCATGAAGACCCACGCCAAGCGCGACGGCGACGACTGGATCCTCAACGGCTCGAAAATGTGGATTACCAACGGCACCATCGCCGACATCGCCGTTGTGTGGGCGATAACCGCCGACGGCATTATGGGATTCGTGGTTGAAAAAGGCATGCAGGGCTTCGATGCTCCAGAAATCCATTCGAAGATGTCGTTGCGCGCCTCGGTGACTTCGGAACTCTACTTCGACAATGTGCGGGTGCCGGAGGCCAATCGCCTGCCCAACGTGGTCGGCCTCAAGGGCCCGCTGGGGTGCCTGACCCAGGCACGCTACGGCATCACCTGGGGCCCGATCGGTTCGGCCATTGCCTGTCTGAAGGAGGTGCTCGATTACACCGCCGACCGCATGCTTTTCGACCGCCCGCTTGCCGCCAACCAGGCTGTGCAGATCCGCCTGGCGGAAATGGCGCGGAAGATTACGACGGCGCAGCTGTTGTCACTGCGCCTCGGACGACTAAAGGACGACGGCAAAATGGCGCCCGCGCAGGTCAGCCTGGCAAAGTGGAACAACGTGCGCATGGCGCTCGACATCGCCCGCGACTGCCGCGATTTGCTGGGCGGCAGCGGAATCACAACCGAGTACCAGGCCATCCGCCACATGCTCAACCTGGAAAGCGTGATCACCTACGAAGGTACGGAGACCATCCACCAGCTCGTGATCGGGCGCGAGCTGACCGGCATCAACGCATTCTAGGTCAAACTATTCCGTACTTGCGGGCGTGCTGGAAGTGGCAACGATCCTCCATCCGTCGTCCGTGTGCGACCAGACGTGCAGGCTGTAATGGGGCATCTCTCCGCCGACTGAGTGGCTCATAATTGCCGTGTTGTCATCCAGGAAAGTGACTTCGTAGTCGCTGGCCTGGTAGGTGGCGCCTTCGGGAGCCGCCTCCAGGTTGGCAAGCTCCTCATCGAGCCCGCCGATCCCGTCCTCCGAAACCGAGACCACATCGTCAGACAAAATGCCGCGGACCGCCTCGGCGTCGGCGGCCATGCCGGCGGCACCCCATTCCTTGTCCAGCTCAATGAGTTCCTGAGTCGGGTCGGCGGTAGCGGCAGCGGAAACAACGAGGAAAAACAAACCCAGAACTCCGTAACGCAGATAAACTTTCATAGAACGGCTCCTCCCAGGGCGAATTACCCAATTAAAGTATAGCGGCTGCGCCACCGATTGCTTCAAGGGAGCGAGGCTTCACGGATTGCGCGGAATTCGTTGCCCTCGAACCACTCGGGCCAGGCATCGCTGTCGGCCACTTCCAGGCCCACCTCGTAATACAGCCGGATGTCTTCCATCGCGCCCCTCAAATCCCAGCTTTCACGGACCTCGTCCCCGGGCTGGTGGTAATACATGTCGTTGTATTCCTCGCTCCTGGCCTCGATGTACTCCGGCCCCAGTTCGCGGTGGTCCGTGCCGGATTCGGCGTAAAGCATGGGGACGCCCTGCTTGGCGAAATTGAAATGATCTGAGCGGTAGTAATAGCCGCGTTCGGGGTGCGGCTCCGGTTCCACGACCCGGCCCTGTTCGGCGGCGGCCTTTCTGAGGATGTCTTCCAGCTCGGACGAGCCGTACCCGACAATCACCACGTCACGGGTGGGGCCGTACACCGACATGCCGTCGATGTTGACGCCGCCGATGGTGCGGTTCATCGCAAAGGCGGGGTTTTTCGCGTACCAGGCCGAGCCCAGCAGCCCTGATTCCTCTGCGGTCACCGCCAGGAATACGACGCTGCGGAGGGGCGCTTGGGGCCGCGCGGAGAAGGCGTGCGCCAACTCGATCAGGGCCGCGGTACCGCTTGCGTTGTCCACGGCCCCGTTATAGATCAAGTCCTCGTTTGGATCGTCGGAAGTACCGGTGCCGATGTGGTCCCAGTGGGCGGTGTAGATGAACGCTTCCTCAGGCGCCTCGCTTCCGCGCAACACGCCTCCCACGTTGTACGACCGGCCCCGCGTGATGGTATTGCGAAGGCCGGCCGAGAGGGCGGTTCCGAGCGGGATGGGCTCGAACTCGCGGGAAAGTGCACGCTGCTGCAATTCGCCGAGGCTCAGCCCGGAGGCCGCCAGCAAGGCTTCCGCCACGTCTTTGTGAATCCAGGAAGCGATCTCGATCGGCTGAACTTCGTTGCTCTGCTGCGGAAGGTAGAACTGGGGG
>Ga0302046_10002492_pt1 | contig 17079 bp, 9 predicted proteins | sample RVTome_11_FD_200261 | JGI IMG/M metagenome (GOLD analysis project Ga0302046, IMG submission 200261) | Soil microbial communities from uranium-contaminated site in the Upper Colorado River Basin, Wyoming, United States - RVT147D111 (version 2) ...
CCACCCCCCTGCGCGACATCCTCGACCAGGTGTCCCGTCCCACCACCTACCGCAGGCGCCGAGCCCGCGCCCTGCGCATCGGCGACCCGCACGACATCGCCCTGCTCCAAGCCATCTCCAATGGGAAGTTCGCCGTGTCGGGCTTCCGCAACCGTGACCTCCGCTCGTCGCTTCATTCCGAGGCCAAGCCCGCCGACTCCCGGCGACTCTCGGCCAGGATCACCCGACTGCTCCGCCTCCTCCCCGCCCACGGCTTGATCCGCAAGCTCCCTCGATCCCACCGCTACCGCCTGACGCAGAAAGGCGCACTCCTCTCCGCTGCCCTCTTTGCCGTCCGCGACGCAAGCCTCAAGCAGCTAATCGCCAAAGCCGCGTAGAATCCTCGCGCCACGCGAAGACTCCAAGACCTAGTAGATCAGGGGTCGCGTAGTGCCTGGGGTTCGGCCGGTGGCCGCCGAGAAGGCGCTCGAGCTCGAACCTTGCTGCGGCGTCAGCTCGATGTCCTCGGGCCAGGCTGCAATCTCGTTCTCGTCTCGTTCCATCGTTCTCCGGTTCTGCGTTGGGTGCGTCGAGGCGAGTCGACGCATCACCGCGCCAGCCGCACCGCCCGCAGGTCGAACAGCGCCGCCGCCGGATCCCCCACCGGCCGCACGACGATGCGCTGGCGGCCCTCCTCGAGGCGCAGCGCGCCGAAGGGCGCCTCGCGGTAGTCGGGCCAGCCGTCGGTCGCGGGCACCTGGGCGACGAGCCACGCCGCGCCGGCCTCGATCGTGAACGCGTCGCCGGCGGTCTCGGGCGGGCACGCCCACTCGAGGTGCACGCTCCACTCGCCCGCGGCGGGCACCTCGACCGTCCACGCGACGTGGTCCTCTTCCGCGTGCCAGTAGCCGATGTTCTGGAAGGGCGCCTCGAAGCGGATGTCGCCGCCGTAGATCTCGGCGCTCGCGGCCGAGAGGAAGAGGCTCCCGTCGCGCTCGGCCGTGACGACGCGCGGCTGGTTGCCCTCGCACGCCTTGCGCGGCTCGCCCGGCGCGGCGAGGAACGCGAGCAGGTCGGCCATGCCGGCCGGGTCGAGCGACTGCTCGAGCCCGGCGGGCATCATCGACACGCCCATCGCGCGCATCTCGGCGACGTCGCGGCGCAGGACGGTGCGCGAGCGCCGGCCGGCGTCGGTCAGGACGAAGCTCACCGCCGTCTCCTCGCTGACCATGCCGGTCCAGAGCACGCCGTTCTTCGTCTCGACGGCGTACGTCTCCTGGGCCGGGAGGAAGGCGCGGCTCGGGTCGAGGATCGCGACGAGCAGGGCCTCGGCCGAGCGGTCGGTGAGCGCCGCGAGGTCGGGCCCCATGTGCTCGCCGGTGCCCGCGAAGCGGTGGCACGTGCCGCAGTGCTCCTCGAAGAGGAGCGCGCCGCGCCGCGCGTCGCCGGCCGCGGCGGAGACGCCCGCGTAGAGCTCGAGGACGGCCTCGCGGTCGCTCTCGACGAGCCCGGCGAGCGCGCTCTCGGCCGCGTCGCGCACGCGCTCGGAGGGATGCGCGACGAGCGACGCGCGCTGGATCGGGTCGAGCGCGCGCGCCCACGCCGGCTCGCCCCGCAGCCACTCCAGGAACCGCAGCGCACCGGCCTCCTCGCGCGCCGCCGCGCGCAGGATCTCGGCTCGCAGCGGCGGCGACGCCTGCGGCCAGCGCTCGAGGAGCGCGCGCGTCGCGGGCTCGCCGCGCCGGCCGAGCTCGCGCGCGGCGATCGCCTGCAGCTCGGGCGGCAGCGCGGCCGAGAGCAGCGCGGCGAGCCACTCGGACGTGGACGCCGCGCAGGGCGCCGCGGCGAGAGCCAGCGCCCGCTGGCGCAGCTCCAGGTCCGCGTCGGGATCGACGACGGTCGCGCGCGCCCGCTCGGCGAGGAGGTCCACGCGCGCGAACACCGCGGCCCATTGTGCATCGGCGCGCAGCTCGGAGAGCGGCGGGCCGTGATCGCGCAGATCGGTGAGGACGGCGCCGAGGTGCTCGAGCTCCGCGGCCCATTGCGCATCGGCGCGCAGCTCGGCGAGCGGCGGCTCACCGTCATGCGCCTCGCGCAGGATCTCGTCGCGATCGGGCAGCGACGCGAGGAGCACGTCGCGCGCGAGGTCCTCGCGGCCGCAGCGGATCGCGATCGACGCGAGCCGGCCGCGCAGCTCGAGGTCGGGCGGCGCCGTCCGGCGCTCGGCCTCGAGCAGCTCCTCGAGGTGCGGCTGCGCCGAGCTCTGGATGGCGCCCGCGAGGTATGCATCCGCGCCCGCCAACAGGGAGCCGAGCGCCACGCCCGCGCGCGCGTCGTCCCAGCTCCCGAGCGTCGCGGCGAGCTGCAGCCGCACCTGCGGGTCGCCGTCGCGCGCGAGCTCGAGCACGGCCTCGCGCAGCCTTTCGGAGCTCTCCTGCAGGCGCCCGTCGCACAGGCGCAGCGCGTGCCGCCGCACGCCGGCGTGGTCGTCGGCGAGCGCGACGAGGAGCGCGCCCTCGTCCAGCGTCCCGAGCCCGTCGAGCGCGCACAGCGCGTGCAGCCGGGTCTGCGGGCGCGACGTCCACGAGAGCTTGCGCACGAGCGTCTGCGTCACGTGCACGTCGCCGCGCCGCACGAGCGCGGCCGTCGCCCGGTCGCGCAGCCAGCCGTTCGGGCTGTCGAGCGCGCGCACGAGCGGCTCGCCGACCAGGCGCGAGACGTCGGGGACCACGCGCCGGCCGCTCCGCGGCACGACGCGCCAGATGCGCCCGAGGCCCTCGCCGGAGCGCACGTCGAGGCGCTCGAGCGTGCTCTCCGGGATCCAGCGCGGGTGCTCGATGACGGCGCGCGCCATGTCGACGACCCACAGGCCGCCGTGCGGGCCCGTGCGGACCTGCACGGGACGGAACCACGGGTCGGTCGAGCGCAGAAACTCGCTCGCCTCCTCTCCGGGGATGCGCGACGCCTCGAACGTGCTGCCCACGGGCCGCGGGCGGCGGCGCGTCACGAGGTTGTGCACGGGCTCGCAGACGAAGAGGTCGCCGCGCACGTCGCGGCCGAGCAACTCGTCGCGGTACACGGCGAGGCCGCACGCGGAGGTTACGCGACCGGCGAGCAGCGGGTCGTTGTAGCGCTCGAGCGTGCGACTGATCGGGAAGAGCTGGCTGTCGCCGGCGTGCGGCGCGAGGGACACGCGCGTCGCCGGCGGCTCGACGTACGGGTTGCGGCGCAGCCACTCGTCCGGCAGCGGGTAGTGCCACGCGAGCGTCGAGTTGTCGCAGCCGAACCAGTTGCCCCAGTCGTCGCGGTCGCGGCCCTGCTGCGTGGTCCCGCTCGCCGCCTCGAGCGCGCCGCTCTCGGGATCGAAGCGGAAGTCGCGCGCGCCCGAGAGCGTGTCGCCGCGGAACGAGCGCACCTCGCCGCCGAGGAGCCCGCACGCGCCGTAGATCCACCCGTCGAGGCCGACGGTGAGCCCGTTGACCCGCGCCTGGTAGTTCTCGGTCGAGAAGCCGTCGAGGATCGTGCGCACTTCGTCCGCGCGATCGTCGCCGTCCGTGTCGCGCGCGAGGAGCACCCTGGGCGCGGCGCAGACGAGCACGCCGCCCTCCCAACACAGGAGCCCGGTCGGGAACGGCAGCCCGTCGAGGAAGACGCTCGAGCGCTCGTAGAAGCCGTCGCCGTCGTCGTCGTCGAGCACGCGCACGCGGCCGCCGGGCTCGAGGCTGCCACGCATGCCGCTGGGGTAGTCGCGCATCTCCACGACGAAGAGGCGCAGGTCGCCCGAGAAGTCGACCGCCACCGGGTCGACGACCTGCGGCTCGCAGGCGACGAGCTCGACGCGGTACTCGGGCGCGGCGCGCAGGCTGGCGCCGGCGGCGATCGGCGAGAGGGGCGAGGGCAGGCCCGAGGCGTCCGCGGTGAAGTCGCCCGGCGCCTGGCGGCGGACCTCGCCGACGATGCGCTCCTCGACGCTCGGCTCGAGCGGCCCCGGCCGGTCGTAGTACGTCATCGCCCCGGCCGCTTCATAGCCGCCCTCGGCGAGGATGCGCCGCGAGGGGATGTAGCAGGGCACGTCGTTGGCGTACGCCACGACCCACGTGCGCTGCGCGTCGAGCTCGCGCTTCAGGCGCAGCGAGTAGTCGACGACCACCTCGCCGGGCAGGAAGACCATCAGGAGCTCGTCGCCGAAGGCCCAGGTCTGGATCGGGTAGTCGAGCGCCGTGGCGAGCGGCTCGCCCGCGTCGAGCCGCGCGAGCTGCACGCGCGCGTGGTAGCCGACCGCGTCGGCGCGCTGGGCGCGCTCTTCCCATTCGGCGCGCGCCCGGTGCGGGGCGAAGTCGAGCGCCACGCGCGCGATGCGCCCGCGAGGCGCGGCCGAGAGCCGGCGCGGCTCCCACCCGAGCAGGCGCTCGAGCTCGGCCGCGAGCTCGGCGCCGTGCGCCCGCGCGTGCTCCAGGCCGGTGCGCGGCGCGGGGTCCGCGTCGGCGCCGCAGCCGATGACGACGAGCGCGGTCGCGCCGGGGTGGCGCCGCTCGATCTCCTCCTGCGCGTAGCCCGCCCAGTCGCCGCACACGCGGTTGTCGTCGCCGCCGAGCGTCGTGCAGTGGCAAGCGTAGCCGAGCAGCACGGCGCAGAGCTTCCCGCCCTCGCCGCGCGCGACGAGGACGGGCACGTCGCGGTCGACCGGGCCGCCCGCCGTGCGGCGGTTGTGCGCGAACCCCGCCCAGCCCTGGGCCCAGCCGAGCCGCGCCGGCTTGCGCGCGGCGAGCGCCTCGAGCGCCGCGCTCTCGATGAGGTCCGGCAGCCGCTCGGTGTAGCGCCGCACGCGCTCGGCGTGCTCCTCGGGCACGGGCTCGCCGAAGAGCGTCCCGAGCACGCCGTCGATCAGGGGCGCGGTGTGGGTGTGCGTCGAGGTCAGGACGAAGCGCTCGCGGGCGACGCCGGCCTTCGTCTCGAGCCGGCGGGCGACCTCCTCGGTGATCGCCCCAGGCACGCCCGTGCTGTCGACGGCGACGAGCACGCAGGGCTCCGCGCCGCCGATCGCGATCGCCTTGGCGAAGAGGCCCTGCTCGACGCCTTCCGACTCGGTCCGGCGGCCGCCGTATCCGGAGAGCCGGATCGGGCCCTCCGGCGTGATGTCGGCGCGGCCGACACCGACGGGGACGAGGTCCTGCGCGCGGGCGCAAATGCCAAAGGGGCCGAGGGCGCCGAGCGCCAGGACCGCGGCGAGCGCTCGCAGGCACGGCTGGGCGCGCGTCATTTCCCCAGAATACTCCTGGAACCTCACGCTGCGTGAGGGCGTAGCCTCGCCCCCGGACCAATGCCGCGAGGGCGGTGCCATGGACGACGACGGGTTCTTGAAAGTCGGCGAGCTCGCCCGCAGGACGGGCGTCTCGGTGCGCACCCTGCACCACTACCACGAGATCGGGCTGCTCGAGCCCGCGCTCGGGGGAAGCGGGGAGCACCGGCTCTACGGCCCGCGCGAGATCGCGCGGCTGCAGCAGATCCGGGCGCTGGCGCGCCTTCGGATGTCGCTCGCCGAGATCCGCTCGTGCCTCGACGCGCAAGGGGCCGAGCCCCTTTCCGTCGTCGAGCGGCTGCTCGAGCGTCTCGAGCAGGAGATGGCCCTCGCCCGCCGGCTGCGCGATCGACTGGAGGCGATCGCCGAGTCCCTGCGCAAGGCCGAGGAGCCCTCCGTCGAGATCTTCCTCCAAGCGATCGAGCTGATGAGCGAGATGGACCGCGTGATGAAGTACTACACGGGCGAGCAGCAGGAGTACCTGGCGCAGCGCCGCGAGGAGGTGGGCGACGCCCGCATCCGCGAGGTGCAGGACGAGTGGCAGGCGCTCTTCGAGGACTACCGCGCCGCGCTGGAACGCGGCGCCGACCCGGCGAGCGCGGAGGTGCTCGCGCTCGCCCGCAAATCGAAGGCGCTGATCGCCGAGTTCACCGGCGGCGACCCGGGGATCCACGCCTCCCTGAGCCGCATGTACTCCGAGAACCCGGACATGCCGCAGCAGTGGGGCGTCGAGCCCGAGCTGTGGCGGTACATGGGCGAGGCCTCGAGCGCGCTCGAGGGCGAGGCGGGCGGCGGTTGACCGGGCTAATGATCCCGGAGCTTCTCGAGCTCCTCGAGCGGCACGGGGTCCCGCGCCATCAAGTCCTCGATCATGCGCAGCGTCCGCTCGCTGGGATCGAAGGGCGCGACCATCGCGCGCGTCACGTCGATGAGCTCGACGTCCGGCGCGCGGTACACGACGTCCCACTTGCAGACGATGACGTCGGCGCGCGCGTCGGCGGCGATCCGCGGCAGGTCGGGCTCGACGTGCTCGAGGATGTCGTCGACGGGCCAGACGCCGAAGCCCTGCTTGTGGAGCTCGTCTTGATGGGCCCGCATCCGGGCGTCGATCGCGGCGACGCGCGCGGCGTCGCCGCGCGCCTTGGCCGCCTCGTGCTCCTCGCGGACGTCCTCGAGCTCCCGGTCGTGGGCGTCCGACGCCGCCCACGCGACCGCGAGGGCGCGCGAGTCGAAGGTCCCCAGGCGGACCTTGGCGCTGGCGGGGGCGTCGCCGGGCTCCTGCGCGGCCGGTTCGAGGGTGAACGCCAGCAACCCCACCAGGGACGCGGCGACGCACGTGACGAGCTTGATCATGGTCTGTCTCCGCTTCTTTCTCCGTTTGCTTTCAGGGACCGTGAGCGAGCGCCGAGGCTACGTCGCCGGCCCAGGATTGACCACCTATTGATGCGAAGCCTCTGACAAAGCACGGCTTATCGAGCTTCGGGGTCCGCCGCAACGCGCGGCGCGCGGGCGCGGTCAGCCCCCCGCCCGCTCCAGCCGCGCGAGCACGCGCGCGAGGCCTTTGCGGAAGTCCTCCTGCGCGGGCCAGCGCTCGCGGGCGCGCGCGTACACCGCGAGCGCCTCCGCGTCGCGGCCCTCGTGCTCGAGGGCGTCGCCGAGCAGCAGCATGAACGCGTGGCGCTCGGAGCCCGCGTCGACGGCGGGCTCGAGCAGCTCGATCACCCGCGCGTGGTGCTCTCGGCCGGCCATCACCCTGGCCAGCATCTCGAGCGCGATGCGGTTCCCCGGCGTCGCCTCGAGCTGCGCCTCGAGCCGCTGCACGACCTCGTCGACGCGACCCTCCTGTGGCAGCTCGAGCGCCAGGACGGCCGCTTCCAGGCACGCGTTCCACGCCGCGACGTGCTCGCGCGGGTTCGGGCGCCCGGCGGTCTCGAGCGGGTGCGGGACGGGTTCGCTCGGGTCGCCGCCGCCCACGTAGCCCAGGGCGCGGATCTTCTCGGGCAGGTCCCCGAGGGAGGCGGGCGCGTCGGGCGCGAGGGCGGGCCGCGCGGCGACGCGCGCGATGCGCTCGCGGTAGCGCTCGGCCGCGGCGGCCTCCTCCGCGATCCGGTTGCGCTCCTGGCGCTCGTCGCCGGGCGCGAAGAGCTCGGGCTCGGGGCTGTGGAGGTAGGTGCCGCCCTCGTCGGCCCACCCGCACAGGGGGCTCCAGCCGCAGCTCAGGTAGCCCGCGAGCGACTCGAAGTAGACGCCGCGCCCGCGGGGCACGCTGCGCCTGAAGAGGCTCTGGCCGTCGACCGGGCCGGGGTCGCCGAGCCCGAGCGCCTCGACCAGGGTCGGGTACACGTCGGCGACGCTGACGATCTCGCTCGAGCGCTCGCCGGCGCGGTGGCCGTCGGGGTAGCGCAGCATCAACGGCACGCGGATCGTCGTGTCGTAGACGAGCAGCGAATGCGTGGGCTCGTCGTGGCGGTGCAGCGCTTCGCCGTGGTCGGCGACGACGGCGATGAAGGTGTGCTCGAGCGCGCCCTCCTCCTCGAGCGCCGCGAGGAGCCGGCCGATCGCCGCGTCGGCCTGGGCCACCTCCGCCAGGTACTCGGGGAAGCGCGGCCGCTGATCGTCCGCGCCTCGTTCGGAGCCGACCTGCCGCAGGAACCGCGGCTCGGCGGCGTACGGCGCGTGCGGGTCGTAGTAGTGGACCCACAGGAAGAAGGGCCGCGAGCGGTCGCGCCGCTCGAGCCAGCCGACGGCGGCGCGCGTCACCTCGTGCGCCGGACGCTCGAGGATGCCGGCGCTCGCGCGGTCCGGCCCGGGCTCGTCGTACACGTCGAAGCCCTGGTCGAGCCCGAAGGGCGCGGCGAGGACGACGGCGGCGACGAAGGCCGCCGTCTCGTACCCGCGCGCGCGGGCGCGCTCGGCGAGCGTCACCGCCGACGACGGCAGCGGGTGCAGCCCGTTGTCGCGCAGCGTGTGACGCGGCGGGTAGAGCCCGGTCATCATCGACGCGTGCGAGGGCAGCGTCAGCGGCGCGACGCTGCGCGCGCCGTCGTACACCAGGCCCTCGGCCGCGAGAGCGTCGAGGTACGGCGTCACGCCCGCGCGCCGGCCGTAGCAGCCGAGCGCGCCGGCGTTGGTCGTGTCGAGCGTGATCAGGACGGCCGAGAGCGGGTCGCGCCGCGCGTCCGCGCAGGCGGCCGCGAAGGCGAGGGTCGCGGCGAGGAGGGCTCGGTCGGGGGACGCGCTCATCGAGAACCAGTGAGGATACCGGGACCCTACTGCGCCTGCGCGCGCAGCTCGGCCAGGAGCCCCGCCTCCACCTTCGCCTTCACCGTCCTGCGGGCGTGCGAGGAGCTGCGCGGCCGGGTCTCGCGCGCGCTCGGGCGCCGCTCGAGCCGGCCGGTACTCGTGGCGGATCAGGACGTTGCGCACGCACTGCTCGAGCTCGCGCACGTTGCCCGGCCAGGCGTAGTCGGGCTCAAGGTGGCGCCCGATCCACTCCAGCGTCTCGTCCGCGAGGGACCGTGAACGACGAGAGCCTCGCCAGCGCGGATACGTTCCTGGGCGAGCAGCGCGCGCGCGGCGCCACGCGCTTGCGGCCGGGCGTCGAGGCGGCCTACCGCTTCCGCGATCCCGATCGCACGCTCAACGTCGTCGTGCTCCCGGACGGCATGACCGAGGAGGCGGAGCGCGAGCAGCTCCTCGACCTGATCCGCCGGCGGCCCGCGACTTCGAGCGCCAGGCGCGGGCCTGCCGGCGCAAGCTCGTGCGCCCGGCGCTGACGGGCGTGCGCCTGAGCTTCGAGGGCGGCGGCGTGTACGACGTCGAGCCCGCCGAGCTGCCGAGCCTGTTCCACGGCTCGCCCGTGCGGCTCTACGCGCGCTACGCGAAGCGCGGGAAGGCGCGGATCAAGCTCGAGGCGGACCTCGAGGGCCAGCCGATCGAGCAGACGTTCGAGGTCGAGCTGCCCGAGGTCGACGCGGCCAATCCCGAGCTGGAGCGCATGTGGGCCTGGCACCGCGTGCAGGGCCTCTTCGACGAGGAGCGCGCGTCGGGGTCGGACGAGCGCCTGCGGGCGAAGATCGTCGCGCTCTGCGAGGACTACTCGATCGCCAGCGAGCACGCCTCGTTCATCGTGCTCGAGAACGACGGCGAGTACCAGCGCTGGAAGATCGAGCGCAAGAACGCTCGCCGGCTCGAGCGCGACCGCGCCGCGCCGCAGCTCGAGCGGCGGAGGAGCGCTCGACCCGCTCCGGCGCGCTCGCGCTCGGGGTCGCTGGGCTGGCCCTCGCCGCGCGCCGGCGCAGGAAGCGCAAGCCGGCATGAGCGCGGGCCGGGAGACGGCGGTGGCGGTGGCGGGCCCCTCGGAGCCTCGCCGCCGCCCGTTCGCGCGCGAGCGCGCCGCCGGTCAGCGCTCGCGGCCTGCGCTCGCCGAGCGTCTGGATCGGCGCGCTGGCGGCGGCGCTCTTCCTCGGCCCCGGACGGGGCGCTGGGGCGGGCGCGTGGCTCGAGCCTCGACCGGACGGCGCTCGCGGGCGGCCAGCTCTGGCGGCTCCTGACCGGGCACCTCGTGCACTGGTCGAGCGAGCACCTCGCCTGGGACGTCGCGGCGCTCGTCGTCCTCGGCACGGCGGTCGAGCGCGAAGGGCGCGGCCGGCTGGCGCTCGCCCTCGGCGCCTCCGCGCTCGCGATCTCGGCCGCCGTCCTCTGGGCGGCGCCCGAGCTCGCGCACTACCGCGGGCTGAGCGGGCTCGCCTCGACGGCCTTCGCGATGCTGGTCGCCGGCGAGCTCGCCGGCTGCGGGCGTGGCGGCCGCGGCGGGGGGGGCGCGGCGAGCGCAGGCTGTGGGCGCTCGTCGCCGTGGGGTTCGCGGGCAAGCTCGCTTTCGAGCTCGTCACGGGACACGCGGCCTTCGTCGACGGCGCGGCAGCGGGGTTCGTGCCGGTGCCGCTGGCGCACGCGGTCGGGGCGGCGGTGGGGGTCGCCTTCGCGGGCGCGGGCTCGGGCACGGGCTCGCGGGTATCCTCGCCGCCGGCGAGGAACCCTTGACCATCCGCAACGACGAGATCGCCGACGCCCTCGACAAGATCGCGACGCTGCTCGAGATCGACGACGCGAGCCCTTTCCGGATCCGCGCCTACAAGAACGCCGCCGACTCGATCCGCCTGCTCGACCCGCCGCTCGCCGAGATGGTGGCCGAGGGCAAGGACCTGACCGAGCTGCAGGACGTCGGGGCGGGCATCGCGAAGAAGATCGAGGAGATCGTCGCCCTGGGCCACGCCGCGTTCGTCGAGCGCCTCGGGAAGGAGGGCTCGCCGGGGATCTTCGACCTGCTGCGGATCCCGGGCATCGGGCCCAAGCGCGTGCGCGCGCTGCGCGACCGGCTCGGCGTCACCTCGATCGAGTCGCTCAAGGCGGCGGCGCAGGACGGCCGCCTGCGCGAGGTGCCCGGCTTCGGCGAGAAGACGCAGGAGCGGATCCTGCGGCGCATCGCGCGGATCGAGGAGAGGCAGGGCCCGGGCGAGTAGCCGCGGCCGTGCTCGGCGCTCAATCGCCCAGCGCCTGCTCCACCTCGACGCGCAGCGACTCGATCGCCTCGCGCGCCGCCGCGCCGCGGCCGTCGCGCGCGGCGCGCTCGCGACCGAGCTCGTACTGGCGCAACGCCTCGGCGGGGTCGTCGAGCGCCGCAAACGCGAGCGCGAGGACGTAGGCGTTCTCGGGCCGCGCGTCGCCTCCGGGTAGCCGCGCGGCGCGCTGGAGCGCGCTGACCGCGTCCGCGAACCGGCCGGCGCGCACGCAGGCGAGGCCGAGGGTGTCCAGGTACTCGGGAACGTCGCCGGCCGCGGCGGCCGTCTCCGCCAGGCGCAGCGCGGCGCCCGTGTCGCGCTCCGCGGGATCGTCGGCCGTCAGGAGCATCCACGCGAGGTCGTGCTTCAGCTCGACGTCCTCCGGCCAGCGGAAGATCGCCGTCTCCAGGGCCTCGCGGGCGCCGGCGTAGGCGCGCGCGCGAAAGAGCATCTCGCCCAGCTTCGCGTAGGTCGTGCGCTGCGGATCGAGCTCCAGCGCCGTGCGCAGGCTGGCTTGCGCCTCGTCCGCGCGGCCGAGGTCGGCGAGGTAGCCGCCGAGCAGGAAGTGGCCGCGCGCGTAGGCCGGGTCGAGCTCGAGCGCCACGCGGATGGCGTCGGCCGCGCGCTCCTTCGCGCCCATCGAGTCGAGGACCAGCGCCTGCTGCGTCGGTACCCATACGGACTCGGGGTCGAGCGCGCGCGCCACCTCGAGGTGCACGAGGCACTCCTCCCAGCGCGGCGGGTCCATCCGCGAATACAAGAAGAGCTGAATGGCCCGGACGCCCAGGTCGCCCGGGTAGCGGCGCAGCGCGATCGCGCTCACCTCGCGCGCCAGGTCGACGCGCCCGGTGTTGACGAGCCCGCCGATCAGGAAGGACGCGCTCTCGCGCGGGAAGTCCGCGCTCCGGGCGATCTCCATCGCGATGCGCCAGTAGCTCGCGAAGTCGCCGGCGACGATGGCGCGGCGCAGGCGCGTGCGCTGGGCATCGGGCTCGACGGCGGCCGCTTTCTCCTGGAACGCGAGGAAGCGCGCCAGCTCCTGGGGCTGGTACGCGCTTCCGCTCCAGTAGTCGAGCGCGCTCGCGATCTCGATCCGCAGGTCGAGCTCCGCGGCGCGCGCCACGAGTTCGTCCGCCGTGAGCGTCTCGGGGTCGAACCCGATGGCGGCGAAGGCGCGCTCGTAGGCGGCGACCTGGTCCTCGTCGAACGCGAGGCGGATGCGCGCGAGCTCGCGGCGGAAGTCCTGGCGGCGCTCCTCGCTCTCGCGCGCGGCCGCGAGCCCGCGCTCCTCCAGCCGCGCGACCTGCTCCTCTTCGGCGACCTGCGCCCGCATCTCGGGCGTGGCGGCCTCGCCCTCGGCGTACGCGCGCGCGCGTCCCAGGGCCGTGCGCGCGGCGGCGAAGTCGTGTCGCCCGCGCGCCAGGATGGCCTCGCTCAGGGCGCTCGCCACCTTGGCGCGCGTCTCGCGCTGCTGCTCGGCGCGCCGGCCCTCGCGCCACAGCCAGCCGCCGGCCCCGACGGCGATGAAGAGCACGGCGGCGACCGCCAGGGACACAATGCGCGCGGCGCGGATGCGCGCGCGCTGCGCGCGCTCCTCGACCGACGCGAGGTGCGCGCTCACGCGCGCGGCGACGACCCCGGCGTTGCGCGGCCGGTCCGCGACGTCCTGCGCGAGGCAGGCGCTCACGAGCTGGACCAGCGCGGCGTCCGCCACGCAGCGCGCGAGGCGCGCGTGGGCGTCGCCGAGGTCGTGCTTCTGCGCCAGGTCGATCGCGTCCTTGAAGGGCCCGGGGTAGGCGGGCTTGCCCGTCAGGATCTCGCACAGGATGCTGCCGAGCGCGAACACGTCGGTGCGCTCGTCGAGACCCTCGACCTCGCCCCGCGCCTGCTCGGGCGACATGTACGGCGGGGTGCCCATGACCGAGCCGACGACCGAGTCGGCGGCGCTCGACGTCCCCCCCGAGCGAACCGTCGCGACCACCGACGCCTGCGCGGACTCCGGCCCGGTCCGGTCGGCGTGCGCGCCGAGCACCTTGGCGAGGCCCCAGTCGACGACCTGCACCTCGCCGAAGGCCCCGACCATCACGTTGAGCGGTTTCAGGTCGCGGTGCACGACGCTGCGGCTGTGGGCGTAGGCGACCGTGAGGCACACCTGCTCGAAGAGGCCGAGGAAGCGGCGCAGGTCCTGCGCCGGGCTCTCGCGCTCGTCGAGCAGCGAGGACAGCGTGCGGCCCTTGACGAGCTTCATCGTGAAGTACGGCCGCTCGTCGGCCATCAGCCCCAGCTCGTAGACGGGCACGATGCCCGGGTGCTGGAGCTGGCCGCCGATCTGCGCCTCCTCGACGAAGCGCGAGAGCACCGCGGGGTCGCCCGCGAGCTTCTCGTGCAGGACCTTGAGCGCGACGTCGCGCCCCAGGTCGGTGTCGTGGCCCTTGAGCACGACGCCCATCCCGCCGCGCGCGATCTCGCCCAGGAGCTGGTAGTTGCCGCGGCCCTTGGGGAGCGCCCGCTGCGCGTGCGCGCCGCCGGGCTTCACGACCGGCGTCCCGCCCGGCTCGGCCGCTTCCTCGCGCAGGTGTACGGCGGGCGCGAAGCCGAGCTTCGGGCCGAGCCGCTGCAGGACGCTCCGCTGCGCGCTGGACTCGTCTTCGGCGGACGTCGGGCGTTCCATGGAAGCCCTAGATCGGCGGCCCGGGCGGGTTGTTCTTGAACGAGCGCTGCTTCACGCCGCGGTCGAGCCGGAAGACGCCTTCGCGGACGATGCGCCGCAGCACGATGTCGACCAGTGTCGTCTCGTTCGGGCGCAGGACCTTGCGCATCGTCGCGGTCGAGGCCTGGAGCTCGCACGGCAGGTAGTGCACGAAGCCGCTGTCGGGGCGCGGCGTCATCTTGAAGCCGAGCACGGCGATGCCGGGCTGCCGCGGGCGGACGACGTCGCCGTCGCCGGCGACCACGGGGTCGCAGCCCGTCATCACGTCGTAGTCGAAGTAGTAGGTCAGGACGTTGCGGCTGTGCTGGTTGCGCTGGCGGTCCTTGAAGAAGCCCTGGGGCAGGCGGTTGGGGTCGTGGTCCTCGCCGGTCAGGAGCAGGTCGAAGTCGTCGACCGCGTGGCCCTCGTGATCGAGCACGCGGAAGACCACCATCGAGCAGCGATCGTGGACGAAGTGCGTGTCGGCGAGGAGCAGCAGGCGTTTCACGGTCTCGAGCCGCTCGCTCGCCTGGACGACCTGCGTGGCCGTGTCGAAGGCCTCGCGGACGCTCGCGTAGTCGGCCGCGGTGCGCACGCCGAGCGCCTCGAGCAGCACCGAGACCGTCTCGGCGTCGCGCGCCGTGCCGCGCGCCGGCTTGACGCTGCGCATGATGCCCTTCGACGAGCCTGAGTGGGACTTGCCGGCGACGATCCGCATCGCGGTCGCGGGCGCGCGCTCGCTCGACGCGAGTGCGAGCGCGGGCGCCTCGAAGCGGTCCTTCTTTCCGGCGACGGGGCGCGCCGGCTCCTGCTCCAGGCGCACGAAGGACGCATTCAGGTTCGCCGCGGCCACGCGCACGACCCCGTCGGAACCGAGCTCGCCCGTGTACGAGTTGAGGTTGTCGAAGAGCTTGCGGTCGATCGTCTGGCCGGTGACGACGAAGGGGAAGACGCCCTTGGCCGAGATGCGCTCGGCGTCGCCCCGGATCCAGTCCAGGTTCAGGGCCCAGCCGCCCTGGCTGCCGAGCTCGAGCCAGTCGAGCACGCCGGTGCCGGGCTCGACGCCCTCGAACCACGTCTTGATCCGGCTCAGCCGGCTCTTGCCGAGCTGCGCGAGCGCCGACCCGAAGTTGGCCGGGGCCAGCATGATCAGGTGGCTCATCGGCGGCGTGCCCGTCGGGTGGACGCGCCGCCACCAGTCGCGGATGACGGGGCCGCCGGTGGAGTGCGTGATGCACGCGAAGCGGCCCAGCGTCTTCGTCAGGGGCAGGATCTCTTTCTGCAGCGCCGCCTCGAACGCCCGCGAGATGTCCTCGATGCGCACCTCGTCGCGGAAGCTCACGTACTTGCCGAGGAAGATCTCCTTGGTGGTGAACGAGAGCCCGGCCGCGGCAGCCTCGGCTGCGAGGCGCTCGGGAAGACCGCCGTACGTGTTCGTGTGGGACACGCTCCAGCCGTGGACGAAGACGACGAGCTGCTTCTTCGCGGGGGTCATGGCGCGGCAGCGTACGCCCGATCCGACGGATCTGGCAACGCCTCCTGATCCTGGAGGGCTCCCTGGGCCTCCTGGAATCCCCGTCCGCTTTCACGGCTTGATCTTCTGGCGATCGTCGCGCACCATTCGAGCGTCATGCAGGTGACCGTCGACAGGTGCGAGGGCTACGCGATCCTGCGCCTGGAAGGAGAGTTCGACAGCGCCGATCCGGAGGGTTTCTTCGGGCGCATCACCGACCTCTCGGAGTCCGGCGTGAAGCACGTCGCGCTCGACATGAGCCGCGTCAGCTTCATCAACTCCAAGGCCGTCGGAGCGCTGCTCAAGGCCGCGAAGACGCTGCGCGTCCAAGACGGCCGGCTGGTCGTCTCGCAGCCGTCGGCCTTCTGCCGCGACATCCTCGAGCGACTGGGCTTCGACCGCCAGGTCCAGGTGTTCGACAACGACGAAGCCGCGGGGGAGTTCCTCGGCGAGGGGACGAGCTGAGGCCGGCTGCTCGGTCTCCGCGCTCGCTGCGAGGAGCGTGCGGGCAGCGTCCCCTTCCTCGAAGCTCTCGCCGGTTTCGTCCTGGACCGCATCTTGGCCCGTGGGAGAGCGCGCGGAGCGCGCCCTCACCCATCCGATCGATGTCCAGGCGGTCGTAGAGCATCCGGATGCCCTCGATCGTGCGCCTCGACGAGGCCGACTCGCTCCAGGTGACGAGCGGGATGCCGTACTCGGTACTTGGCGAGGATGATCTGCTCCGCGATCGCCGCATCGACGCTGGAGTCGCGCACCGAGAGGATCCAGGCCTCGTCCCCCTGTTCGGTGTACAGGCGCTGCTTCACGCCGAAACCCCACGTCGAGAGGAGCTTCGACTTGCCGACGCGCACCATCCGCCCCGCCTCATGAGGTAGACGCACCACGCGCCCTCCGCCTCCTCGGCCAGCCGCACGGTCCAGTGGCCTGGCGTGCACCAGGTCGTGCGGGCCTCGACGTGGAGGCCGAGGAGGGGTCCCTGGTACGGGCGGGAGGTGGGCACGACGCTCCTGCCCCGGCGCACGCCGGTCATCGCGCCCTGGTGGCGGCTGAAGGAGACCACCCCGGTCGCCCTCACGCAGGCTCTCGATCGGGACGTCGCCGTCGGGCGTGAGCACCTGCGTGCCGGCGGGCTGGCACCACTCGTGGTTGTTCTTGAAGTCCTTGCGGGTCAGCACGGGGTGCTCCTTCACCCAGATGATCGACTGGCTGAAGTAGAGACCAGACTCGGCGAGGGCGGCGGGGTAGTTCGCGCAGTTCGCGTAGCCGCCCCAGACGTAGAAGGCGCGACCGGGCAGGAGTGCGCGAGCCGCGTTCGCGAACCACGCGCGCAGCAGGCGGGCGAACTCCTCGTCGGAGACGAAGTCGTTCGCGAGCGGCCGGTCCTTCGCTCGCATCTTGCCCGTCGGCTTCGCCTTCTCGGGGTGACGCGCGAGGTCGAGCTTCTGGTGGTGCGTCTGTTGTAGGGCGGGTCGGTGTTCAGGAGTTGGACCGGGGCGCCCCCGAGGAGCCGCTCGACCTCCTCGAAGGCCGAGCTGTCGCCGCACAGCAGGCGGTGGCGGCCCAGGATCCAGAAGTCGCCGCGCCGGCTCGTGGCCTCGTCCGGCGGCTCCGGGGCCCCGTCCTCCTCCACGCCCAGGACGTCGCCGAGCTCGGCGTCGAGGCTCGCGAGGAGCTCGTCGATCTCCGACTCGTCGAACCCCACCCCCTCCAGGGCGTCCTCCTCGCGCAGCGACTCGAGCAGCGTCCCGAGCGCCGAGAGGTCCCACTCCGCAAGATCGCTCGTGCGATTCAGCGCGATGCCCAGGGCCGTCGCCGTCAGGTCGTCCACGTCGACCTCGACCACGTCGCACTCGCTCCAGCCCAGGGAGCGCATGGCGACGAGCCGCCCGTTGCCGCCGATGACCCGGCCGGTGCTCTTCTGCACCACGAGGGGCTCGGCCTGGTGGAACCGCTGCAGGCTCGAGCGGATCGAATCGAGGTTGCGCTCGGGGTGCTGGCGAGCGTTCGCGGGGTCGAGGCGCAGCGAGTCCAGGGGGAC
>Ga0302046_10002493_pt1 | contig 17077 bp, 15 predicted proteins | sample RVTome_11_FD_200261 | JGI IMG/M metagenome (GOLD analysis project Ga0302046, IMG submission 200261) | Soil microbial communities from uranium-contaminated site in the Upper Colorado River Basin, Wyoming, United States - RVT147D111 (version 2) ...
GTGTCACGATTCCGGGGAAGATACGGGGACGAGGTCGCGGTCCTCCATTCGGGTCTCTCCGACGGCGAGCGCTACGATGCCTGGTGCGCGCTCCGGGAGGGCCGCAAGCGGGTAGCGATCGGGCCGCGATCGGCGGTCTTCGCGCCGGTTCGGGATCTCGGAGCCATCATCGTCGATGAAGAGCATGAGGGCAGCTACAAGCAGTCCGACACCCCCCGATATCACGCCCGCGCGGTCGCGCTGGTCCGCACCGGGCTCGAGGGCGGTCTGTGTCTGCTCGGTTCCGCGACGCCGGCGGTCGAGAGCTGGGACAACGCGCGGCGCGGCCGCTATCATCTCCTCGAGCTCGCCTCGCGGGTCACGGGTCACGGTCTTCCGGCCGTCCAGCTCGTCGATGTGCGAGAGGAGACTGCCCGGGAGCGGGCGGATCCGCCCGCCCCGGAGACTGCCGATCCGGCCCCCGGCGAGGCTGGTCCGGTGATCGTGTCCGCGGCCCTGCGCGACGGGATCGCTTCGCGCCTCGAGAGACGGGAGCAGTCGATCCTCCTCCTGAATCGCCGGGGCTACGCCACGTTCGTCGAGTGCCTCGCGTGCGGGTGGGTGTGGAGCTGTCGTAGCTGCTCCGTATCACTGACGTTTCACAGGCGCCGGCGTCAGCTGGTATGTCATCACTGTGGCTTTCAGATGGACCCGCCCGGGAGCTGCGACGAGTGCGGGGCGCCCGACCCGCGGTTCACCGGCGTCGGGACGGAGCAGGTCGAGCGGCGTCTCGCCGAGCTCTTCCCGAGCGCCAGGCTCGCGAGGATGGACCTCGATACGACCGGCTCGAAGTGGGCCCATTTCGACATCCTGGAGGCGTTCAGACGACACGAGATCGACCTCCTGCTCGGGACCCAGATGATCGCGAAGGGGCTCGATTTCCCGGGTGTGACCCTCGTGGGCGTGATCAACGCCGATGTCGGCCTCCACGTGCCGGACTTCCGGGCCGCGGAGCGCACGTTTCAGCTGCTCGCGCAGGTGGCCGGACGGGCGGGTCGGGGCGCCGACCCCGGCCACGTGATCGTGCAGACCTCACGGCCGGCCCATTTCGCGCTGACGAGCGCCGCTCGGCACGACTATGTCGGTTTCGCGGACCGCGAGCTGGCGGATCGTGAGGAGGCCGGCTACCCCCCTTTCCGGCGGCTCGCGAATCTCGTGGTCAGCGGGGGTCCGGAAGAGCGCGTGGCGGACAAGGCGGGTGCGCTCGCGGGCTGGACGCGGGCGCTGATCGACGCGCGCGAGCTCGATGGTGTCGAGGTGGTCGGTCCAGCGCCCTGCGCGATCGACAGGTTGCGAGACCGGTGGCGGTGGCATTTCCTCCTCAAGGCGGACAGCTCGGGAACACTCGGATCAGTTCTTCGCTTTCTGGCAGCCCGGAAGGGAACGGTCGAATCGGGATTGCGGCTCGAGATCGACCGTGATCCGGAATCCCTCCTATAGAACCCGGCCGGCGCTCCCGAGCGCTTGTTGAGGCGGCGTTTCCGCTACAGTTTACTGATCTGTCCAATCCGACCCCTGCGAAGGAGCGGTGATGAGCGAGGCAAACGGCCAGCGGATCAAGGTTACGGTTCGTTGGGTCCAGATCCTGGACAACCTCGAGCCGGCTTTCAAGGAGAAAGGCGAGTTCGTCTTCAAGTCCGTGGTGTCGAGCGACAATCTCGGCGGAATCCAGCACGAGAGCCGCTTCCCGAAAGAGGGCCACATCTCGATCTCGGATCAGCCCGGGATGAATCTCGAGCGAATCGACTGGACGATCTTCGAGGGCACGGTACGCGACCACCTCGTGGTCGAGCTGTACGGAGAAGAGTTGGACAAGCTGTCCGCGAACGATCATCTCGACTCGTATCGCCGCGAGTTTCGGGGTCCGGTATCGACATGGCTGGGCACGTATGGACCCGGAGACGATTTTTCGGGCGATGTAAGCCCCGACGACCCCGAGATGATGAGCAATTGGCGCCTGGCGATCTACATCGATTCGGTGTGAGCCCGACGGGCGGACTCGTGGCGGTCGGGCTCCTCCTGGCCCTCGGCGGGTGTGACGCGATCCGGGACTCCCCGCCGGACGCCGCCCCCGAGACACGGATCGCGATCGCGGATTGCAGGCGGCGCTCCGGCGAGGACAAGCAGGACTGCTACGAGACGCGGCTGCTCGACGAGCTCGCCCGTTCCGGGACCCGGCTCACCCTCGCCATGCTCGAAGACATCGCGACCGCCGACCAGGACGTCGTCCGCGACGCGCACGTCTACACACACGCGATCGGGATCGAGTCGTACGATCCCGCACGTCCCGTGTCGGAGGTGTTCGCCGAGTGCACGGAGCTGTTCCAATCGGGGTGCTACCACGGGGTCATCCAGGCACATTTCGTCGCGCGCGGCGACGTCAACGATTCCACCGTCCGGGAGCTGTGCGAAGACTTCAAGCAGCCGGGCGGGGACCAGTTCCTCCTCTTCCAGTGCCTGCACGGGATGGGGCACGGGCTCACCATGCTGTACGGCTATCACCTGCCCCGGGCGCTCGAGGGCTGCGACCTGTTGATGTCGAGCTGGGACCGGGAGTCCTGTTACGGCGGCGCGTTCATGGAGAACATCGTCTCGGCGACCAACCCGCACCATGTGGCGAGCGAGCTCGTATCGGAGCAGGGAGCGAGCCGAGGGGACCACAGGGGGGAGCCTGCCGCAACGGAGCACGAGCACGGATCGGCCGCGATGGGCGCGGTGTCCGAGCCCTTCGAGCAGCTCCGGGACGACGACCCGCAGTATCCCTGCTCGATCCTCGATGCCCGATACCTGACGGCATGCTACATGATGCAGACGTCCGTAATGCTCTGGCAGACGGGCAACGACATCGGGGCAGCCGCCAGGCTCTGCATGGACGCGCCCGAAGGCTGGCGAAAGACCTGCTATCAAAGCCTCGGCCGGGATATCAGCGCGCACACCCTCCAGGATCCCGACGACTCGCTGCGCGAATGCCGGAAGTCACCTGAACAGTATCGGGAGTGGTGCTACGTGGGGCTGGTGAAGAACTTCGTCGACCTCACCGCCACCACCGGAGCCGGCTTCGCCTTTTGCTCCATGGTGGAGGAGGCCGCCAAGCCACGTTGCCACGAGGCCATGGGCGAGCAGATCGGCGTTCTTCACGGTGGAGCGGACGAGCGTCGTGCGGCATGCGCCGACTCCGAATCGCCCCTGCTCGAGCGGAGCTGCCTCTACGGGGCGCGAGTTCCCTCGAACTGAGGCGGCGGCGGGGCCGGACGCCGCAGTCGGATCAGCGTGACCGCCGCCGTCGACCCGACGAGGTTGGCTACCAGATCCCACCCCGTGTTCAGGTACCCGCCGACGTTCGTCTCCGGCACGAGCAGCGTCGCCGCGAACTCGATGACTTCGTTCAGCGCTCCGAACCCCATGCCGCCGGCGGCGCACAGGACGAGCAGCCCTGCGCTCGGCCGGGCTTCGGCCCCCCGGGCCTCGAGCGCCGCGCGCAGCCCCTGCCAGCACACCCAGGTCGTGATCCCGAACCCCCAGGCGTGCACGACGTGATCGTACTTGATCCGCCCGGAGATGATCCAGGCGTTGTACATCACGGTCTGGCCGGCCGCGGCGGACGGCCATGTGGCGGGTGCGGGGACCAGACCGCCGATCATGTGCAGGAGCCCCCACAGGCTCAGACCCCATAGCGCCCCGGCGGACAGCCGCACGGCTCGGTCGACCCCCCACACGGCCGTGACCAGGACGAGCATGATCGCGACATAGAACATGAACTCGGAGTTCCCCGTGGCGATCGCGCCCGCGAGCGCGGCCAGCACGTACGTTGCGCTGAAGACGGCGACGGGCAGCAGACGGCGTGGACTCACGGAGACCCTCCGGCGATCGACATGGCGGACATGAACCGAGCTACCGCTTCGCGCTGACCCCGAGACCGGACGTGTCGTCGACGACGATGCGACCTCCCTCCAGGTGCGGGCCTTCGAAGGGATCGGTCTTGAGCAGGGCTGCGCCATCCAGATCCGCATAGTCCACGAGAGCTGCGAGGTGAGCGGCGGGGGCGATCCCGAGCGTGGTCTCGAGCATGCACCCGAGCATCACTTCGAACCCCAGAGCACGTGCCGTGTTGACCATCCGGATCGCTTCCCGCGGCCCTCCGCACTTGGCGAGCTTGATGTTGATCCCATCCACGAGTCCGACGAGACGCGGGAGGTCGCTCGAGACGATGCTGGACTCGTCCGCGAATATCGGGAGCGAGGATCGCGCGCGGACGAAAGCCAGCTCCGCATCGCGGGCGGGCGGCAGCGGCTGCTCCACGAATTCGACGCCGTACTCCGCGCACATCGCGATCCCCTCGACGGCTCGACGCGGGGTCCACGCCGCGTTCGCGTCCACCCGGAGCACCTTGTCCGGGGCGGCCTCGCGGACCGCGCGAAGACGCGTCTCGTCATCCTCGCTGCCGAGCTTGATCTTGAGGATCGGGCGATCGCGCGCCTCGCGCGCCCGTTCGGCCATGGACTCGGGTTCGTCGATCCCGATCGTGAAGGAGCTCGGTGGCGCCTCTGCCGGGTCGAGCCCCCACATCTTCCACAGCGGCAGCCCGACGCGTTTGCCGACCCAATCGTGTAGCGCCGATGAGACCGCCGAGTGGACCGCTCCGTTCCGTCCGATCAGAGCATGGAGATCCCTCTCGATGATGTCGAGCCGGAACGGGTCATCCACCTGCGCGATCCGGGGCGCCAGCTTCTCGAGCGCCGCCTCGACGGTGGACGCGTTCTCTCCGTAGTAGGCCGATGGATCCGCCTCACCCCAGCCCTCGATCCCCTCGAGCTCGATGCGGACCCACACGAGCTCATCCCCGGTCCTGACGCTCCGGCTGATGCGGAAGGGGTGCACGGTCTCCACGGTGACCCGCTCCCAGGCGACCTTCATCCTTCCGCCAGCCACAGGGAGTGCTGTATGCGGGAGGGGGTGACCTCCGGGCCGTCACCGGTCATGTAGACGTCGACTTCGGTGCGGTGCCCGAACCTGCCCTCGAGATACACACCCGGCTCCACGGAAAAGCCCACCCCCGGTACCAATCGCCGGTCGTCGCGCATCTCGATGCTGTCGAGCGTCGGGCCGACGCCGTGGAGGTCGCGGTCGATGCCGTGCCCCGTGCGGTGGAAGATCGCTTCCTCGTAGCCTCGCTCGATGAGGATCTGTCGGGCGGCGCGATCGGCATCCGCGCCGGTCGCGCCCGGATCGGCCCGGATGGCCCGGATGGCGCCGTCGCGCGCATCGACGACGGCGCGCCACGTCTCCGCGACATCGTCCGGGACTTCGGACCCCAGATACCCCATCCACGTCTGATCCGCGTAGATGGCGTCGGGCTCCCCGGCCGTCTTCCCCCACAGATCCACCATGAACACCTGTCCGGGCTCGAGGGGGGCCGCTGTCGCGGACCGCGGCTCGTAGTGGGGCTTCGCCGCGTTCGGCCCGACCGCGATGATCGTGTCGGCGTCGGTCAGCCCCTCCGCGGCGAGCCGAGCCCGCACCCATTCGGCGAGATCGTGCTCGTCGACCGGCGTCGGCTCGCGCGACACGTCGTACCCATCGGCCGTCTCTTCCGACGCGCGCGGCGTCAGCCCGGCGCCCCGCACCGCCAGCTCGAACGCGGAGCGGGCGGTCCGGGCGAGGATCTCGGCCGCCTGTCCGTGGAGCTGTCGTCCACGCTCGCCCCATTGTGCGGCCGTGCCGGAGATCAGGTCCACGGAGCTCACGACGCGGGGGCCGAGCGACTCCACGAGCTCGACGACCCCCGCCGGGACGCTGTCCACGTAGGGGATCGAGTCGAAAGGGCTCACCTCCATCGCCACGGTCTCGCACCCCTCGAGCAGCCCCCCGAGCCGGTCCTCCAGCTCACGCCAACCCAGGTACGACACGAGATCGTGAGGCCACCCGTCCCACCCGCTGACCTCGATCTTCTGGACGACCGCCGTCGGCGCCCGCCCCGGACGAAGCAGCACGAAATACCGCCGCTTCTGTCCCTCCGGCAGGCCAAGCAGATCCGCGGCCATCGTGTTCTTGCCGCGGAAATCATACAGCAGCCAGCCATCGATCCCATGCGTCGCCAGCCCGGCGAGCGCGATCTCGATGAATTCCGGCGTCAGGTTCGCGCCCATGCGGCTCCCGGCAGTTCGGGTGAGGCACGCTGGCGGGCAGGCTCAGATCGACGCGTCCCGCAACGCGCGCAGGTGCGAGACGACATTGCGCCCCAGTTCGTCGGGATTGTAACCGCCCTCGAGAACCGAGACCACGCGGCCTCCGGCCGGTATCGCGGTCCGTGCCACCATCTCGCGCGTGAGCAGGGCGAAGTCCGACTCGGTGAGGGTGAACCCGCCCAGGGGATCGTCCCGTCCCGCGTCGAACCCGGCGGAAAGCAGGACGAGATCGGGGCTGAAGCCGTCGAGGCAGCGGTCGAGCCCATCGAGCAAGGCGGTCACGTACTCCCCCGCATCGAGCCCGGGGGGAAGCGGCAGGTTGAGGGTCGTCCCCTCACCGGCGCCACATCCCGCGTCGGTCGAGGCGCCGGTGCCCGGGTAGAGCGGGTCCTGGTGCATCGAGAGATAGAAGACCGAGGGATCCTCGTAGAAGATGTCCTGGGTCCCGTTGCCGTGGTGGACATCCCAGTCGACGATCAGGACCCGCTCGATCTCGGGTCTCCGGAGCGCGTGACGCGCGCCGATCGCGACGTTGTTGAACAGGCAGAAGCCCATCGCGCGGTCGGCGCTCGCGTGGTGACCCGGCGGGCGAACGGGACAGAAGGCCGCCCGATGGCGGCCTCCCAGCACGCCGTCCACCGCGTCCACGACGCAGCCTGCGGCGGCGAGCGCCGCACCCCAGGTCGCCGGTGACACCACCGTGTCGAGATCCAGGCGGAGAATGCGGCCGGTGTCGCGGGCCCGGTCACAGACGCGCCGGACGGCCTGCACGTGGGCCGGCGTGTGTACGCCGACGAGCGTCTCCAGCCCCGCCGGCGCGGCGATGACCGACTCCACATCCGCGTGCAACTCCGGCAAGGCCCGGTGGAGCGCCTGCATCACCGCCCGCAGGCGTCCCTGATGCTCGACGTGCCCCCACCCCGTATCGTGGCGTCCACAGTCGGGGTGTTGATACAGACCGATGACCGGCATCTCGTACGCCTTCACCCGGGGAAGGGCGGCAGTTTGCCCCCAATCGGGGCCGCGTCTAACGTGCAGGAGTGTACCGAATGATCATCGCGGGAGGCGAGCGGATGCGGCTCATCGTCGCCGCGCCGGTCCTCGTCATGGCTGGCGTCACGGCATGTCAGGTGGATTGGGGGGGCGGCTCGATCTCGCTCGAGAACCCGGCCCCTCCCCCGGACTCGTCCGCCGCGACCCTCGAGCGGACGCAGATCCCGCTCCAACCGGGTCCGTACCTCTTTATCGCGGCCCTCGACCGCTCGGGCGGAGCGGTCGTGACACCGGTCGCACGGCTGGGCGGCGAGCCCGGCGCCGTCGAGTTCAGCGATGTCGCCATCCCCTCCACCGACGATCCTACGTATCGGGCGCGATTCGACTCCGTCGTCTTCGCGTCCGGTCGGGAGCTCGAGCTGCTGACAGGCGGCGAGCGGATCGGGAGCCTCGTCCTCGACGGCCTCGCCGACGGGACCGTCGGCGCCTGCGGCTCGGTGGCGCGCGCGCGGAGCATGATCGTGCCCGGGGAGTCGACGCCCGCGGTCGCGTTCGCGGTGCCGTCCGCTTCCGGAGCGGTCACGGTCCCGAGACGGACCGCGACTCCCGGCGCCACCAGCTCCATGCAGGTCGCGGGACCCGTTCTCGCGGAGCGTCTCATCGGCGGCGACCGCGCGTTTCTCGCGCAGCGGGTCGCGATGGCGCCGGTGCGGCTGGAGGGAGATACGCTCCCGGGCATGACGGCCACGTATCTGATCGCCGATTCGCTCGCGGCCGGCCCGCCGGGGAACGAGGCCGTCTCGCTGTTCTTCATGGCGCGGTTCGAGCCGACTGAGGGATACGTGCCCGTGTGGCAGGAAGTCCGGCGCTACGGAACCGGCGACAAGGAGGCGTTCGCGCATCTGGACTGGATGCGGATCGACGGTCAGCGGGTGGACGTGGTTCGCCGCTTTGACGACTCGAGCGAGCGGCTGGCCCTCAGCGCGACTCCGGCGGATGGGGAACGAAGCGTCTCGTGGGTCGAGCCCCCCGGGTGCGCCGCGCTCCAGCGGGTGGGAATCCGCTAGGGTACCGTCCCCAGGGCGTCGACCTTGCCGGATTCGGCGGCACAGCGAATGCTGCGATCAGGCCGCGAAGCTGGCCAGCACATCCCCGCTCGACCCTTCCTTCAGGTCGCGCAGCGCGCGGTCACGCAGCTGCCGAACGCGCTCGCGCGTGACGCCCAACAGGGTGCCGATCTCCTCGAGGGTATGTGCTTCCTCACCCTGCAGGCCGTAGTACAGACGGATCACCCGGGCGTCGCGCGGACGCAGCTCGCGCAGCGCCGTCGCGATATGCTGCTTCAGGAGGAGGGCCTCGACCGTCTCCTCGAGACTCGTCTCGTCCACGAAGAACCGGTCGGACACCCGCCCCTCCTCGGTGTCCCCCACCGGGGCGTCGAGACGCACCTCGGCGATGTTGAGGGTCTTGAGCATCTCCACGGTGGCTTCCGGAAGCTCCGCCCGCACGGCGATCTCCGCCGCCGTCGGGTCCCGGTCCAGCTCCGCCCGCAGCTCCGCCCGTACGCGCACGACCCGCGCCAGCTCCGTCGCGCGGTTCAGGGGCAGCCGCACCGAGCGGCCGTGCTTGGCGAGCGCGGCGAGGATCGATTGGCGGATCCACCACACCGCATAGCTGATGAACTTCACGCCCTGGTCGGGATCGAACTTCCGGGCGGCCGTGATCAATCCGACGTTCCCCTCCTGGATCAGATCGAGAAAGGAGAGCCCTCGATTCTGATACCGTTTCGCGACGGAGATGACGAAACGGAGGTTCGACCGCACGAGGATGTCGAGACCCGTGGAGTCCCCGGAGCGGGCCAGACGCGCGGCCGCCTCTTCCTCCTGGGCTTTCAGCAGGGGATAGCGGCTCAAATCCTCCAGGTAGAGGTCGAGGGAAGAGACCGCTCGATCCGTAGGATCGGCCGTCGATAGCCGACGGTTCGTGGGCATCGTTCCTGTTCAGACCGTGCCTGCGTGCGCGTGGGGTGCGTTGCGGTGCGCAAGCTAGACATGCCCGCAAATGACGTCAAACAGAGGGCGAGCCGGGAGGTCTCGCTCCCGGATCAGAACCGGCCGCGGGCGCGTTCCTTTGCAGGCAGCACTTCGAGGCACGTCGTCCACCACCCTGTGAGAATCGTCTCGACGAACTCCTCGGGCAGCCCTTCCGCTCGCATCTCCCTCGCGAGCCCGTGGTGATCGTATGGAAGCGGGATGAACTCGACGCGCGGAGGCTGGCCCGACGCCAGATCGATCAGCGCGTACCACACGTCGGTGCGCCCGTCGTTAGCGGGTCTCCCGAGGACGCCGACGTTGACGAACAGGCCTCCGTCGGGTAGCGCGCGCTGCCAGTGGATCCCTGTATGGGTCACGAAAACGAGATCCGCGGCGTGCTCGGCGAGGAGGTGCGCCAGAAACTGGGTCGAACACGTCGACTCCCACAGAAACTCGTTGATCTCGCGCGGGCTCCCGTGGCACATCAGGACCCTGGTTCCGCGTGCCTCGAACCTGATGCTGGCCGGGAGGCCTCCCATCCAGCGTCGCCATTCGGGGGCCGTCTCCCGATACGTGTACTGGTAGGAGAGCCTCGCGAAGTGATTGTCGCGCGGGTCGGTATACCCGCACTGGCAATCCTCCAGACCGCGAGAGATCGAGTCGTCGTAGTTGCCGCGCACGACCTCTACACCCGCGTCGATGAGGATCGGAAACACTCGATTCGGGTATGGCCCGAACGCGCCGAGGTCGCCGAGGCAATACAGCCCCTGCGCTCCCCGCGAGCGCGCGTCCTCTATCGCGGCCCGCAGGGCGATGTGGTTGCTGTAGACGCCACCGAACACCGCGATCCTGACGGGGGCCCCCGAATTCCCTTCAGGTGACATCGCGTCCGATGCCCCCGTAGTTGGAACAGATGGCGCCGTGGAGCCAGCACGTATGGCAGGCGGATCGATCGAGACGAACCGGCCTCATGGCGCTGTCGAGGTCGGCGCCGAGCCGAGCGGTCGGCGTCTCGAGCAATATCGGGCATGCATACACGCCCCGATTGGTGACCACTCGACTCGATGAGCACAGGAGATGACGCTCGTCGTAGCCCTCCAACATCTCCGCGGTCACGCGCTCACCCTCCCCGTACCCACGCGCCCGCACCGCCTCACGGCCGATCCGGAGCGATGGGAGGATCTTCAACCGGGGGTGGCGGTACCCGATGGCGCGGAGTTGCGCGACGAAGTCCTGCCTCACCGGCTCGTCGTCCGCCGGGTCCCAGACCTGGGTAGCCGTCACGATGGGCAGGAGTCCGTGCTCGACCAGCCGCCGCACCCCGTCGAGCGCTCGCTCGAACGTGCCTTCGCCACGGATGGGATCGTTCGTCTCGGCCGAAGGGCCGTCGATCGACACGCGGATCTCGAGCGAGTAGGTCGAGCGCCGCGCGGACCGGGCGATCGACTCGATGGTTCGCTCCGGGAGGAGCGTGCCGTTCGTGAGCACGGAGGCGGGGCCGAGCGCGAGGGTGGCTTCGAGCATCTCGGGGAGGTCGGCGTGCATGAACGGCTCCCCACCCGTGAAGTAGTACTCCTTCACGCTCATCGCGCGGGATCGGTCGAGCCACCCGAGGACCTCCGCGAGCGACAGGAACTCGAAGCTGTGGTTGTCGGGGGCGCAGCTGATGAAACAGTGCGTGCAGCGCAGATTGCAGATCGTCCCGGTGACCTGGAACCAGAGCGTGTCGAGGTGTCCGAGCGCTACGAGAGGCGCGCCGACCACGCGCCCTTCCGCCGACGCCCTCTCACCCGCCGTGGGCGACCCGCCTGCGCTCATGCTTGACCCCCGCTTCGCCGGATGCCTGTCATCCCATTGTACACTGAGGGACGCCGGAGCACCCTTCCGGGTTCCCCGGCGCCGGCCGCGCCCCGGAGTCGACCGGGAGACTTGTCCGGGTCCGAATCGTGGGAGAGGTTGTGCCGGGCGACCCGACGTCTCGCCGCCTGGTCGAGGAAGGCAACAGATCGGAAGCGGGTTCAACCACGGAAGCGATTCGCTTGAGCTCTCGACTCGTGTGGCAATTCAGTGCCCATTCCGACGTGGGTCAGGTCCGGGCGCAGAACGAGGACTCGTTCGGTGCGGATTCCTGTCGGGGGTTGTTCATCGTCGCCGACGGGATGGGAGGCCACGCGGCGGGCGAAGTGGCGAGCTCACTGGCGGTTCGGTGCGCTACGGAGGGCGTCGCGTTGATTCCCGGCGATGCTCCTCTCCACGAGGCCCGGGACCGGCTGCGCAGTGCCATCCACGACGCGAACGAAGTCATCCTGATAGAGGGGCGGGCCGACCCGGATCGCTCCGGGATGGGGACGACGACCACCGCGCTCCTGATCTCTCCCGATGGGTGGTGGGTCGTGGGCCACGTCGGCGACAGCCGCGCGTACCTCGTGCGCGCCGGTCGGGTGACCCAGATAACGGAAGATCACACCTACGTCCAGGAGCTCGTGAATCAGGGCCGGCTGTCGAGCGAGGAGGCCCGGCTGCACCCGCGGTCGAGCCTCCTGACCCGGGCCCTCGGCACCGCACCCAACGTGTCGATCGATCTCATCGACGGCGAGCTGAAGGAGGGCGACCGGTTCGTGCTCGCTTCCGACGGTCTGATGTCCATGGTCCCCGAGTCCGAGATCCGCTCCCACCTCGCGGCCGAATCGGAAGCCGAAGAGCTCGTGAGAAATCTCATCGCCGCAGCCAACGATGCCGGAGGTCACGACAACATCACGACGATCGTCGTCGACGTCACCGGGGTCGCCGACTAGCAGGCTGCCAGGCTAGGGTAGCAGGGGCTCGGCCCCGACGAGACGGCGCTCGACCTCCTCCGGTGACGCCTCGATCAACCCGAGCAGCGGCTCGGGGTCGCGCGGATCGACGTCCCCGAACGCGAACAGCCGGAGCACGCGGGCGGCATGGTGGAGCGAGCAGGTCCAGCTCCAGCATCTCCGGATACCCGGGATGATCGAGGATCACCGAACCGTCACCGAGGCCCCAGTCCGCGGCGAGCCGGTCCTCCACCCGCGTCACGAGGTCCGGTCGATCCGACGTCCAGGATGAGCTTCTCTCCGGAAGCGAGTCGCCCATCAGCTCGACGACCCGCTTGGGCAGCCTGCGGCGGGTCAGGGCGCGAAGCAGCTCGGTCACGCGGGTGATCGAGGCGGCGGGGTCCGTGTCGATTCCGGCCGCGGTCAGCTCTACCCGGTGGGCGATGAGGGAGAGCAGCTCCTCATCGCTGGGGCCGAGGAGGTCCGCACGAGACAGCAGCCCCGTGTCCAACGCTGTCGCGATGAGACGACGAAATGTGGTCGTGGCGGCCCGGACGGCGTGGTGCCAATAGACGTTTCGGAACATCTGATATTTCGAGATGAGCAGCGTCTCGAGGGCGCTGATGCCCTTCTCTGTCACGGCGATCTCGAGCCGCGAGTCGGCGTCCTCCCGTGCCAGCGTAAGCGCGTCGATCAGCCGGTCCACGTCCACGGCGCCGTACGGGACGCCACAGAACAGAGAGTCGCGGCGCAGGTAGTCGATCTTGTCGAGATCGAGGGATCCGGCGATCAAGCCTTGAAGAGGGTGAGTCGACTCGCCACGGATCAGCTCGCCGATGCGCGCCGGCGCGTCGGGTCCGTGCGGTTCGAGAGCCGAGCGAATGGAGTCGGCCTCGAGAAAACGCGATGCCAGCTCCTCGTGGTGCGCGGGGATCGTCTCCAGACCCAGCTCCTCCATCGCGTGCGAAAACGCGTAATGCCCCACGTCGTGGAGCAGGGCCGCCAGCCTGACCAGGGGGATGGCGTCGCGTTCCGAACGCTCCATCGCGCCCGACGCGCCGTGCGCGGACAGCGACTCGATGGCGCGTCCCACCAGGTGATACACCCCGAGCGCGTGAAGAAAACGCGTATGGACGGCTCCGGGGTATACGAGGTGCGCCAGACCCAGCTGCTTGACTCCCCGCAGCCGTTGGAACCGGGCGGTGTCGAGGATCGCGGCGGCGTCTCCATCGACTCGAATGTTGCCCCACAGGGGGTCTCGGATCGTTCTCAGTCTGGACATCGGCGCTCAACATGGTCGGGGAGCGGCTCACCCAGCAATCAACCGGATCCGCGCTGAGGTCGGCTTGACACGCGACGGGACAGATTCGGAGTGTACGTTCGGGCCGGATGCAGCACGCGATGCGGGAGGAGCAGTGGAGATACGACGTGATCGAATGATCCACCTCGGATATGCCAAGTATTGGAGGTCGGACCATGTGGTCGGGCTCATCCCGATCGAGGAGGGGAGAGGGCCCGGCCGACGAACGGAGGTGTACGTGGCCTCGCTGGCCGAGCCGATCGTCGCCTCGCGGTCGGAGGGCTCGATCCTCCAGGACATGGCCTCGCTGCCGGACGAGGCCCGCGCCGCGGAGGTGGGCTCGATCGCCGAAGACCTCGTCGAGGCTCTCCGGGGTGTGTCGCCCGTGCTGAAGCGGATGCTCAAGAACGAGGAGGGCTTCGACGTCGAGTACTGGGTGCGACGTCTGAGGAGGGTGGTGGAGAAGGGGGATGACGGGGAGGCGCAGGAGGACCTCTTCGAATGACGCCGGGCGCCGGGAACGGGCGAACGACTTCGAGGTACTCCCGAGGGTGCGCAACGCAACGTGGTTCGGGGGCCCCCTTCGCGGGCTCCGTCTCGGCGCGCCGGACCCCCGCAACCGGGTCCTGACGCTCGCCGCGGCGGCGGCCCTCGCAACGGCGGGAGGCGCGGTGGCCGGGGCCGACCTGCGCGGCCAGGCCCCGACCGCCGACGGGTGGGACTCTCCACGCGCCGTCGAGATCGCCGCGTTGGCCGTGGCCGCCCGCCGTCACGCCTACGCCGACAGCACGCTCACGCACTTTCGGGCCGACGCGCAGGGCCACATCTACTTCCTGGGCGAGTTCCGCGGCCGCCGCGAGATCGTTCGAGCGGACCAGGTGGCGCTCGATGTGAGATGGCAGGCGCCCGATCGAGCCCTGCAGACGATCGTCGGCCGCCGAAGCGAGACCCGCCTCCCGACGCGAATCCAATACCACATCGATCACTTGAGCCTCGTGCTCGACAACTTCGGCGACCGAATCCGTCTCGGCGATGGCGACGAGGTCTGGAACGCGCTCCACCCGGCCGCTCCCGACGCTGCGCTCGAGTACCAGTATCGGCTCGCGGACTCCCTCGAGATCCGGACTCGAGACGGCACGGCGAGGGTGTACCGGCTGGAGATCCGGCCGCGGGACGAGGGCCGCGCGGGCGTGGTGGGCTCCATGTTCGTCGATCGCGCGACCGGGGCGATCGCGCGGCTCCGGATCGGGTTCACGGCTGCGTCCTATCGCGACCCCGAGCTGGAGAGCATCACGCTCGATCTGCGCTCGGCGTACTGGGAGGGCCGGTACTGGCTCCCGGCGGAGCAGGATATCGAGATCCGGCGATCGCTCTCGTGGCTCGACTTTCCGCTCGAGGGCGTGATCCGCACGCGGATCGAGGTCCGCGGATACGATTTCGTGAGCGATCCGGAGATCACGCTCGGAGCCGGGGAGCGGGTGGCCGCTCTTCCACAGGTAGCTCTTGATGGCTTCGAAGACTGGGACAAGCCGCTGTATGGCGGCCCCGTGGCGCCCGGGGAGCGCTCCGATGACGACCTGGGAGACGTCCTTCGGGAGGCGGGACGCCTGACCGAGCGAGGGGCGCTGGTGGGCGGCGATCGCTGGAAGCTCTCGCTCCCGAACGCCTCGGCCGGAATGCGAGCCCGCCGCGCGGAGGGAATGCTCGTCGGCGGGGGAGGCAGATACCGCGTCGACGACCTCGGAGGTGTGGGCGTCTGGGGCGGCTATGCGGCCGGCCGCGAGCGACCGGAGATGTCGATCTCCGTCGACCGCCGGCTCGGATCGTGGGATGCGGAGGCTCGTGCCGATGTACACGGGCTTCGCGACGTGGGGTTCCCGGCGGCCTCGGGTGTGATCCAGACGCTGGCAGTCACGTTCGACGGCGAAGACTACGGCGATCCCTACTTCGAGACCGGGATCGGGGTCGCCCTGGAGCGGCGGATCGCCGGGGCGACGCTCGCGTTCGGGGCGGGCATCCGCGGACACCGGAGCGCGGCGATCGCGATGCGGAACGTCCCGATCGGACCCGGTCTCGTGCGACCCCTCCGACCCATCGATGATGGGGATCTCGTGTCGATCGACGCGGCGCTCGAGCTTCCGCTCGGGCGCGCATTGGGGTCCGCATGGACGCTCGGCGCGGCCGCCGAGGCCGCGCACGATGCGATCGGAGGCTTCGGGTTCACGAGAGCCACGCTTTCGATCGATGTCTCCCGCCCGGGCTGGGAGTCGTCATGGGCCTGGTCGAGCCGCCTTCTCATCGGCGTCGCGGGTGGCGAGCTGCCGGCGCAGCGGCTCTTCCTCCTGGGTGGCCGGGCGACGTTGCCGGGATACGGGTTTCGAGCCTGGGGGGGAGACCGGATCGCGTTGTGGCGAGGCGAGCTGTCGCGGAGCGTCGTAGCCCCCTGGGTGCGGATCCGACTGCTTGGAGCGGCCGGCGTGGTCGATTCGGGACAGCCATCCGCGAGTGCAGCCGAACGTTTCGGGGTGGCATCATCCGCCGGGTTGCGGAGCACGGCGGGCGTGGGGCTCGGCGTCTTCTACGACCTCGTCCGGATCGACCTCGTGCGGGGACTGGCGGGCAGCCCGCCCGAGGACCCCGGCCGGGGGGACTGGGAGCTCCTCGTCTCGCTGAATCCGCTGCTCTGGCAGATACTCTAGCCGGCTGCCGCAAAACCCTGGCCGGGAACCGCGAGGGGCTGCCACGCCTTGTCACCGCGGCGCCCCGATGTCAGGATTCGACCAGGCTCGATTCTCCTCCGGGAGCTTGTCACGCAGATCTTGCGAGGATCTGCCAGATCTCCGACCCGAGGTTCGCCCATGACTGACGTCGAGATCACGCTCGCCTCCACCCCCCCGGGCGTCTCGCGACGCACGTTCATCAAGGGAGTGATCGCAGCCGGCGCGGTGGTATCGTCGACCACCTACCTCTTCCGGGCGTCGCCGGTCCTGGGCGCCTCGGCGACCGTACGGGGGACCTTCCCGAGGCTGCTGACGCTCAACGTCAACGGACAGGCCCGCCGCGTCGACGTGACCCCGCAGGAGACGTTGGCGATGACGCTCCGGTACAAGCTCGGGCTCACGGGGACGAAGCTCGGTTGCGATCGGGCCGAATGCGGGGCCTGCACGGTGCTCCTGGACGGGGTCAACCACTATTCCTGTTCGGTGCTCACCCACACCGTTCGCGACCGCGCCGTCACGACGATCGAGGGACTCGAGAGCCCGGACGGGACGCTCCACCCGGTGCAGCGGGCCGTGGTCGACACGGGGGGGTTCCAGTGCGCGTTCTGCGCCCCCGGGTTCATCATGAGCATGGTCGCCATGCTGGACGAGAACCCCGATCCGACCCGCGAAGAGGCCGCGCGGGCCTTGTCCGGCAACCTCTGCCGGTGCGGGGACTACAACAAGATCCTGACTTCCGCCCTGCGTGCGGCCGAGTACGTGCGACGCACCGTATAGGTCCGGGAGGGCGCGCTCCAGAAGGAGTCCGAGGATGGCAGAGAGACTGATCGGTCAGGACATCAGCCCACCGGATCTCGTCGCGAAGGTGACGGGTCGGGCCAAGTTCGCGGAGGATTTCCGGGCGGAGGGCATGGTGTTCGCGAAGCTGCTGCTCAGCCCCATGCCGCACGGTCGCGTGCGTCGTCTGGACACGAGCCGCGCGCTTGCGATGCCCGGGGTCCTCGGGGTGCTG
>Ga0302046_10002494_pt1 | contig 17069 bp, 14 predicted proteins | sample RVTome_11_FD_200261 | JGI IMG/M metagenome (GOLD analysis project Ga0302046, IMG submission 200261) | Soil microbial communities from uranium-contaminated site in the Upper Colorado River Basin, Wyoming, United States - RVT147D111 (version 2) ...
TGGTCGCCCACGGCGACGTCGGCGGCGACCGCGAGGGCCCGCTCCCCGAGCGCGTCGGCCGCGGCCCGCGCGCGCGCGCCGTCCCGACCGAGCACGGCGACCCCGGCGCCCGCGGTGTGGAGCGTGTCCGCGATCGCGCGGCCGATGCCCCGCGAGCCCCCCGTGACCAGGGCCACCCTCCCCGTGAGGTCCATCAGGCCGGCTCCCGCGTCAGGAACGCGTCCACCTCATCCGCGGTGCCAAGGCTGGTGACCGTGGCACCGGGCACGATCCGCTTCAGTAGTCCGGCGAGCACGGCGCCGGGTCCCAGCTCAAGGAAGGGCGCGCCGTTCGCGAGTGCCGCCGCGCGCTGCATGGAGGCCACCCATCGTACGGGGGCGATCAGCTGCTCGGCAAGGAGACGGCGCGCCGAGGCACCATCCCGCACGGGCTCGGCTGAGGCGTTGGCGACGACCGGCGCCGCCGGATCCCCCAGCGCGACGGCATCCAGGGCAGCCAGGAGCCCGTCCGCCGCGGACGCCATCAGCGGCGAATGAAACGCGCCACTCACCTTGAGCGGGAGGACGCGTCGGGCTCCCGCCTCCGTGAGCGCGCTCGCGGCGCGCTCCACCCCCGCCGGATCCCCCGAGATCACCGTCTGGTCGGGCGCGTTCAGATTGGCCGCGACGACGACCGCGCCGTTCGCGCTCACCGCGGCACAGATCTCGGCCACGCGCTCGCCCGGCAGCCCGATGACCGCGGCCATCGTCCCCGGCCGCCGCGCGCCGGCCTCGAGCATCAGTTCCCCCCGGCGCCGGACCAGCCGCACCGCGTCCGCCAGGCCGAGGGCGCCCACGACCGCGTAGGCGGTGTACTCCCCGAGCGAGTGTCCGGCCGCCGCCACCGGCTGGAGATAGTCCCGCACCACGGCGTGAGCCGCCAGGCTGTGCACGAGGATCGCGGGCTGGGCGTTGTGGGTGAGGGTCAGTTCGCGCTCGGGCCCATCCCACATCAGGCGCGACAGCGGCACGTCGAGCGCGGCGTCGGCCTGCTCGAACACCGCGCGCGCGGCGGGAAACCGCTCCGCCAGGTCCCTGCCCATCCCCACGCACTGCGCGCCCTGTCCGGGACAGAGAACGACCGCCTTCACCACCGGATGGCCATCGAGGCCCAGGTAAAGCCGGCGCCGAAGGCCACCAGCAGGACGGTCATGCCGGGCTGGATCCGTCCCGCGCGGACGGCTTCGTCGAGCGCGATGGGGACCGACGCCGCCGAGGTATTCCCGTAGCGGTCCACGTTGACGTAGACCTTGTCCATCGGAATGTGGGCGTGCTTCGCGGTGGCCTCGATGATGCGGATGTTGGCCTGGTGGGGAATGAGCACGTCCACCTGTTCGCCGGTGAGGCCGGCCTGCTGCAGCGCGTGATCGCAGGCGTCCGCCATGGACAGCACGGCGGCCTTGAAGACCTCGCGGCCGGCCATCTTGATGTAGTACGAGCTGTCGCCGAGCATGGCCTCGCTGGGCGGCTGGAGGCTGCCGCCGCCCGAGCGATACAGCAGGTGCCCCAGCGACCCGTCCGACTTGACGTACGCGGACAGGATCCCGCGTCCGTCCGACGACGGCCGCAGCAGCGTGACCCCGACCCCGTCGCCGAACAGGATGGCGGTGGACCGATCCGTGGCGTCCATGATCCGCGTCAGCCGCTCCGCCCCCACCACGAGCACCGTCCGGGCGACGCCGGTCGCCATGATCCCCTCGGCCACCGTGGACGCGTACAGGAAGCCGCTGCACGCCGCTCCCACGTCGAACGCGGCCGCGTTCGTGGCCCCCAGCGCCGCCTGGATGTCGCAGGCCTGCGAGGGGAGGAGCCGGTCCCAGGAGGCGGTGCCGACGACGATGGCGTCGAGGTCGGCCGGCGTGAGGCCGGCGTCCGTCAGGGCGCGGCCGGCGGCGTCGCACGCCATGAAGGCGATGGTCTCGTGGTCCTCGGCGTAGCGCCGCTCGCGGATGCCGGACCGCTCGCGGATCCACTGGTCGGACGTGTCCAGGGTCCGCTCGAAGTCGGCGTTGGTCACGATCCGCGCCGGCGTATACCGGGCGGTCGCGGCGATCCGTGCGATAGGTCGTTTCATGCGGCCGTCCCGCCCGCCAAGTCGGCGCCGATATGCTGGCTCAGGTGATTCTCCGCCGCGCGCAGCGCCACGCCGATGGCGTTCCGGATGGCGCGCGCCGGCGACCGGCCGTGGCAGATGATGGTAACACCCCGGACGCCGAGCAGCGGCGCGCCCCCGTACGTCGAGTAGTCGAGGTGCGCGCTGATCCGACGCATCCCCTCGCTCTGGAGCAGTGCGGCATCCATATCCTGTTTGAGGAGGGTCACGAAGCGGTGGGCGATCTCCTCGTAGAACTTGAGCACGACGTTCCCGACGAACCCGTCGCACACGACGACGTCCACGTTGCCGCGGAGGAGGTCGTGGCCCTCGACGTTGCCCAGGAAGCGGAACGCGTGCGCTTCGCCGCGGAGCAGCTCGTGCGCCTCCTTGACCGCCGCGTTGCCCTTCTCCGGCTCTTCGCCGATCGAGAGCAGCCCCACCCCGGGGTCCGGACGCCCGAGGACATCCCGGGCGTAGACCGCGCCGACGTGCGCGAAGCCCCGCAGCTCGCGCGGCGAGCAATCCACGTTCGCGCCAATGTCGAGCACCAGGACGGGATCCGCGGCGGTGGGAAACAGCCCGCCGATGGCAGGCCGGTCCACGCCGGCGTGGAGCCCGAGCATGAGCGTGCTGGCGGCCATGACCGCGCCCGTGTTGCCGGCCGAGATGAACGCGTGCGCGCGCCCTTCCCGCTGGAGGCGGAGACCAACGCCGATGGACGATTGTGGCTTGCCACGCACCGCGGCGAGCGGCTTCTCCGCCATGCCGACGACCTCGGGCGCGTCCACGATCTGGAGCCGCGGATCCCGGACGCCGAGCCGCGCGATCTCGGCCTCGACCGCCGCGGTCTGTCCGACGAGCAGGATTTCGGCGGAGGGCGGGAGGTCGGCGAGCGCCTCGGCGGCCCCGGCCACCGGAACCGCCGGCGCCGTGTCTCCACCCATCGCGTCGAGCGCGATGCGCATCAGGTCAGGCGCCCTCGCCTACCTCGACGCGCTTCTTGCCCGCGTAGTACCCGCAGGTGGGGCACACCCGGTGGGGCCGCTTGGGATCGCCGCAGCGCGGGCAGGCCTGCACCGCAATGGGTGCCGCCTTGTAGTGCGTGCGCCGCTTGCGCTTGCGCGCCTTGGACGTTCTGCGCTTCGGGACTGCCATGACCTACCTCGATTCCTTGTCGTTCCGGAGCGCCTGGAGCGCCCCCCACCGGGGATCCGCCGGGGGGGAGCACCCACACTCCCCCTGATTCAGATCGGCGCCGCATCGGGCGCAGAGTCCGCGGCAGTCCTCCCGGCACAGCGGGAATTCCGGCATGGCCAGAATGAGGGCCTCCCGGACCGCGTCTCCCAGATCGATCTCCACGGCCCGCGGCGGGAGAATGACCGCCGCCGGATCGTCGTTGTCCTCGTCTTCCGTGAACAGCAGTCGCACCGGCTCGTCCACGTCCACCCGCACGGGTGTGAGGCAGCGCCGGCAGGCGGCCTGCACCTGCGTCCGCACGTGGCCGGCCCAGTAGTAGGAGCCGGCCCCGGCGGCCATCAACCGTCCGGCCACGTCCACCCGGCGGGTTGGAACGGTTTCGAGATCCGCGAGCGCGGGGTCGGTGGCCGGGATCTCCGCATCGGTCTCGACCGGGCCAGCGGCCGCCGCGCGCAAGTCCACGCGCAACATAGCCAGTAAACGTACCCGTGACACGGACTTGCGTCAACGATCCACCTCAGCCCCAGAGCCGGGTCCGCTCGCCCTCGCTGAAGAAGAACCCGATCTCCCAGGCCGCGTTCTCGTCGGAATCCGACGCGTGAATGGCGTTCCGTTCCTTGGACTCCGCATAGAGCTTCCGGACCGTGCCCGGCGCCGCCTCGGCGGGATCGGTCGCGCCGATCACCGAGCGGAGCTGCGCCACCGCGTCGGGCCGCTCCAGGATCAGCGGCACGCAGGGCCCGGACGTCATGAACGCGCACAGCGACCCGTAGAAGGGGCGGCCCCGGTGCACCGCGTAGAATGCCTCGGCCTCCGGCACCGACAGGCGGCACATCCGCAGCGCCCGGACGGTGAACCCCGCCTCCTGGAGGTGCGCCAGGACGCGGCCGGATTGCCCGGACGCCACCGCGTCCGGCTTGATGATTGCCAGGGTCTGCGTACCCGCCATGCCGTCTCCTCGACTCGTCAGGGGTCCGGGAGTCACGGCCCGAACAGCCGTCGCACGAGGTCCTCCCGGGTCAGCAGGCCCACCAGCGCCCCTTCGCGGACGACCGGGACCCGCTCGAGCTTCTTCTGCACCATCAGCGTGGCCGCCTCGGTGAGCGACTGCTCCTCCGACAGGCACAGGACGCTGCGATCCATCACGTCGCGCACCGCGACCTCCCGTACCAGGCTGGTCGAGAGCCGCGCCTGCGCGCCCGCCGCGGCGTGCTCGCCCGTGGTCCGGCCGGCGTGCCGCGGGAGCAGGTGCCGCAGGATCTCACCGTGGCTCACCAGGCCGAGCATCTCGTTTTCCCCGGACACCACCGGCAGTGCCGCGACGCCGTGGCGCACCATGAGCCGCGCCGCCTCCACGAGCGACGTGTCCGGCGCCACCGTGACCGGGCGTCGCCCCAGGAGATCCCGCACCAGCGGCTCATCGGGCACCTCCACGGCCGCCAGGGGCTCGGCCCGCAGCACGTCGTCGGCCGACCGGGCCGCCTCGAGCGCCGCGATCACCTCGTCGCGCGCGAGCGCGCGCGCGAAGGCCGCCAGCACCCGGAGATACATCGCCCCCTCGCGCGCCGGCGCCAGCAGCAGCGCCACGACGCGCGAGGCCTTCCCGGGATCGTGCTGTCGGTGCACGGGCGCCGCCGTGACAGCCAGGGCACCCACCACCCCGTCCACCGCGTCGGTGCGGAAGTGCAGCAGGAACGCCTGCTGGCCGACCGTCACGGCCTCGCTGGGCAGCGCCTCGGCGAGCAGATCCTCCAGGCGGTCCGGGTCGTGCGCGCGCCCCGACGCGATGATCGCGTGCACGAGCACCCGGGCGACGTCGCGCACCGTTTCCCCCGGCGCGCCGAGGACGATGCGATCCGCCGCGAGCAGGTCGGGCAGTCTCACGCGGTGACGCGCCGCTCGCGCAGGAAGGGGACCACGTCCGCCGGCCGTTTCATCACCGACACGCCCGCGCGCTCGAAGGCCGCCATCTTCTCGGCCGCCGTGCCGCTCGCGCCCGAGATGATCGCGCCCGCGTGCCCCATCCGCCGGCCCGGCGGCGCCGTCTGGCCCGCGATGAATCCGACGATGGGTTTCGTGACGTGCGCTTGCGCATACTCCGCCGCCTGCTGTTCGTCCGTCCCCCCGATCTCCCCGATCATGACGATCCCGACGGTCTCCGGGTCCCGCTCGAACGCCTCGAGGCAGTCCATGAAGTTCGTACCGATGATGGGATCGCCCCCGATCCCCACGCACGTGGACTGGCCGTATCCGGCGCGCGTCAGCTGGTGCACGACCTCGTAGGTCAGGGTCCCGCTGCGGGACACCACGCCCACGTTCCCTTCCCGACAGATCCGGCCCGGAATGATGCCGACCTTGGCCTTGCCCGGCGAGATGGCGCCCGGGCAGTTGGGGCCGATCAGCCGCGCTCCCCGCTCCCGGAGATACGGCATGACCCGTGTCATGTCCAGCACCGGCACCCCTTCCGAAATGCAGACCACGAGGCCCACGCCGGCGTCCGCCGCCTCGTACACCGCGTCGGCCGCAAACCGCGCCGGCACGTAGATCACCGCCGTGTTGGCCTGCGTGGCCGCCACGGCTTCGGCCACCGTATTGAACACGGGGACCCGCTCCTCGAACGTCTGCCCGCCCTTGCCGGGCGTCACGCCGGCCACGACGCTGGTGCCGTACTCCAGCATCTGCCGCGCGTGGAACGAGCCGTCCCGGCCCGTGATGCCCTGCACCACGAGCCGCGTGTCCCGATCAATGAAGATGCTCATGCCGCCCTCCCCGCGAGCTCCACGGCCCGCTCCACCGCCTCGTCCATGTCCGTGAGCGCGCTGAATCCCGCCTGCTCCAGGATCTGCACGGCCAGCTCCTCGTTCGTGCCGGTCAGCCGGATGACCATCGGCACCGCGAGCTTCAGCCGGCCGGTGGCCGTGACGATGCCCTTCGCCACGTCATCGCACCGCGTAATGCCGCCGAAGATGTTGAACAGGATGGCCTTCACACTCGGGTCGGCGGTGATGATCTCGAGCGCCGTCACGACCTTGTCCGGATTGCTGCTGCCGCCGATGTCGAGGAAGTTGGCCGGCTCCCCGCCGTAGTATTTGACGAGATCCATGGTGGCCATGGCGAGTCCGGCGCCGTTGACGCAACAACCGACGTTGCCGTCGAGCTTGATGAACGACAGCCCGGCCTCCCGCGCTTTCACTTCCTTGGGATTCTCGGCACTGACGTCCCGCAGCGCCGCGATGGCGGGCCGGCGGTCGAGCTCGTTGTCGTCCACGACGAACTTGGCATCGAGCGCGACGACCTTGCCGTCCGCCGTCGTCACGAGCGGATTGATCTCCGCGAGCGACCCGCCGGCGTCCATGAACGCCTGGTAGAGCTGCTGGAGGATCGTGGCCGCCGCCCGGACCGGCGCCAGGTCGCGATACAGGAAGAACCCCAGCTGCATGGCCTGATGCGTCAGGAGCCCGAACCGCGGATCCACGCCGAGCTTGAGGATCTTCTCCGGCGTCTTGGCCGCGACTTCCTCGATGTCCACGCCGCCCGCGGGACTCACCATGACGACCGGGCGCTGCGTCGCACGGTCGAGAATGATGCCGGCGTAGCTCTCGGTGGCGATGTCCGCCGCCGGCACGACGAGCACCCGCTCGACGGTGAGACCCTTGATGGTCATGCCGAGGATCTTCTCGGCGTGCCCCCGCGCCTCGGCGGGCGTCCTGGCGAGCTTGACGCCTCCCGCCTTCCCCCGCCCGCCCGCGTGCACCTGGGCCTTGACCACCACTTCCCCACCCAGCCGCGTGGCGATCGTCTCCACCTCCGCGGGCGTCCGCGCCACGTCCCCGTCCGGTACGGGGATCCCCGCCGCCTTGAGCAGCGCCCGTGCCTGGTATTCATGCAGGTTCACCGTTCATCTCCTAGAATCGTCGTTCCCGTCTCACCGCGCAGGGCAGCCGGCCCGTCGCCCAGATGGGCGATCACGGCCCGCGCTCCGCCGGCGCGCACGAAATTCACTGCGGCCTCTACCTTGGGCCGCATGCTTCCCTTGCCCAACCCCTCCCCCGCCAGCAGCGCCTCGGCCTCACGGGCCGACAGGCGTCGCAACGGCCGCTGCGCCGGCGTGCCCCACTCCGCGTAGACGGCGTCCACGTCGGTCAGGATCAGCAGCGTGTCGGCCCCCAGCCGGCTGCCGAGGATGGCCGCCACCCGATCCTTGTCCACCACCGCGTCCACTCCCTCCCACCCCAACGTGGCGTGCCGGTACACGGGCGATCCGCCGCCGCCGGCCGCCACCACGATCTTCCCCTCGGCCACGAGCTGGCGCACGGCCGGCCACTCCACCACGTCCACCGGCGTCGGGCTGGGCGCCAGCCGCCGCCAGCGTTCCGCGCCGTCCCGTCCCACCGGCACGCCCGCCGCGCGGTACCGTTCCAGCTCCCCCTCGTGGAGGACATGGCCGATGGGTTTGACGGGTTCCAGCTCGGCCGCGGATTCCACCACCTCGGTCTGGGTGATGGCCGTGAGCACCTGTCGGGGCACGCCGGCGCGTTCCAGGGCGTTCTGCAGGCTCTGCTGCACCATGTACCCGATCCACCCGGCGGTGGCCGACACGAGAACGCCCAGCGGCAGCGGCTCGACGCGATCCCGCGCCAGCTCGTTGCGGTCGAGCGCATCACCGACCTGCGGGCCGTTCCCGTGGACGAGCGCGATGTGCCAGCCGTCCCGGGCCAGGCCCACCACCGCCGCGAGCGACTCGCGGGTGTGGCGGAACTGATCGTGGATCGTCACGCGTTCGCCGGGCGGCTGGAGCGCGTTGCCCCCGAGGGCGATCACGATGGTTCCGGAGACCGTCGTGGGGCGCGTCACGCTAGTCCCTCGCCATCGGCGGATCAACGCGATGGATGGGCGACGCGTCGCCCAGCCCCAGCGCGGCGCGCAGCCCGAGCCATGCTTCGCCGAACGCCTCCCAATCGCCGGTGGCGCGCGCCCGATCGAGCCGTTCGAACCACTCGCGGGCAGCCTCCAGCGAGACGGCGGGCGAGCCGGCGCCGGAGGGCGTCCTGGCGGTGGGCCCGATCCCACGCAGCGCTTCCCGCATGGTGCCGCCGGCGCCGATCGCTCCGCGCCATCCCGCCACCAGCCCCGTGATGGTCCCGCTGTCCGCGTAGAACGTCTGCACGGCCACCGCGCCGTCCTCGAACGGCAGAATCCGGAGACGCCCGCCCACCGCCGCGCCGCTCGGCGCCGCGCCTGCGAAGCCGCGCTCCAGCGCCGACGGGCCCGTCAGCGTGAACGGCTCGGGATAGCGCAGCACCCGCAGCACCGGAGTCCCGTCCACGACGACCCCCTCGAGGACCGCCGCCACCCGCGCCTCGACGTGCACTTCGTCCACGGCCCGCACTCGAAGGCGCACCGTCGAATCCCCGACCGACGGTCCCGCCCACCAGTATGGCTCCGCGGGCCGGGCCCGTCCCGCCGCGGCCCGGATCACCTGCAGTTGGGCCGTGAACAACTCGTCCGGATACCGGAGATAGGGGCGCAGTCCGGCCGGCATCGCGGCAACGGGCAGGACGAGATCGGACAGCATGCGCTGCCACGCGCGGCTGACCGGATCCGCGTCCGGCGCGAGGTAGACCCGGACCATCCCCGTGCCGGCGTCCACGGTACCGACGAGCCCCGCCTGGAGGTAGCGCACGCGCTCCCCGCGCCAGACCACCGCGATTCCCAATGGGTAGGCCTCCGCAGCCACGTAGCCCCACGCGACCCAGACCAGACGCCCACCGAGCACGGTGGGCCATGCGGCGCCGAAACGCGCGAAGGGCGCATACCGGGCCAACCGGGCCGCCACGGCCCGTTCGGCCACGACCAGCGAGCCCGCCGGCGCGCGCCGCCCCGAGAGCAGCGACGGCGCCTGGAGCGCCCAGGCCAGTGCGATGCGCCGGCCGGGCGAGGCCAGACGAACGCCCAGGGGTCCGCCATCCCCGGGCACCAGCGTGTGCCCGGACGCGCCCGGCGTGAACCAGTGATCCGCGTCCGCGAGCGAAACGTCAACCGGCCGACTCACCGCGGAGTCGGGTCGGGTGACGTCCGGCAGGAACAGCGGCAAGCCCCCGGCGGCCACGCGCGAGGCGTGCACGGCCACGGCCCCGACTCCCGCAGCCGAACGGCCCGCCACGGCCCCGGGATCGGGCTCCCGCACGGCGAGGAAGGCGGCAATCGGCCGCCGAGAGCCGCCGCCGAGCAGCGTGAGATCCGCGGCAAAGAAACGGCCGAACGCGCGTGGGTCCGGAAGGGACGGTCGCGCGACGCGATTGAGAACCTCGGTCAGCACGAACGCGTCCCAGACCGGTGCGTCGGCCAGCTCCCGTTCGTGGCGCTCCGGAAACCGGGGATCCGGGACGGCGAGCGGAACGAGGATGGTGTCCACGGAGGCGCCCAGGGCCCGGCGCGAGGCGTCGTGCTGCGCCACCGCCAGGTCCGGGTCGGCGCGTTCCTCCGGGCTGCGGCCGCCCGCGACCGCGGACGGCACCACGAAATGCGCCAGGAACGAGGCGCCGAACAACACCGCCCACGCGATGGCCGGGATGCGCGCGCGATCCACCCGCATCCACCCGAGCGACGCCGCCGCCACCCCGACCGCCAGCACCGTGAGGACGAGGGCCGACGGAATACGGACGTCGAGCAGCAGGCGGTCGAAGGGCACGTCATGGAGCCCCGCCACCAACTCGGCCGGCTCGAGGGAATAGCCCCAGGCCAGGGCGACGGCGAGCGTCCCGGACAGCGCCGCCAGATGCCAGCGCGCGAACGGGAGGAAGACGAACCGGCGCTCCTCCCGCCGGATGGCGCCGATGGCCGCGTAGAGCAACGCGAGGAGGACGAGGGCGATCCCGGCCAGCCACAGCGCGTAGGCGTGCAGGGCCCGGACCCACGGCAGCTCGAAGAGGTAATAGCCGAAATCGCGTTCGAGCACGGGCTCCGTGATCCCGAGCGGCGCGCCCGCGCCGGACAGTGCCCGGCTGATCCAATGCTCACCCGCTCCCAGGCTGCTCACGAACCCGAGGCCCGCGCCCGTGAGGACCGCGCCGATCAGGAGATAGCGCCGGGGCACGTGTTCGACGATCTCGAGGTTGCCCACCTGGCGGGGGACCTGGACCGCGCCGATCTGCCGGTAGAGCAGCAGCAGGTTCCCGGTGTACCACGCCGCCGCGATCGCGAAGGCGCCGAGGCCGAGCGCCATTCTGAGCAGGGCGATGTCGGTGTGGGACTCGGCGACGCCCAGGGCATCGGCCCAGAGGCGATCGGCGGTGAACTCGGCGAGCCAGCGCGCGCCGAACAGCGCGGCGACGGCCGCGACCAGGGCAGGCTTCCACCAGGTCCCGCGCATGCCCTACGGGCTGATACCCTGCCCCCGGAGCCAGTCCTCGACTTCCCCGCGGTATGCCGCGAGGTCGGCCTCCGAGGTCGCTTCGAACCGCATCACCAGGACGGGCTGCGTGTTCGAGGCGCGCAGCAGGCCCCACCCCTTCGCGAACGAAATGCGCACGCCGTCCAGGGCCAGCGTCTCGTAGCGGCTGCCGAAGTGCCGGGTGGCCGCGTCCACCACGGCGAACTTCCGCTCGTCGGGGCAGTCCACCCGGATCTCGGGCGTAGCCCACGTGCGCGGCAGCCCGGTCAGGTGCCGGGACAGCGGCCCACCCTCGCGCGCCACGAACGCGAGGAGGCGCGCGGCGGCGAACAGGGCGTCGTCGAAGCCGTGGTAGTCGCCGCCGAAGAAGATGTGGCCGCTCATCTCGCCCGCCAGCGGGGCGCCGGCGGCCTTCATCTTGGCCTTGATGAGCGAGTGCCCCGTCTTCCAGATCACGGGTTCGAGCCCGGCCGCCGCCAGCTGGTCGCGCAGCACGTTCGAGCACTTGACGTCGAAGATCACCGGGTGACCGGTCCCGGCGCGGTGCACGAGGTCGCGGCCGAACAGGATCAGGAGCTGATCGCCGAACACGACCCCGCCCTGCTCGTCCACGGCGCCGATCCGGTCGCCGTCGCCGTCGAACGCGATTCCCAGCTCGGCGCCGGTCCGCCGGACGGCCTCCTGGAGGTCGCGCAGGTTCTCCATCACCGTCGGATCCGGATGGTGGTTGGGGAACGTGCCGTCGGAGTCGCAGAACAGCGGCACCACCTGCGCCCCCAGCCGGGTGAGGATCCGCTCGGCGCACACGCTCGCGACGCCGTTGCCGCAGTCCACCACCACCTTCACGGGACGCGCGAGCGGTCCGTTCCGGGACACGATGGCGTCGGCGTAGCGGTCGAGGACCGAGCCGTCCACCTCGAGGGCACCGTCGCCCGTGTCCAGGCGGTCGTCCAGGATGCGTTGCGCGAGCTGCTGGATCTCGTCGCCGTGCAGCGTGTCCTCGCCGCAGAGCAACTTGAAGCCGTTGAACTCCGGCGGGTTGTGGGATCCGGTGACCTGGATCCCGCCGTTCACGTCCAGCTCGTGGACGGCAAGGTAGAGGGCCGGCGTCGGCAGGAGCCCCACGTCCACGGCGGTCCCGCCCGCGCGCACGATGCCGTCCCGCACCGCGCGGGAAAGCCGCTCGCCGGAGGGCCGGTTGTCGCGGCCCACCGCAAGGCGCGGTGTGGCGCCGAGCTTGGCCCGCGTGAACGTGGCGTGCGCGCGGCCGATGGCGTGCGCGACCTCGGGGGACAGCTCGACGTCCACGAGACCGCGGATGTCGTACTGGCGGAAGACCCCGGCGGGGATGCGCATGGCGGTCCGTTACCGGGGCACCCCGACGACGACGCCGGCCGTCGGCGCCAGGTCGCGGCCGGAGGAACGCGCGACGTCGAGGGCGCGGTTGGGCCAGACCCCGAGCAGCAGCAGGACGACTACCGCCGTGGCAACCACCGCGCGCGCCCCACCGATCAGGATCGTCCGATCGGCCACGGCCTCGTCGGTCGCGGGCTTCATGTACATGGCCATCACGACCGGCAGGTAATAGCCCGCGGACACGACGCTCGCGAGCACCAGCACCACGGCCAGGGTCGCCTGCCCCGCGTCAACCGCCGACGTCAGGATCAGCCACTTGCCGATGAATCCCGCGGTCCCGGGAAAGCCGAGCAGCGAGAGCATGAAGACGGTCATCGCGAACGCCACCCAGGGGCGCCGTGCCGCCAGGCCATCGAGGTCGTCCACCAGCACGTCGCTTTCCCCGTCCCGTCCCACCGCCGCAAGGACGGCAAAGGCGCCCATGGTCATGGCGGTGTAGACCAGGGCGTAGAAGACGAAGGCCCCGCCGCCGTCGGGCGTCGCCACCGCGACGGCGACGAGGAGGTAGCCCGCGTGCGCGATCGAGCTGTAGGCGAGCATCCGTTTGAGCCGCCGCTGGGCAAGCGCGACCAGGTTGCCGACGCCCATCGTGAGGGCGGCGAGCCACCACACCGTGGTCTGCCAGACCGCGGAGGCATCCGGGAACGCCACCAGCGCCACCCGCACGAGCGCCGCGAACCCTGCGGCCTTGACCGCGGCGGCCATGAACGCCGTGACCGGCGTGGGGGCCCCGTCGTATACGTCAGGCGCCCACATGTGGAACGGGACGGCCGAGACCTTGAAGCCGAAACCCACGAGCAGGAGGGCGATCCCCATCCCCAGCATCGGCCGGGTTGCCACGGTGCCGTCGGCCACCTGGAACGCGATCGTGTAGAGGTTGGTGGTGCCGGTGGCCCCGTACACCAGGGCGATGCCGTAGAGCAGGAAGCCCGAGGCGAACGCGCCCAGCAGGAAGTACTTGAGGGCCGCCTCGGCGGACGACGGGCTGCGGCGCCGGATCCCCGCCAGCACATACGCGGCCAGCGACATCAGCTCAAGCCCCAGGAACACCATGATGAGGTCGGCCGCGCCCCCCATGAGGAGCATCCCGATCGTCGCGAAGAGGAGCAACGGGTAGAACTCGGGCGCCAGGATCCGTTCCCGGCCCAGATAGCCGATGGCGAGGACCGTGGCCGCGATCGCACCCAGCAGGAACACGGTGGCGGTGGCCCAGCGGAACCCGTCCAGGGCGAGCATGAGCGGCAAACCGTCCGGGACGGCCCCGCGCCCCCAGAGCCACGCCACGGCCGCCAGCGCCGCCACCAGGCCGGCGAGCGTCCACCACCCGACGTGGCGCTGAGCGTTCGGATCGTCGTGGCGCCACCCGATGAACAGGAGGAGCCCCAGGGCCCAGACCGTCAGAACGATCTCCGGCAGGAGCGCGAGCGTGACGCCGGCCGGAGTGGACAGGTCAATCGGCATGGACGGCTCCCTCCCCCACCACCCCCGCGCGGCCGACGTCCGCGGGCCGCATGGGCCCGTGCGCGCTCCGCTCCACGAAATACTCCACCGACGCCTCGATGCGATTGAGGAACGGCTTGGGGTACACGCCGATCCACAGGATCATGACGATGAGCGGCACGACGATGGCATACTCGCGCGGCGTGAGGTCCTTCAGCCCCTCGTTCTCCGGCTGGTCCAGCCGCTGGTAGATGATGCGCTGCAGGGCCCAGAGCAGGTAGGCCGCCGCGAAGATCACGCCCGTCGTGGCGACGGCCGCCGCCCACGGGTGCGTCTGGAACGCGCCCAGCAGCACCAGGAACTCGCCGACGAACCCATTCGTCCCCGGCAACCCGATGGACGAGAGGGACACGAGGGTGAGCACCGCCGCGAACGCCGGCATGACCGCCGCCAGCCCGCCGTAGTCCGCGATCATCCGGCTGTGCCGCCGCTCGTACATCATGCCGACCAGGAGGAACAGCGCTCCCGTGGAGATGCCGTGGTTGATCATGATGATAAGGGCGCCGGCCACGCTGTGCGAGGTCAGGGCCCAGATCCCCAGCATGACGAAACCCAGGTGGCTCACGGACGAGTACGCAATGAGCTTCTTGAAATCCGGCTGCACCATCGCGACGAGCGCCCCGTAGATGATCCCGACGACCGCCAGCGTCACGACGACCGTGACCACTCGCGGGTCGAAGGCGGCCTCCGGGAAGAACGGGACCGCGAACCGCAGGAATCCGTACGTGCCCATCTTGAGCAGAATCCCCGCCAGGACCACGGAGCCCGCGGTCGGCGCCTCGACGTGCGCGTCCGGAAGCCACGTGTGAAACGGGAAGATCGGCACCTTGATGGCAAACGCGAGCGCGAACGCCAGGAACAGCCAGAGCCCCATCGGGCGCAGGATGCCGGCCTGCTCGAGCAGCCAGGCGTAGTCGAACGAGTACGTGCCCGTCTCGCGGCCCACCACGGAATACATGACCAGGATCGCCACCAGCATGAGGAGCGACCCCACGAACGTGTAGAGGAAGAACTTGATGGCCGCGTACAGGCGTCGGCCGCCGCCCCAGACCCCGATGATGAAGTACATCGGGATCAGCATGACTTCCCAGAACACGTAGAAGAGGAACAGGTCCACGGCCACGAACACGCCGAGCATGCCGGTGGTGAGCACCAGCATCAGGGCGTAGAAGCCGCGCTCCCGCTCCTTGATGTAGTTGAAGCTGCCGAGCACGGCGAGCGGCATGGTGAACGTGGTGAGGAGCACCATGAACAGCGAGATCCCGTCCAGCGCCACGTGGTAGGAAATCCCGAACGCCGGGATCCACGCCGCCCAGAACACGAACTGCATGGTCGAGAGGCCCGGATCGTAGGCCCACCACAGGCCCACGGACACGAGAAACTCCGCGAGCGTCACCGCGAGCGCCACGTGCTTGCCGCGGGCGGCGGGTACGGCAAGGACCGCGAGCGCCCCGGCCAGGGGGAGAACGAGCAGCGCGTTGAGCACCCACTGCCCGTAGCCGATTCCCATCAGGAGGTCTCGCATCTCAGGCTCGCGTGACGGCGCGCAGGAGGATCAGCACGCCGACCACGAAGAAGAACACGTAGGTGCCGACCTGGCCCGTCTGGAGCCAGGAGCCGATGGCGCCGATCCCGCGGGCGATCCGGGCGGCGCCGTTCACACCGGCGCCGTCAATCACCCCCGCGTCCACGCCCTTCCACAGGAACGTTTCGGAGAGCCACACGAGCGGCCGCACGACGACGGCGTCGTAGATCTCGTCCACGTACCACTTGCGGTGGAGGATTCTGGCCAGCCCCGTCTCCTCGGCGGCGTCGGCCGCCGGCGGCAGCGCCTCCGGCCGCAGCAGCCGCCACGCGCCGAGCATGCCCGCGGCGGCGATCAGCGTGGCCAGACCGAGCAGCAGCCATTCCGTGCCGGTACCGAGGTGCAGCTCCGGCTTGAAGAAATCGCCGGCCGTGGTCACAGGCTCGAGCCAGTGATGGAACCACGCGGCCCCCGGCAGCACATGCGGGAGGTTGAGCAGGCCGCCGAGCGCGGCCAGCACCGCGAGCACCACCAGCGGTCCCGTCATGACCCACGGGGCCTCATGGAGGTGGCCCTGCTCCCGGTTCCCGGTCCGATTCGGCCCGTGGAACGTATAGAGCATCATCCGCGTCATGTAGAACGCGGTCATCAGGGCCGCGACGGTCCCGACCACCCAGAGGACGTAGAACAGCGGGTGCTCGTGGCCCTTGGCGAACGCCATCGCCAGGATCTCGTCCTTGGAGAAGAACCCGGAGAAGCCCGGGACGCCCGCGATCGCGAACGTCGCCACCCACATCACGCCGGCCGTCCACGGCATCCAGTGCCGCAGGCCGCCCATGTTGCGCATGTCCTGGGCGTCCGCGTGGCCGTGCGTATGGTGATACGCGTGGTGCAGCGCGTGGATCACGCTGCCCGAGCCGAGGAAGAGCAGCGCCTTGAAGAAGGCGTGCGTCATGAGGTGGAAGATGCCCGACGCGATCGCACCGACCCCGACGCCCAGAAACATGTATCCCAGCTGCGAGACCGTGGAATAGGCAAGGACCTTCTTGATGTCCCACTGCTTGAGCGCGATGGACGCCGCCCAGAGCGCGGTCAGCGCGCCGACGCCCGCGACGACGGCGCTCGAGACGGGGGCCATGGCGAACAGCACGTTGGTCCGCGCCACCAGGTAGACGCCGGCCGTGACCATCGTCGCCGCGTGGATCAGGGCGGAGACCGGCGTCGGGCCGGCCATGGCGTCCGGGAGCCACGTGTAGAGCGGGATCTGGGCCGACTTGCCGGTGCACGCCAGGAAGAGGAGCAGCGTGATGGCCGTGATCGTCGGACCGCCCACCGGGAGCAGCCGGGGCGCCGCCTCGAACACGTCGGCGAACGCCAGCGATCCCGTGACCTGGAACATCCAGAACATGGCGACCAGGTAGCCGGCATCCCCGATGCGGTTCATCAGGAAGGCCTTCTTGCCCGCGTCGGCGTTGACCTTCTCCTTGTACCAGAACCCGATCAGCAGGTAGCTGCAGAGGCCCACGCCTTCCCAGCCGACGAACAGGATCGGGAAGTTCGCGCCCAGCACGAGCACGAGCATGAAGAACACGAAGAGGTTGAGATACGCGAAATAGCGCGCGTAGCCCGGGTCCTCCCGCATGTAGCCCACGCTGAAGATGTGGATCAGCATCCCGACGCCGGTCACCATCACCAGCATGGCCAGGGAGAGCTGGTCCACCTGGAGGGTGACCCCCACGTCCAGGCCGCCGAACGGGAGCCAGGCCCACAGCGGCACGAGCACGGCCTCGTGGCCGTGCGCGCCGGCATAGGTCAGGGCCACCGCCACGGCCACGGCGAAGGCCGCCACCAGGACCCCGACCCCGATCGCGGACACGGCGGCGGTGGCCCGCGGGCGCGTGAACG
>Ga0302046_10002495_pt1 | contig 17066 bp, 17 predicted proteins | sample RVTome_11_FD_200261 | JGI IMG/M metagenome (GOLD analysis project Ga0302046, IMG submission 200261) | Soil microbial communities from uranium-contaminated site in the Upper Colorado River Basin, Wyoming, United States - RVT147D111 (version 2) ...
GGCAGCGGAGAATCTGCGCGGCCGATTTGGGTCCTGCGCCGAACTCGCCAAGGGCGTGAACGGCGCAAGCGTGAAGACGCTCCAGGACCAGAAACCGACTTCTCTGGCACAACCGGCGCGGCTTCTCGTGATGAACGCGAAGATCGGGCAAATGACGCCCCCCACCATCTCGGCGGCTGCCGTCGAGCTGTATGCGGTCTGCGGCAAGCGCTCGTTCCGGGGCGACGACGATGCCCGCGCGGAGACGCAGCGCAAATTGATGAACCAGGAAATGGGCCTCCGCGCCGAGCGCCTGTTGCGCGATCTCCGTCAGGAGGCCTTCATCGAATACCGCTAGGGGCGCTTTTCGTGCTAGCCCCAGGGCCATGGGTCTTGCCGGATGTCCCTTAGCGCTCACCCTCGGCGATCCAGCCGGGATCGGGCCCGACATCACGCTTCTCGCCTGGACGGCGAGGACGCGTGAAACCATTCCTCCTTTCGTCTTGATCGGCGATGCGGCCGTTCTTGCCGAGCGAGCCCGCGCGTTGGGCCTTACCGTGCCGATCGGCGAAGTGTCCGAGGCGAGCGCCGCGACCGGTCTCTTCCCGCAGGCTCTTCCGGTGCTGCCGGTTGCGGGTCTGGGGCCCGTCATGGCCGGACGTCCCGAAGAAGCCGCCGTGCCGGCGGTCAAGCAGTCGATCGAGCGCGCGGTGAGCCTGGTACAGAAGGGAGCGGCGCGCGCCGTCGTGACCAACCCCATCTCCAAAGCCGTGCTCTATGGCGCGGGCTTCCCCTTCCCGGGACACACCGAGTATCTCGCCGCTCTCGCCTCGGCAAAGGGAGCGCCCCTGCATCCGGTGATGATGCTCGCAAGCTCCACCCTCAAAGTGGTCCCAGTCACCATCCACATTCCGTTCAAGGACGTCCCGCGCCTACTGACCAGGGACCTGATCCTCGCCAACATCGAGATCACGGCAAGCGGCCTCCGCCGCTATTTCGGCTTTAAGCGTCCGCGCCTTGCCGTCTCGGGCCTCAACCCGCACGCCGGCGAAGAGGGACGCTTGGGCCGCGAGGAGATCGACATCATCATGCCCGCGATCGAGGCAGCGCGGGCGAAGGGGCTGGACGTCAGCGGGCCGCATCCTGCCGATACGCTGTTCCACGCGAGCGCCCGCTCGACCTACGATGCGGCCATCTGCATGTATCACGACCAGGCGCTCGTGCCGTTCAAGACCCTCGCCTTCGAGGAGGGCGTCAACGTGACGCTCGGACTGCCCTTCGTGCGCACCTCTCCCGACCATGGCACGGCTTTCCGTCTTGCCGGCACCGGCAAGGCCAGCCCGCGCAGTCTGATTGAAGCGCTGCGCTTGGCCTCGGCCATGAGCGAAAAGGCCGAGGGGCGCGCGTGAGCACGCCCGACGGCTTGCCGCCGCTCCGCGAGGTAATCCGTGAACTGGGGCTCTCGGCGAAGAAGAGCCTCGGCCAGAACTTTCTGCTCGATTTCAATCTGACAAGGCGCATCGCGCGCGCCAGTGGCCCGCTCGAAGGCGTGAACGTCGTCGAGGTGGGCCCCGGCCCCGGCGGGCTCACCCGCGCGCTGCTTCTCGAAGGCGCTGGCCACGTCGTCGCCATCGAGAAGGACGAACGATGCCTGCCGGCGCTCCAAGCCATCGCCGCGCTATATCCTGGGCGGCTCGATATTCTCCCCGCCGATGCCAGAGAGGTCGATTATGGCGCTCTCGCGCTCCCCTCGCCTACCCGCATCGTCGCCAACTTGCCTTATAGCGTCGCGACCCCCCTCCTCATCTCCTGGCTGAAGACCGAGCCCTGGCCGCCCTGGTTCGACCGGCTCGTCCTGATGTTTCAGCGCGAGGTGGCGATGCGCATCGTGGCCGCTTCCAGTGGCAAGGACTATGGGCGACTTGCGGTGCTCTCTCAGTGGCGCACCTCACCGCGCATCCTCTTCACGCTCCCGGCGGCAGCCTTCACGCCGAGACCCAAGGTCGACTCGGCCCTTGTCGAGTTCGTCCCAAGGGAGGCACCTGCGCCTCCTTGCGGCGCGTCCGTGTTGGAAAAGGTCACCGCCGCCGCGTTCGGCCAGAGGCGCAAAATGCTCCGGTCCTCTCTGCGCCAGATCACCCCCGATAGCGAGGCGCTGTTGCAGGGGCTCGGCATCGACCCTAAGGCACGTGCCGAAGAGCTTCAGGTCAGCGATTTATGCCGCATCGCCAACGCGCTTGAGGCCCAATCGCGGGGCAAGCGCTAGAGCGCCGCTAGCAAATTCTGCACGAAGTTCCTGAGGCCGGTCAGGCGCGAGCCTCGCAGGCGCTCGGCCGCGAGGATCGAGCGCACCGCCGCCACCGACTGCTCGATGTCGTAATTGACCACGACATAATCGTATTCCTGCCAGTGCTGGATCTCGTTGCTTGCGCCGAGCATCCTGCGCCGCACGATTTCAGGTGGATCCTGAGCGCGCACATTGAGGCGCTGTTCGAGGTCTGCCGCCGTGGGCGGAAGAATAAAGACCGTGACGACATCGTGCTCGGCCGTGGCGCGCAAGGCGGCCGCCCCCTGCCAATCAACGTCGAACAGCACGTCGCGCCCTTCCGCCAGCGCCTCCTCCACAGGTTTCCGCGTCGTGCCGTAATAATTGTCGAACACCACAGCCCACTCCAGGAACTCACCGTGATCGCGCATTCGCGTGAACCTATCGCGGTCGATGAAGTGGTAGTCCTCGCCGTCCTTCTCGCCCTTGCGTTTCGGGCGCGTGGTATGGGAGATCGACATGACGATGTCCGGCTCCTCATCGAGCAACCGCCGCGCCAGCGTGGTCTTGCCCGCGCCGGACGGCGACGACAACACCAGCATGAGGCCCCTTCTGGCGATGCCTGTCTCCATCTCCCCTCACTCGATGTTCTGGACCTGCTCGCGCAATTGATCGATGACGGTCTTGAGCTCAAGCCCGGTCCGGCTGATCTCGATGTCGGCAGCTTTCGAGCACATCGTGTTCGCCTCGCGATTGAACTCCTGCGCCAAAAATTCGAATTTGCGCCCGACCGGCTGGTCGCTCTCGATGAGCTCGTTGGCTGCCGCGACATGGGCGCGCAAGCGATCGAGCTCCTCCTGGATATCGGCCTTGGCGGCAAACAGCAAAGCTTCCTGGTGGAGTCGCTCGGGGTCGAGGCCTGAACCTGGCTCGGTGAGGCGGGCGATCTGCTCGCCAAGACGTCGAGTGATCGCCTCGGGTTGCCGGGCGGCAGCGCCCGCGGCGCGCTCGACCAGGCTTCCAATCGCGGCAAGCTGCTTCTCGATCACGGTCTGAAGCCGCTCCCCTTCGGCCGCGCGGGCGCTCACGAGCTGATCGAGCGCAGCGGCAAGGCTGGCGATGAGAGCATGGTTGAGCGCCGCTTGCGCCTCTTCGCTCTCCTCCCCTTCTACCGTTTCGACCACACCGCGCATGCCGAGCAGCGTGTCGAGACGCGGAGGCTTAAGCCCGGTCAAGTCTTGCGCCCGTTCTGCCACGGCTTGGGCTTGGCGTAGCGCCGCCTCGTTCAGCCTGATCTCCATCTGCCCGCTCTCGCGCTTTACCCAAAGGTTGATGGTGCAATTGCCGCGCGCGAGCTTCTCTTGAGCGAGGCTGCGCGCCCTGATCTCAAGCCCATCGAAGCCTGACGGCAGACGCAGGCGGAGATCGAGGTTGCGGCCGTTGACGCTCCGGGCTTCCCAATGCCAGCTCGTGTCGCCGTGCATTCCGTCGGCGCGGGCAAAACCAGTCATGCTTTTGAGGGTCATCCGGTCGTAGGCCCTGCTGCGTTGGGTCTCTAAGCCATGCCGCTTATAAGCCGAGTCGCGCGGTTGCGGCACGGGGAGGCTCGAAGTTAGTGAAGATCGGCCTTAGTGGAGCTAGCGCTTCGGGTTCCGCAACGGCTTCGGCACCGCCTCACCGCTCGCAGCCTCGGGCGGCACCGCGAAGGGGTCTTGCGCCGGATTGAGAAGGACAGTCGGGTCGGCAAAAGCGCCCGACATGTCCGCAGGCTCCGCTGCCACGACGCCGGGAGCACTTTTGGCGACGGGCGCTCCAGGACCTTGCGGCGTACCTGCGGCGGTGCCAGCCGGGACCGGCGGGGTGGCGGTCGCGACACTACCCGCGTCCCCGGCGGCGGCATCTTGTGCGGCTTTGGCTTCCGCCTCTTGCGCTTCCTTGGCGCGAATCTCCCGCTCGACCTTCCGCCATTTGAAGACATTCTTATTGTGCTCGTCGAGCGTCGCGGCGAAGACGTGGCCGCCCGAGCCGTCGGCAACGAAATAGAGATCTTTGGTCTTGGCCGGCCGCAGCACCGCCTCGATCGCGGCGCGGCCGGGATTGGCAATCGGCGTCGGCGGTAAGCCATTGATTTTGTACGTGTTATATTGCGTTTCGCGATCGACTTCGTCCTGCTGAATGGGATGGTCGAGCACGGCCTTGCCACCCACCAGGCCATAGATGATGGTGGGGTCGGACTGCAGCCGCATGTTCTTCCTGAGCCGGTTCTGAAACACGCTCGCGATCAGCGGGCGCTCATCGGCCCGGCCCGTCTCTTTCTCCACGATCGATGCGAGGATCAGGGCCTCTTCCGGCGTCGTCACCACAATACCTTCGTCGCGGGTTTCCCATACTTTGGCGAGGAACTTCGCTTGGGCGGCCTGCATCCGCTCGATGATGTCCTGGCGCGTGTCGTTGCGGCCGAACCTATAGGTATCGGGGAGCAGGCTGCCTTCCGGAGGAATTTCGGTGATCTCGCCGTGAAGCTCGGGATGGGCCATGAGCTTAGCCACGATCTGGAAGCTGGTCAGCCCTTCGGCAAGGGTGACTTTGTGCTCGATCGACTTGCCCTCGACCAGCGTGTCGAGCACCTGCCGCATGGTGGCATATTTGCGGAATTCGTATTCGCCGGCCTTCAGGCTCCCCTGCCCCTTCAGATACATAAAGTACAGGATGCTGGTCATGAAGACGCGCCGGTCGGCGATCACGCCGTCGCGCTCGAGCCGCTCGGCGATGGCGCCCACGCCCTCGCCCCGCGGAATGACCACCACCGTCGAGGTGGTGAGCGGGCCGGGTTGGTCGAACTGCACCTTGGCCCAATAGAAGACGCCCACGAACAGGCAGGCCAAGAGGAAGAAGAAGGTCACAAGCCCATCGAGCATCCGCAAGAAGGGGTGCGGGTCCGGCTCGGGCTCATCCCGCTCCGGCGGGTCGGGCGGACGCGTCGGCTCGAGCGCCTCGGCAGGGCTGCGGGGAAGCACCGCGAGCTGCCGCCCGGCCACGCCGGCCGGAAGGCGCTCGTCGTTGTCGTTAGCCGTCGACGGAAGGTCTCTGGTCAAAGACATCGCTAGAAGGCCCTGCGCAGACGATGCCAACCACTTGAAGTCGAAATATGGCGAAAGGGAGGTTCCCGCGACAAACGACAAAGACACCCGTCACGCGTCGCAGCGGCGAATGATCAGCGAGGCATTCGTTCCGCCAAACCCGAAGGAATTCGACAGCACCGTATCGATAGTCCGGCGCCGTGCCTGATGCGGCACGAGGTCGATGGCGGTCGCCACCGAAGGATTGTCGAGATTGAGGGTCGGCGGCGCGAGATTGTCGCGGATCGCCAGCGCCGAGAAGATCGCCTCGACCGCACCGGCGGCGCCCAGGAGGTGGCCGATCGCAGACTTGGTTGAAGACATCGAGACCTTCCCCGCAGCGTTGCCGAACAGCCGCTCGACCGCGGCCAGCTCGATCTCGTCGCCCATCGGCGTCGAGGTGCCGTGGGCATTGATATAGTCGATGTCGGCGGGGTCGATGCCGGCGCGCTTCACGGCCGCAACCATGCAGCGATAGGCGCCGTCTCCGTCCTCGGCGGGCGCGGTGATGTGGAAGGCGTCGCCTGACAGCCCATAACCGATGATCTCGGCATAGATCCGTGCGCCCCTCGCCTTGGCGTGTTCAAGCTCTTCGAGCACCACCACGCCGGCCCCCTCCCCCATGACGAAGCCGTCGCGATCGCGATCATAGGGGCGTGACGCGCGCTGCGGCTCATCGTTGAAATTGGTGGAGAGCGCGCGGCAGGCGGCGAAGCCCGCGATTGCCAGCCGGCAGACCGGCGATTCGCTGCCGCCGGCAAGCATCACGTCGGCATCGCCGAGGGCAACGAGGCGCGAGGCGTCGCCGATGGCATGCGCGCCGGTCGAGCAGGCGGTGACGACGGCGTGGTTCGGACCTTTGAGGCCATGCTCGATGGAGACATAGCCTGCGGCGAGATTGATCAGGCGCCCGGGAATGAAGAACGGGCTCACCCGGCGCGGGCCCTTCTCGGCCAAGAGCAGCGAGGTCTTCTCGATGCCCTGGAGCCCGCCGATGCCTGAGCCGATCAGCACGCCGGTGCGGATCTGGTCCTCATAGGCCGTAGGTTTCCAACCGGCGTCTGTCAGCGCCTGGGTGGCGGCGCCCATGGCGTAGATGATGAACTCGTCGACCTTGCGCTGCTCTTTCGGCTCCATCCAATCGCTCGGATTAAAGCTGCCGTTGGAGCCGTCGCCACGCGGGACCTGGCAGGCGATCTGGCAGGTGAGATCGGAGACGTCGAAAGTCTCGATGCGGCGGGCTGCGTTATGACCCGCGGTCAGCCGCTTCCACGTCGTCTCGTAGCCGCAGCCGAGCGGCGAGACGAGACCCAAGCCTGTGATGACGACACGTCGCATCGCGCCTTCGCGTGGTCCTCGCGGGAACCTGTTGTCGAGCCGTTCGAGGGCTTTCGTTTGTCACGACGGATGCGGCTAAGCCTCGCGCGAAGTCGCGTCAAGCGGCTGTGTTCTTCTCCAGGAACTTTATGGCATCGCCGACAGTGAGGATGGTCTCCGCCGCATCGTCGGGGATCTCGCAGCCGAACTCCTCCTCGAAGGCCATGACCAGCTCGACGGTGTCGAGGCTGTCGGCCCCAAGGTCGTCGATGAAGCTCGCGTTCTCGGTGACCTTGTCGGCCTCAACCCCGAGATGCTCCACCACGATCTTTTTTACGCGCTCCGAGATATCGCTCATTTCCGCCTCACCCGTCCCTTGCTGGTCAGTCCTTAAGCCTCGCACGTCCCCCCGAGCTGTCGGCTGACGGCCTAACGCACCCCCGAGCGGTAAGTTTAAGAGGGTTGATCGCGGTGGGATTGTCGTTTGTCAAGCCCCCACAAAGCGGCCGTTTGGGTAGCACACTTTATGCGACTTTGCCAGAAGCCCTCACCGGGGGAAAAATGCTTGCCAAACCTGCTGAAGCCGTTGCTCCAAGTCTTTGTCAATCAAACGCTTACACCATGACCATACCGCCGTTCACATGCACCGTCTCGCCCGTGATATAGGCCGCCTCGTTGCTGGCGAGAAAGGCCACGGCGGCGGCGACGTCTTCAGGCTTGCCGAAGGTCCTGGCCGGGATGGCGGCGGCAATAGCCTCGACTTGCTTGGGCGTCAAGGCATCGGTCATGGGCGTCTGGATGAACCCGGGCGCGATGCAGTTGGCGGTGATGCCCCGGCTCGCCACCTCGCGCGCCAGCGACTTGGTCATGCCCACCAACCCCGCCTTGGAAGCGGCATAGTTCGGTTGACCTGGGTTGCCGAGCACGCCCGAGATGGAAGCGATATTGACGATGCGCCCGTAACGGCGCTGCATCATGCCCCGCAGGATGCCGCGGGTGAGGACGAACACAGAGGTGAGGTTGACGGCGATCACATCGTCCCATTCCTCGTCCTTCATGCGCATGAAGAGGTTGTCGTGGGTGATGCCCGCATTGTTGACGAGAATGTCCACCTGTCCGAGCATCTTCCCTGCCGTCTCGGAGAGCTGAACCACCGCCGGGCGGTCGCGCAGATCGCAAGGCAGCACAAAGACGCGCGAGCTGAGCTCTGACGCCAAAGCCTCGAGACGCTCGGCCTTCGTCCCCGAGATCGCGACATTGGCGCCTTGGCCATGCAGCACCCTGGCAATGGCACCGCCGATCCCGCCGGTGGCGCCCGTGACGAGCGCTCCTTTGCCTGTGAGGTCGAACATCGAAAACCTCTCCTTCTCCTAAGCGGCCTTAGGCCGCAAGCGCCGCGGCCGCCGCTTCCAGCTCTTCCGGCGTGCCCACGCTCCGTGCCTCGATCCCTTCGAAACGCCGGGCGATTCCGGTGAGCACACGCCCGGCGCCCACCTCATAAACGGTGCCGACGCCGTTTGATTTGAGATAAAGCATCGTCTCGCGCCACCTGACCATGCCAGTGATCTGCTCAACCAGACGCGCACGAATGATTTCGGGATCGGAGATCGGCGCAGCGAGCACGTTGGCGATCAGAGGAACCGCGGGCGGGTTGATCGTCACCTTGGAGAGCGCCGCCCGCATCGCCTCGGCCGCAGGCTGCATCAGGGCGCAATGGAAGGGGGCGCTGACTGGAAGCAGCACCGCGCGACGGGCGCCGAATTTCGGCGCCAAGCTCACCGCGCGCTCGATCGCTCGCTTGGCGCCCGATATCACCACCTGCCCCGGCGCATTGTCATTGGCGGCTTCGCACACCTCGCCTTGCGCCGCTGCCTTGGCAAGCTCCTGCGCCTGGGCGAGATCGGCGCCGAGCAAGGCCGCCATCGCCCCTTCGCCCACGGGCACCGCCTCCTGCATGGCGCGGCCACGAATCTTGAGGAGCCGCGCCGTGTCGGCGAGGCCGAGCGCGCCGGCCGCGGCAAGGGCCGAATATTCGCCAAGCGAGTGTCCTGCGACATAGGCCACTTTGGACGGAAGCTTGAGCCCCTTGTCGCCAAGCACCCGCATGGCCGCCAGAGAGACCGCCATCAGCGCCGGTTGCGCGTTCTCGGTGAGCGTGAGTTCGGCCTCGGGTCCTTCCCACATCAACCGCGACAGGTTCTGTGACAGCGCCGCGTTGACCTCGTCGAACACGGCGCGCGCGGAAGGGTAAGCCTTGGCGAGCTCGGCTCCCATACCGACGGCTTGGCTTCCCTGGCCGGGAAAGATGAAGGCAATGCTCATTGGCGCTTGGATGAATGGGGAGATGACGAGTTGCGGCCAAAGACACTGTTTCAATCTTTTCTGTCAAGCGAGGCTTCCGCTGCTCCGCAACGCGAAGACCGAGCAACCGAAAAGATAACGCGCCCGCGCAACCCCACGTGCTAGAAGAGTGTTCCGATAGGCAGCCCTGATTTGAGACTGAAAAAGGGAGACATGCATGAATCGTCCCGTTCTCCTCGGCGCCTTGACCGCATTTTTGGCGGTCACGACCGCAAGCTTGCCCCTCTTGGCCGCTGATCCGCTGCCCTGGCCCTGGAAGTCGAAACTGCCGCCCGATCCCGCGTTGGTACAGCTCGTCTCCGTGGACGACGTGAGCGTCGTCATCAATAAGTCGAACCCCCCCACGTTAGCCATCACGGTTAACGCCCAGGCCCCGACCCCGAACTACACCGAACTCCAGCTGACGCCGCGCATGGGCGACCCCAAGGACCTCATCTTCGCCTTCGACGCCAAGGGGCGCCCGCCGCAGGACATGACCATACAGGTCGTTACGCCCGTGAGCTTCACCGTCGAATATATCGATGCGCCCATCGAGAAGGTCGGTGTGGTCGAGGTCAACGCCGCCGGCAATTGCAAGGCGTTCTCAGTAACCGAGAACAAAGCCACGGAGTGCACGTCGCAGTCGGCCCCGCAATAGGGGGGCGCGCTCCCGGGCGACCTTGCCGGGCCTTGCAAAGCCCGCGCGAAGTCTTATAAGTCCGCCACCAGCAACCGCTCCGGTCGGAGGCTGAACGGAGGACCGCTCAAAGTGTGAGCGGCAGGCTTTGATCGCCGCCCTCCCGTGTCTCCGCTCTCAGGGTCGTCTCTTGGGCCTTTCCTTCTAAAGCGCCCATGCGAGGCTTCGCGCCGGAGCAACGAAGAAGGAAAGGCAATCCATGCCTCTCTATGAGCATGTATTCCTGGCGCGGCAGGATATTTCCGCCCAGCAGGTCGACGCTCTTCTCCAGAGCTTCCGCTCTATCCTCGAGGAGCGCGGCGGGTCGGTCGGCAAGACCGAATATTGGGGACTGAGGTCGCTTGCCTACCGCATCAAGAAGAACCGCAAGGCCCATTATGCGTTGATGAATATCGACGCGCCCCACGAGGCGGTGAACGAGCTCGAGCGCCAGATGCGCCTTTCAACCGACGTCATCCGCTTCCTGACCGTGAAGGTCGACGAGCACGACGCGGCACCGTCGGCGATGATGCGCCGTTCCGACCGCGACGAGCGCGAAGGCCGCGGCGATCGCGGGGATCGAGGCGACCGCGGGGATCGAGGCGACCGCGGCGATCGTGGCGGCGGCCGCGGAGGCCGTCGGGACTATCGCGACCGCGACCGCGATTTTGCCCCGCGGGAAGCGCGCGTCCCCGTCGAGGTCGAGGCCGAGGTTGAAACCGTGGACGCCATCGAAGGCGGGGAGGACTCCTGATGAGCATGACGCAAATGCAGGCGCGCCGCCCCTTCTATCGCCGGCGCAAGACCTGTCCCTTCTCCGGCGATAAGGCCCCGAAGATCGACTACAAGGACGTGAAGCTCCTGCAGCGTTACGTGTCAGAGCGCGGCAAGATGGTGCCGAGCCGCATCACGGCAGTTTCCGCCAAGAAGCAGCGCGAGCTCGCCCGCGCGATCAAACGCGCGCGGTTCCTTGGTCTTCTGCCCTATCTTATTCAGTAGGGAGTTCAGGCGCGCCGTTTGAGCTTTAGGCCGTAAGCAAAGTTGGGGCGGGGTACCTCCCTCCCCTAACCGCTTTTAGGAGGCGGGACAGCGCATCAATGCCAACACCTCTCATCATCGGCGTAGGCTCCGGCCTTGTTTCGGCGGCTCTGTTCGCCTCGGCCGCCACGGCCACCGCGCTTGCCGGCGTGCTGTTCTATCTCGCGCCCTTGCCGCTTTGTCTGGCCGGGCTCGGCTGGGGCGGGATGGCGGCGCTGTTCTCGGCGCTCACCGCCACGGTGATCATCGCCGCAAGCCTCGGGCCTGCCACGGCAGCGATCTTCGCGCTTTCAGTGGCCGCACCGACCGCGCTCCTCGTCCATCTTGCCCTCCTATCCCGTTCGGTCGCGGCAGCGCAAGGCCAGGTGGCGAGTGCCCTCGAATGGTATCCGCCGGGCCGTCTCGTCGCCTGGGCGGCGCTGATGGCCGGCCTCCTGGCCGGCATCCTGGTGCTCATCCTGGGCTACGATCAGGACAGTTATCGCGAGTCGATCCGCCAGATTCTCAGTCACAGCGCCTTGAAGGAACTCGATCGCGACGGCACCCTCCTCACCGAGGAGAACATCGCGCGCCTCTCGAACGTGCTCGCCCGGGCGCTTCCTGCCGCCTTCGCCATCATCTGGCTCACTATCACCTTGTTCAATCTATGGATGGCGGGTCTGATCGTCGACGCCTCGGGGCGCGCGCGCCGGCCGTGGCCCGACCTTCATGCCCTCGAGCTGCCGAACGCGTTCCTGCTCATTTTCGCCGGCGCGCTCGCCGTATCATTTCTGCCAGGCCTGCCTGGCCTGCTCGCCACCGGCCTCGCCGGGGCGTTGCTGTTCGCTTACGTGCTGCAGGGATTGGCGGTGATCCACGTCTATAGCCGGGGCGTCCCGCTGCGTGGGCTTCTACTCGCTACCATCTATCTCGGAATTTTGCTGTTGGGCTGGGTGGCGATCGCCGTCGCCATTGTCGGCTTGGCCGAGCCCTTGCTGGGCTTGCGCCAGCGCGCCAATCGCGGCGGTCAGCCGCCCAACAGCAGCGGAACGGTCTGACAAGGATAGGAGTGTCGAACATGCAAGTCATTCTGCTCGAACGCATTGGGCGCCTCGGACAAATGGGCGACGTGGTCACCGTCAAGGACGGCTTCGCGCGCAACTTTCTGCTCCCGCAAGGCAAGGCGCTTCGTGCCACCGAAGCCAATCGCAAGCGCTTCGAGCGCGAGCGGGCGCAGCTCGAGGCGCGGGATCTCGAGCTCAAATCGGAGGCGCAAGGGGTGTCGGTCAAGCTCGACGGACAGAGCTTCATCGTGATCCGCCAGGCGGGCGACACCGGTCAGCTCTACGGCTCGGTTTCAACCCGCGACATCGCCACGGCGGTTACCGAAGGCGGCTTCTCCATCGAGCGGCGCCAAGTGATGCTCGACCGGCCGATCAAGACGCTCGGCCTGCACGACGTCCGCATCTCGTTGCACGCCGAAGTGGCCCCTCACGTTGTCGTCAATGTCGCCCGCTCCCCCGACGAGGCGGCGCGGCAGGCCCGGGGTGAGGACATCAGCAAGGCGAAGACCGAAGCCGAGGAGGACGCCGAAGCGGCGCGCATTGCCGCCGCGGCGCTGTTCGAAGAAGGGGCGCCGGCCGAACTTGCCGGAGAGCCTGAAACAGGAGAAGAGACGGGCGCCTAAGCTCCGCCGCGCGGGCGGGACCCTGCGACAAAGCCTCAAGAACCAAGAAGGCGCTGCCGCTGACCCGCGACTACATATATATGAGGCCGAGCGGGAGCTGCGTCGCCGCGACGCTCACCATGCCCCGGCCAGGAGGCGCCGCGCCGCGAGCTAGCCGCTCTCCTTGTGGGCGAGAGCACGCTGTCCCCGTTGTCCACAGACCTCATGACTATCCGCGACTCGCGTTTGGAGTAGTGTTGGCGCATGAGCAACGCTTTGATTCGGCCGATTGCCCCGGAGACCCCTGTCTTCCGCGAGGCGCCGCATAATCTTGAGGCGGAACAAGCCCTTCTCGGCGCCATCCTGGTCAACAACGAGGCCATCGACCGGGTCTCGAATTTTCTCAAGTCCGGTCATTTCTATGACGCCCTCCACGCCCGCATCTATGAGGCGGCGGCAAAGCTCATCTTGAGCGGCAAGCGGGCCACCCCCATCACCCTCAAGACGTTCTTCCAGGCCGAGCCGCCGGTGGGCGAGCTGCCCGTCCCGCAATATCTCGGGCGCTTAGCGGCCAACGCCACCACCATCATCAATGCCGAAGATTACGGCCGCACGGTCTACGACCTCGCCATCCGCCGTCAGCTCATCGGGATCGGCGAGGAGATGGTCAACACCGCCTTCGATTCGCCCATCGACGCGCCCCCTTCGGCCCAGATCGAGGGTGCCGAGCAGCAGCTTTACGAGCTTGCCGAGACCGGCAAATACGGCGCGGGCTTCGAGCCCTTCTCCTCGGCGCTGACCGATGCCATCGACATGGCCGCCAATGCCTACCGGCGCGATGGCGGCCTGTCCGGACTTGCCACCGGCTTCACCGACCTCGACCACCGCATGGGCGGGCTGCAGCCGTCGGACCTCATCATCATCGCCGGGCGCCCTGCCATGGGCAAGACGGCGCTTGCCACCAACATCGCCTATCACGTGGCGAAGACCTACAAGCCCGGCGGGGACTCGGAGACCGCGCTCGACGGCGCCGTGGTGGGGTTCTTCTCGCTCGAGATGTCGGCCGAGCAGCTGGCCACCCGCATCATCTCCGAGCAGGCCTATATCCCCTCTGAGCGCATCCGCCGCGGTAGGATCGATGCCGACGAGTTCGACCGCATCGTCGAGGTATCCCAGGAGCTGCAGCATCTGCCCCTCTATATCGACCAGACCGGCGGTATCACCGTCGCCCAGCTTGCGGCACGAGCGCGGCGGCTGAAGCGCCAGAGGGGGCTCGGCTTCGTCGTCGTCGATTACCTCCAGCTCCTATCCGGCTCCTCGAAGCGCGCCGCGGAGGGCCGCGTGCAGGAGGTCTCGGAGATCACCACGGGGCTGAAGGCCCTTGCCAAGGAGCTGCATGTCCCCATCCTTGCCCTCTCCCAGCTCTCCCGCCAGGTCGAGCAGAGGGAGGACAAACGCCCGCAACTCGCGGATTTGCGCGAATCCGGCTCGATCGAGCAGGATGCCGATGTAGTGTTGTTCGTGTTCCGTGAGGAATATTATCTGGAGCGTAGCCAACCCCGCGAGAACACCGAAGAGCACAAGCTGTGGCAGCAAGGAATGGAGATGGTGACGGGCAAGGCCGACGTGATCATCGGCAAGCAGCGGCACGGGCCCACGGGCACGGTGACGCTACAATTCACACCGGAGTTCACGAGGTTCAGCAATCTCGCCAGCGAGGAGCGCTTGCCGGAGCGCCGCGAGTGAGCCCTGCGCGCCCGCGCGAGGCTGCCTCGAGCGGGCGCGACGAAGGGCCAAACGAGACCGCGATCCTCACCATCGATCTCGATGCGCTCACCGCCAACTATCGCCGCTTGCGCGATCTTGCCGCGCCTGCCGAATGCGCCGCCGTGGTCAAGGCCGATGCCTATGGTCTCGGCATGGCGGAAGCCGCGCCTGTGCTCGCGCGCGCGGGCTGCAAGAGGTTCTTCGTGGCGACCCTCGGCGAGGCCAAGGCCTTACGTGCGCTATTGCCCCATGTCACCATCTACGTCTTCGCCGGCCTCATGCCGGGAACGGCCGAGCTCTACCGCGCGCACGATCTCCGTCCCGTGCTGAACAGCGCCGAGGAGATCAGGGAGTGGGCGCTCTTCTGCGTGACGCAGGGCGAGAAGCTCCCCTGTGCCGTGCATCTCGACAGCGGCATGAACCGCCTCGGCCTTTCGGCGGCGGAGGTCGATCAGGTGGCGGATGCGCGCGACCTCTGGCAGGCCATGACGCTCTCCCTTGTGATGAGCCATCTCGCCTGCGCCGACGAGGCGCAACACCCGAAGAGCGAAGCGCAGCGAAAGATTTTCGACAGGCTTCGCGCGCGCCTGCCGGCGGCGCTTGCGAGCCTCGCCAATTCCGCCGGCATCCTGCTCGGGCGCGCTTATGCATACGACCTCGTGCGTCCGGGCATCGCGCTTTATGGAGGCAAGCCGTCCCGCCAGGGCGAGAATCCGTTCCACCCCGTCGTGCACCTCAAGGGCCGCATCCTCCAAGTACGCAACGTCGCCGCCGGAGAAACAATCGGCTACGGCGCGACAAGGACGTTGCGCGAGACGGCGCGCGTGGCTGTCGTCTCGGTGGGCTATGCCGACGGAGTCTTTCGGTCGTTGTCGACCGGGGATGGCGAGACAGGTCTCGTCGTCTATCTCGGCGCCCATGCCGCTCCCATCTTGGGCCGCGTGTCGATGGACCTGATCACCATCGACGTGACCGGCGTGCCCGAGGAGCTTTCTTGCCGCGGCGCCTGGGTCGAGCTGATCGGGCCGAATGTCTCGGCGCAAGACATGGCCCATCACGCCGGCACCATCGATTACGAGGTCCTCACCAATCTCGGCCGGCGCGCCGCCCGGCGCTATCTCGGCGGCTAGGCGCTCTATGGCCAAGACTTCGCGCGCCTTCGTCTGCCAAGCTTGCGGCGCGGTGACCACCCGCTGGTCAGGCAAATGCGCCGCTTGCGGCGAATGGAACTCCATCATCGAGGAAGCGGCGCCAACCGGCTCCCCTGCCCTCGTCGCCATCAGAGGCGGCAAAGGGCGACTTGCCGTTTTCGAAACCCTCGCCACCGCCACGCTCGACGCTCCCCGGCTGCCAACCGGCATTGCCGAACTCGACCGGGTTCTCGGCGGAGGGCTCGTGCCTGGCTCTGCCGTGCTGGTCGGCGGCGATCCCGGCATCGGCAAATCGACGCTCCTGCTCCAGGCCGCCGCCAAGCTTGCCGAGACCGGCGCGCGCGTCGTCTATCTTTCCGGCGAGGAGGCGCCGGCCCAGGTGCGCATGCGCGCGGCACGTCTTGGGCTTGCCGAGGCGCCGGTCGCACTCGGCACCGAAACGAACCTCGCTAATATCGTCGCCACGCTGGCGAGCGCCGCACCGCCCGCGCTCATCGTCATCGACTCGGTGCAGACGCTCTGGTCCGAAGCGGTGGAAGCCGCGCCGGGCACCATCTCCCAGCTCAGAGGCTGCGCCTCGGCCCTGATCAGCCACGCCAAAGGAAGCGGCTCGACCCTCGTCCTGGTCGGCCACGTCACCAAGGACGGCCAGATTGCCGGCCCCAAGGTGATCGAGCACATGGTCGACACCGTGCTCTCGTTCGAAGGCTTGAGCGGACACCAGTTCCGCATCTTGCGCGCGGTAAAGAACCGTTTCGGACCGACCGACGAGATCGGCGTGTTCGAGATGCGCCAGGACGGTCTGAAGGAGGTGGAGAACCCCTCGGCTCTGTTCTTGAGCGACCGCGACCGGGGCGCCCCCGGCACGGCTGTCTTCGCCGGCATGGAGGGCACGCGCCCGATCCTTGTGGAGATCCAGGCGCTGGTTGCGCCCTCCTTGTTCGGCACGCCGCGTCGCGCCGTGGTGGGCTGGGACCCCAACCGGCTCGCCATGCTGATCGCCGTGCTCGAAGCCCGCTGCGGGGTGAGGCTCGGCGCCCATGATGTCTATCTGAATGTCGCGGGGGGCCTGCGTCTCAATGAGCCCGCCGCCGACCTTGCCGCCGCGGCGGCGCTCGTCTCCTCGATGAGCGGCAACCCCGCGCCCGAGGATGCCGTCTATTTCGGCGAAGTGAGTCTGACCGGCGCGGTGCGGGCCGTAGGCCATATGGATCAACGGCTTAAAGAAGCGGCCAAGCTAGGCTTCACACGTGCCGTCGTACCTGCCGCCGCAGGCGAAGGGGACCGGGAGGCCAAGGAGATCCGGCTCCTTCCCCTCTCCCAACTGGAGGAACTCGTGGCCTTATTTGGCGCGCCGGCCATCGAGTAGAAATCGGAGGCCCTGCGACAATGCGCCGGGCGCCGCTTCAGTGATTGCGCGAGCGGGCCCATTTGTGCTTCATCGCCGGGAATCGTGATAGTGTGCGCGCCGCCCGCCGAAGGAGCCTCGTGCGATGCCCATCTCCTGGCTCGATGTCATACTCATCATCATCATGCTCATCTCGGGCTTTCTCGCCATGGTGCGCGGCTTCACGCGCGAGGTCCTGTCCATCTTCTCCTGGGCTGTCGCCGCCGTCGCCGCCCTTTATCTCACGCCCAAATATGCGAGCGTGCTCGACCCCTATATCGACAACCCGAGCGTGGCCCAGATCGCCTTCGCCGCCGGCGTTTTCATCATTACCCTGATCGTGGTGAGCCTGATCACCTTCCGCATCTCCGACCGCGTGCT
>Ga0302046_10002496_pt1 | contig 17064 bp, 12 predicted proteins | sample RVTome_11_FD_200261 | JGI IMG/M metagenome (GOLD analysis project Ga0302046, IMG submission 200261) | Soil microbial communities from uranium-contaminated site in the Upper Colorado River Basin, Wyoming, United States - RVT147D111 (version 2) ...
CTTGTCCGTCTTGCCGCGGCGCGCGGCGATCTCGCTCACGCTCTTGTCCTCGAGGTACTTGTCGACCAGCACCTCGCGGTAGTCCGGGGGCAGCGACGAGAGCGTCGCGCCCACGAGCTCCTGCGTCTCCGCGCGCTCGAGCACCCAGTCCGGCAGCGGTTCGCGGTCCACCCGCGCCAGGATCGCGTCGATCTCCGGATCGACCTCCTCCAAGAGGTCCTCGAGCAGCACCGGCCGGCGCTTGCGGCGCTGGGCGCGCAGCTTGTTCTTGGCGATGCCGCACAGCCAGGTGTGCAGGCTCGAGCGGCCGTCGAAGGCGCGCAGGCGGTCGAGGGCGACCAGGAGCGTGTCCTGCACGACGTCCTCCGCCAGGCCGCGGTCGCCGCCGGCGCGGTAGTGCACGAACTCGTAGAGCGCGTCGAGGTGCCGCCGGAAGAACTCGCGCGCCGCCTCCTCGTCGCCGTCGAGGACGCGGTTGCGCAACAGGAGGTCACGGCCGGCATCGTCGCTGGGTCGCCCGCTGGGTCGCATAGTGGCTTGGTGCATCTAGCCGGTCGGATCCTTCGCGCTCCCCGCGCGGGGCCGCTGCGGGGGCGTCCAAGTGCTTGGAGTCTAGGGACTTCAGGTCGTTCCGGCGGGGCCGGACTCGCTCGCGCCCGCGCCCCGGAGCTGATCGGCGACACGTTCGAGCCAGGCCGCGGAGCGCCGGCGGCCCCCGGGTCGCGAGCGACGCGCCCAGAGCGGTCCGTGACCCGCGAGCACGGGAGCGAGCAACCGGGCGAGCTCCGCGCGCCGCTCCGGCGCGAGCCGCCGGACCGGGACCTCCGCTCCCGCGGCGAGGCGCGCGCGGGAGAGCTCGAGCGCGAAGGCGAGCGTGTCCGCGATCCACGCCAGCTCGTCCCGCGTTCCCGGTCCCGCGGTCGCATCTGCCAGCGCCGCCCGCGCCAGCTCGAGCTCGTGCGCGGCGTGGTCGAGACCCTCCGCCGTCAGGCCGACCAGCGCGGCGGGCGGGAAGTCCTCGAGGACGCGCGTGAGCACGACCGACAGCGGCGAGGCGTTCGCGATCCGCGCGCCGGTCGCCTCGCTCATGCGCGCGAGCGAGACCAGCGCGCGCCCGGCGCCGCCTCCCCGCGGCGGACGCTCGTCGAGCGCGTGGCGCGACACGAGCTCCGCCATCGCGTCCGGCGCGCGGCGCTCGGCCGGCGCGTCCGCGTTCCAGGCCAGGTCGGCTGCCGCCAGCCAGCCGGGGTAGCTCGCGACGAGCGGCTGCAGGTGTCCGCGGTCGCCCCAGTCCGTGACGAGCACGCCCACCGCGCCGTTCGTGCGTCCGTGCCGCACGGCGGACTCGACGTTGCGCACCGCGTTCGTGAAGCGTCCCGCGAGGCTCTGCCAGGAGCTCGTGCCCGGGCAGACGTAGAAAGGAAGGCCGCACGCGCGGAGCCGCGCGGTCTGGGCCTCGAACGGGTGCTCCGCCTCGTAACCCCACAGGAGCGGGATCACGCCGCGCGGGAGCTCCGGCACGAGCTCGGGATGCGCGAGCAGGATGTCGGCCCACACCTGCATGCGCTTCCCGAAGCGCTCGCGCAGGAGGCGCTCGAGCCCCTGGAGGTAGGCGAGGTAGACGCGGCCGACGCCCTGCTCGCGGCAGGCCTCGCGCGAGCGGCCCAGGCCGAGGTCGAAGGTCTCGTCGCAGCCGACGTTCACCGTGTCCGCGCGGAAGGCGGGCAGGAGTTCCGCCAGTAGTCCCGCGACGAAGTCGAGGCTCGCGGAGTCCGTGGCGGCCAGGCTGAAGGGCTCGGGCCCCGGTGGGTCGGAGGGGGAGAGGAACGGGTGCTCGACGCCCTGCGGGCACTCCGCCAGGTGCCGGTAGCGCTCGTGACGCAGCCAGTGGTGCAGGTGGCCGAAGCACTGTTGGTTCGGGACGAGGCGCACGTGGCGCGCGGCGCAGTGCTCGTCGAGGGCGCGTACCTCGTCGTGCGTGAGCGGGCTCGCGTCGCGCCACACCGGCTCGTGGTCTCGGTAGGCGAAGGTGTGCTCGACGTAGAGCTGGAGCTCGTTCAGCTTCCAGGCGCTGAAGCGGTCGACCAGCGCGAACAGCGTCTCCATGGTCGGCACGCGGTCGCGGCTCACGTCCAGCATCGCGCCGCGGTGCGCGAAGGAGGGAGCGTCCTCGATCGCGAGCCCCGGAAGCTCCGGCCCGCAAGCGGCGACGAGCTGCGCCAGCGTGTGCGTGCCGTGGGACAGCCCGGCCGGGTCGTGCCCGAGCACGCGCGCGCCCTCGGGACCGATGGTGAGGACGTAGCCCTCGGGCGCGGCGCCCGGCGTGCCGTCGACCGCCAGGGTGATCTCTCCGCGCTCCGCGCGCCGCGTCGCGATCCCCTGCGCGCGCAGCGACTCCACCAGCCGGTCGAGCGCCGGGGAGTCCGCTCCGGTGAGCGTAACGGTCCTACCGAGCACGAGACCGTGGGGCGTGCGCTCGATGCGACGGGGCAGGGGGAGGAGCTCGAGCGTGGCGGCGCCCATGGCGGCCATTCTCGCCGCTGTTCCGGTCGGAGTCGTCCTCGGCGCGACTAAACTGCGCCGGTGTCCGCCTCCAAGTTCTCCGTGCTGCGCGACCCGGTCCACGGGGACGTCTACCTCACGCACGAAGAGCTCGCCGTGCTCGACACGCGCGAGATGCAGCGGCTGCGGGGGATCAAGCAGCTCGGGACGGCCTACCTCGCCTATCCCGGCGCGCTGCACACGCGCTTCGACCACTCGATCGGCGTGCTGCACGTGACGGGCGGGATGATCCAGGCGATCAACCGCAACTTCGAGCTCGACCCGCGCCAGTGCCTGTCGGTCGGCGAGCGCGAGGCGCGCATCGTGCGCATGGCGGCCCTGGTCCACGACGTGACGCACATCCCCTTCGGTCACAACATCGAGGACCAGACCGGGCTCTTCCACCGGCACGACAGCGCCTATCGCTTCGAGCTCATGCTCGCGACCTCGACCGAGCTCGGCGCCAAGCTCGAGGAGCTCGGTCTGCGCGAGGACGTGCTCGCGATCCTGCTCGGGCCGGGTAGCGGGAAGGACTTCCCGCCGTACTGGAGCCAGATCATGTCGGACACGATCTGCTCCGACATCCTCGACTACCTGTCGCGCGACGCCTACTTCACCGGCCTGCGGCTGGGCGTCGATTCGCGCGTGCAGAACTACTTCCGCATCGACCGGCGCTCCGGGAACCTGTTCATCGACCTCGCCAAGCGGGAGCTCCTGCGCGAGGACATCCTGAGCGAGATCGTGCGGCTGCTCGAGGCGCGCTACTACTTCTCGGAGCGCGTCTACTACCACCACGCCAAGGTCGCGGCCGGCGCCCTGATCGCGCGCGCCGTCGAACTGGCCGTGGCGAACGACCTGGTGACGGAGCGCGAGTTCTACGACTGCACGGACGCATCGCTGGTCGACCTGCTCGAGCGCAAGGCCGGGAACGCCGCGCCGGAGGTCTCGCGCCGGATCCGCTCGCTGCTCGACCGCTTCCGCCGGCGGCGCCTGCTCAAGCGCGCCTGCGTCTTCCCGCGCCACGCGAACCAGGACGCGCAGCCCGAGCTCGTGGCGCGCTTCTTCGCTCCAGGCTCCCACCGCACGCGCCTCGAGGTCGAGGCCCGTATCGGGGAGCGCGTGCGCCGGGCGACCGGGAGCGAGATCGAGGTGGTCCTGACCTGCCCCGCCGCGGACATGCAGCTCAAGGAGGCACAGACCCACGTGCGCTGGCCGGGGGAGGAGGAACCGTCCCCGCTGGCGCGCTTCGCGGAGCGCGTCCCGCGCCTCGCCGATCTCGAACGTTCCTACCGCGATCTGTGGAAGTTCTACGTGTTCGCAGATGTGAGCGAGCCGGCCCTCCTGCGCCGGATCCAGGAGGTCGCGGTCGAGGAAATCGGGATCGGGCGGAACGTCTACCGAATCGACAACGCAAAATGACCCGAAAGGGGAAGTCGGAGGGAACCTGTCGTGGTCCCCCGGCTATCCAAGGTCGGGGCTCGATCCTCGAGAGCCCAGGCGCCTGTCCAGGACCCGTTCAGGGGAGAACGAACGCTTGGAAGCACGAACCACGCATCCAACCACGCATCCGACCGCCGGCAGCCCGCGAACCCAGCAGGCCGCCTGCGGGAAGTGCGGGCACGCCGTCGAGCTTCGCGGCCGTCTCATGATCGGGGAGGTGGTCGACTGCCCCGGCTGCCGCGCCCCGCTCGAGGTGGCGCAGGTCGCCCCGCTGCGGCTCGAGCCCTTCTCGCGCGTCGAGGAGGACCCGGACGACCTCCTGCGCGGGTTCGAGGACTTCGAGCTCCTGTAACCCGCGGAACGCCGCGGGCCGGGTCGTCTCCGGGGCTCCTAGAATGCCCCGCCCATGGTCGTGCCCGGGTTGCTGCTGCTCCTCGCCTCCCTCGCGGCCGGGGGGCACCCCGATTCGCAGAGTCGGTCCGAGCTGGTGGTCGAGGGCGCCCGCGCGCGGCTCACGCTCCGCTTCCAGAGCCTGAGCGCGATCGAGGTCCTCGAGGGGCTGGACCGCGACGGGGACCTGGCGCTTTCCGCCGAGGAACTCGGTGCGGGTCGCGAGCGACTGGGCGACTACCTGGTCCGGAGCTGGCGACTCCTCGCGCCGGACGGCAGCCCGCTCGCTCCCGGCGTGGTCGAATCCCTGGCGCTGCTCGAGCGGGCTCTGGAGGGTCCCCTCGCGATGCAGTGGTTGGAGGCGCGCGTCCGCTTCGAGGCTCCCGCGCCGATCGAGGTGTTCACGGTCGAGTCGCGCCTCTTCCTGGAGCGCAACCCCTTCCACCGCGACATCGCGGAGATCGTCTGGAACGGCGAGCCGCCGGTGCACGTGCTCTTCCTCGGCGACCGCCCGCGCTTCTCGTTCGAGCCCAACGCAGTGCGCCGTCCGGGCGTGCTGCGGCTCTTCCTCGAGCTCGGGTTCCGGCACATCCTCGAGGGTTACGACCACCTGGCGTTCCTACTGGCCCTGCTCGTCGCGGCGCCGCGGCTGCGCAGCTTGCTCGGGGTCGTGACCGCCTTCACCGTCGCGCACTCGGTCACCCTCGCCTGGAGCGCGCTCGATCCGGGCGGACTCCTGTCGGCGATCCCCGATCGGCTGGTCGAGCTCGCGATCGCGCTGTCGATCGCCTATGTCGCGACGGAGAACCTGCTGCGGCGAGCGCCGCACAACGCCTGGATCGAGGCCTTCGCGTTCGGGCTGTTGCACGGGCTCGGGTTCGCGGGCTTCCTGGGACAGGCGCTGGCCGGTGAGAGCTTGGTCGTCACGGCTCTCTTCGGCTTCAACCTGGGCGTCGAGGCCGGGCAGCTCTTGGTCGTGATCGCGCTCGCGCTCGTCTTCACGCTCTTCCGCCGTCGGCGTCCGCACGAGGCGGGGTCGGAGAGCGAGTCTCCGGCGCCCGCCGCGCTCGTGCCGGTCTGGTTTCGCCAGGCGTCCTCAGCGGCCGTCGCCGTTCTCGCTCTGTACTGGTTCGCGAGCCGCGCCGGCTGGATCGCATGATGGTGTGCGCGAGACGGTGGCGGCGCAGGTCACGCTTCCCGCGACGATCCGCTGCTCGGCTGGGTTGGCGTGGCTAGCGCGAGAGGAAGGCGCCCAGCCGGCGCAGCGCTTCCTCGATCGACGCCATGTCCGTGGCGTAGCTGAGGCGCACGTGCGTGTCGACGCCGAAGGCGGCGCCGGGGACGAGCGTGAGGAGCTGATCCTCCAGGAGGTCCTCGCAGAAGCCCACCGAGCCGCGTCGATCCAGGTACCTCGAGACGTCCGGGAAGGCGTAGAAGGCGCCGCGCGGCTGGGGCGTCTCGAGCCCGAGGTCGGCGAGGCCGGTCAGGATGACGTCGCGTCGCTCGCCGAAGGTGCGTCGCATGAGCTCGAGCTCCTCGGGCCACGCGCGCAGGGCCGCTTCCCACGCGGCCTGACCGACCGCGTTTGGCGAGCCGTTCGTCTGGCTCTGGAGCTTCGCGACCGCGCTCGCGATCTCGGTCGGCCCGGCCAGGAACCCCATGCGGTAGCCCGTCATGGCGAAGGCCTTGCTCGCTCCGTCCACGACGATCGTGCGCGCGCGCGCCTCGGGCGAGTGGCTGACCGGGCTCGCCGGACGATCGATCCCGTAGGTGAGTTCGCCGTAGATCTCGTCCGAGAGGATCCACAGGTCGTGCTCGAGGGCCAGCTCGACGATCCCGTCGATCTCCGCCTTCGACCACACCGTCCCCGATGGGTTGTTGGGCGAGTTGATCATCACCCCGCGCGTGCGCGACGTGATCGCCCGGGCGAGGGCCGAGAGGTCGGGATGGAACCCGTCGCGATCCACCGGGGACGGGACCAGGACCGGTTCGGCGCCGTTCACGCGCACGAGGTCGAAGTAGCTGGCCCAGGCGGGGAGCGGGAGCAGCACCTCGTCCCCATCCTCGACCAGGCAGGTGAGGGCGGCCGATAGCGCGTGCTTGGCGCTGTGGCAGACGGTCACCTCGTCGGTCGACCAACTTCCGCCGCGCGTTCGAGCGACGTATTCGGTGATCGCGGCGCGCAGTCCGGACGTGCCCGCCGCGGCGGTGTAGCGCACCTGGCCGCTCTCGATCAGCTCCACGGCGCGCTGCCGCGCCACGGCCGGGGCAGCGAAATCGGGCTCGCCCACGGCCATGTTCACGACCTTCGCGCCTCCGGCGATCAGCGCCTTCGAGCGGGCGTCCAGGACGAGCGTGATCGAGGGCTCGATCCGCGAGATGCGCTGGGAGAAGTGCATCGGCGCATTCTCATCGGTCGCGGTGGGCAAGGGAAGACGCGGGCTCCGCGGTCGTCGACGCGGGTTCGGCCCACTAGAATCCTGCGGGATCCATGAGAGCGCGCCTCCTCAAGTACCTCGTCACCGGCTTCGTCTTCCTCGTCCTCGGCCTCTTCTGGGCCTTCTCGCACTTCTTCTTCAATCCCTTCGAGGGGGTGTACGAGGGAGAGCTGGCCACGCTGATCCCGCGCGACGTCGACTTCTACGTCGAGAAGAAGAACCTCGAGGACGCTTTCGATCCGTTCCCGCGGCTCGCCTTCCTCGATCGACTCGCGCGCGACCCCAGCGGCCAGGCCCTGCTCGAGCTGCAGGTCATGCAGGACCTTCTCGAGGGTCTCGACCTCGAGGGCCTGGAGCGGACCCTGGAGGAGAACCTCGCGGCGGTGCCGATCGAGGTCGACCCGCTGGAGGTCCTCGGCGGCAAGGATCTGGCGCTGGCCGGGTACTTCCGCGGCGCGGAGCTGGGAGCCTCCGAGTGGGCAGTCTACGGCCGCATGAACTGGCTCGGGAAGCTCGCGGTCGAAGGCATCCACGGGCGGCTGGCGGACTTCTCGTCCCAAGGGATCACGGTCGGCGAGATCGAGCGCGGGTTCAGCCTGAGCGGTGGAGCGTTGGCGCGACCGCTGTACGTCACGCGCGTGCTCGACGTCGTCGTCGTCTCGACCATGCCGGAGCTGGTCGCGGCCGCTCTCGCGCTCGACCAGGCGCGCGGCCAGGACTCGTTCTGGTTCTCCGCCAAGTACTCCGACCACGCCTCGAGGCTCTCCCTCGAGGGCGACGAGCTCAACGTGTACGTCGACCAGAACCACCTGCTCGAGACGTTGCGCAAGCCGGGGACGTGGCCCGACCCGCGCGCCGAGGATCTGGCCTCGCGCCTGCTCGCGCGTCTGTTCCAGCTCGGGTCGGTGCGCGAGCACATGCTGACCTTGTCGTTCGGCAACGGCGTCACCTTCGACGTGTCGGGGGCGATCTCGTCGGAGCACCTGTCCGCCGTGCAGAAGAAGCTCTACCGCATGCGAGGCTTCGAGAAGGAGGAGGTGCTCGAGCTCGCGCGCATGGCTCCGGCCGACGTCGGCTTGTTCGCCTGCGGGCAGGGGCCGCTCAACGAGGTCCTGAACGAGCTCGCGCCGGCCGTGGACACCGCGACGCTGAGCCTGGTGGAGGACGCTGCACGGAACGTCTTCGGGTACGCCGACGTCTACCCTCTGCTCGGCGACTTCTCGGCTGCCTTCGGGGATCGCTTCGCCTTCTTCGTGCGGAACAACGACTACCCGCCGGACGTCGCGGAGGATCCGCCGCCCGCGGACGGCGCCGAGGTGGCCGCCTGGACGCTGGTGTTCCCGATCGACGACGGGGAGACGCTCGAAAACCTGCGCGCACACGTGAAGAGCAACCCGTCCGCCTTCGGGATCGCGGGGCGGGACCCGGCCAAGGGCGGGATCTTCACGAACGGCGTCGCCGGCGGGGGAGTCGTGTGGGAGTACCACTCGGCCTTCATTCCCGGAACGGGGCACCTCGCCACGATCGAGGTCTTCGGGAACGCCGGCGCGACGAAGTACTTCCTGCTCTCGAACAACCACAAGATGCTCGGGCAGGCCTTCACCACCTACCGCAAGCAGCGGCCGCAACTCGCGGAGGCCAACTGGTTCCAGACGCTCGTGAACACGGGCCTGGGTCAGTCCGACTTCGTCCTGTGGTTCAATCCGCGCGCGTTCTCGGAGTCGATGCGCGCGATCGCGGCGCAGTCGGCGGAGTTCGACATCGCGCTCGCGATCGACTGGGAGCGCGAGCGCCCGAACATCGAGAAGCGCGTCCTCAAGGAGCACTTCCCCGGGGAGAGGCACGGCGCGGTGTCGCCGGAGAACAGAGAGGCCTTCGAGCTGCTCGCTCAGCAGGAGATCGACCGCTTCCAGGCGGAGTTCACCAAGCAGCACCTTCCCAGGCTGCGCGCGGAACGCACGCGGGCCTGGACGGCGGCGGAGCTGACGAGCGCGACGCTGCTCCAACTCGCGCTCGACCCGAAGAGCTACGTCCTGCACGGCCGCATCGTCGTCCCCCTCGACGGGGCGGGCGCGGTCTCGGTGGCTCCCGAGGGGTGAGGGTCGAGCTTCGGAGAACCGAGCTTCTGCGTCCGGTCGCTGGTTGCCGGTGCCTCGTGGTCGGTAGGCTACGACCTACGAGGCTTGGCCACGACTTGCCGAGGATGCCCCCCGACTACGCACATCGCTGGAAACCTCTGGAGCCCTTGCGGGAGCCAGCTCGGCTGGCCGTTGTCGATTTGCGCGCGTTCCAGAAACTCTGGCTGGAGCAGAAACAGCGGCTCGTGGACCAGGGTTCCTACGCGGCGTTCTGGGAGCGCCTCGCACGAAGCTGGAGCATCGAGACGGGCATCATCGAGAGGGTCTACGACCTGAGCCTCGGCGCCACGCAGGTCCTCATCGAGCGAGGGTTCGAGGTCAACCTCGTCCACCATTCGGACACCGACTCCAACCCCGAGAGGCTGATCGAGATCCTGAGAGGTCACCGTGCGGGCCTCGCCATGGTCATGGACTTGATCGGCGGTACCCGCGGGCTGACCACGGGGTGGATCAAGGAGCTTCACGTGCTGCTCTGCAGGCATCAGGGGAGCGTGATCGCGCGCGAGAGGACAGCCTTGGGCCGCTTGATCGAGCTCCCATTCGAGCACGGAGTCTACAAGAAGCTCCCGAACAACCCGACCCTGGACGACGGCCGCATGCACGAGTACTGCCCTCCCGAGCACGTCGCTTCGGAGTTGGAGCGCATGATCGAGTTCCACGGTGCGATTCCGGAGCAGCTACCCGAGGTTCGCAGCGCCTGGCTGCATCATGCCTTCACTCAGGTCCACCCCTTCCAGGACGGCAACGGTAGGGTCTCCCGAGCGCTGGCCAGCATCGACTTCATCCGGACGAACCTCTTTCCGCTCGTCGTGGATCGCAGCGACCGAGATGCGCGCTACATCCCTGCGCTACAGCACGCGGACCGCGGGGAACTGGCTCCTCTCGTGCGCTTCTTCTCCGACTGCCAGCAGCGCGCGGTCATCCAGGCGCTTTCCGTTGCGGAGGAGACCATCACCAAGGACCGCGGGCGCAAGGCAGTACTCGAAGCGGCGAGAACGAAGATGGTCACGCGGGCCGAGAGCGGGGCCAAGGCACGCGAGGAGATGGAGAAGCGCATCTCGACGCTCGCCGACGCGGCCCGAGATGCTTTCAAGGTCCTGGCCGAGGAGATCCAGTCGTCCGTTCCCGGCGTGAAGACGCGCACAGCGCGTTCCGACGCGGAGAACGAGCATTACTGGACAAGGCAGATCGTCGAGATGGCGAAGCGGCGCGGGTATTGGGCGAGTACGCGCGAAGCGCGAGCCTGGGCGCAGTTGCAGATCGAGGATGGGGGCCTCACGGACCTTGTCGTCGTCCTGCACTTCGTAGGGAACCCTTCTCCGGGAAGCTGCATGAGCGGAATGTTCCTAGTTCACCGCGGGCGATCGAAGGAAGAGAGAAGGGAGATGGCACTGGCCGAGTTCACGCTGTTGCCGCAGGATCCGCTCGTCCTGGTGGCCGAGGAGGAGGCTGCTCCCCAGCGCGAGCGTTTCCTCATGTGGTTGGACGAGGCAGTCGTCGCCGGTCTGGCCGAGTGGAAGAGGCAGCTATGAGCTGCTGGGCGAACCCGCGGCCCCTTCGAACCGCCCGGCTCGCCGAGAGAAGCCTTCGCTCCCGAGCTGCGGCCGTCCGCGCGCGTGGTGCGTTCCTCTCGCTCCAGGAGGCCCCCCCGGCCTCGGAGTGGAGGAGTGGTGCTCGGGACTGGAATCGAACCAGCACAGGAATTACCCCACAAGATCCTTAGTCTTGCGCGTCTACCAATTCCGCCACCCGAGCACCGGTGGTCCCGAGGACGACGTGCGCGACGTCGCCGCCGAGTCGGGCCGCGAAGCATAGCAGCGAGTCCGGTCGAGACAAGTCCCTCTCGTTGACACCCCTCGGCGCTCCGCTAGGCTCCGGTGCCTCCCTCCACGCACCCTCCTCCCACCTTCCGAGGCCCCTCGATCATCGATGTCCAGTCCGCGCGGAAACGCCCTGGTCGGCCAGTCCGGCGGCCCGACTTGCGTCATCAACCAGAGCCTGGTCGGCGTGATCGAGACGGCGCGCGAGTCGGACCGGATCGACCACGTCTACGGCGCCGTGCACGGCATCCAAGGCGTCCTGGACGAGCGCCTGATCGACCTCGGTCGCGAGTCGCGGGAGACGCTCGAGCGCGTCGCCCGCACGCCCTGCGCGGCGCTGCGCTCCGTGCGCAAGAAGCCGACGCGCGCGGACTGCGAGGCGGTGCTGAAGGTCTTCCAGGCGCGGAACATCCGCTACTTCTTCTACATCGGCGGGAACGACTCGGCGGAGACGGCACACCTGCTCAACGAGATCGCCCTCGCGCAGGGCTACGACGTGCGCCTGTTCCACGTCCCGAAGACGATCGACAACGACCTGCGCGTCACCGACCACTGCCCCGGCTACGGCTCGGCCGCCAAGTTCGTCGCCTCGGCGATCCTAGGGGACAATCAGGACAATCGCAGTCTGCCCGGGATCAAGATCGACGTGATCATGGGCCGGCACGCGGGCTGGTTGACCGCTGCGAGCCTGCTGGCGCGCGAGCACGAGGACGACGGGCCGCACCTGATCTACCTCCCGGAGCGGGTCTTCGACCTGGACGCCTTCGCGGCGGACGTCGACCGCGTGTACAAGGAGCACGGCCGCTGCCTGATCGCCGTCTCCGAGGGCATCCACGACGCGGCCGGCAAGCCGATCCTCGAGAGCAAGGAGGTCGACTCCCACGGCAACGTCCAGCTCTCCGGCTCCGGCGCGCTGGGGGACTTCCTGGCGGCGACGGTGAAGGAGCGACTCGGGAGCAAGCTGCGCGTCCGCGCCGACACGTTCGGCTACCTGCAGCGCTCCTTCGCCGGTTGCGTCTCCGACGTCGATGCGCGCGAGGCGCGCGAGGTCGGACGCACCGCCGTCCGCATCGCGACCGCCGGCGAGACGCCGCACGGCTCGATCGTGCTGACGCGCAAGCCCGGGAAGAGCTACGCCGCGGAGGTCGGCTGCACGGCGCTCGAGAACGTCGCCAAGGTCACGCGCCCGCTCGACGCCGAGTACCTCGCCGGGGACAACGACGTGGCGCCCGCCTTCCTGGACTACGTCCGGCCGCTGGTGGGGGAGATGCCCAGCGCCGGTCGGCTGTCGGACTTCCCGGTGGGCGGCTAGGCGTCCGTGGCCTCGACGTCCGAAGACGATCGGGAGCCCGACGACGCGCCGCGCGCGTTGGATCGTGAGTTCGAGCTGGACGAGCTCGGAACGGACTCACCGCCGGCGTTCCTCGACGACGACGAGGAGGCGGAGCCCAGCCTGATGGTTCCGCTGGTCGTCGTCCCGGCGCTGATCATCATGGTGTTCGTCGTGATCTACACTCTCTTCGTGCTCCTGAGCGGCGAGATGAAGACGCCGCGCGAGAACCTCGCGCGTCTGCTCGATGGCGGTGCGAACGAGCGCGAGCAGGCGGCCTTCGAGCTCGTGCGGCAGATGCTCGAGTACCAGACCGCGAGGGGACAGGGGCGCGAGCCCGAGTGGGGGATCGACGCGAGCCTGCTCGAGGATCTGCGGCGCGCGAAGGACTCGCTCCCCCCGCCCGAGACGCCCGCCGACGTCTGGACTCCCTTCGTGATCGCCGGACTCATGGCGCAGCTCGAGGACCCCGAGGGAGTCGCGCTCCTGCTCGACATGACGCGCCTGGGAGAGCGTCTCGACCCGGGCTTCCAGTTCGGCCAGAACGCGATCTTCGTGGTCGGATCGATCGGGGAGGACCTGCCCGAAGCGCAGCGCCTCTCGGCCGCCGGTCGCATGATCGAGCTGCTGGGCGGCGAGGACGAGGGAGTCGCGCTGCTCGCGGCGGCCGCGCTGCAGAACCTCGAGAGCCCCGGCACGATCCCGGCCCTGCGCGGCCTGCTCGCGAGTCGTCGCCTGGACGCGCGCGTACAGGCCGCCATCTCCCTGGCCGACCTCGGCGACGACGCCGGGCGCGCCGTGCTGCTCGAGGCGACCGAGACGGCGCCCTATCGGGCGGAGCACGCGGAGTTCCCGCGGCGCTGGAGCCCGCAGACGGTGTCCGACACGCGTCGCAAGGTCCTCCTGGCGCTGCGCGAGCTGGGCGCGCTCCCGAGTCGGGAGGCGCTCGAGCGGCTGGCGGACTCCGACGAGGACCCGAACCTGCGCTCCCTGGTGCTGGAGCTCCTGCGGGAGCTTCCCGAGTAGCTGTTCGCGGCCCCTGTTTGCCCCGTCGAAGCTTGCGCTTCGGGAGGGGGCTCACCATCCTGATGGGCCCATTCGGACCCCGCTGGCGCGCCTTCGGCCGGGGGACCGATCGGTTCCGGAGCCGCTCCCCGGGGGCGCGACCGGACCTCCCCTCGGTGCCTCAGGTGATCGTTGTCCAGGTGACAGAACGTGGCTGAAGAGACGGACGAGACGAAGGACCAGGCCCCCGAGGGGGTCGACCTGGTCCGTTCCCCCCTGCGCGGCGAGGTCAGTCGTCGCGGGCTCCTGTCCATGCTGTCCTTCGGCTGGATCGCCTTCACGGCGGCCAGCGCGGGCCTCCTGGGCGCGATGGGGCGCTTCATGTTCCCGAACGTGCTGTTCGAGCCGCCGCAGGAGTTCAAGGCCGGCTTCCCCGAGGACTTCGCGCAGGGCGTCGACGAGCGCTTCAAGGCGACCTACGGCTGCTGGATCGTGCGCGAGCCCAAGGGCTTCTACTGCCTCTCGACGGTGTGCACGCACCTCGGTTGCACGCCCAACTGGCTCCCGGCGGACGAGAAGTTCAAGTGCCCCTGCCACGGCTCGGGGTTCCTCGCCAGCGGGATCAACATCGAAGGGCCGGCGCCGAGGCCGCTCGAGCGCTACCGCATCGTGCTGGCCGGGGACGGGCAGATCCTCATCGACAAGAACACCAAGTTCCAAGAGGAGAAGGGCCAGTGGGAGCTGGACGGCGCCTTCCTGAACTACGCGTAGGACCACCTTCACCCTTCCTGCTCCGTCCCACTCGCAGCTCGTCATCGTCTCCTAGATGCAGAAGCTCTTCGAAGCCGTCCGGCAGTCGCAGATCTGGCGGTCCATCTTCCGCCACGGCTATCCCGACACGCCGCGCAACCGGACGCTGGCCGTCCTCTCGAACACGTTCCTGCACCTGCATCCGGTCAAGGTGCGGCGCAGCGGGATCCGTCTCTCCTACACATGGTGCATGGGAGGACTGACGTTCTTCCTGTTCCTGGTCGAGACGATCACCGGCCTGCTGCTGATGTTCTACTACCACCCGACGGCGGACAAGGCGTACGAGGACATCTGGGCGCTGCGCGAGCACGTGCCGCTCGGGATCATGCGCGAGATGCACCGCTGGGCGGCGCACTTGATGGTGATCACGGTGTGGCTGCACATGTACCGTGTGTTCCTCACGGGCTCCTACAAGCCGCCGCGCGAGTTCAACTGGAACGTCGGCGTGATCCTGCTCGTGCTCACGCTTCTGCTCTCCTTCACGGGGTACCTGTTGCCCTGGGACCAGCTCGCCGTGTGGGCCATCACGGTTGGCTCGAACATGGCGCGTGCGACGCCGTTCCTCGGGCACGAGGGACCGGGAGCGTCGCTGCTCTCCTTCGGAGGCCTGAACCTGGTCCACGCCGGCGACGACGCGCGCTTCGGGCTGCTCGGCGGGCGCTTCGTCGGGGAGGGCGCGCTGCTGCGCTTCTACGTCCTCCACTGCGTCGGCCTGCCGCTGGCGGCGGCGACGCTCATGGCGGTGCACTTCTACCGCGTCCGCAAGGACGGGGGCATCTCGGGGCCGCTCTAGGCGCTCACCATGGGCGAATACCTCAAGCACGCGGTCGACTGGCTCTTCGAGCCGACGCGCTACTTCTTCGGCTCGATCTTCCTGCTGATCGCGGTGTGCGTCTGGCGCAGGCTCTTCGCCAAGAAAGTCGTCATCCTCGCCATCTTCGTCCTCGGCACCGCCTTCATGCTGTGGGCGCCGAGTGATCCGGACTTTCGCACGATCATCACGAAGGCGGACAACATCCCCATCCTGATCCTGCTCGCCTCGGTGATCTTCTTCACTTGGCTGGCGTTCCGGCAGGCGGTGATCAACGACGAACGCATCGCCAAGGGCGAGCCGTCGATCGAGAGCGAGCTGGGCAAGCGCAAGGTCTTCACCTGGCCCGACCTGGTCTACACCGAGTTCATCTGCCTGATCCTCTTCACGGCCTTGCTCACGGTCTGGTCGCTGGAGATCCAGGCGCCGATCGAGGAGCCCGCGGCGACCGCGCGGACGCCCAACCCGTCGAAGGCGCCCTGGTACTTCCTCGGCCTGCAGGAGATGCTGGTCTACTTCGACCCCTGGATCGCGGGCGTCGTGCTGCCGGGCTTCATCATCGTCGGCCTCGGCGCGATCCCGTACCTGGACACGAACCCCAAGGGCAACGGCTACTACACCTTCAACGAGCGCAAGTTCGCCTGGGTCTTCTTCATGACCGGCTTCGTGCTCTTCTGGGTGCTGTTCGTGATCCTCGGGACGTTCCTGCGCGGGCCGAACTGGTCGTTCTTCGGGCCCTTCGAGTACTGGGACGTCCACAAGCTCGAGCCACTCGTCAACGTCGACCTGTCGACCTACTTCTGGAACTTCCTCGGCCAACCGAAGCCCGAGAGCCCGCTGGCGCGCGAGGCGCCGGGCATCCTGCTGCTCTTGGGCTTCTTCGCGCTCGTGCCGCCGTTGCTCGGCAAGACCCTGCTCCAGGGGCTAGTGCAGAAGATGGGCTTGGTCCGCTACAACGTCTTCATGCACTTGATGCTCTGGTTCGCGCTGTTGCCCATCAAGATGCTCCTGCGCTGGACGGTGAACCTGAAGTACATCGTCGGCATCCCCGAGTGGTTCTTCAACGTCTGAGCGATGGCTGACCGCGGCGACACTCACTATCACGTTTCCGGGCTGAACCGCTGGTTCGCCTTCTCCAGCGTCGCGCTCCTGCTCTCCGCGCTGTGGATGGTCTGGAAGGACTTCGACCGACCGTGGAAGACGTACCAGCGCGAGTTCCGCGCGATGGAGATCGAGCGCGGTCGTGCCGCGCTCGATGCGCCGGAGGCCGTCGCCACGTTGGCCGAGGAAGAGCAACTGGCTGAGGAGCTGAGGGCCGAGCAGAAGCGGCTCGACGCCCAGGGGGGTCTCCTCGCGCGCGCGAAGAAGGAGCTGATCCTCCTCGAGGACGCGCTCGACAAGGCCGACGCCGCGGCCCGCGTCGCCAAGCAAGAGGCCGCCTGGGAGCGCTTCCTGACGGACGAGAAGCGGCTGCACCACGGCGCCGACTCGGAGCAGTACCGGAAGGGCCTCGAGGGGCTCGCCCGACTCGAGACCGCCATGCTGGCCGCGGACGACGAGCTGAAGAACCGCAAGCAGGCGTACGAGGACAAGGAGGCGGAGATCGAGGCGCTGCGCAGCGGCGTCGCCGAGATCGAGGCGCGCATGAAGGCCGCGACGAGGTCGATCGAGCTCACGCGTCGCCAGCTCGCGTCGATCGATCCAAAGGACAAGCTGACGCAGCTCGCGAACCTGGTGCGTGACGACATCCCCGGGCTCGACTTCGTCGGTCCCTCGCTGCGCGTGATGAAGTCGATGCCGCCGGCGCTGACCTTCGAGCTCAACTTCACGAAGAAGCCGCGCATCGACATGTGCCAGACCTGCCACGTGCCGATCGACAAGGAAGGCTGGGAGGAGAACCCGGTGACGGGCGAGGCCTACGCACATCCCTTCCGCACCCACCCGCGGCTGGACCTTTTCCTGACGGCGAAATCGCCGCACCCGATGAGCCAGATGGGCTGCACCGTCTGCCACCGGGGCGCGGGCGAGGCGCTCGTCTTCCAGCGCGTCGACCACCGCGCGAACGACGAGCAGCAGGCCGAGCAGTGGTCCGAGGAGCACGGCTGGCACAAGCAGCACTACTGGGACTACCCGATGCTGCCGCGCAAGTACGTCGAGGCCGGCTGCGTCCAGTGCCACAAGGACTCGATGGAGCTGATCGAGCCCGAGGCGCCGAAGGTGGCCGAGGGCTACCGGCTCTTCGAGCGCTACGGCTGCTACGCGTGCCACAAGGTCGACTGGTTCCCGACCAAGCGCCGGCCCGGCCCGACCCTGACGAAGATCCTCGAGAAGACCACGCCCG
>Ga0302046_10002497_pt1 | contig 17063 bp, 14 predicted proteins | sample RVTome_11_FD_200261 | JGI IMG/M metagenome (GOLD analysis project Ga0302046, IMG submission 200261) | Soil microbial communities from uranium-contaminated site in the Upper Colorado River Basin, Wyoming, United States - RVT147D111 (version 2) ...
GGTGACGTCCCCGGTGCCGGAAGCCGAGTCGGTCTCTCCGGAGGCGGAGGCCGTCTCCCGGGCGCCGGAAGCCGGGCCGGTCTCCCCGGAAGCCGGGTCGGTCTCCCCGGAAGCCGGGTCGGTCTCCCCGGAAGCCGGGTCGGTCTCCCCGGAAGCCGGGTCGGTCTCCCCGGAAGCCGGGTCGGTCTCTCCGGAAGCCGGGTCGGTCTCCCCGGAAGCCGATACGCGGTCTTCGGAGCCCCTCCCCACGATGCCCCCGTCCCCGTCCTCTCTCGAACCGCCCGGATCGCCGCCGATCACCATGCGCGCGTTTCTGGAAGCGCTGCTCGAAGGGGAGGCGGAGGTGGACGCCGCGCGCCAGGGCTCGATCGATTGGCCCGAGTGGCTTCGGCGGCTCGGTGGCGTGGACCGCTGAACGTGCGAATAGCCGTTCTTCATGGCCCCAACCTGAATCTCCTCGGTTCGCGCGCGCCCGACCACTACGGACGTCGCACCCTGGCCGAGATCGATGCGATGATCCGGGAGCGAGGCGGAGCCCGCGGCATCGAAGTCGAGTCGTTCCAGTCGAATGACGAGGGCGACATCGTCGATTGGATCCAGGACCGCTCGGGCACGGTGGACGGGTGGATCGTCAACGCGGCGGGACTCACGCACACGAGCGTGCCCCTCAGGGATGCGCTCGAGGCGTCCGACAGACCGTTCGTCGAGGTGCACCTCTCGAACGTCTACGCCCGTGAGCCCTTTCGGCACCGATCGCTGCTCGCCGACCTCGCCCTCGGAGTGATCGCCGGGTTTCGGGCGTCCAGCTACCTGTTCGGGCTCGATGCGCTGGCCGATCACCTCGAGGAGCGGGAGCGCCGTTGAGCGGCGCGACAGATCGACGCAGGGGTCGCCTCGAGGGGCTGCTGACCGATTCCTCGATCGAGGCCATGATCGTCACGCACCTCCCGAACGTCAGGTATCTGACGGGATTCGCCGGGTCCTCGGGGGTCCTGTTTCTGTCACCGGCGGGCGCCCCCGTCCTCATCACGGACTTCCGCTACGAGGAGCAGGCGCAGGAGGAGGTCGATGCCCCGGTGCGGGTCCGGGTTGTGGCGGATGGTTGGCTCCCCGCAGTCGCGGACGTGGTGGCGGAGCGCCGCACCTCGACCGTCGGCTTCGAGGCCGAGCACCTCAGCGTGGCCGAGCATGTGCGGGTCAGCGATCGGTTGTCCGGGTCGGAATGCGTGCCGACGCACCATCTGGTGGAGCGACTGCGCATCACCAAGGACGATGATGAGATCGCCCGGATCGAGCGCGCGGCCAGGGCGGCCGAGGCCGCCCTGGAGCGGCTGCTGGAGTCGGTGGATTGGACCGCCGAGCCCTCGGAGCGCAGCGTCTCGGCGGCGCTGATGTCGGAGCTGACGAACGCAGGCTCGGAACGACCGCCGTTCGATCTGATCGTTGCGGCCGGATCCCGCTCGTCCCTGCCGCACGCCACCCCATCGGATCGGCCGATCCGACGGGGTGACCTCCTGTTGCTGGACTTCGGGGCCACCGTGGAGGGGTACTGCAGCGATATCACCCGCACGTTCTCGGTAGGGAGGGCGGAGCCGTGGCAACGTCGGATACACGGGCGGGTCCTCGAGGCACAGCGGCTGGCCATCGAGCGGATCGCGGCAGGCGTCGATGCGTCCGCCGTCGACCGATCCGCCAGGGATGCACTCATCTCGGGTGATCTTGCGAAACACTTCGGACACAGCACCGGGCACGGCATCGGTCTGGCCATCCACGAGGACCCACGACTCTCGACGCGATCGGACCATGTTCTCGAGGCGGGCAACGTGGTGACCGTCGAACCGGGGGTGTATCTTCCCGGCCGGGGTGGGGTCCGCATAGAGGATGATGTTCTCGTCACGGACAGGGGATCGCGCACGCTCACTCGTTTTCCCCGCGAGCTGATCGAGTTGTGACCGCGCGGCCGGACCTCTCACGACCAAGAGCGACCAACGAGCGAAATCACGGAACGATATGGCGGCCACATCTGATTTTCGAAACGGGATGGTCATCGAGCTGGATGGCACCCTCTATCAGATCATCTACTTCCAGCACGTCAAGCCCGGGAAAGGCGGCGCGTTCGTCCGCACCAAGCTCAAGGACGTCATGGCGGGCCGCGTTCTGGACAGGACATTCAGGGCGGGAGACAAGGTCCAGGAGGTGCGGCTGGAGAGGAGGCCCATCCAGTACAGCTACACGGACGGCGAGCTGTACTATTTCATGAACATGGAGACGTTCGAGCTCATCCCGATCGCCGGGGAATCGATCGGCGCAGACCAGCTCCGGTACCTCCAGGAGAACATGGAGTGCGAGGCGCTGCAGCGAGATGGGCAGGTGCTGTCGATCGAGCTGCCCCAGTTCGTGGAGCTGGAGATCGTGGAGACCGACCCCGGTCTCCGGGGTGATACGGCCCAGGGTGGCACCAAGCCGGCGAAGCTCGCCACCGGCGCCGTGGTGCAGGTCCCGCTGTTCGTAGAGGTCGGCGAGGTGATTCGCGTTGACCGCACGGAAGACAAGTACATCACGCGAGTGACCTGATGATCAACCTGGACTGGCTGCGGCGTCTGATTCGGCTGGTGGAGGAATCGGACATCGATTCGCTCGAGATCGAGCGGCTCACGACTCGGGTCCGGATTCGCAAGTCTCCCCCCGGCCCGGGCGTCACGGCTCAGGTGTCGCCCGCCGCGCAACCGCACTCGCCGGTGTCCGCTCCGGCGACTCCCGCCCCGGGAGTCGAACCGCCGCCGCCCGCGTCCGCCACGGACGGGCTTGCGGAGGTGCGCTCCCCCATGGTCGGCACCTTCTACCGGTCTCCGTCCCCCGACATGGATCCGTTCGTCTCGGTGGGCGACCACGTCGAAAAGGGGCAGACGCTGTGCATCCTCGAGGCGATGAAGCTCATGAACGAGCTCCCGTCGGATGCCGGGGGGGTGATCGCGGAGATCACGGTGCAAAACGGCGACCCCGTCGAGTTTGGTCAGCTGCTGTTCCGTATCGACCCTGACTGACCCTTGTTTCGCAAGATCCTGATCGCCAATCGAGGCGAGATCGCTCTTCGAATCATCCGGGCCTGCAGGGCCCTGGACATTCGGACGGTGGCCGTCTATTCCCAGGCGGACCGGGACTCCCTCCACGTGCGGTTCTCCGATGAGGACATCTGTATCGGTCCCCCCCCCGGCCGGGAGAGCTACCTCAACATCCCCCGGATCATCGCGGCTGCGGAGATCACCGGGGCCGACGCGATCCACCCCGGCTACGGGTTTCTCGCGGAGAACCCCGAATTCGCGGAGATCTGCGAGCGGGCAGGTCTCGTCTTCATCGGTCCGACGGCGGACCAGATTCGGCGGATGGGGGACAAGGCAGAGGCGCGCCGCACGATGGTCGAGGCCGGTGTACCGGTCGTGCCGGGTTCCGACGGGGTGATCCACGACGAGGATGCCGCGCTCGCGGAGGCTCGCCGGATCGGCTTCCCGGTGATGATCAAGGCGACCGCCGGCGGGGGGGGGAAGGGGATGCGGGCCGCCCACACCGAGACCGACTTCGTACGGCAGTTCCCGGTGGCTCGAAACGAGGCGGAGGTCAACTTCAGGAACCCCGCGGTCTATCTCGAGAAGCTGGTCGAACGGCCCCGCCATGTGGAGATCCAGGTCCTCGGCGATCGCCATGGGCACATCGTGCACCTGGGGGAGCGCGATTGTTCCGTCCAGCGACGCCACCAGAAGCTCATCGAGGAGGCGCCGAGCCCTGCGGTGGACCCCGACCTTCGAGCCCGGATGGGGGAGGCCGCGGTACGGGGGGCTCGGGCGATCGGCTACCACGGGGCCGGAACCGTGGAATTCCTGCTCGGCGCCGACGGCGAATTCTTCTTCATGGAGATGAACACCCGCATCCAGGTCGAGCACCCGGTGACCGAGATGGTCACGTCCACCGACCTGATCGAGGAACAGATCCGCGTGGCGGCGGGGGAGAAGCTGCCATGGGCCGACGCGCCGCCCATGATCGGCCATGCCATCGAGTGCCGTATCAATGCCGAGGATCCGGACCAGGCCTTCCGGCCGTCCCCCGGCACGATCACCGCGTTCCACGCACCGGGAGGCCCGGGTGTCCGCGTCGATACGCACATCTACGACGGGTACGTCGTTCCACCTCATTACGACTCTCTGCTCGCGAAGCTGATCGTGCACGGAAAGACCCGGGACGAGGCCCGCATGCGCGCGTATCATGCCCTCGAGGAGTTCATCCTCGAAGGCGTGCATACGACGATTCCGTTTTTGAGGAGAGTGCTCGTGCACCCCGACTTCGAGGCCGGGAACGTCGACACGTTCTTCGCCGAGCGGTTTCTCGCCGAGGAGTGACGCTCACGCTCGATGTCGCGTGGCTGCCGGCCGAGCTCGCGTTGGAGCCCGATCTCGCGCAGGTCGTGGTGATCGACGTCGTTCGGGCGACGACGAGCATCGTCACGGCCCTGGCGGCCGGGGCCGACAGCGTGATCCCGGTCCTGGGCCCCGACCAGGCTCGAAGCGAGCGTGTCCGGTCCCCCGAGGCGCTCCTGTGCGGCGAGACCGGTGGCCTGGCGCCGCCGGGCTTCGATCTCGACAACTCCCCGCGGTCGTTCACACGCGGCCGGGTAGCCGGTCGGGCGCTGATCTTTTCGACGACGAACGGGACGCGCGCGATGCGTGCCGCGATCGGAGCACGGAGCCTTCGGCTCGCCTGTTTCCGGAACCTCGGCGCCGTCGCGGCATCGCTCGAATCGGACCTGGTCGCGGCCTCCGACGCGCGCGTAACCGTTCTCTGCTCGGGTCGGGGCGGGCGCGTGAGCATGGACGACGCGTGGTGCGCGGGCCATCTTGTAGCCCGGTTGAGGGACCCCCACCCGGACGCGGAGCTCACGGATGGCGCCCGGCTGGCGACGATGCTGGCGGCGGCGCTCGGCATGCCCACCGCGGCGGGACTTGCCGAGACGGCCGCGGGGAGAGCCCTCGTACGCCTCGGCCTCGAGGATGACCTCGTCGCATGTGCGAGAGTCGACGATCTGGAGGTCGTCCCCGTCTGGCGTGACGTCGCGTTCGTGAGGGGTGGAGGAGGAGACGATTCGGATGCCGGGTGAACGACAGCGAAGCGAAGCGCTCGGGGTCGGCTTGATCGTGCTGGGGTCCCTCGTGGCCCTCGCGCTGGTATCCCCGCTGCTCGGTGGGGGGAGCGGCAACTGGATCGGACCGGCCGGCGCGATCCTGCACGCCGGGTTGTCCTACGTCGTCGGCCCGCTCGCCGTCCTGCTCGCCGTCCCGGCTCTCGTGTGGGGGATTCACCTGCTGGGCCCCGGGGACCGGGGGAAGGTCATCCGCTGGTCCATTCTTCCCGTCGGTCTCGTGCTCGTCCTGCCGACCGTCGCGTGGCTGGCCATCGGTGGGGCCGGCGCGGCGGCACGAGTGGGGTGGCTCGGCTCGCTGCTCGGAGCGGCCCTGGAGGGTGGATTCGGTCGCATCGGTGGTCTCCTCATCGCGCTCGCGCTTGTCGCCGTAACGCTGGTCCTGACCCTCGGCTGGTCGCTCGCGCAAACCGTCATCGGCGGCGGCAAGTGGGCGCGGCGCGGGCTCGCCGCCGGTGCGGGCGGCGCGCGAAGCGCCGGCAGGTACCTGGCGGATCTCTATCGGGCGGACGTCCCCGGTCCCGAGGCGAATCCGCCTCGAACGGACGCGCTTCCGATTTCCGACCAGGCCGGAGCCGAAGATGCCGGGGCCGCTGTGGAGCCCGCCGCGATACAACCGGGGGGCAACGGAAAGGGGCGACGAAAACCGAAACGCGCGGAGCCCGAGCCACCGGCCCTCGCGGATCACGGCGATCTGGACCAGACGGACCTCCCGCCGATCGGTCTCCTCGACGCGCCGGTGAGCAAGGAGAGCGGGCTGGGCGCGCGCGACCTCGAGCAGCTCGGCCACGTGCTGATCGCCAAGCTAGCGACGTTCCGGATCGACGGGTCGATCGGAGGGTGGACGACGGGTCCCGTGGTCACCCAGTTCGAGGTCGTCCCCGCCCCGGGTGTCAAGGTGGGTCAGATCTCGGCCCGCGCCGACGACCTGGCGCTCGCGCTCGGCGGGCAATCGGTACGCATCGTGGCGCCGATCCCGGGCAAGGGCGCGGTCGGCGTCGAGGTCCCCAACCCCCAGCCACAGATCGTCCTGTTGCGCGAAGTGCTCGAGACGCCGGCCTGCCGCCGCGGCCGCGTTTCGCTTCCTCTCGGATTGGGCAGGGACCTGTCCGGTCAGCCCTACATGGCGGATCTGACCCGGATGCCGCACCTCTTGATCGCGGGCCAGACGGGGTCGGGGAAGTCGGTCTGCATGAACACCATCATCACCAGCCTGGTGTATCGGTATACGCCGCGCGAGCTCCGGCTCCTGATGGTGGATCCGAAGATGGTGGAGCTCTCGGTGTACAAGGATCTGCCGCACCTTCGGCACCCGGTCATCACCGACAACGACGAGGCCGCGTCGGTGCTCAAATGGGCCGTGTTCGAGATGAAGCGGCGGTTCGGACTCCTGTCGGCCAACTCGTGCCGCAACATCGCGGAGTTCAATGCGCGTATCTCGAAGGGAAGGGAGGTCGTCCTCCCCCCGCGGCACCCCGAGGAAGAGCCGCGTCCGTTCGAGGAGGGGCCTCTTCCGTACGTCGTGCTGCTCATCGACGAGCTCGCGGATCTGATGATGACCGTCCAGGCCGAGGTCGAGACCCCCCTCGCGATGCTGGCGCAGAAGGCCCGCGCGGTCGGGATCCACCTCGTGATCGCCACGCAGCGACCATCGGTCAACGTGCTCACCGGGCTGATCAAGGCGAACATCCCGAGCAGGATCGCGTTCCGGGTAGCCTCGAAGATCGACAGCCGTACGATCCTCGATCAGAACGGGGCCGAGGCCCTGCTCGGCAACGGCGATATGCTGTTCCTGCCACCGGGCGAGTCCGACCCGGTGCGGATCCAGGGTGCGTACATCTCGTCGCAGGAGACGGAGCGCCTGCTCAACTGGTTCCGGGCGCAAGCGATCGAGCGCGCCGCGGAGGAGCTCGCCGAGGAGCAGGACATCCTCGACATCGTCCGCGAATTCGAGGACGACGCCCGGGTCGAGATCGCCGAGGATCTCCTCGCCGACCGCGACGAGCTTTTCCGGCAGGCGGCGGAGATCGTGATCACGAACTCCGCCGGGTCGACGAGCCTTCTCCAGCGTCGTCTCAAGATCGGGTACGGCCGCGCCGCCCGGATCATCGATCAGCTCCACCACGCCGGCGTCGTCGGGCCCGCGGATGGCTCGAAGCCGCGAGACGTGATGGTGTCGCTCACCGAGCTGGACGATGTGCTGTCGCGGAACTGATCTCCGTGTCGGCGGTCGTGGACACCGACTGTCCCGGTCGACGGCCGGGGTGCTGGTGGCCCTGGCCCCGGTCACCGCGTCCGCCTGCGGGGGAGGTGACCGCCCCGTGGACGACGACGCGCGCGCGGAAGTGGAGCAGCAGTTCGGGCGTCGCGACGACGCGGCGCAGCAGCCGGAGAGCGCGCCGGCCGGCGATGTGGACACTCCAGCCGCCATCGGGCCCGATCACGACCGCGCCCGCGCCGGCGCCGGGAGGACCGGGGGCGCTCCCGAAGCGACCGGAGCCGGGTCGAGCGGTGCCGAGGGCACGTCGGGCGGACCGCCGGTGGACCCCGCCGCGGTCCCTGGGGCGGAGGACTCCGTCCCGGCCGTCCCGCCCCCCGGCGGTGCGCAGCAGCCGGATCCGCAGACGATCCTGGCCGCCGCCGACACCGCGTATCGGTTCATGCCGTCCCTTCGCGCGGGGTTCTCCCAGCGGATGGAGGTCCCGCTTCTGGATCGGGTGAACGAGGGCGTCGGGTCGTGGTACCAGGTCGGGCGCGATCGGTTCAGGATGGATTTCTCGGACCCGCCCGACGACCAGTTCGTGGCTGATGGCAGGTTCCTGTGGCTGTATCAGCCATCCAGCCAGCCCCACCAGGTGCTCCGCTGCGAGCTGGCCGGAGGTGCCGCCGAAGCCGGGACGGCCGATCTGCTCGGGAGGATCCTCTCCGAGGCACGCACCGCGTACGACGCCACATACGAGGGGTCGGAGACTGTCTCGGGAGTCTCGACCCATCTCATCTCGATGACGCCTCGCGGACCGTCGGACTATCGGCGCGTCCGCATCTGGGTCGGTGACCGCGATCGACTCGTGCGCCGGTTCCGGATCGACCACGAGAACGAGAACATCCGCACGGTGACACTTTCCGATCTCGAGCCGGGGGTACCGCTGCCCGATTCGCTGTTCCGGTTCTCGCCACCCGCGGGCGTCGAGACGTTCGAGTGCTGACGCGGTGAGGCTGGGTCTGGTGAGCCTCGGGTGCGACAAGAACACGGTCGACTCCGAGCGGTTGCTGGCGGCCCTGGTCGGGCATGGGGCGGAGCGGGTGACGGACCTCGAGACCGCAGACGTCATCCTGGTCAATACGTGCGGGTTCATCGACGCCGCGAAGGAAGAGTCGATCGAGACCCTTCTCGAAGCCGGACGGCTGAAGCGAGAGGGGCGGTGCCGGTCGGTCGTCGCCGTCGGGTGCATGGTGGAGCGCTACCGGGACGAGCTCGCGCCCGTCCTCCCGGAGGTGGACCTGCTGATCGGGCTCAGCGATCTCGACCGCCTCGTCCCGGAGCTGGTGGCGCGAGGTCTCCTGTCACCAGAGGGAGACGTCCACCCGGGCGAGCGGCTCGCGCTCGGGTCCCGGCACGTCAGCTACCTGAAGGTGAGCGAGGGGTGCGATCACGGCTGCGCCTTTTGCGCGATCCCGGCGTGGCGGGGTCGACACCGGTCTTTCGATCTCGACCGTCTCGTGGCGGAGGCCCAGCGGCTGGAAGCACAGGGCGCCGTCGAAGTGAACCTCGTCGCGCAGGATCTGGCCCATTACGGCCGCGAGCTGCGCGATGGAACGGACATCTCCACCCTCCTGCGCGCATTGCTCGCGGAGACGTCGATTCCGTGGTTCCGCGTCCTCTACATCTACTCGGCGGGGCTGCGAGAGCCGCTCGTCGAGCTGATGGCCACCGAATCCCGGCTGCTCCCCTACATCGACATGCCGATCCAGCACGCCTCCGACACCGTGCTGGAGCGCATGCGCCGGCCGGAGCGGTCGGGCACGCTCCGGCGCCGGATCGGAGGACTCCGCGACGCGATCGACGACCTCACGTTGCGGACGACGGTCCTCGTCGGGTTCCCCGGCGAGACGGATGAGGAATTCCGGGAGCTGGTGGATTTCCTGGATGAGGTCCAGTTCGACCGCCTGGGGGCGTTCTCGTTCAGCCCCCAGGACGGCACGCGGGCCGCCGCGATGGAGGGTGCGTTCGTCCACGAAGACGTCGCCCGCGAGCGGCTCGAGGAGGTGCTGGACCTCCAGCGAGCCGTGAGCGCGGACCGCATGGAGGCCGAGGTGGGGAGAACCCGGCTCGCGATCGTCGACCGCCGGGCCGAGGAGCACGACCCCGTGATCACGGATCTGTACGGCCCGCAAGAACGCGCCGGGGTCCGCACGGGCGCCGTGGCGATCGGACGCGTGGCGGGTCAGGCGGATGACGTCGATGGGGTGACCGTCCTGTGGGGAGCGGGCTCCGAGCCACCGGGGACCCTGATCGAAGTGGCCATCGATCGAGCCTCGGACTTCGACCTCGGGGGGCGCATCGAGCGCGTGGCGCGGCCGTCGGCGGCTGCCGCGCCCGCCCCACGCGCCGAATCCAGGGCCGGGAGCCGAGGATTGCCCGTGCTCGGGCTCGGGCTGGAAACGGCCCGGGGCCGCTAGTGGCGCGCCCGCGGCCGCCAGTGGGCGGGGGCCGATTGACCGGGCGCGGCGGGTAGTGGAGCCCGGCGGGGCACCGGCGGAAGCCGTGGGGGTCTCGACGTGGCTGGCGCGTGCCCGGGCCGCGATGCCGGGCGGGGTCAGCTCACCCGTCCGCGCCTTCGGATCGGTCGGTCTGGACCCGCCCTTCATCGCCCGCGGGGAGGGCGCCCGCATCTACGATACGGAGGGGCGTGCGTACCTCGACTACGTCCTCTCCTGGGGACCGCTCATTCTGGGTCACGCGCACCCGGAGGTGGTGGAGGCGGTGGAACGGGCCGCCCGGGATGGGTTGAGCTTCGGAGCCGCGACCCGACGGGAGGTCGAGCTCGCCGAGCGGATCATCGAGCGGATCCCGTCGGTCGACATGGTCCGTTTCGTGAGCAGCGGGACCGAGGCCACGATGTCCGCGGTGAGACTGGCGCGCGCGGCCACCGGGCGCGATCTGCTGATCAAGTTCACGGGGTGCTACCACGGCCACGCCGACGGGTTTCTCGTGGCGGCCGGCTCGGGCGTGGCGACGCTCGCGCTCCCCGACTCGCCCGGCGTCCCGGGACCGGTGTCCGCCCAGACGATCGCCCTGCCGTACAACGACCTCGATGCCGTGACGGCCGCGTTCGAACAGCACCCGGACTCCATCGCCGCGATCATCGTGGAGCCCGTAGTCGGGAACGCGGGTTTGATCCTGCCAGGCGACGGATACCTGGCCGGGCTCCGCGAGGCATGCACGGCGAACGGAGCCCTCCTGATCTTCGACGAGGTGATGACCGGGTTTCGGGTCGCGCGCGGGGGCGCCCAGGAGCGATACCGGGTCGCGCCGGACATCACGACGCTCGGGAAGGTGGTCGGGGGCGGGCTCCCCGTGGCGGCGTACGGCGGGTCGCGGGGGCTCATGGAGCGAGTCGCGCCGAGCGGTCCGGTGTACCAGGCCGGGACGCTCTCGGGAAACCCGCTCGGGATGGCCGCGGGGATTGCGCAACTCGATGCGCTCGATGCACTCGACCCCTTCGACGAGCTCGAGAAGCGGGCCCGGAGCCTCGTCGACGGGATTCTCGCGGCCGCGGCGCGGGCCGGAGTGCCCGCCTGTGGAGACGCCGTGGGGTCGATGTGGGGCGTCCACTTCACGTCCGGGCCGGTGCGGTGCTTCGAAGACGCGAAGCGGTCGGACACGGGGCTCTTCGCCCGGTACTACCGGGATTGTCTGGACGGGGGGATCTACTTCGCCCCCTCCGCGTTCGAAGCCGGATTCCTCTCGACGGCACACACCGATCGCGATGTCGTCGAGACGATCGAAGTGGTGGGCCGGGCGCTCGATCGGGCGCGCGCCACGCGCCCCGCCGGATGAAGGGCCTTTCCGTGCAGGGCTGGCGACACCGAATCATGCCGGAACACCCTGGACCGGCGCTCCTGAGCGGCGTCCTGCTCGGTCTCGCCCACCCGCCCTTCAACCTGCTGGTGCCGTCGTTCGTCGCGCTGGTCCCGTTCATCGTTTGGCACGCCTCGCTCCCCGCCACATCGGATGGGGCCCGGCAGGCGCGCGCCGGCGGGTTCTTCCTCGGGCTCATCTACTTCACGCTCGTGTTCTACTGGCTCCTGGTCGCGCTCATCTTCTACACCGCCTGGGCGGTCGGCGCGTTCCTGACTCCGATCATCGTCCTGAGCGGCATGCTTTGGCTGATGTCGGGCGCCATCCACGCCACGAGGCGGTGGCTCGGCTGGCCCGTGTGGGTCGCATTCCCGGTGTTCTGGACCTCGATCGAGTGGCTCCGCGCCCACCTCGCCGACGTGTCGTTCCCCTGGATGCAGCTCGGGGACACGCTCGCGGGCTACCCGCAGCTCGTCGGCGCGGCCGACCTCGTCGGCTCGCGCGGGATCTCGTTCTGGCTCGTAGCGGTGAACGCACTCGTCGCGGCCGCGTGGCTGCGTGGGAAGACAGACGGCCCGCGGCGCGCGCTCCCCCTCGTCGGCGCGCTCGTCGCGACGCTCGCCGCCCCGATCGCCTACTCGCTGATCCGCTGGACGACCCTCGAGATGATCCCCGCGGCGATCGTGGGCGTGGTGCAGCCCAACGTGCCCGAGCACATCAAGATCGGCAACCGGCGCGTGGCGGCGGACAGCGCCATCCGGGCCACCGAGACGCTCGCCGCCGGGTGGATGGGCCAGGCCGGGGACGGAGCCGGGTCGATCGACCTCCTGCTGCTCCCCGAGTCCGCGATCCCGGACTATCCCGAGCCCCTCCCATCCGCCGGGTACCCCGGCTTGAGCGAGCTGGACGGCTGGGCCACCGGGCTCGCCGATCGTCTCGACGCGGACGTCCTTTGGGGCTCGCTCGGGATCACGGACCACGGCGCTGGCTACGACCGGTTCAACTCGGCGTTCCTGACCCGTCCGGGGGTGGGTCGAGTGGCCCGCTACGACAAGCGATTCCTGGTCCCCGTCGTGGAGCGGGTCCCGTTTCTGCCCCCGAGCTGGTTCTCGAAGCTCACGTATTTCGGCGGGTTCGGCGTGGGTGGCTGGGCCCAGCCGCTACCGGTCAGGCGTCGGACGGATTCCGCGGGAGACGGGGTCCCGGACGGCGCCGCCGTTTCGGCGTACGGCGTCATGATCTGCTACGAGTCGATCTTCTCCTCCCTGGCGCGGCATTATCGCCTCGGCGGAGCCGACTTCCTGGTCAACATCACGAACGATGCGTGGTTCGGGCGCGAGGCGTGGTGGAGCCGAAGCAGCGCCCTGTGGCAGCACCCGGCCCACCTCGTGATGCGGACCATCGAGACGCGGATGGGAGCGGCTCGCTCGGCGAACACGGGGGTGTCCGAGCTGATCGACCCGCTCGGACGGGTCTCGCAGGCCACTCCGCTGTTCGAGCCGGCCGCGTTCCGCGGCCAGGTCATGACTACATCCGGTCTCACGGTGTACGTCCGATACGGGGACGCGGTGGGGTGGGCGGCCGCCCTGGCCGCGATCCTCGGGCTCGCCCTATCGGTCAAAGCCGGACGCCGATCCCGCCGGGATTCGGCCCGGTGAGAGTCAGCTACGCGGACGGGTACTTCGTCCAGTTGCCGCCCGGGCACCCGTTCCCGATGGGCAAGTTCCCGGCGCTGCTCGACATCCTGACCGCCGAGGGCCTGGTCCGCCCGGGTGACGTCGTCGAGCCGGGCGAGGCGAGCTGGGAGGAGCTGGCCCTCGTCCATACCCGGGAGTACCTCTCGAAGCTACGGACCGGCGACTTCGATCGCGCGGAGCTGCGCAGATTGGGGCTCCCATGGTCCGAGGCGCTGGTCCGGCGCTCGCGGCTGGCGGTCCGCGGGACGACCAACGCCGCCTGGATGGCGCTGGAGGATGGGATCGCGGCGAACCTCGCCGGCGGAACCCACCACGCGTTTCCGGATCATGGGGAGGGGTTCTGCGTTCTCCACGATGTCGGCGTGGCCGTGCGAGCGCTTCGTCGCGCGGGGTGGATCCGTCGCGCCCTGGTGATCGATCTCGACGTGCACCAGGGGAACGGGTCCGCGGCCGTGTTCGCCGACGATGACGAGACGTTCACGTTCTCGATGCACGGTGCGCACAACTATCCCTTCCGGAAGCAGCCATCCGATCTCGACATCGCGCTCCCCGATGGCACCGGTGACGCCGGCTACTCGTCCGCGCTCCGTCAGGGTCTGCGGACCGCGCTCGCGGCAGCCAGACCCGACCTCGCCTTCTATCTTGGCGGGGTCGACGTGGTGGCGGGGGACCGCTTCGGCCGGTTGGGGCTCACGCGGGCGGGGCTCGAAGCACGAGATCGGATCGCGATCGAGATGATCAGGGAGCGAGACATCCCACTCACGCTGCTGCTCTCCGGTGGCTACGCATCCACGGACCGCGAGACGGCGGACCTCCACGCCACCGTGCACCGCGTGGCTACCGGAGGGCGACGGGTCGCGGCCCCGACGTCGTGGGCGCGGTGAGCACGACCGCGCGCTCCGCGAGCGGAGAAGTCGTCGCCCGCCCTCCGGTGCGCGGATATTTCGCCTCGGTCACGCTGCGGATCGAGGACGTTCGGCCCGAGGTGATCCTCGACTCGCCTCCGTCGGGGGTCCGTGGATTCTGGCAGAGCGGCCCACACTGGATCGCGTACGTCGGGTCGGCGGCCGAGATCGATGGCCGGACGTGGCCGGGTCGGGGGCCGGCGGGGTCCGTCCCCGATGTGTTCGGCCGCGTCGAGGCGGAGGCCGAGCGGCTGTTCGCCGAGCCGTGGACGCTCGATCTGGATGGGGAGGGGAGACGGCCGCGGCTCCACGGCGGGTTCGCCTTCGATCTGACTCGACCGCGGACGGACGGGGATCCCGGCTTCTGGGAGCCGTACCCGGTGGCGCGATTCGTCCTGCCGGCGATCGAGGTGGAGGCGGACGGGACGGGGGCTCGCCTGACCGTGACGAGACGCTTCGAGCACGGAACCTCGCGTGATCGGGCGGTGGATGAGCTGCGGCGCCGGGCGGGCCGGGTGCGCGAGGCGCTGTGCGAGGTCGAGCGCTCGGGAGCCACGCCCGGACCGGTCCCCGCCGCGACCGCGATCGAGGAGCCCGTCGGGCCCGACCAGTGGCGTGGCGCGATCGACCGCATCCTCGTGGAGATCGCTCGAGGGGCGATCCGGAAGGTGGTCCTCGCCCGTCCGCTGGACGTCACCCTCGCCGGGGCACCCGATGCGGCCGCGGTCCTCGCCGCGCTGCGATCCAACAACCCGCTGGCTCACACGTTCCTGATCCAGTTCGAGCGGGACCGATTCTTTCTCGGCGCCGCTCCCGAGCTCATCGGGGCGCTCGAAGGACGGCGGTTCCGAACGATGGCGGTCGCCGGCTCGACCCCACGTGGCGCGGACCCGGAATCGGACGAGTGGCTGGGTCGTCAGCTCCTGAGCAGCCGAAAGAACCTGGTAGAGCAGCGAATCGTGGTGGAGGACATCGCGGAGCACCTCGCGATGCCGGGGACGACGGTCGTCGAGATCCCCGACCCGGAGCTGCTCCGGCTCCCCAGGATCCAGCACCTCCGGACCGTGCTGGTCGCCGAAGTCGCTGAGGACGCCCATGTGCTCGGTCTCGTGCGCGCGCTGCACCCCACGGCGGCGGTGTGCGGGTACCCGCGCGAGGCGGCGCGCGACATCCTCCGGGAGGAGGAGCCGATCGAGCGGGGCTGGTACGCCGGACCGGTGGGTTGGTTCGACGACAGGGGGAACGGCGAGTTCGCGCCGGCGCTGCGCTCGGCCGTCGGCCGAGGGCCACGGCTCCGCCTCTACGCCGGGGCCGGGATCGTGGAGGGGTCGCGGCCGCGTGCGGAATGGGACGAGACGCGCGTGAAGTTCCAGACCATGTTCCACGCCCTCGACATCTCGCGGGTCCCCTGATGGCCCCGACGGAGCCGAACCGCAACACCCTATGGGCCAGAACCCTCGCCACCGAGCTCGGTCGGCACGGCCTCGAGCACGTCTGTGTCGGGTCCGGGTCGCGGTCGGCGCCGCTCGTGGACGCGTTCGTACGCGACGCCGCCTTCCGGGTCCACCCCCACATCGACGAGCGCGCGGCGGCGTTCTTCGCGCTCGGCGTGGGGGCTGCGACCGGCCGGCCGGCGGCGGTGGTCACCACGTCGGGCACCGCCGCCGCCAATCTGTTCCCCGCCGTGATCGAGGCGAGTCAGGGCGAGATCCCGGTGCTGGTGATCACCGCCGACCGCCCCGCCGCCCTGCGGGGGCTCGATGCGAACCAGACGATCGACCAGGTGCGGCTGTTCGGGACCTATCCCCGTTGTACCCTGGACCTTCCGCTCCCGTGGCCGGGCGAGACGGCGCTGGGGTTTCTCCGAGCCGTCGCCGCGCGTCTCTGGGCGGCGGCGTCCGAGGCCCCGCGGGGCCCCGTCCATCTGAACGTACAGCTCGAGAAGCCGCTCGAGCCGACGCTCGTGCCCGGCGATGTCCTGCCGGGGGTGTCCGCCGCCGGCGATGGCGGTCCGGGGTCGCCCCCATCGACGGCCGTCATCGCGGGGACGCGTCGTTCCGACCAGGCCGAGCGCGCGCTGCTCGAGGCACTCGGGAACGCCCGCCGACCGGTGATCGTGTGCGGGCCGACGCACGCCTCCGGGTCGGGGCCGCCGGCCCTGAAGCTGGCCGCCCGAATCACCGCCCCCGTTCTGGCGGACCCGCTGTCGGGCGCCAGATTCCACCCGGACGCCCCCTCCGCGGCCGTGGGGTGGGCCGACGCGATCCTGAGGGCCGATGATGCCCGACGGGTGCTCGCGCCTGACCTCGTCGTCCGGATCGGCCCCGCCCCGACCTCGGCGTGCGTCAACCAGTATCTGGAGGATCACCACGGCGCGGAGCAGGTCGTGCTCGACCCGGGCGGCCGCTGGAAGGACCACCTCGGCACCGCGTCGCGGTACCTGAGGGTCGATGCCGCCGTGGCGCTGACGAGGGTCACCGAGAAGACCGGCGCGGTGGCGGAAGACGGGTGGCTGGCTCGGTGGCGCGAGCTCGAGGAGGCGGCGGGCGAGGCGCTGGCCGGACACCTCGCCGACGAGTGGTTCGAAGGGGCGGTGGCCAACGCCACGTTCCGGTCGCTTCCCCAGGACGCGACGTTCTTCATCGGTAACTCGATGCCGATCCGCGACGTCGATGCGTTCGTCCCGCCGTCCGCGCGAGCGCTCCACGTCGTGGGGTTTCGCGGGGCGAGCGGGATCGACGGAAACGTGAGCGGGGCCATCGGGGCCGCGACGGCGCGCGGCCGGCCGGCCGCGGCGCTTATCGGAGATCTGACGCTGCTCCACGATGTCGGGGCGCTGCTCGGCGGGCGCACGCTCGAGGCGCCTCTTCAGATTGTCGTGGTGCAGAACCGCGGTGGCGGGATCTTTCACCTGCTTCCCATCCGGGACTTCGACCCGCCGTTCACCCGACACATCGTGATGCCGCACGATGTCGATTTCGCGGCGGTTGCCGCCGCGGGAGGAATCACGCACCGTCGAACCGCCACGCGGTCGGATCTCGAACAGGCCCTCGAAGAGGGCTGGTCCGGGCCCGGGATCGGGCTGATCGAGGTCATTACCGACCGGGAGGACAACCGGAGGCGCCGGGAAGCGGCCCTGTCGGCGGCGGGGGAAGCGGTGACGCGGCGTCTTTGAGGCCCGGTCCGCCCCG
>Ga0302046_10002498_pt1 | contig 17062 bp, 11 predicted proteins | sample RVTome_11_FD_200261 | JGI IMG/M metagenome (GOLD analysis project Ga0302046, IMG submission 200261) | Soil microbial communities from uranium-contaminated site in the Upper Colorado River Basin, Wyoming, United States - RVT147D111 (version 2) ...
TAGCGGGCGAGCAGCCAGCCGCCGAGCCCGCGGCCGCCGCCGCCCTGCCCGTACAGCTCACGCACCACCGCCTCGGGATAGAGCAGATCGACCGGGCACTCGAGGAACACCGGCCCGGGCACGCCGGCGCCCGCGACCCGCAACGCGGTGGCCGCCGCCGCCGGCAGCTCGCGCACCCGCTCGGCCGCCGCCGCCCACTTGACGCACGGCTCGAGCAGCGCGAGCTGCTCGATGTCCTGGAGCGCGCCGCGCCCCTTGAGCAGGGTCGCCGCGGCGCCGCCGAGCACGACCACCGGCGACTGCGCCATCTGGGCGTTCTTGATCGCGGTGACCGCGTTGGTCACCCCCGGACCGGCGGTGACCGCGGCCACCCCGGGCACGCCGGTCAGCCGCGCCACGGCGTCGGCGGCGAACACCGCGGAGGCCTCGTCGCGGACGTCGACGACCCGGATGCCGGCGCGCTTGGCGGCGACCAGGATCGGCGAGATGTGGCCGCCGCAGAGCGTGAACAGGAAGCGCACGCCGTGCGCCGCCAGAGTGCGTGCGATCAGCTCGCCGCCGTCTATCTGCCCCACCCGACCCCCTCCCGCACACGCGCCCTCGAGGCGCGCGTAAGTCCGCCTCCAACGGCTCGTCGGCTCGGTACAGAGGCTCTCATGACGGCGGCTCTCATGACGGCGGCTCTCATGACGGCGGCCGATCCAGCACGTGGTAGGCGGGGACGACGCAGCGGAAGGTGCCGGTGAAAACCGCCGCGCCGCCGCGCTCGACCGTGACCTCGACCTCCCGCCGCCGCCCCTCCTCGGCGCTCACGCGGGCCTCCGCGACGACCGTCTCCCCCACCGTCACCGGCGCCAGGAACCGGATCTCGGCGCCGGCGAGCACGACCAGCGGGTGGCCGACCGCGAGCATCGCCGCGTAGTCGGCGCAGCCGAAGACGAAGCCGCCGTGGACCAGCCCGCGCTCGTCGGCGGCCATCTCGGGCACGGTCGCCAGCTCGACCCGGGCGCGGCCGGGCGCCAGCTCGAGCGGCCGGCCGCACAGACGGCGGTCGATCGCGAGGTGGGTGGCGGGGGCCGGCGCGGCGCTCATCGGAGGCTCCGCTCCGCACGATGCGAACCGCCGGCGCGAGGCATCCCCGGGCGCCGCGGGCAACGCGGGCCAGGGTCGCCGGCCGTCGTCGGAGCATGGCGATTATACGGGCGCCGGCGCCCCGCGCCCGGCGCTCCCCGGGGGACGCTGTAGTGCGCTCGATCGCCGCCCGGGGCCGACCTCACGGAGGCCGACGATGCAGCGGCGACCTCGAGCTGATCCACGAACCGCGGGGCCGGAGGCTGGCGCTCAAGGACCTCGCTGCCGACCCCGGCGAGACGCGCGACCTCGCCGCGCGCCGCCGCCCGTCGGCGCGCCGAGGCGTGTGCCGCCGACCCCTCGCTGCACGACGGTCATCGCCGCGCCGCGCGCCGGAACGACGCCTCGGGCACCGAGCCCAGCTCGACCATGGCGTCATCGGCCATGGCCACGAACGGCCGCGACTCGACCGCGACGCCGCCGCGGCCGTCGTGCTCGACGACCTGCACCGTGCCCATGCCGTAGCCCATCGGCCCGCGCCGGTAGTAGTGCACCGCCAGCCGGTAGGGCGCCGCGGGCCGGCGCTCCGGTGCCCGGACGGCGAAGCACTCGGGGCCGTAGCCGGTGGTGACGTCGGCGTACAGCTCGCCGCCCGAGGCCAGCGTCGGCTGCTGGTAGTAGGCGTGCCCGCCGCGCCGGTCGTAGACGTGGAGGTCGACGTCGTTGGCGTCGGTCTCCCAGCTCAGCACGAAGCGCAGCGACGGCTCGACCTCGAGGCGGCCGCCGCGGGCCTGCAGGCGGTCGAGGACCTCCGCGCGCCGCCCCGGCTCGGCGCCCACCCAGGCGGCGGCGAGCAGGCCGAGATCCTCGCGCAGGATGCGCTCGACGCCGGCGAACCGCCCCGCCGGATAGCTCTGGCCGAGGCCGGTCTCGAGCGCCGCGAACGCCTCCTCGAAGCGGCCGGCGCGCAGCAGCGCCCAGGCGAGCAGGCGGTGGCCCGAGGGGTGGTCGGGGCGGTCGAGCGCCGCCTTGCGGTAGGTGTCGATCGCGAGGCCGAGCCCGTCCGCGCCCAGCCCTTCGAGCCGCTCGCCAGCGAGTCGGCGCAGGTCGGCGCGGCCCGGGAAGAAGTCGATCAACGAGCCGTAGGCGCGCGCCGCGGCCGCGGTCTCGCCGGCGGCCGCCCACACCTCACCGAGCGCGAGCAGCGCGAGCACGTCGCCCGGCGCCTCGGCGTGCCAGGCCTCGGCGAGCGCGCGCGCTTTCGCGAGCCGGCCCGAGGTCAGCTCGGCGATCACCTCGGCGAAGCGGCCGGCGTGCGGTTCGGCGTAGTCCTTCGGCTCGGCCGACCCAGCGCCGCCGCCGGCGATGCGGCGCATGAGCCGGCGGACGGGCCCGTTCTCGACGACGATCATCTCCTCGACCGTGCCCGCATCCGTCGACCCGGCAGTCGCGGTCGCCGAAGGGGTCACGCGCGGGGCCTCGGCCGTGACGGTGATCTCGTCCGGCGCGTCCACCGCTTCAGCTTCCGTCTCCGCGATGCTCCGCGCGAGCGGCCGCAGCGGCTCGAGGCCTGCCTCCGCATCGCCCTCGGCGACCTCGAAGCTCATCTCCCCGCCCTCGGCGCCGGTCAGATAGCCAAGCGCCTCCAGCTCGTCGCGGTCGGGGACGCGCAGCGCGAGCGTCGCGTCGGCCGCCGCCGGGGGCGTCGCCGACGGCGTGCGCGCCGCCACCTCGAGCCCGCCGGCACCGACGGTCAGGACGTCGGCGAGCGCGGTGCGGTCGAGGCCGTAGCGGCGGTAGTCGTCCTCGGTCTCGAGCACGAGCAGCGCGGTGAACGGGCTGAGCACGCGGTGGCGGACGGACAGCTCGACGACCTCGAGGACGGCCGCCCGGCGCAGGTCGGCGTCGCCGGCGAGCGCGGTCTCGCGCAGGTGCAGGAGGCGGTCGATCCGCGCCTGGACCCAGGCGCGCTCGAGGAGCGGCCGCTCCACGGGCGCGATCTCGCCGCCGAGCGGGTGCGGCCGGCCGCCGAGCGCGAGCGAGAGCGGCCGGCCCGCCGGCAGGTCGGCGTAGACGAGCACCTCGTCGCCGGGCTGGACGCCGTCGAGGGTGTCGGGCCAGACCCAGGCCGCGCCCGCGATCTCGACTCCGATCCCCGAGGCGCAGGCGAGCGTCAAGCGGCGGGCGATCTCGGCCGAGGGCGCGGCGCCGTCGATCGGCTGGCCGTCGTGCTCGAGGTTGCCGGTGGTCAGGGCGGAGAGCGCCGCCTCGTCGCGCAGCCCGCCGACGGCGAGCACGTCGAGCCGCTCGACGCCGTGCGCGCCGAGCGCGGCGACCGCCGCCCGCAGCGCCCGGATCTCGGTCTCGCCGGCGGTGGCGACGCCGTCGGTGACGAGCAGCACCCGGGGATGGCGCCCGCCGGTCGCGGCCAGCCGCCCGGCCAGCCACTCGAGCGCCCGGTGGAGGTCGGAGGCGCCGAGCGCCCGGCGCTCCTCGAGCCGCCGCAGCTCCGCGGCGCCGAACCCGCCCGCCGTGCCCTCGAAGATCGGCGCCACCTCCTGGTCGAACGCGGCGATCCCGACCGGCGTCGACTCACCGGCGCCGGCGGCGAGGCCGGCGACCAGCTCGCCGAGCCGGCGCACCTGGGTCGCGTAACCGAGGGCGCGCGAGGCGCTCGAATCGACCAGCGCGTAGAGGCCGGCGATCTCCTGCGGCGCGGCGTCGACCGGGGGCGCGACCCGGATGACCGCGAGGTTGCCGTGGCGCAGGCCGGCGCGCTCGCCGACGGCATCCTGGCCGATCGCGAAGTCGGCGTCCGGGGTCCACGCCCGCTTGTGCAGCTCGACCACCCGGCGGTCGCGCACCTCGCCGCCGAGCGTGCTCGCCGGCGCGCCGGCGGCCGGGCGCTCGCCGAGCAGCACGCGGACGTCGAGGGCGCCGATCTCGGGCAGCCCGGCGAGCGGCAGGACGTAGGGCTGGTCGGCGCGCGCCAGCGGCTGCGAGTAGGAGACGATCAGCTCCTTGCGCCCGCGCGCCGGGATCGGGAAGACCCGCGCCGAGAACTCGTTGCCCGCCTCCTGCTCGAGCAGCGCCGGGTCCTGCCGGCGGTGGAGGAAGTCCTCGTAGGCGCGGCGGGCGCGCTGGCGCTCGACCACCTCCCCCTCCTGCCAGCGGCCGTCGATCGCCATCGCGAAGCGCGAGAGCACCGCACCCGGCGGGAGCGCGATGCGGAACCGCCCCTCGATCACCTCGTCGCGGGGGTTGTCGAACGTCAGGTGCAGCTCGGTGAACGCGAGCGGCGGCTCGAGCACGCCGTCGGCGCCGAGCGCGACCAGGCGCAGGCCGGTGCCGTCGGAGGCGGTGAGGCTGATCGGGGCGGCCCCGCCGCCGGCCGCCGGCCCCTCGCCGGCGGCGGGCTCGGCGAACCGGAACGAGGCGGTCGTGAAGCGAGCGGCGGCGCCGGACCCGGGGCCGCCGGGAGCGGCGGCACCGACCGCGAGGCCGGCGAGCGCCGCGGCGGCGATAACGGCGAGGACCCGGAGCGCGGCGGCGCGGGAGGACGTGGCACGGGACGGCTTGGCACCGGACGGCTTGGCACCGGACGGGTTGGCACCGGACATGGCGGCCCCTCCTCGGCGGTCGGCCGGGACGATCCGGGCTCGACCTGCCTGCGTTAGACGCGCGAGGCGCCCGAAGCGTGCCCGGTCCCTGCTCCGCGAGGGGGCGACAGAAAGCCCGCGGCAGCGGCAGCCATGGTGACGTCGGCGATGTAGATAGAGCGAGGCCGAGAGGCGGTCGTCCACGCCTTTCCACGCCGTACCTCCCCCACTGACTACGACGTCGCGCCGACCCACCCACCTGCGCCCTCCGAGTGAGATCGAAAATCGTTGGCCTGTATGATTGACTTCACGGTGTCGAAAGAGATTTACCCGCGTCGGGGTTGACCCGTCTCCCCCGTCTCCCTGTCAGTCCATTCCGAGTATCCTCCTCGCCTCTTCGGCCGACACAGGATCTCGTGCCCGGTCCGTCTCCAGGACGAGACTGACACGACTGGCTTCCCGAATGTCGATGTCAAGGTGATCGACCTCAGCCTCACCGTCGCGATAGGCCCTAAGAAAGAAAGCTAGCCACGCGCCGAGCTCTCTCACCGAGAGAGCGACAACCAACTTTCCGTTGCTTCTCTGCGCGATCGCCCGGCCCAGGCCCTCCTCCAGATCATCCGCTTTGTGCAGTTCGATTCTCGGGCCTCCGGTGCCCTCTGACGGCGAGAGCAACACTGACCTCACGAGGTCTCGTTCAAGCAGCACGAGGTTTAGACAAAAGTCTGGGATCATCTCCGCGGCTATCATGACCCTGATCACGCGCTCGGAGTCTACCTCGCGTTCTCTGATCGGCAAGGAAAGAGTGGTGCTCACTGTAGGATTCTCTCCTCCTCGGACCATCTGAGATGAAGGTTCTGCTTTACCTCACCGGTCTCTGGATCGAGCTCCTCGAGGTGTATGTGGTTCTGTTCCAAGTCCTCCGGCTTCGCCCTATATTGCCATTTACCGTCCTGGCTTCTCAGCTTGCCGGGCCCAACTTCGATCGGATCGCTTCCCACCTTCTGTCGCGCAAAGGCTCTTGCCTCACGCTCACTTTGGAAGTCGGCGCTCCAGTTCTTGGTGTCCTTGGTCGGCCGATCGACCGGTTGGCCACTGGGGTCGAGTGCCTGGACCACAGCTCCGGCCAGCACCGCGGCAGCAGCCATCGTCCAGAATCTCTCTAGCCGCTTTGAGGTCGCCTGAAGCTGCTGCTGCGTCTGAGCATCAACGAGTAGGACTCTACCTTCTGCGGCGCCCGTTGCGACTCGCCATAGCTGTGACACCGCTTCGATTGGTGTCGTGGCCTTGGCGGTGGAGTTTACTGTCTGCAATCCATCAGGATCGACGTACTTTAGAGGGTTGCCGCGAGCGTAGGCGTAACGGTTCCATGTCTGTGGTAGTGGCAGTCTCCAGCTCCTGGCCTTGTCTATGCTCAGGAACCGTCCTATCAACGGTGAGCAGTACCGAGCATGCATGTAGTCGAGGTCGTCCACCTGCCCCGCCCGGTTGAGGTCCCGCTCATGCCCCGTAAACTTCATCCGCTCGGTGTCGCGGTCCGGGAAGAGCTCCTCGCCGAAGGGGAAGTAGGAGTGCAGGGCCTCGCTCCCGCCCTGGGGGTTGGTGATCAGGAGCGGGGTGCCGAGGTGGTCGAGGTGGAAGTGGTGGCGGGTTTCGCTGGCGCCGTTGACGCGGGCGGTGGCGAGGAGCTGGCCGTCGCGGTGGATGTAGTCGTGGCTCCAGGCGAGGGCGCCGAAGCCGGTGGTGGTGGTGAAGACCCGCAGGGCCTTGCCGTCGAGGTCGCGCAGGGTGAAGGTCTCGCTCCACGGGAAGCTCGAGGCCTCGACCGCCCAGAGGCGCTCGTCGTCGGCGGTGTAGATGGAGGTGAGGTCGTTGCCGCCGCCGGCCATCGTCTGCATCATGGAGAGGGCATCATAGCCGTAGGTGAAGCCGCCGCGGCTGGTGAGGTTGCCGGCCGCGTCGTAGAGCGAGGCGGAGAGGCGGTTGGTGGTGCGGTCGACGCCGAGCGCGACGGTCTGGGGGAAGCCGGTGCCGCGGCGGGTGGTGATGGTGCGCAGGTTACCGTAGGTGTCGAAGGTGTAGCTCTGGCTGTCGTAGGTCTGGCCGTTGGCGTCGACGACGGTGCCTTCGAGCACGCGCGAGACCCCGTCGTAGCGGTAGCGCCAGTCGTGCCAGCTCTTGACGTTGCCGGCGCCGTCGTAGGCGAAGGGCAGCGGCACGGCGAACGCTCCCTCGGCCAGGGCGAGCAGGTGGAGCGGGTGGGTGACCCCGAGCGAGGCGGGGCGACGCATCCAGTGCGGGTCGAGCCCCTGTTGGTAGACCACGCCGTTGGCGTGGGCGATCTCGTCGAGCATGCCGTTGGCGTGGTAGCTGATCGAACCCGCCCAGCCGGGCACGGCGGTGAGGTAGCCGAGCTGGTAGGTGAAGCCGACCGACCGCGGCCGCTTGGAGACGCCGCAGGTGGCGGTGGTGTGGGTGCAGGTCGGGTAGGTCAGGGAGCTGACCTGGCCGAGGGCGTTGTAGATCCAGCCCTGGGTGAAGCCCTGGCCGGTCGAGAGCGCGGTCGTGCGCAGCGAGACCCGGCCGCCGGTGCCGCCGTAGGTGTAGCTCTCGGTGACCGTGACGTCGAGCTGGTTGCCGTTGTCGGGGTGGCGGACGTGGTTGTGCCGGATCGCGGTCTTGATCTTGTTGTTGGAGCGGTCGGCGGCGGTGGCGCCTGTGCCGTAGGTGAACTCCTTGAGCAGCCGGCCGGTGCCCCACTCGCGCACCTGGGTCAGCCGCTCGCCGGCGTCGTAGGTGAAGCCGAGGTCGAACGGGCCGTTGGCCAGGCCGGTGCGCTTCCGGCCGGCGTGGCCGCGCGGGTCGTAGGCGGAGTAGATGGTCAGGCCGTTTTCGGGGTGGGTCTCCGAGAGCAGGAAGCCGCGGCCGTCGTAGGCGAAGTCCCGGCGCTGGATGTAGCCGTCGGTGTCGAGCAGGCGCGCCGAGGTCAGCCGGCCGGCGGCGTCGTAGAAGTAGTTGGTGTTGGGCGAGGAGCCGTTCGGAGCCGACGGCTCCTGCACCCGCCACAGGCGGCCGAGGTGGTCGTAGTGCTCGACGGTATGGGCGCGCGTCTCGCCGCCGGTGAGGTTGGAGGCGATCGAGACTTCGCGTTCGATACGGCGAACGCCCGCGTAATCCAGCTCGACGTAGTGCCGGCCGTCGGACGGGTAGTCGGGCAGCTCGATGCGCTTGGGCCGGCCGAACGCGTCGTGCCCCTTGAAGGAGGTCCGGTGCGGCAGGCTCCCGGACCCGCGCTCGGTGACGTAGGTCTTCCAGCCGAGCGCGTTGTAGCCGGTCTCCACCGCGGTCCAGCCGTGGCCCGCGATCTGCCGCTCGTCGCGCGCGAGCCGGCCGAACCGGTCGTAGACGAAGCGGCTCTCCTCGAGCACCGTGCCGCCGGTCGAGCCGTTGGGCCGGCGGGTGAGCGTAACCTTGGCCGGGGCGCTGACTGTCGCCGGGGGGTACTGGATCTGCGTCCAGGCGTCGCCGCCGGCGACCGGGCGGATCGCGGTCAGCCGGCCGAGCGCGTCGTAGAGGTAGTTGGTCTTCAGCCCCGCCGGGTCGGTCGAGGAGGCGGGCAGACCGGTGTCCTTGTCAATGGTCAGATTGAGCGTGGCGAAGCCGAGCCAGGTGCCGCCGTCGCGCACCAGCGGCAGGGTCGCGGCCCGCACGCCGTAGTGGTGGTCGTGGCGGGTGCGGTAGATCGGGGTCGCCGGCAGGGCGAGGCCGCACAGCCCGCCCGTGCCCACCGCCTGGGTGTCGCCGCCGTAGCTGAGCTCCTGGTAGCGGATCTCACTGCTGGAAACCCGGTTGCGGTTGTGGACGACGATCACGTCGGTGCCGCCGGGGCCGGAGGCGGAGGCCTGCATCCGCTCGCGCTCCAGCCGCCCGGTCGCACCGTCGAAGCAGACCTGCGCCGCGATCGCCGACCCCGCCTCCTCCACCCGCATCGAGGTGTAGGTGCCGAGCACCCAGGCCGCACCAGCGGGCCACGGGCTGTGGTTGTGCTTGAGCCCGGGCAGGTTGGTCGCCTGGTCGATCTGGTAGGTGCCCCGGGCCGGGTTGTAGGTCGTGGTCGTGGTCTGCGACTGCGTGCTGGCGGCGTCGCGCAGGTTGCCCGACCGGATGGTCGTGCGGTAGTTGCTGAACCCGTCGAAATCGTCGTGGCGGACCTCGCTGAACCGCGGCACACCGGAGAGCTTGTCGTCGTGGTAGAGCGTCCGGGTGGCGAGCATCCTGGGGTTCGAGTTCGTCCAGTCGTTCTGCGCCAGATGGCTGTTGATGAGCCGGTCGCGCTCGTAGAGGACGTAATGTTCGCGGACCAGGTTCGAGGACCCCTCATAGACTCGCCGCGACAGGTACATCCCCGCGTTGGTCGGCTGCCCGGTCGAAAACGGCAGCCCGTAGTCCCAGCCGACGTACAGCGGCAGCTCCGAGTGCGCCCGCTGCTGGCGGAAAAAGTGGACCGTCTTGTCCCCCTCCGGTGTGGTGACACTCGTCGTCCGCTCGTTCACACCGCCACCCGAAGCGTAGGTCCAGGTGCACGCCGACATCGCGCCCGAGTCGCACTCGCCCGCGGCGTTGAGCGCCTTCTTCTCGAACACTCCCGTCGAGCGATCGATGATCTGGGGATTGGGATCCTCGGGAAGCTGAGGGTCGGGCACCTGGAACAGGTAGTCGATGTAGGTCCACCGGAGCTGGCCTTTTGTCGGTAAGTCAAGCTGTGCCAGCGTCCCGGGCAGGTCGACCGGACCCTGACCCACGGTGCAGGAGGTGTTGTACTGCGGCATCCGGTAGCTGCCCGCTCCCGCCGGCAGCACCACGTCGGTGAGCAGCGGCACCGTGATCGTCCCCGGGGACCCGGTCACGGTGTGCTTGCAGCTCCTCGTGATCGGCGTGTCGGCGTAGAGGAACATGTACTCGGCGGTGCCGCCGCCGAACGTGCTCAGCTTCGCCTTGCTGACCCGCCAGCGATCCCAGCCGTCCACCGTCTGGGCGAAGAACTCCACCGTGTGCATGCGGCCCACCGAGTCCTCGATCGTCCAGGTCAGGTTGTCGAGCTGCGCATTCGGCTCGTAGGTCAAGGTCACCCAGTTATTCAGGCGATCCTCGATCCGGACCAGCCGGAACCGGTCGTCGTCCCACTCCGAAAGCCGCTCGAGCACCGGGATCTCCTCGTAGGTATGGACCGTGCCGTCGGGGAGCTCCAGCCTGTGGCGGTCGAGCATCTCCCCGCCGGGGAGGGTTCGCGACCCTGCCGCGCTCAGACACAGATACGTGTTGTCGCGGGTGGCTTGACAGCCCGGTTCCCCGACGTGAGACGACAGGTAGAAGACGTGCTCGGAACCGTCCGGGCTCTGCCAGATGAACGCGGTGGCGAAGCTCGAGACGTCGCCCAGCCGATACAGCAGGGTTCCACCGAGCCCAATCCGCCAGCCGTGGCCGCTGTTCGACGAGCGCCGCGGGTGCATCCGGATCACCGTCTGACCCTGGAACATCTCCTCCTCCGGGTCCCACGTGTTGGAGCTGTATCTGAGGTTCAGGCCGTAGGAGAGGCCGTCTCCTACCGGGTACCGAGGACCGATGGGGAGATTGATATTCAACACTCCATTGAGGAGATTTACTGCGTCAATACCTGAATAGTCATAGCTATCCCCGGGAGAGAATCCCCGGGCCAGGTTCGGGTCCTGCTGGCCATCCGCCCCTGGAACGGCCACCAGGGCACACGCCGCGGCCACGGCCCACCGCGCGACCTTTCTCCACCGGCTCATTGCGACACCTCCTCGGCTCCCTCGATGACTCTCGTGATCCCGTAGCGGAGCGCCCGCGGGGTGAGCGCGATGAGCACATCGCCGGCCGCGAACGCCTCCGGCGCCGGACCGCTCGCGCCGACCGGCCGCAGCAGCCCGGGCGTCACCCCCGCCGAACCGTCCGCCACCCCGTCGCCGTCCGCCGAGCCGCCGTCCCACACCCCGCCGCCCCAGGCCCCCGCGGTCTCACCCTCGCCCGGGCGCACGACCAGCACCTCCACGATCCCCTCCGGCACCGGCCACAGAGCCGCGCCCGCCGAGACCTCCCCACCGGTCGGCAGCGGACGCACCGGCTCCCCGCCCTCCAACCGCCCCGCGGCCGACCACTCCCCGCTCCCCAGCTCGACCGCCACCCAAACCGAGAACGCCGGGTTCGCCGGCCGCTCGAGCGTCACCTCCACCCGCCCATCCCCGTCGTCGTCCTCGAGGATCCCCTCCCAGCGCTCGAACCCCGGGATCACCCCGTTGACCCGCCGCATCAACCCCACCACCGCCACCCGGCCACCGGCCGGCACCGCGATCGACACCCCCTCCGCCGCCACCGACAGCTCCGGCGAAGCCGAGGCCGGCGCCGACCATGCCAGCGCCAGCAACGCCGCCAGCGCGCTGACCATCGTCTGTTTCATGACCGAACCTCCATCAGCGTTTACGTTTTCGACACGATTCACGTCACATCCTCCGCTGTCTACGGCGGCAGTCAGTGGTCATTGGCAACGCGACGGTGCCTCGTTGAGGAAGACGTAGCCGTCGCCGGTCAGACACTCCCAGCGTCGCCGCTCACCCTCCAGCGCGCAGGTCTCCTGATCGACCTCGCGTGGCTCGCCTCTCTCGTAGTCGAGCCACCAACGGTCAGGCATGCGCTCTTTCCGGTAGCCGCACAGGAGCCGTCCCGGTTCAGCCGGGTTGGGCGCGCAACGCCAGACTTCTTCGTAGTGCACGGCCTCGAACCGGCACCCGGTCACCTTGCGCGGCTCACCGGCCGCCGCAGGAGCGGAGGCCGAGGCGCAAGCGGTGCACACGGCCAGGAGCAGGAGCAGCGCTCCGCTGAACGCCCCGCACAACTCGGCGCTCCAGGATTGCGGCTTCCAAGCAAGAGCTACACACGCTCCGACGCCTCCTCTGTCACTTCTCGCCCGCCCAGCCGCCGCGCCCACGCCACCCGCTCCGCCCACACCGCTCGCTCGAGGGGTGTGGCTTCGAGTCTCGTGTGCAAGCGGACCTGTACACGGTGGCGGTTCAGCTCCAGGACGGGCCAGACGTCCACGATCGTCCCTTGGGCGACCGCGCAGGCGGTGTAGAGGACGACGGCCTCGGGGCTTGCGAATTCGAATGCGCGTGTTCGCCATCGGCGCTGTGATCTCCCTGCCGGTTCACCAGCCTCCTGGCCGGTCGCCGTGCTGTTCCTCCCTGGCGTCTCGTCCGCCGCTCCATCCCTGGCAGGACGCGGCGGCCTCGGGGCCGCGTCTCGGGTCTTCTCGCTCATGGCTCTCGTCGTCCTCGAGCAGTCCGACCAGGCCCTGGCCGTCGCGAATCGCCCGGATGGCGAGGCCCCGGCAGCACGCGACGCACGCCAAGTCGAGATCCGCGCCGACTGGAGGCGTTGAGATCAGGGCCGAGAGGCGCTCCTCGCCGCCCGCGGTCTCGCGCAGAATCTCCGCGACCTCAAGGCGCAGCTCAGCGAGCAGCTCCGAGACCCGATGCGGCGGGTGGCGCTCGGGGAAGCCGTGCGCCAGGCGAGCCGTCACGGCGAGCGACGCTGCATGCCGCTCCAATTGACGCTCGAGTGCGGGCCACGAGCGCCTCCCGGACGCGCGGCCCGGCACCTCCGCGCACAGTGCCTCGCCGTAGGCCCACAGGCGAATCCCGGCCTTGGCGAGCCGGCCGAACAGGGCCACCGGCTCCGGAGGACCGCCCAGGATCTCGTACTCGCGAGTCCCGGCGGCCGAACCCGGCGTGTGTTGATCCGCCAGCAGCGTTGATCGCCTCCAACTCACAGTGTGATGATCCTTTAGTCGCTATTATCTTAGCCATGCTCTCTCTTGTCAAGCCCCCCTTGCATTTGGTCGAGTTCAACTGGCCGCGATCCACCCAGACTCCTCGTCGACCTGCCGGGAATCCGCAGGTAAAATGGTCGCCGTGCTCGCACTCAAGGAAGGTCTCGGGCCTGCGATCAAGGCCCTGCGCAAGCGGCGAGGGCTAACTCAGATCGACCTCGCGGACCGCTGTCACCTGTCACGCGGAGCGATCGGCCAGTTCGAGCGTGGGCTCGCGAGCCCGAGCATCGAGACCCTGGGCCGGATTCTCGAGGTTCTCGAGTCCGACCTGACGGATTTGCAGCGCGAGCTGGAGCGGCGGGCGGGAACATCGCCAGAGTTGGGCGAGCAGTTCCTCGAGATCGGCGGCCTACGCCTCGGCCCCGACGAACTCGAGCGACGGCTCGAGGCAGCCTTCGACCGGTTGGTGCGGCGCTCGCTCGAGAGCGGGCGGAAGGTCGTGACGCCGCCGCCGGTGGGCGTGGGTGTGGGCGATGACTAGCAGCCACTCCTCTCCGTCGACCTACGGCGACGAGCGCCTTGCCGCCCACGCTCGTGCCGCTGACCTCATCGGGCTGGCATGGCCCGAGCGTCTGCGGCGCGTCCGGGAGGATCGTGCCTTCGCCGATCCGAGTTTCATCGAGCTCAGCATCAGCCTCGGGCGAGACTTCGGCCTCCCGGCCGACGAAAGGGAGGGTTGGGCGCGACTCGCCGTGGAGGCCGCCCTGAAGGGTCGTTCTTGTCGCGCTGAGGAGCTCGTGCCGCTCGCATGGGCCGTGCTCGGCACTGCCCACCGCGCGCAAGACAGATTGAGTGCCGGCCGCGCCGCGTTCATGCGCTGCCACGAAACGAGGTATCGGATTGCCGATCCTCTCGAGCTGTCCGATACGTTTTGGTTCGAGTCGGCCTACTGGTCTGAGATCGGCATGTGGTCTTCGAGAGCGGAATTGGCAGGTCGTTTGGGAGCACGCGGAAGGGAGGCCATGGCAAAGGCCGCAGAACTCATCGACGAGGCTCTACTCTTGGCGACGGCGAGTGGCGCGGACGGCGCCATCTGTGCATACCAAACCCAGGCGGGCCTAATCGCCGAGAGGGCCGGGCGCCCGTCATCAGCAATCATGTTGCTCCTTTCGGCAGTCGATCGCATCGACCCTGCGGCGCATCCTAGGATGGCTCTCGTGGCTGGTCACAACCTTGCGTCGGCCGCGATCGCGCTTGGCCAACTCGACGCAGCTATGGACGGGATCCTCCGCCTCCAACACCAGTACGAACTCGTTTACGACCCTATCGCGGAACCAAGGGTCCTGCTGTTCCGGGACCACTTGTTGGCTCGGATTGCGCGTGCGCAAGGGCATCTTCGCGACGCCGAGGATCGCTTCTATGCAATACGGGAGGGCTTTCTTAGACACGGTATGCTCCTTTCGGCGGCGGATATCGATCTCTCCCTCGCACAGCTCGCTGCGGAGAGAGGCTGCTACACGGTCGCCGAGAAGGTCGCTGCGAGGGCGTTGCGTGTCCTCCTTGCGTCGGGTGCAACGGCACCAGCCCAGTCCGCATAGGCCGCGGAGAGCCTGTTGACCGGCAGGCAGCGCTCCGAAGTGGTTTCGGTGCGCCGGTCTCGGCGGCCACGTGAGCGCGGCGGACCACAGGGGCGCCATTGCATTGTCGGCAGCCGGCGGTCTCGGAGATAACCACCGAGTGCGTGCCCGGCGCGGCCGCCTACTCGGCGTCCATGAACGGATACCGCCAGCGCGTCGAGGGGACGAAGTTCTCCTTGATCGCCCGCTGCGAGGTCCAGCGCAGGAGGTTGAGCACCGAGCCCGCCTTGTCGTTGGTACCCGAGGCGCGGCCGCCGCCGAAGGGCTGCTGGCCGACCACCGCGCCGGTCGGCTTGTCGTTGATGTAGAAGTTGCCCGCGGCGTGGCGCAGCGCCGCGGTCAGGCGCGCGATCGCCGCCCGGTCGGAGGCGAAGACGGCGCCGGTCAGGGCATAGGGGCTGGTGGTGTCGACCAGCTCGACCGCGGCGTCGAGGTCGGCGTCGTCGTAGACGTGGAGGGTGAGCACCGGGCCGAAGATCTCCTCGCGCATCAGCTTGTGGCGCGGGTCGCGGGCGACGACCACGGTCGGCTCGATGAACCACCCCTTCGAATCGTCGCTGCCGCCGCCGCACAGGATCTCGGCGTCGGCGCTCGCCCGCGCGTGCTCGATGTAGCCGGTGATGTCGGCAAACGCCTTGGCGTCGATCACCGCGCACATGAAGTTGCGGAAGTCGAGCGGCGAACCCATCTCGATCGCGCTCACCTGCTCGGCGAGCCGCGGTCCGAGCGCGGACCAGAGCGAGCGCGGGACGTAGGCGCGCGAGGCGGCCGAGCACTTCTGCCCCTGGTACTCGAACGCGCCGCGCAGGAGCGCGACCAGGAGCGCTTCGGGATCGGCCGAGGGGTGGGCGAAGATGAAGTCCTTGCCCCCGGTCTCGCCGACGATGCGCGGGTAGCACCGGTAGGAGGCGATCGACTCGCCCACCGTCCGCCACATGCCCTGGAACGTCCCGGTCGAGCCGGTGAAGTGGATCCCCGCCAGCTCCGGCCGCGCCAGCGCGGGGTCGCCGACCCGGCGGCCGCGGCCGGGCAGGAAGTTGATCACCCCCGGCGGCAGACCGGCGGCGATCAGCAGGCGCATGATGTAGTGCGACGAGAGCACCGCGGTCGAGGCCGGCTTCCACAGCACGGCGTTGCCCATCAGCGCCGGCGCGGTCGGCAGGTTGCCGCCGATCGAAGTGAAGTTGAACGGGGTGACCGCGAACACGAACCCCTCGAGCGCCCGGTACTCGACCCGGTTCCAGTGGCCGCGGGCGGAGATCGGCTGTTCGGAGTAGATCTGGCGCATGAACCGGACGTTGAAGCGCCAGAAGTCGATCAGCTCGCAGGCGGCGTCGATCTCGGCCTGGTGGGCGGTCTTCGACTGCCCGAGCATGGTCGCGGCGTTGAGGGTGTCGCGCCACGGCCCGGCGAGCAGGTCGGCGGCCTTGAGGAAGACCGCGGCGCGGTCCTCCCACCCGCTCTCGGACCACTCCCGCCAGGCCGCCGCGGCGGCCTCGACCGCCCGCGCCACTTCGGCCTCGCCGGCCTGGTGGACGGTGGCGAGCACGTGGCCGTGGTCGTGCGGGCAGACCACTTCGGCGACGTCGCCGCTGCGGACCTCTTCGCCGCCGATGACGAGCGGGATCTCGATCCGCTCGCCGAGCATGGCGTCGAGGCGCGCCTTGAGCGCGGCGCGCTCGGGGGTGCCGGGAGCGTAGGAGCGGACGGTCTCGTTGACGGGCGGGGGCGGGGCGAAGACGGCGTTGGACATGGGGCGTGGACCTCCCGGATGAGCGGATGAGATTCAGCGATCGCCGAGCGACGGTCCGAGGAACGGTGGGGGGCGCGGCAGGCGCGCGGGCTCGGGCGGGGATCGTAGCACCGGATCGCGGGCCGCCGCCACCGCGCCGGCGCTAGTATTCGAGCCCATCCGCCCCCGGATCGACGCGCGAATGCCGAGCCTCTACCAGCTCAAGCCCGCGTTCCAGCGCCTGCTGCGGCCCGCGGTCGGCCGCTTGGCGCGCGCCGGCGTCACCGCCAACCAGGTGACGGTGTCGGCGGCGCTGCTGTCGCTCGGCGTCGGGGCGGCGATCGCATGGCGCCCGGGCGAGCCGCGGCTGCTCCTGCTCCTGCCCGCGGCGCTCCTGGCGCGCATGGCGCTCAACGCCGCCGACGGCATGCTGGCCCGCGAGCACGGGATGAAGAGCCGCCTGGGCGCCCTGCTCAACGAGCTGGGCGACGCGGTCTCGGACGCCGCGCTCTACCTGCCCCTGGCCGCGGTGCCGGGCTTTCCGGCGGCGCTCCAGGCGGCGGCGGTGGCGCTGGCGCTGATCACCGAGGTGGCCGGGCTGGCCGCGCTCGCGGTGGGTGCGCAACGGCGCTACGACGGGCCGATGGGCAAGAGCGACCGCGCCCTGGTCTACGGCGCGGTCGGCTTCGCCCTCGGCCTCGGCGTTCCGGCCGGCGGCTGGCTGACCGCGGTCGTGGCGGCGGTCGCGCTGCTCGCGGCGGTGACGGTCGTCCAGCGGTTGCGGCGGGCGCTCGCGGAGGCGGCGCGGTGAGCGCGCTCGCGGGCCGGCTGCTCGCGCGCATCGACCCCGCGGTGGCGTGGGCGCTGGCGGTGATCTTCGCCGTGCTCGTCGCGGCCACCCTGGCGGTCGCCCTGCTCGGCCGCCTGCGCCCCGGGCTCGACATCGGCGAGATGCGCCTGCGCGTGCGCACGTGGTGGCTGATGGCGGCGGTCTTCGCGCTCGCGATCGCCGCCAGCCGCAACGTGTCGCTGGTCTTCTTCGCGTTGGTCTCGTTTTTGGCCCTCAAGGAGTACCTGTCGCTGATCCCGACCCGGCGCGCCGATCGCGGCGTCCTGCTCTGGGCCTACCTCGCGATCCCGGTCCAGTACTTCTGGGTCTTCGACGAGTGGTACGGGATGT
>Ga0302046_10002499_pt1 | contig 17054 bp, 15 predicted proteins | sample RVTome_11_FD_200261 | JGI IMG/M metagenome (GOLD analysis project Ga0302046, IMG submission 200261) | Soil microbial communities from uranium-contaminated site in the Upper Colorado River Basin, Wyoming, United States - RVT147D111 (version 2) ...
GGCCTGTGCTACATGTCGTTGCAGGATCGCAACCCGGTTCGGCTGACACCGGATGCGGGTGTGCACGGCAATACCACCGTGTCCAAGGACGGACGCACGCTCGCCTATACTTTCGAGAGCCCGAATCGCGCGGAAGAGATCTACGTCACGACCCTCACAGGTCCCACCGCCAATTCGGTGCGCGCGGAGAACCCGATCACGGAGCACAACGTACACGCGGCGTCCTGGGCCGTAGGGCGCACCGACGTCTTGCGGTGGAAGGGCGCGGACGGCCGGGACGTCGAGGGCGTCCTGGTGTATCCCGCCGGCTGGTCTCCAGGCGACGGGCCGCGCGCCCTGGTCGTGAAGGTGCATGGAGGGCCGTCGGGCGTTTACGTCCAGAACTTCCAAGCGGCATCGAGCAGTGCTGATGCGCAGCGCTACGCGGCCGAGGGTTACGCCGTGCTGATGCCCAACCCTCGCGGTTCCTCCGGATACGGCGAGGCGGGGCTGCAGGCGGTGGTTGGGGACTGGGGCGGTCAGGACTTTCGAGACATCATGGCCGGGGTCGATACCCTGGTAGCGCGCGGCGTTGCCCATCCCGATTCGCTGGGCATCATGGGATGGAGTTACGGCGGGTACATGACGGCGTGGACGGTGACGCAGACCTCCCGATTCAAGGCAGCCGTGCCCGGTGCCGGCATCACCGAGAACATCGCCATGTGGGGCACGCAGGACATTCAACACGTGTTCGAGGCGTACTTTGGTGGAGGGCCGTACGAGCCCGGCATGTGGGAGGTCTACCAGAAGTCGAACCCGATGGCCTTTATTGCGGAGGCGACGACCCCGACGCTCATCATCCATGGCGAGAACGATCCGCGCGTTCCGCCCAACCAAGCCCGCATCTTCTACCGTGGCCTCGTGGCCAACGGTGTCACGGCCGAGTTGATGTGGCTGCCGAGAACGGGGCACGGGCCGTCGGAGCCGGGGCTCCGCTACGAGACCGCTCGCCGCCAGAAGGAGTGGATGGATCGGTGGATCCGGAGCCGCGCGACGGAACGCCCCGTTTCACCATGACGGATGCCATCAGCTGTTGCGGATTGGCGGTTCGGTGACGCCAGCCGAGACGAGCGTTCGCGCGGGCGAGTGACGGCCCCGACCATCGCGATTCTGGCGGCCGGGACGGCCACGCGTTTTGGTCGCCCCAAACAGCTGGAGCCCGTGGCGCCGGATGGCGCGGTGTTGATGGACTATGCGCTGTTCGATGCGCACCGTGCCGGGTTCCGGCACGTCCTCATTCTGACCCGCGCCGCCCTCCGCGATCGCGTGGAACGGCACGTTCGCGATCGATTCGGGCGCGCATTCACGCTTCAGCTCGCCGAGCAGGTGAGCGGAGGAAGCGACCACGCTCCGCCCGGGACCGGCCACGCCGCCCTGCGGGTGGCGCACGAGGTCGACGGCCCCTTCGGGCTCATCAATGCGGACGATTTTTACGGGCCGCACTGTTATCGTCTGCTCTTCGAGTTTCTCTCGGGGTCGGATCCGGACGCCCACGGCGGCATTGCGCATGGATGCGTCGTGGCCTATCGAATAGCAAGGACGATTCATGGGGCCACCGGCGTGTCCCGAGCGCGGTGTGAACCCGACCGGGACCGCCTCTGGGGTATCGTGGAGTTCCGCGACGTTCGTCGCAGCGGATCGGCGTTCGTGGGAGTGGGTCCCAGCGGCGCCCAGAAAATCGATCGCGACGCGCTGGTGTCCATGAACGGCTGGGGATTCACCTGGGAGATACGCGATGTGTTGGAGCGCGGCTATGCGCGGTTTCGAGCGCGCGCGGACGGTGGAGAGTTCCTGTTGAGTACTGCCGTCAATCGGGCGATCGCCGATCGGGAACTCGAGGTCGCGCTGCTCCACAGTGACGACGAAGCGTTTGGCTTGACACGCCCGGATGATGTCGAGATGGTTCGCGCGCACATCGCGTCCAGGACGGCCCGTGGAGATTATCCAGCCGCCGTGCGAATGGGAGACCCGTAAATGCAACTCGCCACCGCTGATTGGATCGTCATCGCCACCTACGGGGTGATTGCGCTGATCGTCGGCCTCATCTTCGCGCGACGGGCGGGTAAGGGCACCGAGGAATACTTCCTGTCGGGACGCCGCCTGCCGTGGTGGCTCCTGGGGACGTCGATGGTCGCGACGACGTTCTCAACGGACACGCCCAACCTCGTCACGGACATCGTGCGCCAAAACGGCGTGGCCGGCAACTGGGTGTGGTGGGCATTCGTCGTCACCGGTTTCTGCACGGTGTTCTTCTATGCACGACTGTGGCGGCGTTCCGGAGTGCTCACCGATATCGGCTTCTACGAACTGCGTTACTCGGGCCGCCCCGCGGCATTCCTCCGCGGTTTTCGCGCCGTCTACCTCGGCGTCTTCTTCAACGTCATGATCATGGCGACGGTCACGCTCGCCGCGATCAAGATCGCCGGCGTGCTGTTGGGGGTGGACAAATACACCACCGTGCTGGTCGCGGGGACGGTCACCGTTATCTACTCCGCCACATCCGGCCTCTGGGGTGTCGTCGTCACCGACCTCCTGCTGTTTGCCATCTCGATGACGGGGGCGATCGCTGCCGCCTATTTCGCCCTCGGTCATCCGGACGTCGGAGGGTTGGCAGGCCTGGTGAGCCACCCCGATGTCGCGTCACGACTCGGCTTTCTGCCCGACTTCACGGATTCGTCGAGCGTCATCGCGTTGCTCGTCGTCCCGCTCGCCGTGCAGTGGTGGAGCACCTGGTATCCCGGCGCCGAGCCGGGGGCGGGGGCTATGTCGCCCAACGGATGCTGGCCGCACGCAACGAAGCGGACGCGATGAAGTCGACCCTCTGGTTCAACGTGGCGCACTACGCGCTGAGGCCGTGGCCGTGGATCATCGTGGCACTCGCGTCAGTCATCGTCTACCCCACGCTGGAGAGCATAACGGCCCGATTCCCAGGGGTCGACCAAAGCGTGCTCGGGCACGACCTCGCGTATCCCGCCATGCTCGTGCTCGTGCCGCACGGCCTGTTGGGTCTGGTCGTCGCCTCACTGGCTGCCGCGTACATGTCTACCATCAGCACGCACCTCAACTGGGGGGCGTCGTACATCGTCGACGACGTGTACCGCCGCTTTCTCGCGCCCGATCGCGACGAGCGTCACTACGTCGGCGTCGCGCGCATCGCAACGGTGGGTTTGATCGCGCTCGCCGCGGCCCTTTCGTTGTGGCTGGACAACGCCCTACAGGCATTCCAGATCTTGCTGCAGATCGGGGCGGGCACCGGGTCGATCTTCCTGTTGCGGTGGTTTTGGTGGCGCGTCAATGCGTGGAGCGAACTCTCCGGCATGATCATCTCGTTCATTGTCGCGCTTTATTTCGAGGTGGTTCACGTCAAACTCGGTCTCACTCCGATCGACCCCACCGTTCGCTTGCTGCTGGGCGTGGCGATCACGACCGCCGGCTGGGTCACCGTCACGCTCCTCACCCGCCCCGCCGACCGCGCAACGCTGCAGGCGTTCTACGACAAGATCACGCCGATCGAGCAAGGCTGGCAGAACGGGGTAGATACGAGCCGAGGCGGCGAGCCGATGGACGTCCGGGCGGCGATCGCCGCCTGGTTCCTCGCGATCGTGGCCGTCTTCTCAGCCCTCTTCGGGACGGGATACGTCCTCTACGGCCGCCTGCTGATGAGCGGGATGTGTCTGGTGATTCTCGCGATCGCGGTCGGGGGGTTGTTCAGGGTGTTTCCGCGGGTCGGGCTAAGGTGAGCATCACACGCTTTCATTGTTCAGCAACCTGCTAAACGTCCAGCTCTTCCACCCGCGCGGCTCCACCGGCAAACACCTCAAACACCTCAGCATCGGGCTTTCCTGCCTTCGCCAACACGTGTTCGAGGGCCGCTCGAACCGGAGCGAAGCGCGGCGTACCCACGAGCACCACGACACTTCCACCAAACCCCGCCCCCGTGAGCCGAGCACCGACGGCACGGGCATCCTGCGCCGCTAGAACCAGCGCGTCCAGTTCCTCCGCACTCACGTTGTAGTCTTTCCGCAAACTCATGTGTGATTCGATCATCAGCTGACCGAACCATCCTTCATCATTCGCCCGCAGCGCCGCCACGGCATCATGCACCCGGTAGGCCTCCGTAACCACGTGCCGGAACCGGTCATGAAGTAGTCGAGGTAGACACAGGAAGGCTTGACCCAAAAGCTCGTACTGAGCATGGCGGGCGATCAGCGTACGGTAGGAGGGCGGTTGCTCCGACTCCCCCATGGCTTGCCAGACACGCTCTAGGGCCTCCTGACATTCCTCGGTGCGCTGGTTGTATACCGCTTGTGCCGCGGCGGATTTCGCCGCACGCACGCCGCTGAAGGCCACGAGCCAGCGCCACTCCGGCGTGAACGGGACGTGCGTCACCCTCACGGGGTCGAAGTCGATGCGCGCGGCCGTCCCCGCGCGAGCGCCGAGACAGATAGCGTGATCCATGCCGCCTCCCCGCGTGCCGACAAACCGCTCCGCGCGCGCGGCAATGCCCATCAGCTCAGAACGCTCGGCGCGGACATGGTTGACCTCGAGCAGCGCCAGCAAGACGGCGACCACGAGCGCAGAGGACGAGCTGAGGCCCGCCGCAGCCGGCAAGGTCGAATCCACGTAGGCATCCATGCCTCGGCTGAGACCCGGCCCTGCCGTCAACGCCGCCAACGCGCCGGCTTTGACGTAGTCGCCCCAATCGCCCCCTCCGTACGGCGTCAACTCCGTCGACAGGGCAAACTCCCTCGGTTCATGTTCGGGCAGACTACTCGCCACCCGGATGCACGTATCGCGCCGCGCACGAAACACGAGCGTGATCCCGCGGTTCAGGGCCATCGGGAAAACGGAGAGGCCGATATAGTCGATGTGTTCGCCAATCAGGTTGACCCGGCCCGGTGCGACGACGACGTGCGTAGGGTCCTCACCAAATCGCGCGGCAAACTCCGACGTCACGGCGTGCGGAATGATCACGCGACCGCTAGAACTCCGCGTCCAACCCAAAGACGGGCCGGCGCGAGACCCACCGCCCGCCCGTGAAGTCGGGGAAGGCCATGGGCGCGCTTCCCTGCTCCACCGACCGCTCGGAGAGCGGACTGATGACGCTCCACGACGCCGCGTCGTACACATCGAGCGGGGTCGGCACCCCGCGCTTGACGGCTTCGACGAACGCGTTGACGACGAAGAAATCCATGCCGCCATGCCCTGCCCCTTCCGCGTCACCGGAGAAGCGCTTCCACAATGGATGATCGTACCGCTCGCGATACGGCTCGAACGGCTCCCATCGATCGTGTTCGGGAGTCACGCCCTCCAGGTAGATCGAGCGATTGTCCACCATCCAAAGGCCCTTCGTCCCCTGCACGCGGAAGTTGAGTGAATACGGGCGCGGCAGATTGGTGTCGTGGCTCACGACGACGGTTTCGCCGTTCGCGCATTTGATGACCGTGGTGACGATGTCGCCCAACTTGAAGTCGATCCCGGCATGCCGATGGTCGTCGCCGGCCTCTTTCACGATGTACTGGTGCAGCCCGCGGGATTTGGTCGCCGTGGACGTGAGCGAGAGGAAGCGATTACCGTGATTGATATCCAGATAATTGGCAACCGGACCGATGCCGTGCGTGGGGTACAGGTCACCGTTGCGCCGGATCGAGTGAAACGTACGCCACCGCGCTTCGCCGTCCGCGCCCGGTCCAAACTCCACGCCCGGCTGAAACTTGATGCCCCGCAGGTCGTGCTGATAGCCGCAGTGACAGTGCAGCAGCTCACCGAACAATCCCTCACGCACCATCTGAAGGACGGCCATCACATCGCGCCGGTAGCAGACGTTCTCCAGCATCATACAGGAACGGCCGGTGGCTTCCGACGTGCGGACCAATTCCCAGCAGTCTTCGACCGTGACGGCAGCCGGCACTTCGACGCCGACCGCCTTGCCCGCCCTCATCGCCGCGACCGCCATGGGAGCGTGCCAGAGCCACGGCGTGGCGATGATCACGGCATCGAGGTCATCCCTGAGGACGAGATTCCGGTAATCCTGTTCGCCGTTGCCGTATTCAGCCGGCGAGACATTGCGACTCCCTTCCACCAGCGTCCGGGCGCTGGCGAGCGCATTGGGATCGATGTCGCAGACAGCGGGGACCTGTGTGTCTGTACGTCGCAGGACCAGTTCCAGGAGATTCGTGCCCCGTCCGCCAACACCGACGAATCCCAGTCGCACCATACGATCGTCGCGGCCACGAAGCAGGAATGGCGCGCGCGGCATCCATGCCGGTTGCACGCCGAGGGCTGCGGTCAACCCGATCGTACCCGCAAGGAAGTCACGACGCCCCACTCCGCCGCCTCGCGCGAGGCCCGCCGGTACGTGGTGAGTGGTACGTGGTTCGTGGGACTCTCGTTTAGGTGTCACGGCACCACCTCGCGCAACAGAAACCGCTGAGTTCTGCGGTGATCAACGAACTCGATAGCCGTGAGTCGCGAGTTATGCGTGGTGAGTCGTCCTCGGGCCGAACGACGTGGGTCGTCGGAGGACCCGATCCCACTCACCACACCACTCACGACTCGCGCCTCAGGCGCCGAGGGTGCGTTCGAGATAGGCCTTGAGTCGTTCCCAAGCGTCGAGCGCGGGCTCCCGGCGCAGGTCGGGTTCCTCATCGACGCGCAGCCAGAACCCGTGGTTGACGTCGTCATACACGTGCACGTCGTTCTCGACCCCGATGCTCCGCAATGCTTGAACGAAGCGCTCGACTTGGTCCGGGGGGATGCCGTTGTCCATCTCGGCGAACGTCCCATACACTTCGTGGTTCAGCGCGCGTAGCCGTTCCGGATCCTCGATCAGCGACCCATAGAAGATCGCCGTTCCCTCGTGATGCTCTCCGTCCAGGCCGTAGCTCAGCGCGATACCGCCGCCGAAACACCACCCCATCACCGCGATCCGACCTGTGACGTCAGGTCTGGCCCGCACGTAAGCGGCGGCCCTATTGAGATTCGCAATGACGCCCGGCATGTCCCCGCGCGCCTCGGAGGTGAGTGCGCGGTTCTCTTCCGGGTTGCTGCCGGTGCGTCCTCCAAAGAGATCCGCCGCCAGCGCCACGTATCCCTCCGCCGCGAACGCGTCGGCCATTTGGCGGACACGATCGACGAGGCCATTCCACTCATGCACCAGGATCACCGCGGGAAAGGGACCGCTGCCGTCCGGAACGGCGAGATATCCGGTCGTCGCCGTGTCGCCCGTGAGGTAGTGGATGTCCACACCGCCGGGCGGGGGCGCATCCCCGGTAATGGCCGCCGGCAACATCCCCGGCGCGGTGGGCGCCAGTGCAATGCGCGCCTCGTCCTCGGCGCTCTCTCCATCTCCTTCACGCGGCGCACACGACACCACCGCAATGGCCACCGCGAGCAACGAGATCGAACCAACGAATTGGGACCGCATGTCAGCTCCGTGTTGAGCGTAGAATCACGTCGACGGCGCCTGATGGCGTTGGAACCACTCCAGGATATGCGCGACCTTCTTGATGAGGTTGCTGGGGCGCGCCGTGATCCCGTGGGAGGCCTCGGGGATCCGGACCATGACCGTCTCCACGCCGCGCAGTTTGAGCGCTTGATAGTATTGCTCGGACTCGGAGATGGGGGTCCGATAGTCCGCCTCCCCCGTCAGCAACATCGTCGGTGTTGTGACGTTGCCGACCAGGGAGATCGGCGAACGCGCCATGTAGTGTTCCTGATGCTCCCAGGGCGGACCCGGGAACCAGTACTTCGAAAAGAAGTGGTACGAGTCCGCGGTCAAGACGAAGCTGTACCAATTGATCACCGGTTTGGCCACCACCGCGGCCCGGAACCGATCCGTCTTGCCCACAATCCAGCTGGTGAGCACGCCGCCCCCCGAGCCGCCGGTCACGAACAGCGCGTCGGCATCGACGTACCCGAGCGCGATCACAGCATCGACGCCGGAGATCAAATCGTCGTAGTCCTGACTCGGGTAGTTGTGGTGGATGAGGTTCCCGAACTCCTCCCCGTAACTCGTACTGCCGCGGGGATTCGTGTACAGCACCACGTAGCCCGCCGCCGCATACAACTGGGCCTCGGCGGAGAACCGGTTCCCATAGTTGGCAAACGGCCCGCCGTGGATTTCGAGCAGGAGGGGATAGGTACGCGACGGATCGAATCCGGGTGGCTTGACGATCCATCCTTGAATCCGGCGGCCGTCGAACGATGACCCGTACCAGATCTCCTCGACCTGCCCCAGCTGCTTATGGTCAAACACGTCGCGATTGAGGTGCGTCAACCGTTGGGTCTGCCCGCCGCCTCGCCGACCCACGGCCACGTCGGCGGGGTGATCCGGCGATGTATGCGTGAACGCAAACCGGCCGTTCGAGGCGACCGTAAACGACCCGCCCCCATAGGGGCGCCCCAGCGATAGGCCACCCACATTGGTGGTCAGTTCCTGGATATCGCCATCCAGGGTGACGAACGCGAGCTTAGTGTCACCCTCATCGTCATACTGGAAGTAGAGTCCACGCCCGTCCGCGCTCCACACCGGTGATGACGCATCACGGTCGAGATCAGGCGCAAGGATCCGGCTTGCGCGCCCGTCGCGATTCATGACATGCAACTTGGAAACCTGGTAGCCCTGGTACCGGTCGTCGAACCCCAAATACGCGATCCGCGAGCCGTCGGGCGACACCACCGGCGAGTTGTCCGGGCCATTGCGCGTGGTGAGCGCGCGAATGGATCCATCGGAAAGCGTGATCTCGTACACCTCGGAGTTGAGCGGCTCCTCGAGGTAGTGCTCATGCCGATTGGCCGAGATGACGAGCGAGCGGGAGTCGGGCGCCCACGAAGGTGTGCCGCCGTGGTTGTACGATCCGCTCGTAAGCTGTCGCGGCGTCCCGCCCTCGACCGGCACCACGAAGAGATGCGTATAGCCGTCCTCGAGATACCCCTGGCCGTCCGACCGATAGAGCAAGTTATCGATGACCTTGGCCGCGGGCGCCCACTCCGCCCCTGACGGTCGCGGAGGCATCTCGGTAAACGTCCCACTCTGCTCCGGCACGAACATCGTAAAGGCAATCCACTGCCCATCAGGAGACCAGGTCAGATTGCCCGGCGCACGCGTCAAGTTTGTCAGTTTCGCATGCTGGCCCGTGTCCATCCAGCGCAGGTACAACTGGCTCGATCCGTCTTCGCTCGACACGTACAGCAACGACCGGCCGTCCGGAGACCAACGAGGAGATCCGTCATTGCGATTGCCGGTAGTCAGGGCGCGGTGGCCCTGCCCGTCGAAGCCCATGATCCAGAGGTTGGAGCGGCCGCGATCCGCCATGATGTCCATGAAGTTGCGGACATACACGACCTGCTGGCCGTCCGGGGAAATTTCCGGCGACGACGCGAACTCGAGATCGAACACGTCCTCCATCTCGAATCGCGGCGGATTCGACGTGTCGGACTGCCTCGCCGCACCGGGCGATGCAGCGAGCAGCGCCCCCAGGGCCACCAACGGTAGAGCTTTCATGATTCCTCCCTCACGGGACAACGCGGACGGTCCATCCGCTGCTCATTGGCGTCAGAACGGCGGCTCGTCGCCGGGTTCGGACGGCGGCGGCGGCGGTTGGTCATCGCTCTCATCGAGGAGCCCCAACTCGATGGCCTTCTTCTCGGCATCCTCCAGCAATCCAATCAGTTCCGGTAGCACCTTGACGTTGACCGTGATGCCCTTGGACGAAGGACGCGATTCGCCGTCTTTGGTCTTGAACCAGATGCGGGCCCCTACCAGATCGTGTCCCTTGAAATTGGAAAGCGTGACCCGAATATCTTCACGTTGATTCTTGGGGATCTCACCAATGATGATGTCTTCTTCGAGCGCCATGCCTACTCCAGAGGATGGGGTTCTCCCACATGACCGGCGCCGATCGACAAGCGGGCGGCGGTTTCCTTGGGGGCCGGGGTGGGATGCCCGGGTGCAGTGGCGCGGAAAATAGACCGTTCCCCGGCCGGATGCCAGGCGATGCCCCGCTGAACCCCTTGGCTCGACGGCGCCCAACTCGTTTGGTGCCCTGCCCTTCGTTCGGCGGAGCCGCGCGAAAATGCGCCTCAGGACCGAGGAGACACCACGAGCACGGCCACCGCGCCGCCCAGCTGGTCGGGAACGGTGACCGCGCCATCAGGGACAACCCATCGCTCGCCATCGACGACGAGGGAGAACTCATGGATCCCCGGCGGGATGGGCAGGACCACCCGCCACCGGCCTGCCCCAAGGGCGTGCATGTCGACCGGCCGCCATCCGTTCCACGCTCCGGCGATGCGCACCTGTTGAGCGGGCCCGGTATAGCGGACGGTCACGGCGACGAGCGAATCGTCGACGGGTTCGACGACGACGGGCATGACGCCCGGCGTGGCGTGGTCCCGCTCGGTCAGGGCCATGCGGAGCCCCAACGTTCCGTAGAGGCCCTCTTGAAAGCCCACGAGGTCCGGCGCATAGCGTCCTGCAGACGCCTCAACGGTGATCGACTCCGTGGCGTGATAGGCGAGGCGGACCCGTCCGTACGGATCATCGCGAATGTCGCCCATTCGGACCCCCACTCCGCCTTCCAGGCTGAGGCGGGCGTGTTCGTAGGCCGCGTCGAATCCCAGGTCGGCATAAGCCACAGTGGGGGCCGCGACGACGCCCAGGTTGCCCTGCGCCGTGACCCCCGAGACGATTTCCCGCCCGGCCGTCGCTACCGCGGTGCCAAATCCCAGCGTATTGGCATCGATCTGGCGAACCGCCCCACCGCCGATCTGGCCGGTCAGAGACCACCCATGCACGGCCTGATTCACCACTCCGCTGGCCAGCCATTCACCGGAGACCTGGCCGCCTTCGTAGTCATTGAGTGAACCACTCGCAAGCAGACCGACAGCCAGGGTGCTTCCGAGGGGACGCGCGAGGATGGCACGACCGGACGCCTGCCAGGCCCACTCTCCAGTCAGGAACTGGGAAACGGCCATCGACCCACGGGCCGCCGCTCCAGCGCCGCGGAGATCCGCGTCGATCCCCACCGTGCCGGCGGTCCCCGACAGCGAATCCCCATATCGCGCATGAACGCCGCCCAACAGCAGGTTGGCTGCCTGGGCGGCGGATGATACGGGGGTCGCGGCACACATGACCATTGTGGCGACCGCGCCTACCCATCTCACGCCGATGAGTTCTTTCCCTGGCCCTTGGCCTTGCCTGGAAGATCGTTGAGATTCGGCGGCCCCCGGCCCGGAGGTACGCCCGGAGGTCGTCCCACTCCGTTCCCCGGCGGCCCGATGCCCACCCCTGGACCGCCCGGCACGCCCCGTCCTTCGAGGATCGAACGTGCGACGTCCGACATGGGGACGCCGCGCGCGATCAAATTCGCGATGACTGATGGCAGTTCCAGCATGTGCTCAGGAGGCGATCCGTCGCGGAAGGCATCATTCACCGCGCGCACGGCGGCGGCGTGCTCCAACCCCTGCGCGCCGAGCGACGAGGCGACGGCGAGTCCTCCCGCCGCTTGCTCCGGCGTCGGGGCGGCGTGGATCACATCCGCGATCTGTTCGCGTGTCATCCCGCGGGCGAGCGCCAATCCCGCGGAGCTGATCACCGTCATCGGGGGCGCCGATATCCCGGCCATGCGCGCCGCGTCGCGGCCGGCTCGAAAGGCTCCCATCAATCCCTCGAGGGCGACGAGTACTCGCTCGCTCGGTACGTGGCGGCGCTTGGCCCACCCTTCTAGCGCCTTATTCGCAATGTCCTGATGGGGAAGTCCCTCGCGGTGCGCGGCGGTCACGAGCTGCGCGACCCGGTCGGCAAAATCGGGCGGCGCGCCCCGGCGCATCAACTCCGCACGGACATCCAGCTCCTGCCCATGCATCGGCGCGGTGACACTCAGCAGGATCCCAAGCACCACGGCCATCCGCCTCATAATCGCGCAACCCCCCGTGGGCCTACCATGATGACGCTGTTCGACTGCCCAAATCCATCATCCACCTGCGCATGGGCGTGGGGATCCGCCACCCATTCCTCGCGATCGATCACAAACAGATACTCATGCTCTCCCGGACGGAGCGGTATCGTCACGCGCCATCGGTCGGATTCGGGAGTCCGCGTCAACGGAATGGAAGCGGGACTCCAACCATTGAACGACCCCGCGAGCGACACGGACTGTGCGGCGGGCGCCCGCAACTCGAACTGGACGAGCACGGATTGGGACGACAGGTCGGTGCCACCGGGTCCCCTGGGCAACACCCTGGGAACGACGAGAGCCAGCACGAGCACGAGGGCGACGCCGGCAACGAACGCGGTGGCAGGACGCACGCGCACGTCCACGGGCGCGAAAAACCACCGCCAGAGACTGCGGTGGGTGGATTGAGGGGCGGCCACCACCGCCATCACCCGGTCGTCGACCTCCGGACCAGGCACCTGCAAGTTCTGACGATAATGGGATAGCGCCCGATTGAGCTGGTCGAGGATGCGGCGCTCATCCGCACTCTCCGGAGCCCGTCCGATGCCGTCGAGATGGGCATGCGCATCAGGAGATAGGGGGCGGTGACGTTTCACGATTCCAGGAACTCCGACATGTGATCCTTCACGATATCCCGGGCCCGATACACCCGCATCTTCAGCGCGTCCACGCCCTCATCCAACAATTCCGCGATCTGCGCATAGCTCAACCCCACCATGTGTTTCAACACGAATGCCTCCCGCTGCCCCGTGGTCAGCGCACTCAGCGCGCCGTCCAGCGCGTCACGGATGGCGGCGCGATCGATTTCTCGATCGACACTGCGTTCGCCGATGGCCAGTGCGTCGAGCGAAACATGTTCTCGGCGACGATCCCGGACATTGTGACATTGGTTCGTGAGAATCCTAAAGAACCATCCCTTGAAATTGTCCGGATCGCGACACCTGTCGAGCGAACCGTACGCCCGAATGAACGCTTCCTGCAACGCGTCCGCCGCGAGATCCGCGTCCCCGCATAAGGCGGACGCATACTGCGCGAACTGCTCGCGGTACCGCGTGACCAACACGCCAAAGGCCTGCGGATCTCCCGCGCGCACGCGGGCAACGATTTCCCCGTCGGGGGTAGGCGACTCACCGGTCGAACGTGTCAATGCTCTGAAGCTAACGCCCCGCGCATGTCGCGCCCCACCTACCCACGTCCCCAGCACGAATTGGTGGTCCCGATTGCGATTTCTTTCCGCGCACCACACCCCGTTCTGGGCTGACAATAAAAAACCGCTACGGCACGAGCTGGAAATCGACGTCCGGCACGTCTTGGTTGGCTTGCACCACTACATCTCGCGGGTCCGCCGCCCCGACATCAGACGCCACGGAAACACGATAATCGCCCGGACGGAGGAATCTGATCGTATAAGTGCCGTCCTCCGCGGACATCGCCATCGCGACGGCGGTCTCGCCCTCGGCAACTTCCCCCATCTCGAGCGGAGTGGCTGACAATGTTGCCCCGGCCACCGGATCCCCGTTCTGGTCCGTCACCGTCCCGGAGATCGATCCGGCATCGGTCAACACGACTGCACGCAGAAGCGGCGTAAATAGGAATCCCTTGATGCCGGCCGGTGTGTTCGGGTTTCCCATCACCTTGAAGTTCTGCGCGACATCGAAGTCGACGACGATCGTTTCGTCACCGGTGATCTCAATACCCTCTCCCGCATCCTCATCTTCACCCTCGGCGGGCGCCGGCGGCCGAAGGTTGATCTTGATTCCGCTCTGCGCACCACTCGGCACCTTGAGCGCCTGCGTGCGCGATCCATCGGGGAAGGCATAGGCCTCCAACAGCGTGACCTCCGCGGAGGTCACGATCAACCGCAACTGCACATACCGGCCGGCCTCGATCTCGAGATCCGCCAGCCGCGCAGTCACGCCGTCGCGCAACTCCAGCAGATCGAACTCGGCGGCCTCGTCACTCAGGACCACCGGCCCGGCACCCTCCGCCACGATCGAAACCTGTCCGATGGTGACAACGGCGCTCTCCAGCAGCTCATGCGGGGCATCGGTGAGCAAAACCTGAATACGCGCCGTGCCCTCCGACTCCGTGAGGGACTCACAACCGCCGGCGAAGAGGACCCCCAGCCCAAGTACGGCTATTCCAGCGGTTTTCACCGATTGATGTCTCATTGGCCACTCCGTCTGCGGATTGAATAGTCCGTTTTCGCGTCGTGTGGACGAGAGACACACTGAGACGCCCAGAAGTAACGGAGGCGGGCCCAAGAATAGCCCCACCTGACGGGTTTGCTGGACGCGATGAAGATGGAGCGGGCGACCTTGGCTGCGGCTAAGTCCGATCCCTACTCCGTGACGGACCTACTGAAGTGTTGCCTGGACGTCCTCGTCCCCAGGGCACGGGACAACCGCGCGGACCTGGTACAGTGTCAGCTCGAAGCCGCCGGTCGGCTGGAGAACCCCATCGTCCGGAGCCACAACAGGACAATTCGGCTTGGGCACGCCCGCGGAGTCCGGAGCGTGGTCTCGAATCTGGGGTCCGGTCGTCAAGGACCCAAGGTTCATCAGTGCCCCCAAGACGACAGGAAGCAGATAGTACAAAGCGGTGCGTGACATTCCCCGAGTCCCTCCCTCCGAGACGTCGCGTATTGAGACGGGCGGGATGCTCCGTCCAACTATAAGTATCGTAGAACATGGGGATCGAATCCTTCCGCGTCAAACGGTCCGCCCAATTGACACCCGCTGGCGAGCGCCGAGGGTTGGGCCTGGGAGTCTCCTTTGTTTGGCCTTAGCTTGAGTCCATGAGATTTCAAAGCTGCTCACTGCTTCTGGTCGGCGCGATACTGGTCGGCTGCGGCGGTGCCGAGCGTCTGCCGGTAGATGGCCCGGAACGCGCCCGCGCGCTCGTGGATTCCGCACTCGCACGCGCGGGAGGTGTGGAGGGTTTGAACGCGGTCAGAACACTGGCGGTGCAATTCGACTACACCCAATACCCGCAGCCGAGTCGCGGCGAGACGGACACCCTGATCTCGGATGTCATGCAGGCCAGAGATTTCGATCAGGGCCGCGCGTTCTACCAGACCATCAGCAAGAACCCGGACCGCGAGGCGCACGAACGCGTCGTCATGCAACCGGGCTCCGGGTTCGTGCACGACTATGTGACCGGAGAGACCCGGGGCCTCAATCCGCAGATGCAGGACATGGCGACGGTCTCGGAGTTTCAGCTGCGGTGGTATCCGTACACGCACCTCACCGCCGCCATCACCGCCGGACCGAACCTCGCGTTCGCCGGTGACACGACCATCGAGAACGTTCCCTTGGAGGGGGTGCAGTTCACGAGCGAGATGGGGGACGAGACCCTGTGGATCGACCCGGCCACGTACGAGTTGCGCCGCCGCGTAGTCAACATTCCGGACCAGCTACAGGGACAGCGAACGGTGGTGTACACCTACCGGGATTACGGTCCGTTTGCGAGCATCCCCTTTGCGCAGCTCATTACCGTAGCGCAGGACGGAAACCTCGTGGCTCGGTACGACCTCCTCCAGCTCTATGTCAACCCCGAGTTGCAGGAAGAGGTGTTCGCGCCCCCCGTACCATAAGCGGTGCGTGGCAAGTGGTGAGGCGACAGCACAAGTTTTGCCGCCCAGGACCCTCGGGCCCGGGACGGCGACACCTGCCAGCGCCCAGCCCGATGCGTCAGATCGAGCACGACGCACTACGCATCACACACCACTCCCGTGGATCATTCGTTTCGCAACGCGACAACCGGATCCCCTCGTGACGCGCGGAGCGCGGGTAGGTAGTTGGACGCCAGTGCGACGCCGGCCAGCACCACGGAGACCGTGGCGAATGTCGCGGCGTCCGTCGTACTGACGCCGTACAGGAGGGCGGCGAGCAGCCGCGTGAGGATGAACGCCAGGATCAACCCGATCGCCAACCCAATGGCGGTGAGTTGCATCCCCTGCACGACGATCAGGCGGCGGACGGCCGAGCCATCCGCTCCCAGGGCCATGCGAATCCCGATCTCGTGGGTGCGCTGCGCGACCGAGTAGGACATTACGCCGTAGATGCCGACGGCCGCCAGCACGAGGGACAGTCCGGCGAACATGCTCAACAGCAGCATAGAGAACCGCTCTTGCGCCAGCGTATCGGCAATCATCCCCTCGAGCGTTTCGGCCTGTGACAAGGGAACGCTCGGATCCATCTCGCGCACGGCGGCACGAACCGCGCTGAGGGCGGCCAGGGGTTCCGTCCCCGTTCGCGCGACCACGTTGAGATTCCGCACCGGTCCGGCCAGCATCCCGTACTGGCGATAGTCCATGAACATTTCCGGGCGCGGTTCCTGACCCAGACCTCGACTGCGGACATCCCCAACGATCCCGATCACTTCGTGCCATGTCTCGGGCCCGAAGAGGGAAATGCGTTGCCCGATGGGATCCTGGTTGGGCCAAAACCGGGATGCCATCGTTTCACTGATGACCATCGCCAGCCGGGTCGTATCACGGTGGAGGTCGGAGAAGGTCTCTCCCCGCACGGTCGTCATGCCCATTGTCCGGAAGTAGTCCGGGCTCACGATGCGGTAGTCCGCGTTCGGGGAGGATTCGCCTTGGGGAACGGGTTGGCCTTCGATCTGGAACGACCAGTCGAACGTGTTTTCGCCGAACGGCAGCAGGTTCGCAAAGCCGGCGGCCGTCACCCCGGGCAGCCCGCGGACCCGGTCCAGCAGCTGTTCCGCGAATGCCGATACCTGCTGCACCCCATCATACCGTGCCGGTGGCAGAAACATCCCCACCGCGAGCACGCTGGACGGGTTGACCCCCGGGTCCTGCGAGCGGAGGTAGCGGAAGCTCTTGATGGTGAGACCGGCGCCGATGGCCAGCAGCAACGCGAGCGCGATCTCGGCGACGGCCAGCCCCTGGCGCAGCCGGAGGCGCCCGCCGCCGACCGTGGCGCCGCGGTCTCCTTCCCGCAGGGACGCCTGGAGGTTGGTGCGCGATAGCTGCAGGGCCGGCACCATGCCGAACAGGAGACCGGTGACGAGGGCCAACGCCGCGGTGAAACC
>Ga0302046_10002500_pt1 | contig 17051 bp, 13 predicted proteins | sample RVTome_11_FD_200261 | JGI IMG/M metagenome (GOLD analysis project Ga0302046, IMG submission 200261) | Soil microbial communities from uranium-contaminated site in the Upper Colorado River Basin, Wyoming, United States - RVT147D111 (version 2) ...
GGCGGATACGGCAAGTAGCGATCAGCGCTTGCGCGTTCCTACCTGAGGCAAGAGCCCAGTGCGGTAGCTCTGCACGCTGGGATCCGTGCGGGGGGCCGCCAGCAATGGCGGTCCTACCGCGACATTCTGGTTTTCGGGATCCGAAACGGCCGGAAAAGAACCTCGGGACGACCTGGTCCGCGATCGACGCCATGCCGCCGGCGCGGACGGCCGCGATGCGCGCGTCCCACAGCTCGGGGCCGCCGAGCTTGGCGGCGGTGTTGCAGAACGCCGCGGAGCGCAGCCGGTCCGGACGGTGGACCGCGAGCCACAAGGCGATCATGCCGCCGATCGAGAGACCCACCAGGTGGAAGCGGTCGACGCCGAGCCGATCGGCGAGCGCCACCACGTCGAGGGCCAGCCCTTCGACGTCGTAGGGGCCGGGGGGCGCGTCGGACCGGCCATGGCCGCGCATGTCCGGCAGGACGATCCGGTAGCGGTCCGCGAGCTCGGCCGCCTGGACGTCCCAGCTCGCGGCGTCGAGGCCCAGGGAGTGGCAGAAGATCACCGCCGGACCCTCGGGGCTCCCGGTGCACCGGTAGGCGATGCGGTAGTCGTCACGCTCGAGAAAGCTCATCGCACGGCCTCTCGGAAGGGGTCGAGGACCCGGTCCACGAAACGGCCGGCGAGCCCCGCGTCCGATCCCAGGTCGCCGAGGTTGGCGCTCATCCGCTCGGCGTGGACCTCGAGCGTCGAGAGCGCACGCCCCAGGGCCTCGACGGCCGCCAGCGTCCCGTGGAAGAGCGTCGGCACGGCGACCCACTCCGTGTGCCAGGCGCCCGCCGCCCGCTCGTGCTCGTAGGGGACGGCGGCGAGCAGGATCGCGGCCTGACCGCCGGCGAAGCGCGCCGCCGCGGTCGCCCGGATGGCGTCGATCGGATTCCGCTTGCCCTCGAGCGACGAGGAGCCGCCGGCGCGCATCGATACCTCACCGACCTCCGCCTGCGCCAGCAGGATGAGGTCGCCGGCGACTTTCACGACCGTCCGCGACGCCAGGGCGAGGACGGCCGCGGTCTCCGCGATCCGGTCCCGCGCCGTGTGCCAGGGCATCGCCGGGACCGGGAGGTCGAGGATGCGGCCCATCTCCTCCGCCACCGCGAGCCCCCGTTCGCCGAACCCCGCCAGGGTGCCCACCGGTCCGCCGAGCTGCAGCGCCAGGCGCTCGGGAAGACGCCGCGTCCGCTCGAGGTCGCGCGTGAGCCCGTCGAGCCAGCCCGCGGCCTTGAGGCCGAAGGTGATCGGCGCCGCGGGCTGCATGAGCGTGCGGCCCGCCATCACCGTGTCGCGGTGACGCTCGGCGAGCGCCGCCAGTATGCGGCCCGCGTCGACCAGGTGCCGTTCGAGCGCGCCGAGGCCCTCCCGGATCTGGAGGACGAGGCCCGTGTCGACGACGTCCTGGGTCGTGGCCCCGAGGTGGACGTAGGGCGCGGCGTCCTCGCCCACCAGCTCGCGCAACCGCGCGACCAGGGGGACGACGGGGGAGCCGGCCTCCCAGCCCGCCGCGAAGAGGGACGACGCCGACTCTTCCGTCGTCCAGCTCTCGCAGCTCGCCCGGATCGCCTCGGCCGCGGCCGTCGGCATCACGCCCGCGGCGGCCGACGCCCGCGCCAGCGCCGACTCGACCTCGAGCATCCTCGCGAGTCGGTTGTCGAAGCCGAAGATCCGGCGGCTCTCGGACGTCGTAAAGCCGGGGTCGAGGCTCACGACGCCGTCCTTCCGTGGGCCTCGCGGGTGCGGCGGTAGAGGTCGCGCAGGACCTCGAGCTCCTCGACGGTCGGCGGCGGCGTCGCGGCGACGTCGCCGGCGAAGCGCACGTCCCAGCCGGTGCGTTGCCGGATCGTCTCGGGGAGGGCCTCGGGGTGGATCGACGTCACGATCAGCTCGTGGGTGCCGTCCTCGGGCTTCAGGATGCACAGGTCGGTGATCACCTGGGTCGGCCCGCGGGTGGCGATCCCGAGCCGCGAACGCTCGACGCCGGTGGGCCCGAAACCCAAGGAGGTCACGAAGTCCACCTTGTCGACCAGGGCGCGGCGGTCGTGGCGAACGGTCACGTACACCTCGCCGCAGAGGGTGGCGATCTCCGGCGCGCCGCCGCCGCCCGGCAACCGGACCTTCGGCGCCGCGTAGTCGCCGATGACCGTCGTGTTGACGTTGCCGTAGCGGTCGAGCTGCGCGGCGCCGAGGAAGCCGATCGAGATGCGCCCGCCCTGGAGCCAGTAGCTGAACATCTCCGGCACCGAGACGGTGGCCACCGCCGTCGCGCACAGCTCGCCGTCGCCGATCGACAGCGGCAGCACCTCGGGACGGGCACCGATCGTCCCCGACTCGTAGATCAGGGTGAGGTCGGGCGCGTGGGTGAGGCGGGCGAGGTTGCAGGCCGCCGAGGGCGCGCCGATGCCCACGAAGCAGACGTCGCCGCCGGCCAGCGAGCGCGCGGCGCTGACGATCATCATCTCGTCGGCGGTGTAGCCGGACGCCATCAGGCGGCCCCCTGAGAAAGGACGTGCCCATCCATCCAGGCGAGGAACGTCTCGCGGTCGCGCGAGATCGCGTCCCAGTCCTGGTAGAAGGCGTTGTCGCGGTCATAGTACCCATACGTGTACGACGGCCACGCGCCGCGCTCGGCCACGGCGACGACGTCAATCGTCCATCCCGGAAGGACGACGCTGTTGGGGCTCGGTGCGCGCAGGTCGTCGACGACCTCCTCGACCGTCACCAACGCCACCTTCGACGCCAGCACCACCTCCTTCTGGACGCCCACGATCCCCTCGACCAGCACGTTGCCCCGGCGGTCGGCGCGCTGGGCGTGGACGATGCCGACGTCGGGGCGGTGGGCCGGCACGGCCGCCAGCGTCTCGCCGGTGAAGGGGCAAGCGAGCGTCCTGACGTTCGGGTTCACGGCCGCGAGGTCGGAGCCGAGGTAGCCCCGGAAGACGGCGCAGGGCATTCCCGCCGCCCCCGCGGCCCAGGCCGCGGCCATGGCCGCGTGGCTGTGCTCCTCGATCTCGAGCGGACGGGGCCAGCCGTTCTCGACGGCGTCGCGGAAGCGGTGGAGCGAGCCGACGCCGGGATTGCCGCCCCAGGAGAACACCAGCTTTCTCGCGCACCCCATCCCGATCAGTTGGTCGTAGACGAGGTCAGGCGTCATGCGAATGAGCGTGAGCTCTTTCCGCCGCTGGCGGATGATCTCGTGGGCCGCGGCGAAGGGGATAAGGTGGGTGAACCCTTCGACGGCGACGGTCTGGCCGTCGCGGACGGTCGACGCGACGGCTTCGCGCAGCGAGAGGAATTCCGGAGCCATCGTCAGAGGTCGAAGAAGACGGTTTCGCCGTCGCCCTGGAGCCTGACGTCGAACCGGTAGGTCGGTGTTTCGCCGTTGGGGACGACCTCCGCGATCAAGGTGGAGCGGCGCTCCGCCGGGACGCGGCGAAGGACGAAGTCGTCCGCGTTGGCCTCGGGCTCGTCGCCGAAGTACATCCGCGTGTGCATGTGCAGGAGCACTCCGCGGGCGGTGACGATCAGGCTCAGGTGAGGGGCCTGCAAGCCTCCGGCCGGGTCCGGGACCCTGCCGGGCTTGACGGTCGTGAAGGCGTACTCCCCGGTCTTGAAATCGCTGTGGACCCGCCCGTGGCCGGTGAAGGCGTCGTGGAGCGGCAGCTCGGCGCGCGTGTCGCCGGGGTGGCGGTAGCGGCCCGCGGCGTTGGCCTGCCAGATCTCGATCAGGGCGTCCTCCACGGGATTGCCGTCGCCGTCGAGCACGCGTCCCTCGACGCGGACCTTCCGGCCGGGGACGTCGGCGCCGGCGAGGACGTCGACCGGCTTCAGCTTCATCGAGAAGTAGGGGCCGACCGTCTGCGACGGCGTCAGCGGCAGCTTCGGCATCTATCCCCCCGGCAGCACGACGTCGAAAACGTAGCCCAGGGCCCAGCGCTCGGTCGTGAGGCCGTGGTCGTACCTCGAGATCATGCGGTGGCGCGAGTGTACGGGCGCCGAGTTGAAGATCGGGTCGAGCTCGAGCAGCGGATCGCCGGGGAAGTACATCTGCGTCACCAGGCGCGTCGCCAGCGTCGGTCCGAGCAGGGAGAAGTGGATGTGGGCGGGCCGCCAGGCGTTGGGGTGGTTGCCCCAGGGGTACGGACCGGGCCGGATGGTGAGGAAGCGGTAGGACCCGTCCTCCCCGGTCACGCACTGGCCGACGCCGAGGAAGTTCGGGTCGAGCGGCGCCGGGAACTCGACCTCGCGCCAGTGGACGTAGCGTCCGGCGGCGTTGGCCTGCCAGATCTCGACCAGGGTGCCGGCGACCGGGTCGCCGCGCTCGTCGAGCACGCGGCCGGTGACGATGGTGCGCGACCCGAGGGCCTCGCCGCCGGTCCCGGCGTTGGTGGTGAGGTCGGCGTCGTCCTCGTTGATCTCGGCCCACGCCGGCCCGGGGCCGGTGGCCTCGGAGAGGGTGCGGACGATCGCGACGAGATCCTTCTTCGGCGACCGCTTGATCGTCGAGCGGTAGTCGCCGTAGAGAAAGGGGGGGTGGTCGCCGACCTTGGCCGCGTCAGCCATCGCCGTCCTCGCCAAAGACCCGCTTCGCTCGCTTGAAAGCCGAGTTGGCCGCCGGGACTCCGGCGTAGACTGCGACGTGGAAGAGCGCCTCGGCCACGTCCTCGGCGCTCGTGCCTGTGTTCTTCGCCGCCTCGAGGTGCAGCTCGAGCTCTTCGTGGCCGAGCGCGGCGAGGATCGCGATCGTCAGCAGGCTCTTGGTGCGCCGGTCGAGCCGCGGGCGCGCCCACACGCCGCCCCAGGCGGTCTCGGTGATCCAGCGCTGGAAGTCGCGGTCGAAGTCGGTCGCGGCGGCCGTCGCGCGGTCGACGTGGGCGTCGCCGAGCACCTCGCGCCGCACCTTGAGGCCGGTCTCGTAGGGCTGGTCGCTCATGGCTCGTTGGCGGACTGACGTCACCTTAGACGAAAGGCCCGAGGATGTCCATCGTGTAGGATGAAGGCCGATTCCGGGTCAGGGGGGATTGGCGGCCAAAAGCGCGCGATTTCGTCCCCAGGAACAGGATTGGCGGCCAAGAGAGCCCGAAAACTTCCCCGGAGCCGGCTTTGGCCGCCAAGAGAGCCCGAAAACTTCCCCGGAGCCGGCTTTGGCCGCCAAGAGGGCCCGAAGACTTCCCCGGAGCCGGCTTTGGCCGCCAAGAGGGCCCGAAAACTTCCCCGGAGCCGGCTTTGGCCGCCAAGAGGGCCCGAAAACTTCCCCGGAGCCAGCTTTGGCCGCCAAGAGGGCCCGAAGACTTCCCCGGAGCCGGCTTTGGCCGCCAAGAGGGCCCGAAAACTTTCCCGGAGCCAGCTTTGGCCGCCAAGAGAGCCCGAAGATTTCCCCGGAGCCAGCTTTGGCCGCCAAGAAGACTCGAAGAATCGCCCCGAACCGGCTTTGGCGGCCAAGCGGTGCCCGGGGAGCCGACGAGGGCGACGCGATGCACGTAGTCGTCGATGACCCAGCCGAGGCGAAGCGACGGTGCGGTCAGCCGAGGCGATGGTGCGGCTGGCACGAAGCAGGCCACCGCCCGCGAACGTGGTAACCTTCGTGACGACCGAGGAGCCAATCGGTCCTCGTAAGGAGAACGCCAGCATGGTCTACCAAGGAACGGTCAAGAACGGAACCGTGGTTCTGGAGCCGGGAGCAGAGATTCCTGAGGGCACCAAAGTCCGGGTCGAGATGCCCGGCCTCGGCATCGGCGAAGAGAGCTTTCAGAGCGTGCTTCGGGAGCCCACCTTCGACGATGCGATCGAGAAGCTCTACCTTCTGTACAAAGTCAACCGAGGTATCCGCCAGGCGGACGCGGGATTGACCGTCTCGCACGAAGAAGCTCGGGAGCGGCTCAAGAAGTGGCTCGAATAGAGTGGACGCCTCAGGCGATCGAGGACGTGGACGCCATCTGTGAGTTCATCGGTCGGGATGCTCCCCAGACAGCAAAGAAATTCGGCCAGCGGATATTCGCGGCGGTTGAGCCATTACGGCGGTTCCCGCTCTCAGGTGAGATCGTTCCGGAGTTTCGGCGAGAAGACCTCCGGGAGATTCACCTGAAGCGCTATCGAATCATCTACCGAGTGCTGGATGAGGAAACATTGGAGATCCTCACCGTATACCACGGTTCAAGATTGCTCGATACCGAAGTTCTTGACCTCGACGCTATCCAGGAAATCCAGGAATGACCCTACTTTGCTTGCCCCTAGCTAGCTACGCGCTTAACAGCCACGAAAGCCGCGCTCGTCGAGCACGCGGCCGGTCACGATCGTCCGCGACCCGAGGGCCTCGCCGCCAGCCCCCGCGTTGGTGGTCAGGTCGGCGTCGTCCTCGTTGATCTCCGCCCAGGCCGGCCCGGGGCCGGTGGCCTCGGAGAGGGTGCGCACGATCGCGACGAGGTCCTTGTTAGGCGACCGCTTGATCGTCGAGCGGTAGTTGCTGTAGAGGAAGGGGGGCCGGTCGCTGACCTTCGCCGCGTCAGCCATCGCCGCCCTTGCCGAAGACCCGCTTCGCGCGCTTGAACGCGGAGTTGGCCGCCGGGACGCCGGCGTAGACCGCGACGTGGAAAAGCGCCTCGGCCACGTCCTCGGGGCTGGTGCCGGTGTTCTTCGCCGCCTCGAGGTGCAGCTCGAGCTCTTCGTGGCCGAGCGCGGCGAGGATCGCGATCGTCAGCAGGCTCTTGGTGCGCCGGTCGAGCCGCGGGCGCGACCACACGCCACCCCAGGCGGTCTCGGTGATCTCCAGACGCGCGGTTTGCCGAAAGTTCGGGCGAATTCCGTGATCATCGTCACGAAACTCGTCCCAATTTCTGGCGTCCGCTCACCTTTATGGTACGATCTTTGGCCATGGAGCGGGTCTCTCCAGAGTGGTGAACCGTCCCGGCAGGTCTCGTTCCCGGTCGGCAAGGTAAGCTTCATGGACCTTCATCCCATGAGCTTCCGGGAGTTTCTGAGCGCGATGGGGAGACCGCGATACGCGAGCCTGCTTGATGAGACGAGCCTCGAGCCCTTGCCGGACGCCATCCACACTGAATTGGTCGACCTGTTACGAAAGTACTATTTCACCGGTGGCATGCCGGAAGCGGTTCGGCACTTCGCCGAGACCAGCGACGTGGCGGCGACGCGCGAGATCCACAGGGAGATCCTCGACGCGTACGTGCTGGATTTCGCCAAGCACGCTCCGGGCCCGGAGATTCCCAAGCTCGGCCTCATCTGGGACTCGATCCCCCGGCTGCTCGCCAAGGAGAACAAGAAGTTCGTCTTCGCCGCGGTTCAGAAGGGAGCTCGGGCCCGGGAATACGAGAACGCGCTCAGGTGGCTCCACGATGCGGGGCTGGTGCACCTCTGCCATGCGGTGTCGACGGGCCGCGGCCCGCTTTCGTACTACGCGGATCGAAGCTGCTTCAAGGTCTTCGGTCTCGACGTGGGGCTCCTCGGCGCGATGACGGGAGTGCCCTCGGAATTCGTCGTCCAGGGTGAGCGATTGTTCACCGAGTATCGCGGAGCCCTGGCGGAGAGCTACGTCGCGCAGCAGCTCGTCGCCGCGGGGCATCAGGATCTCTACTACTGGCGAAGCCCGGGCGGAAAGGCCGAGCTCGACTTCCTGTGCGAAATCGGCCCGACGATCGTCCCGGTCGAGGTCAAGGCCGGGTTGAGCCTGAGGAGCAAGAGCCTGAAGTCGTACGACGAGCAGCACGCGCCACCGGTCCTCGTGCGAGCGAACCTCCTCAATCTCAAGCGAGACGGGAAGATCTGCAACGTCCCGCTGTACGCCGTTTCCTGGCTGTCCAGACGTCCAGCGGCCATCTGCGTCTGGGATCTTGACACGGCGTCCAGCGAGGGGGGAAAATGGACACGGTAATTCCAGATTGGGCCACGAAATGGACATCCTGCGCCGGTTCTTCCCCCTCCCTGAGCAGAGCTTCTTCCTCTTCGGTCCCCGTGGAACCGGCAAGACGACGTGGCTGCGGCACCTCTTCCCCGATGCGCTGATGATCGACCTGCTCCAGCCGGCGGTCTACCGCTCGCTCGACTCCCGCCCCGAGCGTCTGAAGGAGCTCATCGGGGCATCGCGGTCGAAGGTCGTGGTGATCGACGAGGTGCAGCGCGTGCCCGAGCTCCTGAGCGTCGTCCACTCGCTGATCGAGGAGCACCGGGGGCTGCTCTTCGTGTTGACGGGATCGAGCGCCCGCAAGCTGCGCCGCGGCGGGGTGGACCTGCTCGCGGGCCGGGCTCTCAACCGCACGCTGCACCCTTTCATGGCGGCGGAGCTGCCCTCCTTCGAGCTCGAGAGGGCGCTGACCCAGGGGATGCTCCCCCTGGTCTGGGCGGCGCCGCGGCCGGCGGAGGTCCTCGACTCGTACGCCTCGCTCTATCTCGACCAGGAGATCCGGCTCGAGGGCTGGGCCCGCGACGCCGGGAGCTTCGCGCGTTTTCTCGAGGCGGTGAGCTTCTCCCACGGCACGGTGCTGAACGCCACCGAGGTGGCGCGGGACTGCGAGGTGGAGCGCCGCACGGTGACGCGGTACCTGGAGGTGCTGGAAGACCTCTTGCTGTCGTTCCGGGTGCCGGTCTTCACCCGCCGCGCTCGGCGCCGGACCGCGAGCCATCCCAAGCTCTACCTCTTCGACGCGGGGGTCTACCGGGCGCTGCGGCCGCGGGGCCCCCTGGACCGCGACGAGGAGATCGAAGGAGCGGCGTTCGAAGGGCTCGTGGCGCAACACTTGCGGGCCTGGATCGCCTATTCGGGAAGCGATTGCAAGCTCTATTACTGGCGCACGCGCAAGGGCGTCGAGGTGGATTTCGTGATCTATGGCGCGTGCGGCTTCTGGGCGGTCGAGGTGAAGAACACGGTCCGCGTCCGGCCCCAGGACTTGCGGTCGCTGCGGGCCTTTCGTGAGGACTATCCGGAGTCCGAGGCCTTGCTCGTCTATCGCGGCGCGGAGCGGCTGCGGATCGACGGGATCTGGTGCCTGCCGGGTGAGGAATTCCTCCGTGAGCTGCGTCCTGAACGGGGGCTGGTGCCGGAAGCAGGCGAGGACACGGCGTAGCAGCAGCCCCAGGGCAACCGCGAGACGCCGATTGCTCGAGCGTATTCTGTGATCGTGCCCCTACGTTGCGGGGATCGCCGACTATGAGCCTGGACGCGGCTCTTCGGAGCGTTTTCGCCAGGTCCCCCACCGGTCGTCCATCTCCAGCCTCAGCCGGCGGTACAGCTCCTTGTTCGTCGTGACCCCGATCTCCTCCCAGGTCCGGCCCTGCCGATTCTTCAACGTGAAAGTCGGGCTCCCGTGAAGGAAATACTGAGCGTAGGCGTCAAGGTAGGCGGGTTGGAGCGTCTCCTTGATTCTAGCTTCCCTTGCCATCTCGGCCGCGTCCATCGGCCGCAAGAACGACCACCCGTTTTCTTCGTCCGTGGCGTCCGACGACGGGTCGCCTCTCGCTATCGTCTCCAGCAGCGACTTGGCGCAATACGCGTATTCCCTGTTTTCACGGTTGTGGACGACCGCGACCAGGTCCAGGGGGATCTTCTCGCCTTCGGGATCGTCGCGGCTGCAAGCCTCGCGAAATCGCAGATCCAGCTCGGGGAGAGAAATCCCGAGCTCGTCGAGGACGATCTCGGCATAGACGACGGTCTCGGGAGAGGGGTAGCTGACGTAGTCGAGGTTCCACCGGCTCTTGCGAGGAGCCACCGGGTAGGCCACCGGTGCCGGCGCGTCGATACGAAGAGCCCCGTCCTCGATGGCCCTGGAGACCGTCTCGAGCGGACCGGCGCCGCCGTAGAGCTCACGGCAACGCCAGAGTGCTCGCGAAGTCACGCGGTCGTAGCGTACGCCGGCGGAATAGGCGTGATAGTGCTCATTGGAGTCGGTCTCACCGAGCAGGACGGCCAGGTTGGCGACGTCGAGCGGCAAGCAGATCGCCAGGCCCTGGTCAAGGAGGTCCTTCGCCGTGACGCCGAGCGCCCTGCCCAGGGTCGGCGCCAGATCCTGGCGTGCCCATGCTATCTCGTGGTCCATGAGCTCGTCCGGCAGGGGATACATACCTGTGACCAGGTCCCTGAGGTGTCGCAGGTCGAGCTCCGCGGCGGCGGCGAGGCCCTCGAGGCTGATCGGCCGTTGACGCCAGTGGTACCAGAGGCCGGCGACGAGCTCGCGGTCGCCGCACTCACCCGGAAACCAGACCCAGATGCCGTCCCTGTCGAGATCCCGCAGAAGGCCTCTGAGGCAATCCGACCGAGAGACGAAGCGTTGGGTGACGTAGCCTCGAAAGGTGGCCATGGGGCGCGCCATCGCCATCGCTTCGTTCAGCCGGGCCGCGAGAGCGTCCGCGAAGTCGTCGCGGACCATGAGCTCCGGCGCAATCTTCAGCTCGGAAAGCTGGACATAGCCGTCAAGGGTGAGGCGAACGCCCTCGGCGCGTCCTGCTACCGCGACCGCCCGCGTCTCCTCCTCGATCTTGCGCGCCCACTCCCGCTCCCTCTCCCGCACCGCGGGGTCGATGGGAGGGAGCCATTCGACGAAAGGACTGGGCCGCTGGTCGCCGGATTCAGGCATCGGTGGGAATGATAGCACACCGAAGTCCCCTCTTTCCGGGTTCCGGGGGTTAAAACCCCGGCTACCGGCTGTCGCCTTTCGGGCTCACGACAGCGGCAGGCGGGGTGGCAAGGTCAAGCGCAAGACCTGTCCCGGAAGCGATCGACGAAGGGCGCCGTCCTCGGTCCTTCCCGCGGAGTACACTTGGCCTTGCGCTCGAAGCTGGGCCGTCGGACGAACGCGACGATGGCCGCGCAGCAGGACGTGGGGCGGATCCCCGTAGGTCAGGCTGCGCCTGACGATTCTCCCTTCGGGACGAGGAGTGGCGGCAACAGGCCACCTGTGCGCGCCGTCATGGTAGAGTGCGGGGGAAGGAGGCCGGAGACGATGCCGGACGACCAAGACGTCTTCCACAGCGACCCGGAGATTCTCGGACGCCGGTGTTCTGCGAAATACGCGTTCGCTCCGACTCGGACGCGGAGTGCCTCATGAGCACCGTCTTCATCGGTGGCTCACGTCGCGTTGGACGTCTGAACAGCATCATTCGCGCCAAGTTGGACAGCATCGTCGAGCGCGGCCTCCACGTCGTCGTCGGGGATGCCAACGGGAGCGACAGAGCCGTCCAGAGCTTCTTCGCGGAGAAGCGTTACCGAGAGGTCGTCGTATATTGCATGGAGAACGCCTGTAGAAACAACGTCGGTGGATGGCCGGTGCGAGCCATTGGAGCGGCGGGGAAACGTGGATTCGAGTACTACGCGCTGAAGGACGCCGAGATGGCTCGCGATGCCGACTACGGCCTCATGATCTGGGACGGAAAGAGCAAAGGTACCCTGCTCAACGTCCACAGACTGGTCGAGTCCAGGAAACCGGTCGTCGTCTACTTCTCGCCGCGTCGGGAGTGCAGGACGATCAAGACGCGGGACGATCTGAGGGTCCTGGTCAGCCAGTGCTCCCAGTCGGAGCGTCGACGCCTTTCAAGTTTGCTGGATCTGGGGCCAGACCAGGCGACCCTCTTTCCCGCGATGGGGCTTGCGCTGCCCAAGCAGTAGGTGTGACTTTCAATTCATGGGTTCTCCTTCACTTTGTGTGGAACCTTCGGCTGGTCGCGGCCAGCATTGGGCTATGGAAACTGCCGCGGCTGCCGGCGGATGTGGAAGGCCCGCGGAAAGCGCGGACGGCCTTCGGCCGGTCGCGTCCGCACTTTCCGCCGCCCTCCCACAACCGCCTTGGAAAACCGCCCGCCTGCGGCGGGTCGCGGCCGGTTTCCCACAGCCGCTTGGAAAACCGCCCGCCTGCGGCGGGTCGCGGTCGGTTTCCCACAGTTCCCACAGCCCCGATGACGACGAGCTCGGTGAAGGGCGCGCAGCGCCCCGCTGGGAGCGCAGGCATCCTGCCTGCTCCGGGACGCGCAGCGTCCCCTCCGTCCCTTCGGGACGAAGAGCCGGCGAGACGCCGGCGCTCCCAGCGCCCGTCCCTGCTGGCTCGCCACCTGGAATCCGTCCACACAAAGTGAAGGAGAGTCAATTCATGGAAGGAGATACGGACGACGATGACCGTAATCGAGATAGAAGGCATACTGAAGGACATCGTGAGCGACCTCCGGGGTTGTGGTTGGGGTGGCCATGGCTCTGGCCTTCCATCCCGAGGTGGAGGCCCGTCAGGTGCAACCAACTGAGCTTCCCGATAGCGATCCGAAGGCGCGCGAAGGCGGCGGCCAAAAGTCCCAAGTCCTGGTTGTCGCAGGAGGTGGACGACGTTCCCGGCCCCCGGGACCTCGGTCAGGACGATCACCTCCGCAGGCCCGGGCGGGAAGTCTCCGGGAAGACCCACGGAGAGCTGGTGATCCTCGGGGATCGTCACGTTGAGTCGGTGAGCGCGCATGGATTCCTCCTCGCGGCGATCCTATCGCACCGCCTGGTTGAGGGCGTTGTCGATGGGGACCACGTCCGGCGTGCAGAGGTCCGAGCCCCGGCTACGGACGAGACGAAACTAGGTCGAGGACGTCCTGCACCCGGCCGAGGGAAGCCGCCGTCTCGTCCTCCACGCTCATGCCGAATCGCTCTTCCATCGCCGCGACGAGCTCGACCCGGGTCAGCGAGTCGACGCCAAGCTCCGAAAGACGGTCCTCCGCCCGCAGCAGGTCGGGCCGCGCTCGTGTCAAACGGGCGAGCGTATCGATCACCCAGGTCTCCTGCTCGGACCGCCGAGGCTCGACGCTCGCCGACGCCGGAGCCGCCGGCGTCGCCGCGGGCGACGACTTCCCGGAAAGCACCGCATCCCGCAGCAGCCCGCGCTTGACCTTGAGCGTCGTCGTCTTCGGCAGCTCGCCCTTCCAGATCTCGACGTGCGAGATCTGCTGGTAGCTCGGAACCTCGGCGGAACGCGCCGCGATCGCGGCGCGGATCTCCTCCACGTCGCTCTCCGTGGCCTCGGGCACCGGCACGACGACGGCGCTCACCCGCTCGCCTCCCGGGTTCCCGGGCAGGCCGAGGACGACCAGCTCCTGCACGTGCGGCAGGCCGCGGTAGCGGCGCTCCACTTCCTCGGGATAGACGTTCTTGCCCGCGTCGGTGACGATGACGTCCTTGGTGCGGCCCGAGACGTAGAGGTAGCCGCCCTCGTCGAAGCGGCCGACGTCGCCGGTGTTGAGCCAGCCGTCGTCCATCGCTTCCTTCGTCGCCTCCGGGTTCTCGTAGTAACCCGCCATCACGTTGGCGCCGCGCACCCAGATCTCCCCCGTTCCGGGCGGCTCGCCGTCGACCGCGCGCAGGTCGACCTCGACGCCCGGCAGCGGCTTGCCCGCCGAGCCGAAGCGGATCTCGCGCCAGGGGTTCACCGTCAGCACCGGGCTGGTCTCGGTCATGCCGTAGCCCTCGGCGACCTTGAAGCCCATCAGGTAGAAGCTGCGCCCGAGGCTCGGCTCGAGCGCCGAGCCGCCGGTGGCGATGCGGCGCAGCGAGCCGCCGAAGCGGCGGTGGACCTTGCCGAACAGACGGTGGCCGTAACGTCCGCCGGTGAGCTGGGAGAGCGCGAAGAGGACCCGGAAGAGGACGCCCAGGAAAGGACCGCCCGCGGCGACGCTCCGGAAGATCCCGCCGTGCAGGAGCTCGAGCAGCCGCGGCACGGCGACCAGCACCGTGGGACGCGTGACGGACATCATCCAGCTTATTTCCGCGGGCTTGATCTCGGCGACGTAGCTGATCGTGCTGCCGCCGGCCATCGGCACCCACAGGCCCACCATCTGCTCGAAGACGTGGTGGATCGGCAGCACCGAGAGCATCCGCTCGCGCGAAAGCCGCATCAACGGCACCAGGTCGCGGACGTTCGCCAGGTAGTTGGCGTGGGTGAGCGGCACGGCCTTCGGCGAGACGGTGGTGCCGCTGGTGAAGATGATGCTCGCGAGGTCGTCCGCGGTGCCAACCGCGTCGACGTCCTCGGCGCCGGGCAGGAGGCCGACGTCGGGCTCGGGCACGAACGGCGCCGCGAGCTCGACCACCGGGCAGTCCGCGCCGTCGAGCTTCGCGGCCAGCCGCGGCGCCGCGCAGATCAGCTTCGCCTTCACCAGCCGGGCCGCCTCCCCGATCTCCGCCGCGGGCCATTGCGGATCGAGGGGGACGATGACCGCTCCCAGCCGATAAACGGCCAGGGTCGTGAGCACCCACTCCGGGCTGCCGCTCGCCCACAGCACGACGCGGTCGCCGCGCCCGACGCCGTAACGCGTCGCCAGGCGCCAGGCGACGTTGGCCGTCGTCGCGAGGGCCTGGCCGTAGGTGTAGCGCAGCCATCGTCCCTCCCGGCAGGTCTGGAAGGCGACGGCGTCCGGGTCGGTCCGGGCCGCCGTGGCGAACAGCTCGAAGAGCGTCGGCGCCTCGACCGCGGGGAGCTCGCCGCGCGCGGGCCCCCGCGGCGGCGGCTCGCCGCCCTCGGCCCGCAGCGCGTAGCGGACGAGGCCGGGGACGTGGACGCGCGAGACGTAGGAACGCCAGTCGAGGCCTCCGACGTCGAACGGGAACGCCGTCTGCTCCGCCGCCGACAGCCGGCTCCACAGCTCACGCGTCGCCGCGTCCTCGTACTCCGCGCCGTGGCTGAGGTAGGGACCGTAGACGTCGAGCAAGCGGCCGAAGTGGTCGAGCGTCCGCCCTTCCGCGCCTTGCGCCCGCGCCCGCCGCGCCCGGAGCTGACGGCGGTAGCGCTCGGGCTCGACGAAGCGCGCCTCGCAGACAGGGATCGGCTCGCCCCGCTCGTCGCGCAGCGGCGTCGCCGCGAAGCCTTCGCGGGCATGGGCGAGCAGCTCGCCGAGGGTGATCGGATTGCGGCCCGAGCCCACCTGGTAGACGCGGACGCCTTCGCCGCCGCGCTCGAGGTCCGCGAGCGCCGCGATCGTCGCGTTGACGACGAAGTCGACGGGGACGATGTCGAGCGGCGCGTCGGCGGCGCCGGGAAGCTCGCGCAGGCGTCCGCGGCCGTAGGCGACGAGGAGGGGATCGGCGACGCGGACGTCCTCGATCCATCCCGGCCGCGGCTCGGCCGCCGCGCTCTCGACGATCGCGGGCCGAACGACCGCCACCGGCACGCCGCCCCGGTGACGCTCGAGGAGCTGCTCGCCGAGGGCCTTGGACAGGGTGTAGACGTCGTTGAAGCCGTGGCGCCGCGCGAGCTCCGCGCCCTCCGTCACCAGCCGCCGCTCGGCGTCCGGCGCGTCGCGCAGGCGACGGCAGGCGTCGTCGAGCTCGGTCAGCAACGCGTCCGGCTCGTCCGCGAGCTCGGCGACACGCTCGGGCACCACGCCCTCGCGCCGGCCGCTGACGAAGCAGGTCGAGACGTGGAGGAGCGGCACGTTGCCGGCGTCGCGGGCGAGCGCGAGGGTGCGCAGAGCGCCGCGAGCGTTGAGCTCGAGGGCCCGGTCGAGGCGCTCGTCGAAGGTGACGGTGGCGGCGCAGGCGACGACCCGATCGACGCCGCCGGCGAGCGCGGCGTAGCGCTCGTCGCCCGCGCCGAAGCGGTCCTGCGCCAGGTCTCCGGACACGGCCTCGACCTTGCTCGTCGCCCAGGCCTCCCAGTCGTCCAGGCGGAGCGCGCGCAGGCGGGCCATGACCGGCGAGCCGAGCACCTCGTTGCGCATACGGTCTGCCGCGCTCTCGCCGGGCCGCGGCCGCACGAGCAGGAGCAGCTTGCCGACCTCCGGCACCGACCACAGGAGCTTCTCGACCAGGACCTTGCCGATGAAGCCGGTGGCCCCGGTGATGAAGAGGCGCTCGCCGTCGAGCGAGCCGCCGACGTCGAGCGGGCGCGAGTCCACGCTGGTGTTCATGGCGCTCCTCCTTGGTGGGCAGGCGTCTTACCCATCCAACGCGACCTTCGCTACGAAACCCTCACCTGGTCCGAAACCTCGACAGGTGAGGACTAGACTATCCTCGCTCGTTTCATCCGGGGGAATCGACCATGAGCACGCAAGAGCCGACGCCGCTCGACCGCTTCGCCGTCGCCTGGGTGGACCGCGTGGCGGCGCGTCCGTGGCTGGTCATCGCCGCCGTCGTCGTGGCGGTGGCGGCGGCCGCCTCGGGCCTGCCGAAGCTCGCGTTCTCCAACAGCTTCCGGGCCTACTTCGGACCCGAGAACCCGGAGCTGCTGGCCTTCGACGAGCTCCAGGCCACCTACGCCAGGAGCGACAACGTCCTCTTCGTGGTGCAGCCGCGAGAGGGCGACGTCTTTAGCCCGCGGGTCCTCGAGGCCGTCGAAGTCCTGACCGAGGAGGCCTGGCAGCTCCCAAACGCGTCGCGCGTCGATTCGATCACCAACTTCCAGCACTCGTGGGCGGACGGCGACCAGCTCACGGTCGCCGACCTGGTGCGCGGCGGCGCCGACCTCGGCCCCGAGGAGCTCGCGGAGAAGCGCGAGATCGCGCTCGCCGAGCCGCTCCTGCGCGGCCTCCTGCTCTCGCCCGACGCCGGCACCACAGGCGTCAACGTCGTCTTCCAGTACCCGGAGGAGAGCCTGGCCGAGGTGCCGGCCTCGGTCGCGGGAGCGCGCTCGCTGGCCCGGCGCATCGAGGCCGACTACCCGGGGGTGCGGGTGGTCCTCTCCGGGGTGTCGATGCTCAACCACGCCTTCAGCGAGTCGGGAGAGCGGGACGCCGCCACGCTCATGCCGCTGATGTTCGGCGTGCTGGCCCTCTTCATGGTGATCACGCTGCGGAGCGTCTGGGGCTCCCTCGCGACTTTCGCGGTCGTCGGCGTCTCGGCGACGGCGGCGCTCGGGCTGGCCGGGCACCTGGGCATCCGGCTCAGCCCGGTGGCGGTGACCGCGCCGACCCTGATCATGACCCTGGCCATAGCCGACAGCATCCACGTGCTGGTGTCGATGCTCGCCGCCATGCGCGAGGGCGCCGACAAGACGGCGGCCCTGCGCGAGAGCGTGCGCATCAACTTCGTACCGGTGACGGTCACCAGCGTCACGACC
>Ga0302046_10002501_pt1 | contig 17048 bp, 18 predicted proteins | sample RVTome_11_FD_200261 | JGI IMG/M metagenome (GOLD analysis project Ga0302046, IMG submission 200261) | Soil microbial communities from uranium-contaminated site in the Upper Colorado River Basin, Wyoming, United States - RVT147D111 (version 2) ...
GCGGGAGATCACCGGCTGGCCGCCCCATCGCGTGCTGGCGGCCGGGATCGGGCGCACGTTCCAGAATATCCGCCTCTTCGGCGGGCTCACCGTGTGGCAGAACCTCTGGGTGGCCCAGAACGCCCAGTCCCGGCGGCGGGGCGGCCTCCTGAGCCGGTGGCTGGCCGTGGATCGCGCCTCGATGAAGCACATCGAGGACACGCTCGACTTCTGCCGGCTCCTCGACAAGAGGGACGAACTGGCGCGCAACCTGGCCTTCGGCGAGCAGCGCCGGCTGGAGCTGGCCCGCACCCTCGCCGCCGAGCCCGACCTCGTGCTGCTCGACGAGCCCGCCGCCGGCATGAACGCCCAGGAGATCGGCGAGCTCCGCGAGCGCATCCTGGCGCTGAAGCAGCGCGGGAAGACCGTGGTGCTGATCGAGCACCACATGGAGCTGGTCATGGGGGTCGCCGAGCGGGTGGCCGTGCTCAACTTCGGCGAGAAGATCGCCGAGGGGCCGCCGGCGGCCGTCCAGGAGCACCCGCGCGTGCGCGAAGCCTACCTCGGCACGCGGCGGGAGCGCTGAGCATGCTCGAGGTCGCCGACGTCGTCACCGCCTACGGCATGATCCAGGCGCTCAAGGGGGTGAGCCTCGCCGCGCGCGAGGGCGAGGTCACCTGCATCCTGGGCCCCAACGGCGCCGGCAAGACCACCCTGCTCTACACCATCGCGGGCGTGCTTCGACCGCGGAGCGGCTCCATCCGCTTCGAGGGCCGGGAGCTGGCGGGCCTCCCGGCGTATCGGGTCGTGACTCATGGGATCTCGCTGGTGCCCGAGAACCGCCTGGTGTTCCCCCACGTGAGCGTGCGCGAGAACCTGCTGGCCGGCGCCTACCCCCGGCTCGGGAGGGACCGGCGCGGGGTGGAGGCCGACCTCGAGGCCACGTACACCCGCTTCCCGATCCTCGGGCAGCGCGCGGGCCAGGCGGCGGGCACCCTCTCGGGCGGCGAGCAGCAGATGCTGGCCGTGGGGCGCGCGCTGATGGCGCGCCCGCGGCTCCTGATGATGGACGAGCCGTCGCTCGGGCTGGCGCCGATGATCGTCGAGCAGATCTTCGAGATCGTGGCCGCCCTCAACCGGGAAGGCATCACCGTGCTCCTCGTCGAGCAGAACGCGCGCCTGGCTCTCGAGATCGCCCACCGGGCCTACCTGCTCGAGCAGGGCCGCATCTCCTTCCACGGCACCCCGCAGGAGCTGGCGGCCAACGAGGCCATCGCCCGGGCCTATCTCGGCATCAGCGGGGGGTAGCGTCCGCGCTCGCGCCGCTCGCGTGCGGCACCTGGACGCGTGCGGCGAATCTAGCTATCCTTCTGGCCAGACTCAAGAATGGCCTCGATCCACGGGAGATCGGTCATGCGCTTTGCCAGCGTCGCCGAGGTCAAGAACCGGCTGTCCGAGTACCTGGCGCGGGCCAGGAAGACGCGAGAGCCCATCATCGTCACGCATCACGGCAAGCCCTATGCCCTGATCCAGCCCCTCTCCGAGCGAGGCCTGGAAAGCCTCGAGTGGAGGGAGTTCGCCAGGAAGCGCCTCGCTCGCGCATGGGAAGGGGAGGCGGATGCCCTCTACGACTATCTCTAGGCGAGGGCATGTCATCGTCGCGAATGTGCCGTTCCCGGATCGATCCCGAGCCAAGCCGAGGCCGGCGCTGGTCGTCAGCACCGAGGCCTTCCATCGGCGCCTCCCCGACGTGATCGTCTGTCCGATCAGCAGCCAACCCAGGTACTATCGGCGCCCCGGGCCCGGCGACCATCCGCTCCGGCAATGGAAGGCCGTGGGACTGCGTTATCCGAGTACCGCTCGCGTCTCGAACATCGTGGCCGTGGACAAGGCGATCGTCTCACGCATTCTGGGCGTCCTGACTCCCGAGGATCTCGAACGGGTCACGCAAGGTCTGCGGCAAGCCTTCGGCCTGTAGGCCCGGCGAATGGCGCCTGGAGCGCCGCACGCCCCCTCCCTCTCCCGCGGTCTCCCGCGGGGGGAAGAGGGTGAAGTAGGCCAGGCGGTGCCGCGAGTCCAGCACCTTCCCATCCTCCCCCCCGGATGGGGAGAGGACCCAGGTGAGGGGAAACCGGACCGATGATCGACTTCCTCCAGGCCCTGCTCGACGGGGTGATGCTGGGCGCCACCTACTCGCTGCTCGGGCTGGGCTTCACCCTCATCTTCGGCGTCCTGCGCCGGCTCAATCTGGCCTTCGGCCCGATGATCCTCGTGGGGATCTACGCCGGCAGCCATCTCCACCTGAGCGGCGTGGGTCCGCTGCCGGCGGTGATGGCCGTCACCGTCGCCGGCGCGGTGTTGGCCGGCGCCTACGTGGAGCGCTGCTCGTTTCGCGCCCTCGCCCGCCAGGCGCCCGTGGTCTCGATGATCTCCTCCTTCGCCGTGTCCATGCAGCTCCAGGAACTGGTCGCGCTGGTCTCGTCCAGCCGCACGCTGCCCTACCCCGCCCCCGAGTGGCTCCCGGCCATCACCCTCGGCCCCCTCCTGCTGCGGGCCGACGGGCTCCTCATGTGGGGCGGGGCCACCCTCATGATGCTGGCCCTCTTCGCGCTCCTCTACCGCACGCGCTGGGGCACGGCCATGCGCGCGGTGGCGGACTCGTCCGAGGCCGCAACCCTCATGGGCGTCAACGTTGCGGCGGTGGGGGCCGCGGCCTTTCTCCTGGCCTCGGCCATCGGCGGCGTGGCGGGCGCGCTGATCGCGACGAGCCAGCAGCAGGTCACGCCCTACTTCGGTCTCTGGGCCACGGTGAAGGGGCTCACGACCATGCTCCTCGGCGGGGCCGGCTCCCTCCCCGGCGCCGCTCTCGGCGGCCTGATCCTGGGCGTCGTCGAGACGGAAACCCTCTGGTATCTGGGCGGCCAGTGGCGGGACCTCGTCTCCTACGCCCTGCTCTTTCTCGTGGCGGCCACGGCCGGGAAGTCGCGGGCAGGGTGGAGCGCGTGAGCGACTACGCCCTCTCGCTGCTGGCGCGCATCGGCATCGAGAGCTTCGTTGCGCTCTCCGCCTACGTGCTGCTCCTCCTCGGACGCATCTCGTTCGGGCAGCAGGGCTTCTTCGTGATCGGGGCCTACGCGGCCGGCATCGCCACCGCCGTCCACGGCGCTCCGCTCGTTGGGGGTCTCGCCGCGGGGGCTCTGGCGGGAGCCCTGGCCGGCGCGGTCTTCGGCGTGTCCATGGCGCGCGCCCAGGGTCTCTACTTCGCCGCCGGCAGCCTCGCCTTCGGCGAGCTGGTCCGGGTCGCCCTGCTCGTCTTCGAATACCGGGCCGCCGTGGGGCCGGATCTGGTGGGGCCCGCGGGGGCCGACGGCTTCCGCGGCATCCGCGCCCTCTTCACCAGCGGCATCCACATCGGCTGGTACGTGCTCGGCATCCACGGCCTGCTCGCCCTCGTGCTCGTCGCCACCGTCTTCACGCTGCGCGGGCGCTGGGGAGAAGCCATCCGCATGATCGGCGAGGATGAGGCCGCCGCCGCCACCGTCGGCCTCCCCATCAGGCGCGTGGCGGTGGCGACGATGGCGCTGGCCGGCGGGCTGGCCGGCCTTGGCGGCGCGCTCTTCGCGCATTACGCGACCTACGTGGAGCCCGGCCATGCCGATGTCATGCTCGGCGTGCACAGCCTCGCCTACGGCCTCCTCGGAGGCCTCGGCACGCCGCTGGGCCCGATTCTGGGCGTAGCGCTCGACATCGGAGTGCTCGAGTCGTTCCGCCTCCTGAGCGGCTACCGGATGATCATCTTCGGCGGGCTCGTGATGCTGTTCCTCATCGTGAGGCCGCGGGGGCTTCTCGACGAGGCCACCGTGCATCGCCTGGGCCGGCTGGCCCGCAGGGGCGGCGAGGGCAACGCGGAGGCCGGCGCGGGACGATGACGCTCGAGGTGGATCGCCTCTCCGTCAGGCTGGACTCGACCGAGGCGCTCAGAGCCGTGGGCCTGACCGCATCTGCCGGGGAGCTGCTCGGACTGATCGGCCCCAACGGCGCCGGCAAGACCACGCTGCTCAACGCCATCGGCGGGCTCGTCCCGCTGGCCGCCGGACGCATCGCGTTCCAGGGCCGAGCGCTGACCGGGCTCTCCCCCGACCAGGTGGCCCGCGCCCGGGTGGCCCGCACCTTCCAGTCGCCGCGTCTATTCACGCGGATGACGGTGGCCGGGAACGTGCGGGCGGGCCGGTCCCTCGACCCTGGTCCGGGACTCCGCCTGGTCGGCCTCGAGACCCGCGCGCATGAGCTCGCCGCGGCGCTCACGCCCGGAGAGGCCCGCCGGCTAGAGCTGGCCCGGGCGCTGGCCGGCGAGCCCGCGCTGCTCCTGCTCGACGAGCCCTGCGGCGGGCTCAATGCCGCCGAGACCGAGGCCATGGCCACCCTGATCGAGCGCGCCCACGGCGCCGCCCGCATCACGATCCTCGTCGAGCACAGGCTCGGCGTCATCCGCCGGCTCTGCCCGCGCGTGGTGGTGCTCAACCTCGGGGAGAAGATCTTCGACGGCCCTGCGGACGGACTGGGCAGCGATCCGCGGGTGATCGAGGCCTACCTGGGGACATCACGCCAGTGAGGCTGCCGGCGGCGCTGCTTCTCGCCACGCTGACCTCCAGCTGCGCCCCGCCCGAGCCGCTCGCCGTAGAAGCGCGCGTCTCCTGTGTCTCCGAGACCCATGCCCTGCGCCAGCTCTGCACCGTCGCCCTCTCCGACCGCAAGACCGGCCGCCCCGTGGAGGGCGCCACGGTGACCCTCCATGCCGACATGCCCTCGATGCCCCTGGCCCACTCGGTGCGCCCCGCCACCGCGAGGCCCGGCGCCGCCGCCGGCACCTACCACGGCACGCTGGAGCTGGAGATGACCGGCCGCTGGGTCGTGGCCGTCCGCATCAGCGGCCCGGTGAACGATCAGATCACCCATGCGCTGGACCTGAAGTGAGCCCCCGGATTGGTCCCCCTGGGCTCGGGCCGGTCGCGTGAGCCTCCTGGGGTCTGAACCGCTTGCCACGCCACATCGCCTTCGGTAAGCTCCAGGCGATCGGGGCGAAGCGCATCCTGGGAGGGTAAGGCTGACCTGGAGGTGTAGTCCGAGCGACACGCGACCGCGGGCCGAGCCCGGTCCGCGGCAGGTGTTCCGGGTCCGGACCCCCTTGACCAGCGCCTCCGGCACCTCCGCGGTCATGCGCGAGATCGTCGCCAAGCGGGTGCTGCCGCCATGATCCTCCACCTCAACCATACGCAGCCGGGACAGGCCGGCCGGACCGGCGAGGTGGTGGCCGCTCTGCTCGGCCTCGTGGAACAGGGCCGAGTCGATGTCCGCCTGCTGCCCGGCCTGCGCATCCACCTGGACTGGATCCAGTACCGGTCCAACTTCCGCGAACCGGTGACGGTTCGCCGGGCCGCCGACCCGGCCGGCGCGCCGCTGGCCCTCGCCGAGGTCGCCGTGGATCTGCGTCGGGCCGACCCGGCCCGCCTGGCCGAGGAGCTGGATCGGGCGCTCCAGGCCATCTCCCCCGAGGCCCCGGCCCCGGGCGACCGGGTCTGGCTCGACGACTGGCGGCCCGTGCGGGAGAGCATGATCTGGCGGTTCAACGACCTGTTCTGGCAGCGGGTGGCCGACTGGGAGACGGCCGCCGGCCGTGGCTTCGAGGCGGCCCTGCCCAGTGGCCAGTCCGACGCCAACCACGCCCAGGCGGTGGCCGATGCCGTGGCCGACTTCTGGACACTCCTCCGCGAGCTGGACAAGCGCGGCACGCTGCCGGCCGAGATCTTCGCGCTGGAGATCGGGGTCGGCTCCGGGACGCGCGCCGCGCTCTGGCTCGACCGCTTCCGCGCCCTCGACGAGGAGCGCGGCACCGGGTACTACCCCCGCCTGCGCTTCCTCCTCGGCGACTACTCGATGCCCACGCTCGACCGGGCCCTCGCCGGGGTGGCCGGCCACCGGGAGGCCGTCAGCGTCATCCCCATGGACGCCCTCAACCCGCTCAAGACGCTCTCGTTCCTGCGCTACAAGGTCCTCTACGTCCACCTCACCAACGTGTACGACAACCTGCCTCACGACGAGCTGGTCCGGCGCGACGGGCGCCTCTACCTCGTGGAAGCGCGGGCGTGGGTCCCGCGCGAGGCCGCCGCCCGCCTGGCCGAAGCCTTCGGCCTCCTCCGGCCCGAGGACGTGGCCACGAGCGCCGCTCGCCTGCTCGAGGTCGGGCCCGAGGTCCTGGGGGACCGCGCCCACGGCGTGGCGTTCTGGCGGGCCCTCTGGGACGCCCTGCGCCTGGAGGAGCGGCTGGCCGGGCTGGACGACCTCGCCCAGGCGCCACTCCCGCCCGGGCTCGACCTGAGCCACCTCGAGGATCTTCTCCACGAGGCGCCCGACGACGTGCGCTTCCACCTCTCGCGGGGGGCGGCCGAGAGCTTCGTCAACACGCTGCCCCTCCTCCACCCGCGCGGCTACCTCCAGGTGCAGGACATCTTCGTCACCACCATGGGCGAGTACCGCCACGGCTTCCGGGGGCCGGGGAAGCTCGACGGCTCGGTCGTGACCTGGGTCAACGGCGCCCTGCTCCGGGCGGTGGGCGCCCGGGCCGGCTACGACGTCCACTTCGCGCCCTTTCGCTACCGGCCCGGCTCACGCACCTCGATCCTGTACACCACCCAGCGCGACTAGGGAGCTCGTATGCGACAGCCCCTGCTCCCCACGGCGGTAGTCGGCAGCTACTCGATGCCGGCCTGGCTCGAGCGCGTGAAGAACGACTACCTGCTGCGCCGGATCAGCCGGCACGACCTCGACGAGATCCACGATCTGGCGGTCAAGGCGGCCATCAAGGATCAGGAGGTGGCCGGGGTGGACGTCGTCTCGGACGGCGAGCTCCGCCGGGACAACATGATCGATCACTTCGCCATGCGGCTGCCCGGCGTGCAGATCGACCACGCCTCGAAGAAGTTCTACTACGACTTCTACGACAGCGTGGTGCGAGCCCGGATGCCCACCGCCGCCCTCGGCCTCGCCGAGGAGCTTCGCTTCCTGCGGCGCTTCACCGACCGGCGGACCAAGTTCTCGGTCACCGGCCCTCACTCGCTGGTCAAGCGCATCCGCAACGAGCACTACGCCTCGGAGGAGGCCTTCGCCCTGGACATCGCCCGGGTCATGAACCTCGAGCTGCGCGAGCTGGTCAAGGCTGGCGCCACCGACATCCAGATCGACGAGCCCTACTACTCGGGCTTCCCGGAGGACCTCGCCTGGGGGATCACGGCCATCAACACCCTGGTGGCGGGCATCGACGCCTGGATCGGGCTTCACATCTGCTACGGGAACCGCTACGGCAAGCCCGCCTGGGAGGGGAGCTACCGCTACCTCTTTCCCGCTATCCAGGGGGCGCGGGTGCGGCAGCTCACCCTGGAGTTCGGGCGCCGCGGGGAGGAGGATGTCCAGCTCTTCAAGGAGTTCGACCCGCCCTTCACCCTCGGGCTCGGCGTCATCGACGTGAAGACCCACGACGTGGAGACGCCGGCCATCGTGGCCGAGCGGATCCGCAAGGCCCTGGAGATCGTCCCCGCCGGGCGCCTCGCCATCAATCCCGACTGCGGGCTCGTCCACCTGCCGCGCGACGTGGCGTTCGCCAAGCTCTGCGCGATGGTGGAGGGTACGCGACTGGTGCGGGCGGAGCTGGGCACGTGAGCAATCCGCTCCGCGAGGCCCTGCGCGCGGGGCGCTTCTGCTACGTGGTGGAGCTGGTGGCCTCCGCCCTCAAGCGCGAAGCTCAGGTCCTCGAGGTCGCCTCCCGGCTGGCCGGGCTGCCGGCGGTGGCGGCCGGCAGCGTCACCAGCTACGCGGGCGGCTCCATCGGACACGACCCGATCCGGGTGGGCACGGCCGCGCGGGCGCGGGGCCTCACGCCCAACATCCACCTCACCTGTGTGAGCCAGGACCGACGGGGGCTCCGGAAGATGCTCGAGGACCTCAACGCCCTCGGCATCGAGAACGTCTTCGCGCTCACCGGCGACTACCCGGCCGCCACCGATGCGAGCCAGTCACCTCCAGTCTTCGACCTGGACTCGGTCCAGCTCGTGCGGCTCATCGCCGAGCTGCGGCGGGCGGCGGGGATGCCGTTCCATGTCTCGGTGGCGGTGTCGCCGTTCAAGTACGTGGAGGCGGACTGCGTCTACCAGTACGTGAAGCTCGAGAAGAAGATCGCCGCCGGCGCCGACCTGGCCATCACCCAGGTGGGGTGGGATGCCGCGAAGTTCCGCGAGCTCCGGCGCTATTTGCGCGAGCGCGACCTCCGCACGCCGGTCCTGGGAAACGTCTACGTCCTCACCCTCCCCGCGGCCGAGCGGATGGCGACGGGGCAGCCGCCGGGCTGCTGGGTCTCCCCGGCGCTCCTCGAGGTCGTGCGCGCCGAGCAGGCCTCCCCCGACCGCGGACGTCACGCGCGGCTCGAGCGCGCGGCGCGCATCGTGGCGGTGCTCCAGGGCCTCGGGTATGCGGGCGCCTACATAGGCGGGACCCACGATGCCGATCAGGTCGCGTGGATCATCCGCCGGGCCGAGGAGCTGGCGGCCGAGTGGGAGCGCCTCGCCGACGAGCTTCGCTTCGGCGACCCCGCGGGCTTCTACCTCTACGGCCAGCCCAGGACGAGTGGCCCCGCCGCACCCTCTCCCCTCCGGAGAGAGGGTGGGGGTGAGGGGCACCCTCATGCCGGCCCGCTCCCTGGATGGGAGACGGCGTACCGGGGGCCGCCGGTCATCACGCGCGTCTTGGACCTCATGGGACGGCTGTTCCCGGTGACGCGCGACACCTGGCTCCGCCGGGCGCTCGCGCGGGGCTTCGCGTGGATCGACCGCCGGCCCGCGCTGGCCCGCGCCGTCGAGCGGATGGAGCTTGCCATCAAGCGGCCGGCCTTCGGCTGCCAGGCCTGCGGCAACTGCGTGCTCGGCTCCATGGAGTACGTCTGTCCTCAGACATGCCCCAAGCAGATGCGGAACGGGCCCTGCGGGGGTGCCCACCTCGGCCGGTGTGAGGTGGTGGACCGGCCGTGCATCTGGGTCTCCGTGTACGAGCGGGCGAAGGCGGCCGGCCGCCAGGAGGTGCTTCGGGTCTACGTCCCGCCGCCGGACCGGGCGCTGGCGGGGACCAGCTCCTGGATCAACTACTTTCTCGAGCGCGACAGCCGACCGAGGGGGTGAGGCGACGTCAGGCCACTCGCCGCTCGCCTCCCTGGGTGTTCTCCCAGCGCTCCGCGACGGGCCGCGGGATCACGCCGTACTCGTCGAGCAGCGTCTCCGCCTCGGCCATCGCCTCGCCGAGGGTGGCGGCCTGCACGGTGACCGTCACGCTGATCTGCGCGGTCTTGTGCCGGAACCTGAGGCTGAACTTCCTCGTGAGTGCATCCGTGTCAGTCATGGCCGAAGCCCCCCCTCCGCATCGCAGCTCCTCGAGACCCTTCCCGTGAGACGACATTCCTCACGTGGTCCGGAGAACCTCCCGGACCACGCGCTGGATGTCCTCCATCCTGAACGGCTTGATGATGACCGGGGCCCGCGTCTCCTTGAGGAAGGTCTCGTTGGCGGGATCGCCCGCGCTGCCCGTCACGAAGACGATGCGGCGGAGCACCTCCGGTCGCCACCGCTCCAGCTCGCGATACAGGCCCTGGCCATCCAGCTCGGGCATCCGCAGGTCGCACATGATGACGTCGTAGCTGCGGCGTTCGAGCCGGTTCAGCGCCTGCAGGCCATTGGAGGCCGTGTCGACCTCGTGACCGTCGGCGATCAGCATGTCGGCCAGGATAGCCACGACCCACTGGTCGTCGTCCACCACGAGAATCCGCTTGCCCGTCATCGACTCGTCACGCACATCCGTCCCCTGCCCTGCCAGAGCAGCAAGAGCCGCGCCAACAACGATAGTCCACACAATCAAGTAGTTGGGCAACCATCGCCGCGAGCGGGAAACGCCGAAAAGAGTCGGGGCCGACAAAGCACGGAAACGGTTCCCGGCTCCGCGGTGTGGGCAGATGAGGCTGGTGTCCGGCGGGCACAGGCGCGGCCCGGCGGCGGTGACCGGCTGGCCTTCCACAGGGCGCCGGTGCTATCATGCGGCGCGCAAAGCCCTCACTTCCCCCATCCGGACTCATAAGGAGGAGACTGTCATGAAGATCGTGCGGTTCTCACAGGACGGCCACGCCCCCCGCCTCGGCTGTCTCATGGCCGACGACCGGGTGCTGGACCTGGCGGCGAGCTGCGCCGCCCATCTCCACGGCAAGGCCGTGGTGCGTGCGGCCGCCATCGCCGCCGCCCTGTTCCCCCAGAGCACCCGCGGCTTCCTCGAGGGCGGGGTCGCCACCCAGGACATGCTGGCGGCGATGATGGAGGCGGCCCGGGCCGGGAAGTTCCAGCCCGTGACCGCGCGCCTGGGCGAGGTGCGCCTGCACGCGCCCATCGTCGACCCGGGCAAGTTCATCTGCATCGGGCTCAACTACAAGGACCATGCCGCCGAGACGGGCAACCCGGCTCCCAAGGAGCCCCCGATCTTCCCCAAGTGGGTCAATGCCATCCTGGACCCCGGCGAGCCCATCCTGCGGCCGCGGGGGGAGAAAACGCTCGACTGGGAGGTGGAGCTGGGAGTCGTCATCGGCCGCACCGCCCGCCACGTGACGAAGGACCAGGCGCTGGACCACGTCTACGGCTACACCATCATCAACGACGTGAGCGCGCGGGACTTCCAGTTCGTCACCACGCAGTGGGGCGCCGGCAAGATCGGCGACACCCTCGCGCCCGTCGGGCCCTACATCGCCGACCGGGCGGAGATCCCCGATCCGCACGTGCTCGACCTCAAGACCTGGGTGAACGGCACGCTGATGCAGGACGGCACCACGCGGAACTTCATCTTCGACGTGCGCTACATCGTGAGCTACCTCTCGAACATCATGACGCTCTCTCCGGGCGACCTCATCGCCACGGGCACCCCGGCCGGCGTGGGCTTCTCGCGGAAGCCTCCCATCGTCCTCCAGCCGGGCGATACGGTGCGCCTGGAGATCACCGGCCTCGGCGCGCTCGAGAACCCAGTGAAGGACGCGTGAGCGGAGAGCGCGAGCCGGGCATCGGGAGAGGAGCGCGCCACGTGGATCTCGGGCTGCTGCAGTCGCTGATCCAGCCCGGTCGCAGCCGGATCGTCCTCTGCTCGCTGGACGGGCTGGGCGGGCTGCCGCGCCCCGAGACGGGCAAGAGCGAGCTGGAGACGGCGCGGATCCCCAACCTCCACGCCCTCGCCGGCCGCTCGGCCTGCGGCCTGATCCGGCACGTCGGTCCCGGCATCACGCCCGGCAGCGGTCCCGGCCACCTCGGGCTCTTCGGCTACGATCCCCTGCGCTACCCGGTGGGGCGCGGGGTGCTGGAGGCCCTGGGCATCGACTTCGAGCTGAGGCCGGGAGACGTGGCCGCGCGCGGCAACTTCTGCACCGTGGACGGACAGGGACGGATCGCCGACCGCCGGGCCGGGCGCCTCCCTACGGAGGTCTGCGTGCGGCTCTGCGAGCGGCTGCGCCAGGTGCGGCTGGAAGGAGTGGAGCTGCTGATCGAGCCGGTGAAGGAGCATCGCTTCGTCCTGGTGCTGCGCGGCGACGGCCTGTCGGGACGGCTCTCGGAGACCGATCCCCAGGCCCTCGGCGTCCCGCCCCTGCCCGTCCGCGCGCTCGCCCCCGAGGCCGAGCGCGCGGCGGCGCTGGTGAACCGCTTCGTCGAGGCGGCGCGCCCGCTGCTCGCCGACGAGGCGCCGGCCAACATGCTCCTGCTCCGGGGCTTCGACCAGAAGCCGGACCTGCCGCGCTTCCCCGAGATCTTCGGCCTCCGGGCCGCGGCCATCGCCGCCTATCCGATGTATCGCGGCCTGGCCCGCCTGGTGGGCATGGAGGTGCTGACGACCGGGGACAGCTTCGCCGACGAGGTGGCCACGCTCCGCCGGCAGTGGAGCGGCTACGATTTCTTCTTCCTCCACTACAAGGACACCGACAAGGCCGGGGAGGACGGGGACTTCGAGGGCAAGGTGCGCGCGCTCGAGGCCTTCGACGCCGCCCTGCCGGAGATCCTCGCGCTGGGGCCCGACGTCCTCGTCGTTTCGGGCGACCACGCGAGCCCGTCCGTCCTCAAGGGCCATGGCTGGCAGCCGGTGCCCGCCCTGGTGTGGAGCGCCTACTGCGGGGCCGACCCCGTGAGCCGCTTCACCGAGCGCGACTGCGCGGCCGGCACGCTGGGGCTCCTCCCCGCCCACGACCTGATGCCGGTGGTCCTGGCCAACGCGCTCCGTCTCGCCAAGTACGGCGCCTGACCGCCTGCGACTTCCGGAGCGCTCTGGCGGGCCGGCGGGCGCGCCCGGCACAGTTGCCCCGGCATTCGCAGGTCGGTATCATCGAAGCGTCTCATGGGCCTGAGGCTCCGCCTGTTTCTCGTGCTCATCCTCCCCCTGACCCTGGCGGTCGGGGTCTATGGACTGTTCCGCATCCGGCAGGAGGCAGGCCAGCTCCTCGACGAGGAGCGGCAGGCCGCCGCCATCACCGCCAGGGCCGTCCAGATCGCGGTGGAGAACGGCCTCCGCGACCGCCAGCTCTCGGACATCAAGCGGCTGCTCTCCGAGATGGTCCAGGGCCAGGAGCACATCGACCGCATCCGCATCTTCGAGCGCGAGCTGGTGCCGACGCTGGTGTCGAGCCCGGAGGTGGCCGAGGAGCCGGTGGACGGGCCCCGCGTCACGCGCGTGGTGGAGACCGGACGCCCACAGACCTTCGTCGTAGACGGCGCGGCGGGCAAGGCGCTCCACTCCCTGATGCCGCTCAGGGGTCGGCGGGACGAGATCCGGGGCGTCCTCGAGGTCGTCTTCCTCCTCACCGGCGTCGAGACCCGCGTCAAGCGCGCGACCCAGGATGTGCTCGTGCGGATCGGCATGCTGGCCCTCGGCGTGGCCCTCCTGACCGGGCTCGTGCTGCAGCGGCAGGTGCTGCGCCCGCTCTCGAAGCTCACGCGCTACATGCGCGCGCTGGGCGAGGGCAAGCCCGAGCCGCCGCTCGCGGTGCGCCGGCGCGATGAGATCGGCGCCGTCGCCGAGGCCTTCAACCGGATGGCCGAGCAGCTCGACGCCGCCCGCCAGCAGATCGTCGCCGACAGCGAGCGCGCCCTGGAGCTGGAGCAGCAGCTCCGGCAGGCCGAGACCCTGGCGGTGGCCGGCAAGCTCACGTCCGGAATCGCCCACGAGGTGGGCACGCCGCTGAACATCATCTCCGGGCGCGCGGAGATCCTGCTGCGCTCCCTGCCGGCGGACCATCGCGGGCGTCCGGACCTGGAGGTGATCGTCGGACAGATCGACCGGATCTCCGGCATCATCCGGTCCCTGCTCGACACGGTGAGGCAGCAGAAGCCCGAGATCCAGCCGCTGGCGCTGGGGCTCCTCGTCCAGCGCCTCATCCGCCTCCTCGATCCCATGGCGCGCCGGCGCGGCATCGCCCTGGGCGGCCAGGTCGCGGAGGATCTGCCGCCGCTGGCCGCCGACCCCAACCAGCTCCAGCAGGTGCTGCTGAACCTGCTGATGAACGCGCTCGAGGCCACCCCGCGCGGCGGCCGGATCGCCGTGGAGGCCTGGGCCTGCCCGCACGACGGCCGTCCCGGCATCGCGTTGACCGTCGCCGACACGGGCTCGGGCATTCCCCCGGAGGCGCTCAACAAGATCTTCCAGCCGTTCTACACCACGAAGCCGCAGGGCCAGGGCACCGGCCTCGGCCTCTCCATCTGCCGCGACATCGTCCGCGACCACGGCGGCACGCTGGCCGTGCAGAGCCGCGTCGGCCAGGGCAGCGTGTTCACCGTCTGGCTGCCCCAGCCCGACGCCGGGAGCGCGGCGTGAGCGGCGCGCGGGTCCTCGTGGCCGAGAACGACGCGGAGATGCTGGCGCTGCTTCAGCGGCACCTGGACACCGAGGGGTTCGCGGTGGCCGCCGCGGCCAGCGGCCGCGAGGCGCTCAAGGCGGTGGAGAGCGAGGAGTTCGACGTCGTTCTCACCGATCTCATCATGGACGACGTCAGCGGCATGGAGGTGCTCGCGGCCGCCCAGCGGCTCCGCCCCACGGCGCGCGTGCTGCTGATGACCGCCTTCGGGAGCCTGGAAACCGCCATCGAGGCCATGCGGCAGGGGGCCTACGACTATCTCACCAAGCCATTCAAGCTCGCCGAGGTGACGCTGGCCGTCCGGCGCGCGCTCGACGATCGGCAGCTCCGCCACGAGAACGAGCGCCTGCGAGCGGCCGTGGAGCGGCAGTACGGGCTGGACCGGGTGCTCGGCCGCTCGCGGGCCATGCAGGCCGTGCTCGAGCAGGTGCGGGCGGTGGCCGACAGCCATGCCTCGGTGCTCCTGCTGGGCGAGAGCGGCACGGGCAAGGAGCTGGTGGCCCAGGGCCTCCATTGGACCAGCGCCCGCCGGACCGGCCCCTTCGTCGCCGTCAACTGCGCGGCCGTGCCCGAGACACTGCTGGAGTCCGAGCTGTTCGGCCACGAGAAGGGCGCCTTCACGGGCGCGGACCGCAAGCGCGCGGGGCTCTTCGCCGCCGCCCACGGCGGCACGCTCTTCATCGACGAGGTGGGCGAGGTGCCGCCGGGCATCCAGGTCAAGCTGCTGCGGGCTATCCAGGACAAGGCCGTGCGCCCGGTGGGCGGCTCCGAGGTGATCCGTCTGGATCTGCGGCTCATCTCGGCCACCAACCGCGACCTGGCCACCCTCGTCCAGGAGGGCAAGTTCCGGGAGGACCTCTACTACCGGCTGGCCGTGATTCCCATCCGGCTCCCCGCCCTCCGGGAGCGCACGGAGGACATTCCACTCCTGGCCGAGCGCTTCCTCGAGCGGGCCGCCGCGCGCCTGGGCAAGCGCCTGACCGGCTTCGCCGACGACGCCGCCGCGTGGATGCTGGAGCACCGCTGGCCCGGCAACGTGCGCGAGCTGGACAACGTGGTCGAGCGGGCAGCGGTTCTCGCGCGCGGCCCCCGCATCACCCTGGGAGACCTCGGCACCGAGTTCAGCGTGGCGCTGGGGATCTCCTCGCTGCGCCCGACCCTGGCGGAGATGGAGACGCAGTACATCCGCCGCGTCCTCGACGAGGCAAAGGGGGACAAGCGGGCCGCCGCCAAGATCCTCGGCGTCTCGGTCCGCACGCTGCAGCGCAAGGTCAAGGAGCTGTAGCCGGAACTGGACCACCTTTCGGGGTGGAGTATCCGGGTGCGGCCTCGATCTTCGTTTGGCGCGATCCGCCTCCTGGGGTATCTTCGCCAGAGGCCCATGATGCGCCCGGGAACCGTTCTCGCCCTGGTCGCGCTGCTCGTGGTCGGCATCGCTGTCCTGGCGAGCCTGCCGACGGAGTGGCTGGACCCGGTGCCCGATCCCACCGCCGATCCCGTCCCCGAGACCGCCCGGGCGGGGTCGGCGCCGTCCGCCTTCTCCGTCACCGAGACGGTGCTGGAACCGCGGGAAACGCTGGAGCGCGCGCTGCTCCGGAGCGGCCTCACCCGAGCCGATGCCGCCGCCGTCCTCGCCACCCTGCGCGGCAAGGTGGACCTGCGACGCCTCAGGCCCGGCGAGCGGGTGCGCGTCGAGCGGACTCCCGACGAGCGGGTCGTCAGCGTGACCCACCGGCGCTCACCGGTGATCGAGTACGAGATCCGCCATGACGGCGACGAGTGGATCTCCCGTCTGGTGGAGACGCCCGTCGAGGTCCGCGTGGCCGCCTTGGCGGGGCGGCTGGAGGACTCGCTGTTCGCCAGCATGGAGCGGCTGGGTGAGAGCGCCGCCCTCACCGCCAGGCTCGTCGCCCTCTTCGAGTGGGACTTCGACTTCGCCGCCGACTCCCTGCCCGGAGACCGCTTCCGGCTGCTGGTGGAGAAGCGGTACGCTCGCGGCGAGTTCATCGGCTACGGTGACGTCCTGATCGCCCAGTACCACAGCGTCGAGCGCTCGCTGCTGACGAGCGTCGGCTTCGAGGACGCGGCCGGCCGCACCGCCTACTACGACGCCGACGGCCGCTCGGTGCGCAAGATGTTCCTGCGGGCGCCGCTGGACTTCACCCGCATCACCTCCGGGTTTTCCCACGCGCGCCGGCACCCCATCCTGGGCGGGCTGAGGCCCCACTTGGCCATCGACTACGGGGCGCCCACCGGGACGCCCGTTCGCGCGGTGGCCGACGGGGTGGTCGAGTCAGCGCGGTGGATCGGCGGCAACGGGCTCAGCATCACGCTCCGCCATGCCCGCGGCTACAAGACGATGTACAACCACCTTTCGAAGGTGAGCGTCCGTGGGGGCCAGCGCGTGCGCCAGCGAGACATCATCGGGCGCGTGGGCTCCACGGGCCTCTCCACGGGCCCTCATCTCGACTACCGCGTCATGAAGAACGGCCGGTTCGTGAACCCCCTCTCCGAGAAGTTCATCCCGGGCGCCCCGGTGCCGCGCGAGCGCCGGAAGGGGTTCCAGGCCCATCTCGACGGCCTGCTCGATCGTCTCGAGCGCGAAGCCGTCTTCGAGTCCGAGCGCGAGCGCTCGTGAGTCGTCTGAATCAGGCTCCCGGCCGTTCCGAATCCGTACAGGGTGTCACGCGCTGGCGTCCGGCATATTGACAGGGCGGGCACCGCGCCGGAACCATTGCGAGCACCAAAAGAGAGCGCGAACGCGCAAGCGCTCGCCACTGCGTGCTCCGCCGGCGCGTCACTGCCCGCCCGCGCGCCTGGCATGCTGATGGCATCCGAGTCCGTGAGCCCAGGCGGAGGGAAGTTGGGCCTCCACCGAAGGGCGGACCCGTCAACCCGTAACCGGGAGGTTGAGACCCATGAAGCGACTGTTGGTCGGTGTCGTAGCCCTCTTCGCGGCGGTTTCGCTGGCGTGGGCGGCGGAGACGATAGAGGGTAAGATCAAGGACGTCAACCCCACTGGAAGCCAGATCACGCTCGATGACGGCACCCAGCTGACGATCCCCAACACCGTCCGGGTGTCGAGGGAGGCGCTGAGGGAGGGCGCCGC
>Ga0302046_10002504_pt1 | contig 17040 bp, 14 predicted proteins | sample RVTome_11_FD_200261 | JGI IMG/M metagenome (GOLD analysis project Ga0302046, IMG submission 200261) | Soil microbial communities from uranium-contaminated site in the Upper Colorado River Basin, Wyoming, United States - RVT147D111 (version 2) ...
TCTCTCTCGCCGAGGGCGAGACCAGCGACGTGATCCAGGCCGACTTCGGCTTCCTGGTCTTCCGCCTCGGGAAGAGGACTCCGGAGGGACCGATCGCCCCGGGCGAGGTCGCCGTGGAGATCCGGCGTGAGCTCGAGACGAGGACCCTGGAGGCAGCCCGCGAGCGGCTGGTGGAGGACGGCCTGCAGCGCTATGATGTGAAGGTCTTCGAGCGCAACCTCCCGTTCACCTACCGTGGGAGGTTCGCATCCCCCGAGCCATGAAGCGAATCCTGTGCCTTCTGGCGCTCGTGGCCGTTCCCGGCCTCGCCGACGTCAACCGCATCGTCCTGCGGGTCAACGATCGGATCGCGACGCTCGTCGACTACCGGGAGCGCTACCAGGAACGGCTCGACGTCTTGCGGCAGCGGGGGAGCGAGTCGGACCGCCTCGCCGAGCTGCTGGCGGAGGCCGGTCGCGACACCATGTGCGAGCTCTTCCAGGAGCTCCTGGTCCTGTCGAAGGCCGACCAGCTGAACCTGGACGCGAGCGAGAAGATGGTCGAGGAGGGCGTCGCGCGCGCCAAGGCCAACTACGGCATCGAGAGCGAGGAGGCCTTCGCCCGGGCGCTGGCCGAGATCGGCTCGACCGAGCAGGCCTTCCGTGACCAGGTGCGTCGCAACCTGCTCGTCCAGCAGGTCATGAGCGCCCAGCTGCGTGAGCGCGTGGACCTCGACGAGGAGGACCTGCGCCGCTACTACCAGAGCCATCTCGAGGAGTTCCGGCGGCCGCGGCGGGTGCACCTGCGCGAGGTCGTGGTCCTCGACACCGAGGGGACCCCGGAGGAGCGCGAGAGGCTGGCCCGGAGGCTCGTCGAACGAGCGGCGGAGGGCGGGTTGGGGGCGGCGGTGAAAGCGGTCGACGCGGGCGAGTGGATCACCGACGTCATCGATCTCGGCTGGGTGAAGAAGGGCGATCTCGCGCCCGACCTCGAGGCGGCGGGCTGGGACCTTCCGGTCGGACGGATCAGCGAGCCGGTGGCCGCGCGCGGCGGTCTGCACGTGCTCGAGACGGTCGAGATCGAGGAGGCCGAGCTGCAGCCCTTCGCCGCGGTCAAGGAGCAGATCGAGGACCGCGAGCAGCAGCGTCTCTTCGACCAGGAGAGCGCCGCCCTGCTCGAGGAGATGGCGGAGACCTCCTACGTCATCGACCGGCCGCCTCCGGAGGCGGCCGGCTACCGGACCGCCTGCCTCGGCGAGGAGCGGCCGTCGCCGGAGCTCGCGGCGAGCGCCGCCGCGGAGCCGCCTGCGGAATGACCCCCCTCCGGCCTCGCGGCGACGCGCCGAGGCCGGCTCTCCACCCCTCCGCGTCCCCCTGAAGAGGGCCTTCGGGAGAGGGCTCCGCGACCGCGGCGGGCGGCCGGCGGAGGGGTCGTGGAAGATGGTGGACCAAAATGGACAAAAGTGGACCCCGGTGCTAGACTCCCCGCCGGATTCCCGCAGTCATCGGGGCGGTGAGAGATGTTTCGGGGAAGCGCGGCGGCAAGGATCGACGACAAGGGTCGGCTCAAGATGCCGACGGGGTTCCGGCGTCACTTCGCCGACCGGTACGGGCCCGACGTTTTCATCACGTCGGTGAGCGGCGAGTCGGTCCTCGTCTACCCCCTAACGGTGTGGGAGGAGATCGAGGCCGGCCTGGCCGACATGCCCAAGACCGACCGCGTGAAGCAGCGCTACCTCGAGCGCATCAGCTACTTCGGCCACGAGGCGTCGCTCGATTCCCAGGGCCGGGTGGTGATCCCGCCGATCCTGCGTGAAAGCGCCCTGATGGACGGCGAGGTGGTGGTGAGCGCGCGCCTCGACCACCTCGAGGTGTGGAACCACGAGCGCCTCCAGAAGCGCTTCACCGAGCAGCCGTTCACCGACGAGCACTTCGAGTACCTCAGCGAGAAGGGCATCTGAGCCGGCCCGCGGGGGGCCGAGGAGGTTCGAATCGACCGACGCGATGCACGTTCCGGTCCTGGTCCAGGAAGTCGTCCACGCCCTCGAGCCCGCCCGGGGGGGGACCTTCGTGGACTGCACGGTCGGCCTCGGAGGCCATGCGGAGGCCATCCTCGACGCAGCGCCCGGAACGCGGGTGATCGGCATCGATCGCGACGCCCGGGCCCTGGCCCTGGCGGCGGCGCGGCTCGACCGGTTCGGGGACCGGGCGCGGCTCGTGGAGGGGGAGTTCGGTGACGTGGAGGAGATCCTGGCGTCGCTGGGCGTCGCCGCGGTGGCCGGCGTGCTGGCCGATCTCGGCGTCTCGTCGCTTCAGCTCGACACCCCCGAGCGGGGGTTCAGCTTTCGTTTCGAGGGACCCCTGGACATGAGGATGGGGAGCGGAGAGGTCACGGCAGCGGACATCGTCAACCACTACTCGGAGGCTCAATTGGAGACCATCTTGCGCGAGTACGGGGAGGAGCCGCAGGCGCGTCGCATCGCTCGGGCGATCGTGGAGGAGCGGGAGAAGGCGCCGATCGAGACCACCGAGACCCTCGCCGAGCTGGTGCGCAGGGTCAAGGGGCGGCAACGGGGCGAGCGGCGACGCATCGACCCGGCGACCCGCACCTTCCAGGCGCTGCGCCTCGAGGTCAATCAGGAGCTGGCCGGCCTCGAGAAGCTGCTCGCCCGGGTCATCGGCCTGCTGGAGCGCGACGGCAGGTTGGTGGTGATCTCGTACCACAGCCTCGAGGACCGGATCGTCAAGCACACCCTGCGCGGCCTGTCGCGCGGCGAGAAGGACCCGGTCACCGGCCGCACCCTCTCGGAGAGCCGGGCCATCGAGCTGCTGACGCGCAAGCCCATGCGGCCGACCGCGTCCGAGGTGGCGGCCAACCCGCGTGCCCGCTCGGCGCGCCTGCGGGCGGCCCGGAGGCTGTAACCCTTGAAGAGCACCTACTCGATCCGCCGGCCGGTCACGAACCTCTACCTGGTTCGCGAGCGCGACCGCCGCTTGCGCAAGGAGCTGCTGCGCTTCGTCGCCCTCCTGCTGCCCCTGGTGGCGGGCATGCTGGTCTACGTCTGGCTGTCGCACGCGCTGCTTGACATCGGCTACCGCCTGCGCGAGCTCGACCAGCAGCTCGAGCGCCTGGAGCAGACCGAGCGCGGCCTCCACGTCGAGGGGTCCCATCTGGCGCGGCATCAGCGGATCGAGCGTCTGGCGACCGAGCGGCTGGGCATGCGCCCGGCCGAGGTGGACGAGGTCGTCTTCGCCGAGGAGCTGCCTTGAGGAGCAGGCTCGTCGTCTGCCTGGCGCTGCTGGCTCTGTGGGCGGCGGTGGCCGGGGCCCGCCTCTATCGACTGCAGGTCGAGAGGCACGAGCTCTACCGCGAGAAGGCCTCGCGGCAGCAGCAGGGCGCCATCCGGCTCCACGCGCCGCGCGGCACCTTCTACGACGCGCGCGGGCGGGAGCTGGCGGTGTCGATGACCGTGGAGTCGGCCTTCGCGGTGCCCTACGAGGTCGAGGATCCGGCGGCCACGGCCGCCGCGGTCGCCTCCGTGCTCGAGGTCGATCAGGCGCAGCTCGCAGCCGAGCTGGTGGAGCCGAGGAGCTTCGTCTGGGTCGCCCGTCAGCTCGATCCGCCGCAGGCGAAGGAGCTGCGCGCCCTCGACCTGCCGGGCATCCACTTCCTCGAGGAGAGCAAGCGCTACTACCCGCAGCGCGAGCTCGCCGCCCAGGTGCTCGGATTCGTGGGCGTCGACAACCAGGGCCTCGGCGGCCTCGAGGCGCGCTACGACGAGACGGTGGCCGGCGAGGCGCTCGAGCGCCGTGTCCTGCGCGACGCGCGGCGCGGCCACTCTCTCTACGCCGAGCGCTCGTTGACGGAGCCGGAGCCGGGGGACGATCTGCACCTGACTCTCGACGCCACCGTCCAGTACATCCTCGAGCGCGAGCTGGCGCGCGGTCTGGAGACGTTCAGGGGCCGGTCGGCGGTCGGCGTCGTGCTCGATCCGCGCTCCGGCGCCGTCGTCGCGATGGCCTCGGTGCCCGGATTCGACCCCAACCACTACCAGGACTTCCCGGAGGCCAACCGGCGCAACCGGCCGGTCCAGGACGCCTACGAGCCGGGATCGACCTTCAAGCTGATCACCGCGGCGTCGGTGCTCGACGCCAACCTGGCCGATCCCACCGACGTCTTCGACTGTGAACGCGGCGGCATCTCCCTCTACGGCAAGCGGATCAACGACCACCGCTCCTTCGACCGGCTCACCTTCGGCGAGGTGATCGCCAAGTCCAGCAACGTCGGGGCCATCAAGCTCGGGCTGCTGGCCGGACCCGAGCGCCTGCACGACGCGATCGAGCGCTTCGGCTTCGGCCGGTTGACGGGCATCGACCTGCCCGGCGAGAGCCCGGGTCTGGCGCGCCCGCTCGAGAGCTGGCAGAAGCGCTCGGTGGCCTACATCTCCTTCGGCCAGGAGATCTCGGTCACGCCCCTGCAGCTGGCCCTCGCTTTCGCGGCGATCGCCAACGGAGGAGTGATGGTTCAGCCCCACGTCGTCGACCTCGGGCATCGCCCTCGCGTCGCCGGACGGCCGATCTCCGAGAGCACGGCGCGGTCGCTCGAGCGCATGCTCGAGGCGGTGGTCGAGGACGGGACGGCGAAGCGGGCGGCGGTGCCGGGCTACACGGTGGCGGGCAAGACCGGGACCGCGCAGATCGCCATTCCGGGCAAGGGGTACGTCGCCGGGCGCTACGTCGCCTCCTTCGTCGGCTTCGTCCCGGCGCGCGCTCCGCGCCTGGTCGCGTTGATCGCCGTCGACGAGCCGCGCGGGCCCCTCTACCACGGCGGCGACGTGGCGGCGGGGATCTTCTCGGCCACGATGCGTCAGGTGCTCCTCTACCTCGGCGTGCCTCCCGACCGGCGCGAGACCGCGCCCTGGCGGGACGCCGACCGGATCGCCGCCGCCGGCTCGGGACCGACCACCGCCCTGCGATGAGACTCATGGAGCTAATGCGAGATCTGCCCGCGACCGTCGAGCCGCCCTCCCGCGAGTTGGAGGTGACCGGGATCACCCACGACTCGCGGCGGGTGCAGCCGGGCGACCTCTTCGTCGCCCTCGTCGGCCAGCGCTTCGATGGTCGGGTCTTCGTCCCCCAGGCGCTCGAGCGGGGGGCCGCGGCGGTCGTGGCCCAGGGCGCGCCGCCACCCGGCTTCGGCGGCTGCTGGATCGAGACGGCGGACCCGCGCGGGCTGCTCGCCCCGCTGGCGGCCCGGCTCTACGGGCATCCCGACCGCGAGCTGCTGATGATCGGGGTGACGGGCACCAACGGCAAGTCGACGGTGATCGAGCTGGTGGCCTCGATGCTCGAGGGCTCCGGCCGTGCCTGCGGTCGCCTGGGCACGCTGGGCTATCGCTTCGGGGGCCGTGCGCTCGCGGCGACCCGGACCACGCCCGAGGCCTCCGATCTCTTCCGCATGCTGCGCGAAGCCCGGGAGCTGGGCGCCGAGGCGATGGCGATGGAGGTCTCCTCGCACGCCCTCGCGCTCGGCCGGGTGGCGGAGGTGGGCTACGACGTCGCGGTCTTCACAAACCTGACCCGCGACCACTTCGACTTCCATGCCGACTTCGAGAGCTACTTCTCCGCCAAGCGGAGCCTCTTCGACCAGCTGGCCGAAGGCGGCCGCGCGGTGCTCAACGTCGACGACAGCTACGGCCGCCGGCTGGCCGGATCTCTGCCGGGGGCCATGACCTACGGCCGGGAGGGCATGGTCCGCCCGGGCGAGGTCGACCTGGATCGCCACGGCATCCGCGGCGAGCTGGTGACGCCGCGCGGAGCCCTGGCCTTCGCGAGCCGCCTGCTCGGCCGCTTCAACCTCGAGAACCTGATGGCGGCGGTGGCCGTCGGCGAGGCCCTCGAGCTCGACCGCGACGCCATGGCCATCGCGCTCTCCCATGCCCTGCCGCTTCCCGGGCGAATGGAGAGCGTCGAGCGCGGCCAGGAGTTCCTGGCGCTGATCGACTACGCCCACACCGATGCCGCCCTGGAAGCGGCCCTGCGCTCGACGCGCGAGCTGATCGGGCCGAGGGGACGGCTCATCGCGGTCTTCGGTTGCGGCGGCGATCGCGACGCCGGCAAGCGGGTGCTCATGGGCCGGGTCGCTGGCCGGCTCGCCGACCGACCCATCGCCACCTCCGACAACCCGCGCAGCGAGGACCCGATGGCCATCCTCGCGGCGGTCGAGGAGGGGCTGCGACAGGCCGGCCGCGGCGACGGCTACGAGCTGATCGAGGACCGGCGGGAGGCGATCCGTCGGGCCGTCGCCGCCGCCCGGCCCGGAGACGCGGTCCTGGTCGCCGGCAAGGGACACGAGCAGGTCCAGATCGTGGGCGCGGAGGAGTTTCCGTTCTCGGACCAGGACGAGCTGGCTCGAGCCATCGAGGAGGGGTCGATTGGTGGGCACGGTCGCTAGCGCGGCGGAGATGATGCGCGGCCGCGTCCTCTCCGGATCGCCCGAGCAGCGCTGGAGCGGCGCGGCGCTGGACTCGCGCCAGGTGCGGGGCGGCGAGCTCTTCTTCGCCCTGCCGGGCGAGCACAGCGACGGCCATCTCTACGTCCCCGACGCCCTGTCGCGCGGCGCCTCGGCGGCGGTGGTGAACCGCGACCTGGCCCTGCCCGAGGGCACCTTGATCCAGGTGCCCGACGTCTACGCGGGGCTCCATCGCCTGACCGCGACGCTGCGCGAGAGGGCGCCCCGCCACCTGGTGGCGGTGACCGGCTCGGTGGGCAAGACGACCACCAAGGAGCTGCTGGCGGAGATGCTGGGCGAGCGCTTCCGGGTCGCCCGCTCCCCCGGCAACCTGAACAACCTCTACGGGTTCCCGCTGGCCCTGCTCGGCATCCCCGACGACACCGAGTGGATGGTGGCGGAGATGGGCATGTCGGCGCCGGGCGAGCTGGCCGGCGTGAGCCGTCTGGGCCGGCCCGACGTGGCGCTCTTCACCAACGTCCGGCCGGTCCACCTGGAGAGCCTCGGCGGCCTGCGGGCGGTGGCGGCGGCCAAGGCGGAGCTGCTGGAGGGGCTGGCGCCCGGCGGCACGGTGGTGGCCAACGCCGACGATCCCGAGGTGTGCTGGATCGCCGCGCGTCACGACGGCCCGGTCGTCTGGTTCTCGCGACGGGGCGCCGCCGAGTCCTTCGTGGACCGCGTGGAGCCCCTGGCGGGCTCCGGGACGCGCTTCGCCTGGACCATCGACGGCAGCGCCCACGACGTCGAGCTGACCCTCCATGGCGACTACAACGTGTGGAACTTCCTCGCCGCCGCGACCTGCGCCCACGCGCTCGGTGTGCCGGTGCAGGCGATCGTCGAGGTCGCGGCACGGGCCAGGCCGGCAGGCGGTCGGGGGGTCGTGCTGCGTCTCCCCGACGGCGCGACGCTGGTGGACGACAGCTACAACTCCAATCCGGCGGCCCTGGCCGAGGCCCTGGAGAGCGCCGCGGGGCTGCCGGGCCGGCGGCACTGGGCGGTGCTCGGCGACATGCTCGAGCTCGGCGAGGAGAGCGAGCGCTTCCACCGCGAGGCGGGTGCCGCCGCGGCCCGTCTGGGCTTCTCGCCCCTGCTGGGGGTCGGCGACGCCTCGCGCGCCCTGGTCGCCGCGGCCCGCGACGCGGGAGCGGCGGCGAGCTGGTACCCGGACGCCGCCGCTGCGACGGCCGGGTTGCCGGCGCCGGCCCCGACCGACGTGATCCTGGTCAAGGGCTCGCGCGGGGTCGCCCTCGAGGGGGTGGTGGCGGAGATCCGGAAGCGCGGGGGAGAGGCCTGATGCTCTACCACCTGCTCTTCCCCCTGCACGAGCGGCTGACGCTCTTCAACGTCTTCCGGTACATCACCTTCCGGACGGCCATGGCGGTGGTCACGGCGCTGGTCATCTCCCTGCTCCTGGGCCCCGCGTTCATCCGGCTGCTGCGGCGCCTCTCGGTGGGCCAGAGCATCCGGGACGTGGCGCCGGAGACCCACCAGAGCAAGGCCGGGACGCCCACCATGGGCGGTCTCCTGATCCTCTGTGCGTGGCTGGTGCCCACCCTGCTGTGGGCCGATCTGACCAATCTCTACGTCTGGATCGCGGTAGCCGTGACGGTGGCGTTCGGGGGGATCGGCTTCCTCGACGACCTGCTGAAGGTGCGTCGCAAGCACAACAGGGGACTGTCGGTGCGGGTGAAGCTGCTGAGCCAGATCCTCGTCGGAGTCGGAGCCGGGGTCGCCGTGCGCAACCTGCCGGGAAGCTACGAGTTCGACGATCGCCTGGCCTTCCCGTTCTTCAAGGAGGCGGTCTTCGAGCTCGGCTGGCTCTACGTGCCGTTCGTCGTCCTGGTCCTGGTCGCGGCCTCCAACACCGTGAACCTGACCGACGGGCTGGACGGGCTGGCGATCGGCTCGACGCTGATCGCGGCGGCCACCTACGCCATCTTCACTTACATCGCCGGCAACTCGATCGTCGCCGGCTACCTGCAGGTGCCGTACGTGCGGGGCGTCGGCGAGGTGGCGGTCTTCTGCGGCGCGCTGGTCGGCGCCAGCCTCGGCTTCCTCTGGTACAACGCCCATCCGGCCGAAGTCATCATGGGGGACGTCGGCTCGCTGGCGCTGGGCGGCGCCATCGGCATGGTCGCGGTGCTGGCCAAGCAGGAGATCGTGCTCGTTCTCGTCGGCGGGCTCTTCGTCGTGGAGGGCCTGTCGGTGATCCTCCAGGTCGCCTCCTTCAAGCTGCGGGGCAAGCGCATCCTGCGCATGGCCCCGATCCACCATCACTTCGAGCTGACGGGCTGGGCGGAGCCCAAGATCGTGGTCCGGTTCTGGATCCTCTCGATCTTCTTCGCCCTCCTGTCGCTCTCGACCCTGAAGCTGCGGTGAGACGCTCATGGGACTCCAGGTGCCGTGGTCGCGGGAACCGTGGTCCCGGGCGCTCGTCTACGGGCTGGGGCTGTCGGGACGTGCGGCCTGCGGGCTGCTGCTCGCCCGCGGGGTCGAAGTGCTGGGCCATGACGACCGGCCGGCGGCCGAGCTCGAGCTCGGCGAGCTGGCCGGCCGGGAAGGTTTCCGGCTGCTCCCGCCCGGTGCGCCCCTGCCGGAGGTGGACGGCGTGGTCGTGAGCCCCGGCGTGCCCGCCGGCCGTCCGCTGCTCGCCGCGGCCCGCGAGCGCAGTCTCCCCGTGGTGGCCGAGGTGGAGCTGGCCTTCCCGTTCCTGAACGGACCGCTGGTGGGAGTCACGGGCAGCAACGGCAAGAGCACGACGACCGCCTGGACCGGCGAGATTCTGCGCGCGGCCGGTCGCGCCGTCGAGGTCTGCGGAAACATCGGACGGCCTCTGGCCGGCTGTGTGGACGGGCCGCCGGGACGGATCTTCGTCACCGAGCTCTCCAGCTTCCAGCTCGAGAGCGTCGACACCCTCCGCCCGCAGGCGGCGGCCCTGCTCAACCTCTCGCCCGACCACCTCGATCGGCACGGCGGGCTCGAGCGCTACGCCGGGGCCAAGGCGGCCCTCTTCGCGCGTCAGGAGGAGGGAGACGTCGCCGTCCTCAACGCCGACGACCCGGCTGTCGCGGCGGTGGGGCGCCGGTTGACCCGTCCCCGGCGCCGCCTCTTCTCGAGCCGCTCCCCGGTGGAGGACGGTTGCTGCCTCGCCGCCGACGGCGAGCGCATCGTGGAGCGGGCTCCCGGCGAGCCCGAGCGCACCCTCTTCCGCCGCGGCGACCTGCCGCTGCCCGGCGTCCACAACCTGGAGAACGCGATGGCGGCGTCTCTGCTGGCGCGTGCCTGCGGGGTCGAGCCGGAGGCGCTGGCGCCGGGAATCGCCTCCTTCCGAGGCCTGCCGCACCGCACCCAGCGCGTGGCGCTCCTCGACGGGGTCGAGTGGATCGACGACTCCAAGGGCACCAACGTCGGCGCCACGGCACGCTCCCTGGAGGGCTTCGAGGACGGAACGGTGCACCTGATCCTGGGCGGGCGCAACAAGGGGGCGGATCCCGCGGACCTGGCCCCGATCGTCGCCCGCAAGGCCAGGCGCCTGTACCTGATCGGCGAGGCGGCGGAGCTGTTCGAGCAACGCCTGGGGGAGCTCGTTCCGGCCCGGCGCTGCGGCACGATGGAGCGCGCGGTCGCCGCCGCGGCCGCCGCGGCGCGCCCCGGGGAGAGCGTCCTGCTCTCGCCCGCCTGCGCCAGCTTCGACCAGTACTCGAGCTTCGCCGAGCGCGGCGATCACTTCCAGCATCTGGTCTCGGCCCTCGCGGAGGAGAGCTGATGGCCAAGAAGCTCGCCTTCGACCGCGTTCTCTTCGGCACCGTCATCGTGCTGCTCGCCGTCGGGCTGACGATGGTCTTCTCGGCCAGCGCCGCCCTGGTCATCGAGAGCGACGGCGACTCGAACCCGTTCCTGCTGCGTCAGGCCGCCGCGGCGTTCGTCGGGCTGGTCCTGATGTGGACGGCGATGCACGTGGACTACCGGCAGCTGCGCCGCCCCCTGGTCGTCTACGGCGGCCTCGCCATCGTCGTGCTGCTGCTGATGGTGGCCCTCTTCCAGCCGGACCTCAACGGCACGCGGCGCTGGATCTTCCTCGGCCCGGTGTCGATCCAGCCCTCGGAGCTGGCGAAGCTCGGCACCGTCCTCTTCGCCGCCTACCAGGCCGAGCGCCAGGCCGAGCGCGACCGGGCGTGGGAGATGATCGTGCCCTGCTGCGTCGTGGCCGGGCTGCTGGCGGCGCTGATCCTGCTGCAGCCCGACATGGGGACCGCCGTCATCGTCTTCGCGGCGGCGCTGCTGGTCCTCTTCCTGAGCGGCTCGCCGTGGCGCTTCTTCCTCGTCAGCGCCGCCGCCCTGGTGCCGCTCGCCTTCGTGCTGATCCGGCTCGAGCCCTACCGGTGGCGGCGGATCACCGCCTTCCTGGAGCCGGAGCGCTATGCCCTCGACGCCGGCTTCCAGGCGAACCAGTCGCTGATCGCGGTCGGCTCCGGGGGCGTCTTCGGGCTGGGGCTCGGGGACAGCGTGCAGAAGCTCCACTTCCTGCCCCACCCGCACTCCGACTTCGTGTTCTCGATCGTCGCCGAGGAGCTCGGGCTCGTCGGCGCCTGCCTGGTGCTGTCCCTTTTCGGCGTCTTCCTCTGGCGCGGGGTGGTCGCGGGTCTCAGGGTCACCGACCCGTTCGGTCGCCTGCTCGCCTGGGGGCTCACCGGGACCATCGTCCTGCAGGCCCTGTTGCACGTCAGCGTCGCGCTCTCCCTGATGCCGACGACCGGCGTGCCGATGCCCTTCCTCTCCGCCGGAGGCTCCGCGCTGGTGGTCACTCTCGTCGCCAGCGGCGTCCTCCTCAACATCTCCCAGCATGGATGAGCGCCGCGATGGAGAGACCATGCCGACGGAGGGCACGCCGCGAAGCGGCCGGGCGGTGGTCCTGGCGGGCGGCGGCAGCGGCGGGCACGTCTTTCCGGGGCTGGCCGTGGCCGAGGTGCTGCGCCGGCGGGGGTGCGTGGTGAGCTGGATGGGACGTCCGGGCGGGATGGAGCGGAGCCTGGTCACCGCCCGGGGCCTGGAGTACGACGGCATCCCCGCGCGGCCGCTGATCGGTCGCGGCGCGGGCTCCCGGCTCCTGGCCTTGGCCGCCCTGGGACCGGCGACGCTGCGCGCCGCGGCACGCCTCCGCCGCCGCCGGGCGGTCGCGGTCCTGGGCACCGGCGGCTATGTCTGCGCTCCGGCCGTGCTCGGCGCGGCGCTGCGTCGCACGCCCGCGGTGCTGCTGGAGCCCAACGCGCGCGCCGGCACGGCCAATCGCTGGCTCTCGCGCCGGGTGCAAGTGGCGGCGGTGGCGCACGCCGGCACGGCGCGCGACCTGCGCTGCCCGAGCCGCCATACCGGAGTGCCGGTGCGCGCCGAGTTCTTCACGCTGCCCGCGCCGCGGCCGGGCTCTCCCCTGCGCCTCCTCGTCCTGGGGGGCAGCCAGGGAGCGCGGGACCTCAACCTCGCCTTGCCCTCGGCCCTCGCGGAGCTGGCGCGGCGCGGCGTCGAGGCGACGGTCGTCCATCAGGCTGGACGGGACCACGTGGAGGCCACCCGCCGGAGCTACGCCCAGGCGGGCCTGGCCGGCTCGGCCAGGGTCGAGGTGCGCGGCTTCCTGGAGGACGTCGCGGCGGCTATGGCCGAGGCGGACCTCGTCGTCTCGCGCGCCGGCGCGATCACCCTGGCGGAGGTCTGCGCCGCCGGCCGGGGCTCGCTGCTGGTGCCGCTGGCGCTGGCCGGAGGCCACCAGGCCGAGAACGCGGCAGCCCTGGAGGAGGCGGGCGGCGCTCGCGTCGTCGCGGGGGGCGCCGCGGAGCTCGCGACGCGCCTCGCCGAGCTGGCCGCCGATCCGGAGCGCCTCCTCGAGATGGGGCGGAGGGCGCGCGCGCTGGCCCGTCCGCGGGCGGCCGAGGAGATCGCCGACCTGGTGCTGGAGGTCGCGGCATGATGTTCCTGCGCTTCGGCAACCTGCATCGCGTCCACATGGTGGGCGTCGGCGGCGCCGGCATGAGCGGCATCGCCGAGATCCTGCTCGCCCAGGAGCTGGAGGTCTCGGGGTCGGACCTGGTCGCCGGAGAGGCGACGCGCCGCCTCGAGAAGGCCGGTCTGACCTTCTGGCAGGGCCACGAGGCGGGCCACGTCGAGGGGGCGGACCTGGTGGTGGTCTCCTCGGCGGTGCCCGAGGACAACCCGGAGCGGCGCCGAGCTCGCGAGCTCGGCATCCCGGTGGTGCGGCGGGCCGAGATGCTCGGTGAGCTGATGCGGCTCAAGTACGGGATCGCGGTGGCCGGCACGCACGGCAAGACGACGACGACCTCCCTGGTGGGTCACCTGCTTACCGAGGCCGGCTTCGACCCGACCGTCATCGTCGGCGGCCGGTTGCGCGTCTCCGGCACCGGAGCCCGGCTCGGGCGCAGCGACTACCTGGTGGCGGAAGCGGACGAGTACGACCGCAGCTTCCACCGCCTGGCCCCGATCCTGGCGGTGATCACCAGCATCGACACCGACCACCTGGACACCTACCGCGACCTGGAGGAGATCGAGCAGGCGTTCCTCGAGTTCGCCGAGCAGGTGCCGTTCTTCGGCCAGGTCGTGGTCTGCCTCGACGACCCCAACGTGCAGAAGCTCCTCCCCCGGCTGACCGATCGCCGGGTCGTGACCTACGGCTTGTCGCCGCAGGCCACGTTGCGGGCGACGGAGCTGGAGACCGAGCCCGGTCGACAGGGATTCACCGTCGTCCACGCCGAGCGCGGTGTCCTCGGGCGGCTCGAGCTGCCGATGCCGGGGGAGCACAACGTGCGCAACGCGCTCGCCGCCGTGGCGGTGGGGCTCGCCATGGACATCGAGCTCGACGCCATGGCCGAGGCCCTGGCGCGCTTCGGCGGGGTGCATCGTCGCTTCGAGCGCCTCGGCAGCTGGCACGGAGCGGCGGTGATCGACGACTACGCCCACCATCCGACCGAGGTCACGGCGACGTTGCGGGCGGCCCGCCAGGTCTTCCGGGACGCCGGCATCCACGCCGTCTTCCAGCCCCACCTCTACTCGCGGACCCAGGCGCTGGGCCGCGAGCTGGGCCAGGCCCTGCTGGGGGCCGATCAGGCCGTCGTGACGGATATCTACCCGTCGCGCGAGCAGCCGATCCCGGGAGTCACCGCCGAGGCCGTCGTCGAGGCCGCGCGAGCGAGCGGCCACCGCCAGGTCGCCTACTGCCCCCGCTGGCAGGACGCTCCAGCCCTGCTCGAGGGCTCGGTCGCGGCGGGAGACGTGGTCCTCACCCTGGGCGCGGGTGATATCTACAAGCTGGCCGTCGAGCTGGCCGGAAGCGAGGGAGAGGGCTGATGCCGCTGCGCAACCCGGCTCCCACCAACCAGCTGTTCCGCCGGCGACGGTTCGATCGCCCGCATCGGCGTCCGAGCACCCTGGAACAGGTGGCGCGGCCCTTCGGCCAGGCGGTGCTCACCGTCGGCCTTCCGGCCGTGCTCGCCTTCTGGCTGATGACCTCGCCCCGCTTCCAGCTGCGCCGGGTCGAGGTGGTCGGCGGCTCGCGGGTGCCCGCCGCCTGGGTGGTCGCGGCGGTCGGCTCGCTGCGGGGCCGCCCGCTGCTGCTCGTCTCGCTGGACGAGGTCGAGCGCCAGATCGGGCGTCATCCGTGGGTCGCGGGCGCCTCGATCCGCAAGGACCTGCCCGACCGCCTGCAGGTCGAGATCCACGAGCGGGTCCCGGTCGCCGTGGCCGAGCGCGACGCGTCCACCTTCTGGGTGGATCGCGCCGGGTCGACGATCCAGGCGTGCGCGGAGGCCGCCTCCCCGGACCTGCTCCGCGTCAGCGGCGCGACCGGCGATCCGAGCGCGATCGCCGCCGCCCTCGAGGTGGCCGAGCGCCTGCGCGCGAGCCCCGCTCCCTGGGCCGCCTCGCTCACCGAGGCCGAGATCCTGGGCCCTGACGACTTTCGTTTCCATTCGACGGCGCTGCCCTTCTCGCTGCTGGTCAGCGGCGCTCGCCTCGCCGACGCACTCGAGCCCTTTCAGCACTATCTGCCGCAGCTCCTGGAGCGCCACGACGGTATCGCCGCCGTGGACCTGCGCTTCGCGCGGCAGATCGTGGTCCATTTCCCGGAGGTCTGAAGCATGGCCAGGAACGATCCCTATCTCGTCGCCATCGACATCGGCTCCTCGAAGGTCGGAGTCCTCATCGCCCAGGCCGACGAGTCCGGCCAGCTCGAAGTCGTGGGCAAGGGTTTCATGCACAACCGCGGCACCCGCAAGGGGAACATCGCCAACGTGGAGGCCACAGTGGAGGCGCTCAAGCGGGCCACCGAGGAGGCCGAGGTGATGGCCGGGGTCGAGGTCTCGCGCGCCTTCGTCGGCGTTGCCGGCACCGACATCCGGAGCGTCAACTCCCGGGGCATGGTGTCGGTGGCGCGCAGGGACCGCGAGATCGCCCGCACGGACATCGATCGGGTGCTGGAGGCCGCCCAGTCGGCCGCCTTGCCCTCGGATCGTGAGGTCCTGCACGCGATCGTTCGCGAGTTCATCGTCGACGACCAGCCGGCCATCCTGGACCCGATGGGCATGCAGGGGAGCCGGCTGGAGGCGTCGGTCCACCTGGTCACCGCCAACCGCACCCGTGGGCGGACGCTGCTCTCCTGCGTCAACCGGGCCGGGATCGAGGTCATCGAGATGGTGTTCGAGCCCCTGGCCACGGCGCAGGCGGTGCTGAGCCACGACGAGAAGGAGCTCGGCGTGCTGCTCCTCGACATCGGCTCGGGCACCACCGAGTACGCCCTCTACGCCGACGGCGAGGTGCTCCTCTCGGCGGTGCTGCCGGTGGGCTCCGGCCACTTCACCAACGACCTGGCCATGGTGCTGCGCACGCCGTTCGCCGAGGCGGAGCGGCTGAAGACCAACTACGGCTGCTGCCTGAACGGCCTGGTCAGCGCCCAGGAGGGGATCTCGGTGCCGGCGGTGGCCGGAGGCCCGGCGCGCGTCGTGCCGCGCCAGGAGCTGTGCGAGATCCTGCAGCCCCGGGCGGAGGAGCTGCTGGACCTCGTGCGCCGCGAGCTGGCGCGCAACGGCTGCGAGGAGCAGCTGCGCGGCGGTGTGGTCCTGACCGGCGGTGGAGCCCAGCTCGACGGCCTGCTGGAGCTCTCCGAGCAGGTCTTCAACTGCAGCGTTCGATACGGCCTCCCGCAGGGCCTCGGGGGACTGGTGGACGTCATCGGCTCCCCGGTGTGGAGCACGGCCTCCGGCCTCCTGTTGTACGGCCGGACGGCCCTGGCAGAGCAACGCAAGAAGAGCAAGAAGACCGGTTTCAGCGTGCGCGAGATGATGGGCAGCTTGCGCTCCATGTTCGCCGATCTGGTCTGAACCTGACGACCCGGAACAAGGAGGATCGATCATGATTCTGTTCGAAGAACGGGACCTGCAAGGTGGGCCGGAGATCACCCTGGAGGACGGGATGGTTCCGGCGAAGATCAAGGTGATCGGCGTCGGCGGGGGCGGCGGCAACGCCGTCAACCGGATGCTGGCCTCGGCGATGCGAGGCATCGAGTTCGTGGCCGCGAACACCGATCTGCAGGCGCTGAAGAAGTGCAAGGCGCCGGTGAAGCTGCAGCTGGGGCCGGCGCTGACGCGCGGCCTCGGGGCGGGAGGCGATCCGGAGATCGGCCGCAAGTCGGCCCTCGAGGACACCGACCGCATCCTCGAGCTGCTCGACGGCTCGGACATGGTGTTCCTCACCGGCGGCCTGGGTGGCGGCACGGGCACGGGAGCGTTGCCCATCGTGGCCTCGCTGGCCGCCGAGGTGGGGGCGCTGACGGTGGCGGTGGTGACCAAGCCGTTCGGGTTCGAGGGTCGCCGGCGGATGATGCTCGCCGAGCAGGGGGTCACCGACCTGCGCAACAGCGTCGACACCCTGATCACCATTCCCAACGAGCGGCTCCTGTCGTTCGTCGATCGCGGCACGCCGCTGTCGGAGGCCTTCCGGATCGCGGACGACGTGCTCGCGCAGGCGGTGCGGGGGATCAGCGATTTGATCACCATCCCCGGCGAGATCAACGTCGACTTCGCCGACGTCAAGGCGGTGATGACCGGCATGGGCATGGCGCTCATGGGCACCGGCATCGCGCGCGGGGAGAGCCGTGCCCTGGAGGCGGCGCAGCGCGCCATCTCGTCGCCGCTGCTCGAGGAGACCTCGGTCGAGGGCGCCAAGGGCGTCCTCATCAACATCTCCGGCGGCGTCGATCTCAGCCTGCACGAGGTCGACGAGGCCGCGCGGGTCATCGCCGAGGCGGTCGACGCCGATGCCAACATCATCACCGGCATGGTGATCGACGAGTCGCTGGAGGACGAGATGAAGGTGACGGTCATCGCCACCGGCTTCGACGCCGAGCCTCAGCCGATGCCCGAGGTTCGGCGGGGTCCGACCCGCGACCTGCCCCTGGCCGGCGTGCCGGCCCAGGAGCCCGCCTCGCTGCCGACTCGGACCGTCCGAATCGACGACGACGACCTCGGCACGCCGGCACCCGTGAAGGAGCGC